>Ga0299913_10001956_pt1 | contig 15867 bp, 7 predicted proteins | sample RVTome_9_FD_201360 | JGI IMG/M metagenome (GOLD analysis project Ga0299913, IMG submission 201360) | Soil microbial communities from uranium-contaminated site in the Upper Colorado River Basin, Wyoming, United States - RVT155D38 (version 2) ...
CAGCCGGTGAGGAGCAGGGCGGCGCATAGGGGCGTGACGAGCCGCGCGATCACGAGAGCAGCATCGGCACCGCGACCGCGGCGCTCGTCCCTCATCCTGGTGACAGTTTGCAACTTGGTAGGTTCGCCCTTGTGGACAGGGAGCTCACGGAAACGCTGCGGGCGGCGATGCCGTACGCCGGCACGCTCGGGATCGAGCTGCTCACCGCGTCCACCGACGAGGTGACCGGCCGGGTCGCGCACGAGGAGCCGCTGACCACGGCCGGCGGCCTCCTGCACGGCGGCGTCCTGATGGGGCTCGCGGACGCTGTCGGCGCCTACTGCGCCTACCTGAACCTGCCCGAGGGCTCGACCGCGACGGCGACGATCGAGTCGAAGACGAACTTCTTCGCCGCAGTGCGCTCGGGCTCCGTCGAGGCGCGCTCGCGTCCGCTCCACCGCGGCAGCCGCACGATCGTCGTCGAGACCGACCTCTTCGACGAGGCCGGCAAGCACGTCGCCCGGGTCACGCAGACGCAGGCGGTGCTCTGACCGTGCGCCGGCTGCCGGCGCTCCTGGCCGTCCTCGTCGCGAGCGGCTGCGCGAGCGGCGACTCGACGACGGAGACCGTCACCGTCACCACCGCGACGACGGTCACGAGCACCGAGACCACGACCGTCACGGCGCCTGCCCCGTCCGGGAGCTGGGCAGGCCTGCCGCAGCCTCTGCCCGCCGACGGCACCCTGCCCGTGGACGCGTTCGACGGCTACGCGGAGAGCGTCGACGAGCCGTGGGAGCGCAGCCTGATGGCGACGGTCGACGAGTTCGTCGGGCGGGACGCGAGCGACGGTGTGGACGTCTCGTTCCAGGCGACGAGCGGCCCCGAGGGCGCAGGCCCGGCGAGCGCCACGCTCGTGCTCGACGGCCTGCTCGACGACTCGATCCGGGCCAGGCGCTACGAGCTGACGCTCAGCCGCAGGGACGACGGGACGTGGCGGATCGACACCGCCTCCTGGGCGCAGCGCTGCCGCGAGGGACGCGGGCACCAGGACTTCTCGCCCGAGCCCTGCCTCTAGGCTAGGCGGCGACGGGCTCGCCCCGCGGGGCGAGCACGCCGCGCAGGAACTGGCCCGTGAACGACGCCTCGACCTCCGCGACCTGCTCGGGCGTGCCGGCCGCGATCAGCTCGCCGCCCGCCTCGCCGCCCTCGGGGCCGAGGTCGATCACCCAGTCGGCCTGCTTGATCACGTCGAGGTTGTGCTCGATCACGAGCACGGTGTTGCCGGCGTCGACGAGCCGCTGCAGCACCTCGAGCAGCTTCTCGATGTCGGCGAAGTGGAGGCCGGTCGTCGGCTCGTCGAGGATGTACAGCGTCCGGCCGGTCGCGACCTTGCAGAGCTCCGAGGCGAGCTTCACCCGCTGGGCCTCGCCGCCGGACAACGTCGTCGCCGGCTGGCCGAGCTTCACGTAGTCGAGCCCGACGTCGTGCAGCGTCTGCAGGCGCCGACGCAGCTTCGGGACCTTGGCGAAGAAGTCCAGCGCCTCCTCGACCGACATCTCGAGCACATCGGCGATCGACTTACCCTTGAAGCGGACCTCGAGTGTCTCCTTGTTGTAGCGATGCCCGTGGCAGGTCTCGCACTGGACGTACACATCCGGCAGGAAGTGCATCTCGATCTTGATCGTCCCGTCGCCCTTGCACGTCTCGCAGCGGCCGCCGCGGACATTGAAGGAGAAGCGCCCGGGCTTGTAGCCGCGCACCTTCGCCTCGGGCGTGAGCGAGTAGAGCTCGCGGATGTGCGTGAACAGGTCGATGTAGGTGGCCGGGTTCGAGCGCGGGGTGCGGCCGATCGGCTTCTGGTCGATGTCGATCACCTTGTCGAAGGCGTCGATCCCGTCGACACTGTCGTGGTCGCCCGGCTTGACGCGCATCCGGTTGAGCCGGTTCGCGAGCGCCTTGTAGACGATCTCGTTCACGAGCGTCGACTTGCCGGAGCCGGACACGCCGGTGACGGTGACGAACTTGCCGACCGGGAACTCGACGTCGATCCCCTTCAGGTTGTGCATCGCCGCGCCGCGGACGGTGAAGCGGCCGCGATCGTCCTCGCGCCGCGGCGGAACCGCGATCTTCCGCTCCCCGGAGAGGAACTGCCCCGTGATCGAGCGCTTGTTCGCCATCACGTCCTTCGCCGTGCCCTCCGCAACGACCCAGCCGCCGTGCTCACCCGCGCCGGGCCCCATGTCGACGAGGTGGTCGGCGGTGCGCATCATCTGCTCGTCGTGCTCGACGACGAGGACGGTGTTGCCGAGATCCTTCAGCCGCTGGAGTGTGCCGATCAGCTTGCCGTTGTCGCGCTGGTGGAGGCCGATCGACGGCTCATCCAGAATGTAGAGGACGCCGACGAGCTGCGAACCGATTTGCGTCGCGAGCCGCAGCCGCTGCGCCTCCCCGCCCGAGAGCGTCTTGGCGGCGCGGTCGAGCTGGAGGTAGCCGACGCCGACGTTGTCGAGGAAGGTCAGGCGCTCGCGGATCTCCTTCACGATCCGGTGCCCGATCAGCTCTTCGGTCGGCGTCAGCCCGAGCTCGTCGAGGAACGCGAGCGAGCGAGTCACCGACATGCGCGTGAACTCGTTGATCGACATCGAGCCGATCGTGACCGCGAGCACCTCGGGCTTCAGGCGCGCACCGTTGCAGGTGCCGCAGGGCTGGAAGCTCATGTACTCCTCGATCCGCTCGCGCTGCTGCGCGGAGTCGGTCTCCTTGTAGCGCCGCTCGAGCGAGCTGAGGATGCCCTCGAACGCCATCGTGTACGAGCGCCGGCGGCCCATCCGGTTGCGGTACTGGACGTAGAGCTTGTCGCCCTTGGTGCCGTAGAGGAAGAGGTCCTGCTGCTCGGTCGTGAGGTCGCGCCAGGCCGTGTCCGGGTCGATCTCGTAGCGATCGCAGATCGCCTGCACGACCGAGTCGTAGAAGCCGCCGTTGCCGACCGACCAGGGCACGAGCGCCCCGTCGCCGACCGAGACGGACGTGTCCGGGACGATCAGGTCGGGGTCGATCTCGAGCTGCGAGCCGAGCCCGGTGCAGCGCGGGCAGGCGCCGTGCGGCGAGTTGAAGGAAAAGATCCGCGGCTGCAGCTCGGGCAGCGAGACGCCGTGCTCGGGGCACGCGAACTTCTCGCTGAAGAGCATCGGCCGGCCGTCGACGACGTCCACCGCCACGAGCCCGTCCGCGAGCGCCGCCGCCGTCTCGACCGACTGGGTCAGGCGCTGTCGCAGGTCGGGCTTCGCGACGAGCCGGTCGACGACGACGTCGATCTCGTGCTTGAACTTCTTGTCGAGGATGATCTCCTCCTCGAGCAGCCGCACCTCCCCGTCGACCTTGACGCGGGTGAAGCCGTCGGCGCGGAGCTCGTCGAGGACGTCGCGGAACTCGCCCTTGCGGTCGCGCACGACCGGCGCGTTGACGGTGAACTTCGTGCCGTCCGGCAGCGCCAGGATCTGCTCGACGATCTGGTCGAGGCTCTGCCCCGCGATCGCGCGTCCGCAGACCGGGCAGTGCGGCCGGCCGACGCGCGCGTAGAGGAGGCGCAGGTAGTCGTAGATCTCCGTGACGGTGCCGACGGTCGAGCGCGGGTTGCGCGACGTCGTCTTCTGGTCGATCGAGATCGCCGGCGAGAGCCCGTCGATCGAGTCCACGTCGGGCTTCTCCATCATCTGCAGGAACTGGCGCGCGTAGGCGGAGAGGCTCTCGACGTAGCGGCGCTGTCCCTCGGCGTAGATCGTGTCGAAGGCGAGCGACGACTTGCCGGAGCCCGAGAGCCCGGTGATACAGACGAGGGCGTTCCGCGGCAGCCGGACGTCGATGTCCTTGAGGTTGTGCTCGCGGGCCCCGTGGACGATCAGCTCGTCGGCGGCCATGTCGGCGCCATTCTAGCGCGCGAACGTGTGTTCGCACAAGGGTAGAGAACGGCTCTCCTGGGCATCCTCCGGCGCATGAAGGAGACCGCGAAGCGCGCCGCCCTGGCGACCCTCGTCGTCGGCGCGATCGTCGTCCTCGCGCTCGCGCTCTGGAAGCTCCGGATCGTTGTCGCGCTCCTCTTCCTCGCCTTCATCATCGCCGCCGCGATGCGCCCGGCGGTCGAGAGCCTCGCCCGGCGCGGCGTTCCGCGCCCGGCGGGGATCGCGCTCCACTACCTCGCCTTCGCCGGCCTGATCGCCGCCCTCCTCTGGGTGGTCGTGCCGCGCGCGATCGACCAGATCGACCGCGCCGTCGGCGACCTGCCGCAGACCCGGTCCGACCTGGACCAGGAGGCGCGCGAGTCGACCGGGATCCGGCACGACATCCTCGTCGGCGTCCAGCGCCGGCTCGAGGACCTGCCATCGGGCGAGAGCCTCGTCGACCCGGCGGTGGAGGTGACGCTGACGGTGTTCGAGGTCGCGCTCGGAATCTTCTTCACCCTCGCCTGCGCGGCGTACTGGATCTTCGAGCGCGACCGCGCGGAGAACCTGCTCTGCTCGCTGCTGCCGCGACCGCGCAGGAAGAAGGTGCGCGACACCTGGGGACTGATCGACGCGAAGCTCGGTGCCTACGTGCGCGGCCAGGCACTGCTGATCGTGCTCGTCGGGACGGTGCTGTCGCTGATCTTCCTCGCGATCGGGCTGCCCTACTGGCTGCTCGTCGGCGCGTTCGCCGGCGTCGTCGAGCTGATCCCGGTGATCGGGCCGCTCGCCGCGGGCGCGCTCGCCGTCGGCGTCGGGCTGACGGTCTCCTGGCAGACGGCGCTCGCGGCCGGGCTCGCCGTGCTTTTCGTCCGGCTGATCGAGGACTACCTGGTGATCCCGCGCGTGCTCGGGGACGCGGTCGGGCTGACGCCGCTCGTCGTGCTCGTCTCGGTGACGGCGTGCGCGCTCCTCTTCGGCGGCTTCGCGGTCATCCTCGCGATCCCGTTCGCCGCCGTCCTCGCGACGCTGGTCGACGTGATCGTCCGCGACAAGGACCCGGCCGAGGAGGACGTGCCGGCGGTCATCTTCTCCGCCAAGGAAGTCGAAACCGGCTGAGCCGGTCGCCCGGCCGGTGGGCGGCTGACGGCCTCCGGCGCGCGGCTGGGCGTGCGCGGCCGAAGGGAATTGTGCGACAGCACAGACCCGGAGAGCCGGGTGCGCTCAGGCGGGCGAGGGCGGCGGAGCCGGGCTCCGCCCGGCGGGAGCCGCCCGGCCGGTGGCCTGCTGACGGCCTCCGGCGCGCGGCTGGGCGTGCGCGGCCGAAGGGGATTGTGCGACAGCACAGACCCGGAGAGCCGCGTGCGCTCAGGCGGGCGAGGGCGGCGGAGCCGGGCTCCGCCCGGCGGCAGCCGCCCGGCCGGTGGCCTGCTGACGGCCTCCGGCGCGCGGCTGGGCGTGCGCGGCCGAAGGGGATAGTGCGACAGCACAGACCCGGAGAGCCGCGTGCGCTCAGGCGGGCGAGGGCGGCGGAGCCGGGCTCCGCCCGGCGGCAGCCGCCCGGCCGGTGGCCGTCAGGCCTTGCGCCAGCGGCCGAAGATGAGACCGCCGAGTGTGAAGCCGAGGCCGAAGGTGCCGATGGCGAAGGCGCCGACGGCCAACGCCTTGCGGCCGATCGAGAGCCGCTGCCAGCGGCCGAGCGCCTCCTGCTCCTCGGTGGTCAGCGCCTCGCCGCGCCGCTGCTTGCGCAGGGCACCCCCAGCCCTCAACCCGAGGTAGAGGTCGTCGAAGATCTCCGGGGCTTCGGTGGACGCGTCGTCCGTCATCGCTCTACGAGTGTAGTACCCCGGTCGGCGGTCTACTACGCTCCCGCGACGTGCCGACGCGGATTCTTCACATCTCCGACCTGCACTTCGGCCGCAACGTCACCCCCGAGCCGGCCGAGGCGCTCGCGCGCCTGATCGGCGAGGTTCGCCCCGAGCTCGTGATCGCCAGCGGCGACCTCACGCACCGCGGCCTGAGGATCGAGCACGACCACGCCGCCGAGTTCTTGCGGGGACTCGACCTGCCGCTGCTCGTCGTTCCCGGCAACCACGACATCCCGTACACGTTCCCGAAGCGGTTCACCTCGCCGTGGGCGGAGTTCGAGCGGCACTGGGAGGCGGTCGAGCCGGTGCACCGGTCCGAGTCGGTCGTCGCGGTCGGCCTCAACTCGGTGCGACCGTGGCGGCACCAGTCCGGCCGCGTGCGGCCGCACCAGGTGAAGCGCGCGGCGGAGCTGCTCGCGGACGCGCCGCCGGGCGCGTTGAAGATCGTGGCGTTCCACCACCAGATGCTCGGCGCACCGTGGCGCTCGCGCAAGAAACCGGTGGCGAAGCGCAACCGCGTCCTCGCCGGGCTCGTCGAGGCGGGGGCGGACCTGATCCTGGCCGGGCACATCCACCAGAGCACGATCGCCGAGCGGCGCGAGTTCGAGATCTCGAGGCCGGGCGGTGAGCGGGCGGTCGTCGTCTCGATCGCGCCCGGCTTCGGCCAGCCGCGCCCGAACCGGCGAGGCGAGGCGCGCGGGCTGCACGTCTACGACGTCGGCCCCGAGACGCTGCGCGCGCTGACGTACGTCTGGCGGGACGACGGCTGGGCGCTCACGGCCATGCGGACGTTCCCGCGTGGCCGTGAGCTCCTCGCCTTCGAGTCAAGCCCCTAGGCCGTCACGCGACGGTCTTTGCCGGGCAGGACCTTCTGCACGACGGTGACGAGCACCGCCGCGACGATCACGGCGAGGACGTAGCCCCAGAAGCCCAGGCCGTCGAGCAGGAGCCCCACGGCCAGCACGGACACGACACCGATCGCGAGCGTGACGAGCCAGCCCATCGGATCGGGACCCGGGTTCAGAAGCCGCCCGAGTGCGCCGACGATCAGGCCTACGACGATGAGAACGATGATTTCGACCATGGCCCGATCGTCCCCGGGGCCCGAGGCCGCAAAACCCAGGGTTGACGCGTCGCGCACAAAGTTCTTAGATGCGCGTGCTGGTCCAAGGGGAGACGGGAACAGGGGTCGGGGACATCGGGTTGAGGAAGGCGCGCAGGCTCGCAGTGCTCGCGGCGATCGGAGCTGCACTCGTGTTCCCGGGTGCGGCCCAGGCGTCGTTCCTCTGGTGGACCGAGGACGGCTCCAGCTTCGCCCAGTTCGGCGCGAACGCGAGCGTCACGATCGACACGGGCGCGATCAACTTCGTCGGCAGCTGCGCCGAAGGTACCGAGGACGTCTTCTTCCCCTTCTCCGACATCTACATCGTCCCGAGCGGATCGGTCTCGAACGGCAGCTCGCTGGTCGACGCCGGCGGCGCCAAGAACACGGTGCAGGGGTCGAGCGGCGGCCTCTTCATCAGCGAGACGATCGCCTTCACGAGGCCGACCGGCGCGCTCGGCTCCGGCCTCTTCGCCGTCGTCTACGACGAGTGCCAGGACGGCAAGTTCGGTCCCGAGGACTCGCTCTTCGACCCCGCGCTGCGCGTCACGATCCCGGACGCCGACATCCCGCAGCTCCCGTCGATCCTCGCGATCAAGGCGGCGGCGGGCGCCCAGGCGGACGACTGGCAGCAGAAGCTCGACGTCTACAACGCGATCATGTCGGCGATCGAGGCGTACGAGCTGGTGCAGTGCCTGACGAACATCGCCAGCTGCGCCGTCGGCAAGCTCACGGACGCGATCAAGGACGCCGTGAAGCAAGCGTTCGGGGTGAAGGACGTGAAGGCGGCGGCCCTGGCGGCGGTCGTCAACACGGTCAGCCACTACCGCGGGATCGAAGCCGACCCGCCCGACCCGAACTTCACGCAGCCGACCGTCCTGCCCGCGGTCGCCCAGATCGGCGGCGAAACCGACGACGCGCTGCTCGCGGCGGCGTACGCCGTCGGCGAGGCGGCGGCGAACGAGGCTGCGATCGCGGAGGCACTGCTGCGGGCGATGGAGCGCTACCAGGGAGCCGACGCCGCCGGCGACGGCGAGTGGGCGCTCGTGCAGGTGCGCGGCGTGCAGCGGTACGCGGGCGCGCTCGCCGACCAGCTCGCCGCCACGAACGACGCGCTCGCCGACCTCGAGGACGCGCTGACGGCCGACACGCGGCCGCTCGACGACGTGGCCGCGCTGAGCGAGGCGGCGCGGGCGCGGCTCGAGTCATCGGGCGCGACGGCGGACGAGCGCCAGCTGCTGCGGAACCTCGGCCTCTCCGATGCGGCGGTGGACGCGCTCGTGGCGGAAGTCGCGGCCGAGCCTGCCGCGGCGACGAAGGCGGGCCTGATCGCCGCGATCGGCGCGCTCGGCGCGACGAACGCCGCGACGCGCGGGGACTACATCACCCTCCACAACGACGCGGTCGACATCTTCAACTCGCTCCAGTCGCAGTCGGTCGTCCTCAAGCGCTCGCCCTACGCCGTCTCGGGCGGTCCGTACACGGTGGCCGAGGGCACGCCGCTGGCGCTCGACGGCGGCGGCTCGCTCGACCCCGACGGCACGATCTCGTCGTACGACTGGGACCTCGACGGCGACGGCGCGTTCGACGACGCCACGGGCGTCTCGCCGTCCGTCACGTTCGACCACCCCGTCTCCGGCGTCGTCGGGCTCCGCGTCACCGACGACACGGGCCGCACGGCCTTCGACTACGGGCGCGTCGAGGTCACCGAGGTCAACGCCGGCCCGTCGTTCTCCTCCTTCAGCCCCGATCTCGCGCTCGAGCTCGGGACCGGCGACAGCCAGGTCTTCACCGTCGCGACGACCGACCCCGAAAGTGACTCCGTGACGGTGGAGTGGTTCGTCGGAGGGACGCACGCCGCGACAGGCGACTCCTTCACGTTGCCGCCCGCCGCCGCCGGCGTCCACGTCGTCCGCGCGACCGCGTCGGACGGTCCGCTCGGCGGCACTGCAACGCTCGAGTGGACGGTGACCGTGCTCGCGCCGGACGGGGACGGCGACGGCTGGAACGGCAATGTCGACTGCGACGACGGCAACGACGAGGTGCACCCCGGCTACCACGAGGTCGTCGGCAACGGGCTCGATGACGACTGCGACGCCGCGACCCCCGACGAGGGCAGCGCACCCGTGGCGGCGTTCTCGCACCTCCTCGAGCCGGGTCTCCAGGTCGTCTTCACGGACGAGTCGACCGACCCGAACCTGGACGTGACGGACTGGCTGTGGGACTTCGGCGACGGCGCGACGAGCACCGAGCAGAGCCCGACGCACACGTACGCGGTCAAGGGAAGCTACGACGTGACGCTCACCGTGACGGACGCCACCGGCCGCTCGCACGCCGTGACGAAGGCGGTCGGCGTCTCGGGTCTCCCGTCCGCCACCTTCTCCTATGCGCCGCCGGCGCCGGCCGAAGGCGGCGAGGTCGACTTCACCGACGAGTCGACCGACGTCGACGGGACGATCGTCGGCTGGTCGTGGAGCTTCGGCGACGGCGGTACGAGCACGGAGCGGCACCCGACGCACGTCTACCTCGGCCCCGGCACGTTCACGGTCACCCTGACCGTCACCGACGACGACGGCGCGTCGAGCTCGACCTCCCAGGAGATCGTGATCGGCGTCGGCGACCCGGCGACGGCTCCGCTCGCGCTCTTCCGCGCCGATGTCCCCGGCCGGGACGTGGCGGCGCTCGCGAACGGCGGCACCGTCGTCCAGGACTCCGGCACCTGCTGCGGCGGCCACGAGGCGTACCAGATGCTGGACGACGTGGTCGGCATGCCGTGGGCGACGAACGGCGTCACCGGCAAGTTCGCGACCATCCAGGTCGGCGCCACGGCCCGCCAGATCGACCAGGTGCAGATTCAGCCGCGCAGTGACTGCTGCGTCGACCAGCGCGTCCGCGGCTTCGCGATCGACGTCTCGACCACCGGGTTCGCGAGCACCGACTTCACGCAGGTGCTGAACGCGACGACTGCGGACACCGGGACGCTGCAGACGTTCGAGCTGCCGCCCGGAACGACGGCCAAGTACGTCCGCTACCGCCCGCTCACGAACAACGGCTCCTGCTGCTACATCTCGACGTCGAAGTTCAAGTTGATCACCCAGTCCTCCGGGCCGCGGCTCGTCACCTTCCTGAACGAGTCCACGAACGCCGTCTCGCACAAGTGGACGTTCGGCGACGGCTCCCCCGAGAGCACCGCGGCGAGCCCGACGCACACCTACGCGACCGTCGGCACGTACACCGTCACGCTCACCGTCAAGGCGGCGGACGGGCGCACGAGCACGGTCTCCCGCCAGTACGAGGCGCGCGGGCCGACCGCGGACTTCTCGATCGATCCCGCCGTGCCGGAGCCCGGCGAGCCGGCCGTGCTCACCGACGCGAGCCTGTCGCCGAGCGCGCCGCTCGCCTCCTTCGCCTGGGACTTCGGCGACGGCACGGCGGCCACTTCGGCCGGGACGCTGCACACGTTCGCGAGCGCAGGGACGTACACCGTCAGCTACACCGTCACGGACGCCGAGGGCAACGCGGACACGGTCACGAAGGAGATCACCGTCGCGGAGCCGGCGCCGGACGCGCTCCCGAAAGCGCGGTTCAGCCCCTCTTCCGGCGGGACCAACGTCGCCTTCTCCGGCGCCGGAGCGACGATCCACAGCTTCTCGAGCCAGTACAGCACGACCTACCCGGCGACGACGATCCTCGACGAGGACCCGAGCAACACCTACTGGGCGACGGCGAACACGGTCCGCAGCGGCTGGGTGAAGATCGACCTCGCCGGCGATCTCCAGCACGTCGACCGGATCCGGATCGCCGGCGACGGCGGCACCGAGCGGGTCCAGGACTTCCGCGTCTCCGTCTCGGCGACGACGGCCGACGACGACGCCTTCACGGAGGTGCTCGCGGCCAAGAACCCCAACGACGACGCGCTGCGCGAGTACGTCTTCCCGGGCGGTGCAGTGACCACGCGCTACGTGCGCGTCGAGCTGCTGAACAACTGGGGGCACACGTGCTGCGTCTCGATCGACCGGCTCGACGTCCTCACCGGCCCGACCTCGCCGAACGGGCGCAACCTCGCGCTCGCCGAGGACGGCGCCTCGATCGCTGCTTTCTCGGGGAGCTACGACTCGACCAACTATCCGCCCAGCCGCCTGATCGACGGCGACCCGGGCACCCTGCCGTGGCTGACGCCGAACGGCGTCACGCAGGGCTGGGTGAAGATCACGCTTGCGAACGGCGACCCGCGCATGATCGACCGGATCCGGATCCAGCCGCGCCAGGGCAGCCAGAAGGTGAAGGACTTCCAGGTCGCCGTCTCCACGACCGACACGGCCGACACGGACTTCGTCACCGTCCTCTCCGCGACGGCCGAGAACAACGAGAACCTCCAAACCTTCCTGCTGCCGCACCCGATGCCGGCGAAGCACCTCCTCTACCGCGTGCTGACGAACCGCGCGACCGGCAACTACACCGGCACGGGCGACGTCCGCGTCGACACCGGCCAGGAGGCGCGCACGACGACGGTTCAGTTCCGCAACCTCTCGCGGAACGCGACCTCCTACGCCTGGGACTTCGGCGACGGGGGCACGAGCACGGACGCCAACCCGGTGCACACCTATGCCGCGGCCGGCACGTACACCGTCAGCCTGACGGCGACGAACGCGAACGGCTCGACGACGTTCACGCTCGAGCAGGTCGTGCGCACCGCAGCGATCTCCTACAGCCCGGCGACCCCCGAGGCGCAGCAGCAGATCGACTTCCTCGACGCCACGCCGGCGGAGCTCGGGCTCCAGTCCTGGTCGTGGAGCTTCGGCGACGGGTCGACGAGCACGTTCCAGCATCCCGTCAAGACCTATGCCGCGGCCGGCACCTACACGGTGACGATGACCGGGATCGACCGCGAGGGTGTCCAGCACGTCGCGACGGAGGAGGTCGTCGTCTCGACGCCGGCCTTCCGCGCCCAGTTCCACCCGCGCGGCACGTTCAACATGGCGTCGCTCGAGAACGGCGCCGCGATCGTCGCCTTCTCGAGCCAGTACTCCGACGTGGCGAACTGGGGCGCGCCGAAGCTGCTCGACGCCTACACGAACACGGCCTGGCACTCGAGCAACAGCCCACCGCAGGACACGAAGTGGATCAAGTTCGGCCTCGCCGGCGGGCAGACCTACCAGGTCGACCGTTTCCAGCTGCTCGGCCGCCAGGACTGCTGCTTCGACCAGCACCCCGCGAACTTCGAGATCGCCGTCTCGACGACCGGAACGGACGACGCCGACTTCAAGACGGTCCTCCGCGCGACCCTGCCGGCGAGCCAGACGACCGTGCAGACCTTCATGCTGCCGCGGCCCGTGCTCGCGAAGTACGTCCTCTACCGGACGCTGACGAACCGCGGCGCCGGCGTCGTGACCACCGCGATGCTGCGCGCGGCCTCGGGCCAGGTGAACACGCCCACGGTCACCTTCGACGACCTTACGGTCGGCGGCGACGGCGCCCTGACCTACGCCTGGGACTTCGGCGACGGCGGCACGAGCTCCGACGCGAGCCCGACCCACACCTTCCCCGGCCCGGGCATCTACCCGGTCACGCTGACCGTCACCGACGGCACCGGCGCGACCTCCACCTACTCGCTTCAGCAGCGCATCGTCGCCGCACCCGTCGTCTCGTTCTCGAACAGCCCTGTCGTGCCGAACGAGGCGCAGAGCACGTCGTTCACCGACACGACCCCGTCGCCGCCGGACGGGCCGCTCGTGCAGCGCACGTGGAGCTGGGGCGACGGCACCGCTGCCACAACGGTCAACGGCCCGGGCACGACGCACGTCTTCGCGGACGACGGCGGCTACGACGTGCGCCTCGACGTGCTCGACGCGTGGGGCCAGACGGCGTCCGCCACGCGGACGATCACGGTCGCCAACGTGGCGCCGACGGTCGACGCGGGGCCGAGCTGGCGCTGGCGCCAGGACCGCGCGCTGACGGTGACGCCGACGACCGCCGACGTCGCCGGCGCGCGCGACCCGGTCACGTGCACGTGGAGCTACGGCGACGGGACGCCCGACGGTTCCGGTTGCGCTTTCAGCCACGCCTACGCGAGCACGGGCACCTACACGGCCACGGTGAGCGCGAGCGACGGCGACGGCGGTACGGCGACCGACTCCTTCACCGTCGAGGTGATCGAGCAGGAGGTCACCGGCGGCGGGGGCGGCGGCTCCGGCAGCGGCGGCGGCACGGGCGTCGGCAAGGCGTCGAAGGACTACGTCTACACCGTCGACGACGACTTCGAGCTCGGGACGATGCTCAACGTCAACCACGAGGCGCCGGGCTCGGACCAGCTGCAGCTGAACAAGGAGGCAAAGCCGTTCCCGTTCGTCTACGTCGCGAACTCCGCGCGCGGCACGGCCGTCCGGATCGACGTCGACACCGGCGTGATCCTGGGCGAGTACCTGACTGCGCCGAACGGCCGCTCGCGCAATCCGTCGCGGACGACCGTGGACAAGCTCGGAAACGTGTGGGTGACGAACCGCGACGAGAGCAGCGCTCTGATGATCGACGGCGCCAGCCGCGCTGCGGGCTCGACGGCGCGGATCGGCCTGATCGTCGGCGGCACGCGCTCGAACGCGGACGGGACGCCGAACCCAGCCGGCGAGTACCTGAAGGCGCCGTTCGAGTACAACACCTGCGTCGACCGGAGTGGCGACGGGTTGATCCGCACGTCGCGCGGCCTGACGAACATCCTCGCGTGGCCGAACACGGGCGGCCTCGACAACGACGGCGGCGTCGAGACCGCGGTCGACGAGTGCATCCAGCTCTACGTCCGCGTGCGCGGCACCAATACGCGCACGGTCGCGATCGACGCCGACAACGACGCCTGGATCGGCGGGGCGAACAACTGGCACGAGGAGGTCGACGGCGACACCGGCGAGCGCGTGCCGGGCACGCAGTTCACCCTCAACTGCGGTGGCTACGGCGGGCTGATCGACGGCAACGGCATCCTCTGGTCCGCGCGCTACGGCAGCGGCCTGCTCCGCTACGACACGAACGCGAAGACGGGCGTCTGCCTCGGCAACGGCCACGGCGACTACGGGCTCGGCGTCGACCCCGTCACCGGCCACATCTGGCACACGAACCTGAGCGGCAATCGCGTCGTCAAGCTCGACCAGACGAAGACGACCGCGGCGACGATCGAGATCGCTCGCTACCCGCACGGCCACAACGACGCGCAGGGCGTCGCGGTCGACGGCAAGGGCAACGTCTGGGTCGCCCACGCGCTGTACGGCGCGCCCCACATCGGCCGCCTCCGCACGGACGGCACGTTCCTCGGCAACGCCGACCTCGGCGGCGGCGCCGGGCCTACGGGCGTCTCCGTCGACGCGAACGGCAAGGTCTGGTCGGCCAACTACTCGACGAGCAACGCGACGCGCGTCGACCCCGAGATCGGGCAGAAGATCGCCGGCCCGACCCCGAGCGGCTGGCACGACATGGTCGTCAGCCTCGGCTCCGGTGCGAGCCCGTACAACTACTCCGACATGACGGGCGCGGTGGCAATCGGCGCGGCGTCCCCGTCCGGCTTCTGGTCGATCAAGCAGGACGCGACCGCGCTCGGCACGGTCTGGAAGAAGGTCTCCTGGGACGGCTCGACGCCGGCCGGGACCTCGATCACGGTCGAGGCGCGCGCGGCCGACACGCAGACCGATCTGCCCTCGACGCCCTTCATCACGGTCGCCGACGGCGCGCCGCTGTCCGGGATCGCCGGGCGCTTCATCGAGGTGCGCGCGACCCTGCAGACGAACGATCCCACCACCACGCCGATCCTGACCGACATCCGGATCAGCGCGAACACGCCGCCGGTGGCCACCGGCGGCAGCGTCGAGACGGCCATGGACACGCCGCTCGACGTCCCGCTCACGGCCACCGACGAGGACGGCGACGCGCTCACCTACGAGCTCGTCGACGACGCGGCCAACGGAACCGTCACGATCGCCGGCGCCGTTGCCACCTACACGCCCGACCCGGGCTACTTCGGTCCCGACTCCTTCACCTTCCGCGCCCGCGACGCCGACGGCGAGTCGAACGTCGCCAAGGTGACCGTGAACGTTCTTGCGACGAACCAGCCGCCGGTCGCGGGCGACCTCATCGTCAGCACATTCGAGGACACGCCTCTGACGATCGTTCTGCCCGCCACCGATCCCGACGGCGACCTGCTCACGCTGACGTACGAGCAGCCGCAGCATGGCTCCTTCGACGGGTCGGTCTACACGCCCGACCCCGACTACTTCGGGCCAGACTCGTTCGAGTTCACCGCGACCGACCCGGGCGGAGAGGCGGACTCGGGGACGGTCTCGATCGCCGTGCTGCCGGTCAACGACAACCCCGTCGCAGAGGACGTGAGCGTCGCCACCGACGAGGACACGCCGCTCGCGATCCCGCTCACCGGCACCGACGTCGACGGCGACACGCTCACGATCGCCACCACCGATCCCGCCCACGGCAGCTACGCCGGCGGCACCTACACCCCGGCGCCGGACTACCACGGCCCCGACTCCTTCGACTACACCGTCGACGACGGCAACGGCGGCACCGACACCGCCACCGTCACCATCACCGTCCACCCCGTCAACGACGACCCAGTCGCCGAGGACCAGGACGTCGCCACCGACGAGGACACGCCGCTCGCGATCACGCTCGGCTCGAGCGACATCGACGGCGGCTCGCCCACGTTCGCGCTCGCGACGGCGCCCGAGCACGGCACCTGGGACGGCACCACCTACACGCCCGCGCCGAACTACCACGGCCCCGACTCCTTCGACTTCCTCGTCGAGGACGGCAACGGCGGCAGCGACGTCGGCACGATCTCGATCACCGTCCGCCCCGTCAACGACAACCCCGTCGCGGAGGACGTGAGCGTCGCCACCGACGAGGACACGCCGCTCGCGATCCCGCTCACCGGCACCGACGTCGACGGCGACACGCTCACGATCGCCACCACCGATCCCGCCCACGG
>Ga0299913_10001957_pt1 | contig 15858 bp, 20 predicted proteins | sample RVTome_9_FD_201360 | JGI IMG/M metagenome (GOLD analysis project Ga0299913, IMG submission 201360) | Soil microbial communities from uranium-contaminated site in the Upper Colorado River Basin, Wyoming, United States - RVT155D38 (version 2) ...
TACGACTACCTGGTGATCGCGTCCGGGACGTCGCCGCGGCCCGACCAGACGCCGGGCATGCTCGGCCCCGAGTGGCGGCGCAGCATCTTCGACTTCTACACCGAGGAGGGCGCGACGGCGCTGGCCGCGGCCATGGAGAACTTCGACCACGGTCGCCTCGTCGTGCACAACACCGACATCCCGATCAAGTGCCCGGTGGCGCCACTGGAGTTCACGTTCCTGGCGGAGGCCTGGCTGCGCGAGCGCGGGCTGCGCGACCGGGTGGAGCTCGTCTTCGTGACGCCGTTGCCCGGTGCGTTCACCAAGCCGGTCGCGTCCGACCATCTCGGATCGATGCTCGACGAGCGCAAGATCGTGGTGGAGCCCGACTTCCTCGTGGAACGGATCGACCCCGAGCGCAAGACGCTGGTCTCGTACGACGAGCGCGAGGTGCCGTTCGACCTGCTGGTCACGATCCCGCTCAACATGGGCGCCGACTTCGTGGCCCGGTCCGGGCTCGGGGACGAGCTCAACTACGTGCCGGTCGACCGGCACACCCTGCAGGCCAAGGCGTGGCCGAACGTCTTCGCCGTCGGCGACGCGTCCGACATCCCGACGTCGAAGGCCGGCTCGGTCGCCCACTTCGCCGTGGAGATCTTCGTCGACAACTTCCTGCGGCTGATCGAGGGTCGCCCGATGCTCCGGTCGTTCGACGGCCACGCCAACTGCTTCATCGAGTCCGGTGACGGCAAGGCGCTGCTGATCGACTTCAACTACGACACCGAGCCGCTGCCCGGCCGCTACCCGCTGCCCGTCGCCGGCCCCCTCGGCCTGCTCCAGGAGACCCGGGCCAACCACCTCGGGAAGCTCGCGTTCCGGTGGATCTACTGGAACGTCCTGCTGCCCGGGCGCCCGATCCCGCTGCCGGCCCACATGTCGATGGTCGGCAAGCACCCCGCCCCGACCGACGCCGCATAGGCGCCGAAACAGGAAGGACACCGTCATGCCCGTCACCACACTCGCCGGACACGAGATCCACGTGAACGAGGAGGGCTTCCTCACCGATCCCACCGAGTGGAGCGAGGAGCTCGCGACCGAGCTCGCCAGTCAGATCGGCATCACCCTCACCGAGGAGCACTGGAAGACCCTGCGCTTCCTCCGGCAGGACTTCGAGGAGAAGGGCGAGACCGCGACCCTGCGCCGCGTGTCGACCGTGGGCGGGATCCCGATCAAGCAGCTCTTCGCGCTGTTCCCGCAGAAGCCCGCCAAGAAGATGTCCTACATCGCCGGGCTGCCCAAGCCCGCGGGCTGTGTCTGACCGTCCGTCCACCACCAGGAAGGCTCCACCATGACCATCATCGACACGGCCCCGGCCGTCGTGCCCAGCTTCGGGAACGAGCAGGCCACGGACCGCAAGCTCGCCATCATCTGCTCCAAGGGCAGCCTCGACATGGCCTATCCGGGCCTGATCCTGGCCAACGCCGCACTCGGCGAAGGCATCGAGACGCACCTGTTCTTCACGTTCTGGGGCTTCGAGATGATCAACAAGAAGACGATGGCGGACCTGAAGTTCACGATGCTCGGCAACACCGCCACCCATATGCCCCAGGGCCTCGGTGGGATCCCGGGCATGACGGCCCTGGCGACCGCCAAGCTGCGCAAGTCCATCGCCGAGCTCGACGTGCCCGAGGTCCCCGAGTTCCTCGAGCAGATCGTCGCCTCCGGCGGTCACCTGTGGGCCTGCCGGATGTCGGCGGACATGAACCACCTCGTCGCCGAGGACCTGTACGACGAGGTCGAGGGCATCATCAGCGCCTCGGACTTCATCGAGATGACCGAGGGCGCCCAGCTGCTCTTCATCTGACTCCAATATCTGACCAACTGACCCCGGCGGAAGGCGGGTGGCGACCATGCACATGACGCTCTCGATCGAAGTGAACCGGACGGCCGAGGGGGTCAGCCCCCGGACCCGATGGCTGTGTGGGGCCCTGGGCGCGCTCGTCCTGGTCGCCGCCGTACCGACCTTCTTCGTGGACGGGATCCTCAACGGAACCCCGGTCATGAACGGCTCCGCCCGGGGGACGGCGCTGACCATGTTCGTCCTGGCGCTCCCGGTGCTCGCGGTCGGCCTCGTCGCGTCGGCGCAGGGGTCGGTCCGCGGCCGGGCGGCGCTGATCGGCGCCCTCGCCTACCTCACCTACAACGCCACGCTGCTCGTGTACGCCACCCCGTTCAACGAGCTCTACTTGGCGTACGTCGCCCTGCTGGGGGTGGCGCTCTGGACGCTGGTCAGCGCGCTCCTCGACCCGCTGCCCCTCATCCAGCCGGGCCCGCGGATGCCCGTGCGTGGCATCGCCGCATTCATCCTCACCGTGGTCGCGCTCAACGCGCTCGCCTGGTTGAGCTTCGCCGTGCCCGATCTGGGTGAGGACCCGCCCGGCTTCCTGGAGGGGACCGGGCTGACGACCAACCCGATCCATGTCCAGGACCTCGCCGTCTGGCTGCCTGCCCTGTCGATCGTCGCCGTGCTGCTCTGGCAGCGCCGGCCGTCCGGGGTCCTCCTGGCCGGCGCCGGCCTGGTCTTCTGGCAGATCGAGGCGATCGGCGTCGCGGTCGACCAGTGGTTCGGCCACCGCGCGGCGCCGAACTCGGACGTCGCCACCCAGGGTGGCGTAGTGCTGTTCCTCGTCATGGCCGCCGTGACCGTCGTCCCGCTCATCCTGTGGCTGCGCGCGGTTCCAGGTCGGCCTTCTCGCTGACCGGCCGGATCGCGATCGACAGACCCGCGGCGACCAGGCAGAGGATCGCCGCGGCCCAGAACGCCCCGGCGTAGCTGCCGGTGGTGTCGCGGATCGCGCCGGCGCCCACCGCCGCGATCGCCGCCCCGACCTGGTGGGAGGCGAACACCCAGCCGAACACGATCGGCCCGTCGGCTCCGAACCGGTCCCGGCACAGCATCACCGTCGGCGGCACCGTGGCCACCCAGTCCAGGCCGTAGATGACGATGAAGACCCAGATGCTCGGCTCGGCGTGCGGGCCGAGCAGGGCCGGCAGCGTCATCAGCCCCACGCCGCGCAGGGCGTAGTAGCCGAGCAGCAACAGCCGCGGGTCCCAGCGGTCGGTGAGCCATCCGGACAGGATCGTGCCGACCACGTCGAAGATCCCGACCACGGCCAGCAGCCAGGCGGCGGTGGTCGCCGGCATCCCGTGGTCGTGGGCGGCCGGCACGAAGTGGGTGGCGATCAGGCCGTTGGTGGTCATCCCGCAGATCGCGAAGCCTGCGGCCAGCAACCAGAACGTCGAGGACCGTGAGGCGGTGCGCAGCACCGACAGCGCCCGGCCGGCGCTCGAGCCGGTCCGCACGTGCGGAGGCGGGCCCGGATCGGCCGCGGTGGCGCCGTACGCCGACAGCCGGAGGTCGGCCGGGTGGTCCCGCATCAGCAGCAGGACCAGGGGCACGACGGCGAGCGCGACCGCCGCGGTCAGGACGGCGGCGGTGCGCCACCCGTGGTGGGTCGCCAGGTGGGCGACCAGCGGGAGGAACACCAGCTGGCCGGTCGCGGTGCCGGCGGTGAGCACGCCGCTGACCAGGCCGCGGCGGGCCACGAACCACCGGCTGGTGACGGTGGCGACCAGCGCCATCGACATCGACCCGGTGCCGACCCCCACCACGACACCCCAGAGCAGCATCAGCTGCCAGGCCTCGGTCATGAACACGGTGAGGCCGCTGCCGGCGGAGACCAGCACCAGCGCCACGACCACCACCCGGCGGACCCCGAACCGGTCCATGAGCGCCGCGGCGAACGGCGAGAACAGCCCGAAGAGCATCAGGTTGACCGACACCGCGAACCCGATGGTGCCGTGGGACCAGCCGAACTCCTCGTGCAGCGGCTCCATCAGCACGCCGGGCACCGAGCGGAACGCCGCCGCCCCGACCAGGGTCACGAACGTGACCCCGGCGACCAGCCAGGCCCAGTGCGGGCCGGTGGACCCCGGCAGCCGTTCGCGGGCGGGGTCGGCGGTCACCGGGGAGTACGTCACCGCGCCATCCTCCTGGCCCGAAAGGGGCGGGACGAGTGGCTGATTCGCCAATATGTGTCAGGATCGGGCCATGAGCAACGGATCGCGCCATCGGGTGGTCGTCCTGCTGGTGGAGCCCGTGGTCGGGTACGACGCGGTGATCCCGCCCCAGGTCTTCGGGCAGGCCGTGGGCGGCGACGGCGATCCGCTCTACGACGTGGCGATGGCCAGCCTGGACGGCGGGCCCGTCCGGGCGTCGCTCGGGTACGCGATCACCCCGCACGGCGACGCGTCCCTGCTCGCGACCGCGGACACCGTGGTGGTGCCCGGCACCCAGATCGACGGCCCCAGGCGGCGCGGAACCATCCCTGCCGACCTCGCCGCGGCGCTGGCCGCCATCCGGCCCGGCACCCGGGTGGTGTCGATCTGCACCGGCGCCTTCGTCCTGGCCGCGACGGGACGGCTCGACGGCCGCCCGGCGACCACGCACTGGAAGTACGTCGAGGAGTTCCTCCGCCTCTACCCCGCGGTCGAGCTCGACGAGGCGGTGCTGTTCACCGACGACGGCGACGTGCTGACCTCGGCCGGGCTGAGTGCCGGCGTCGACCTGTGCCTGCACCTGATCCGGCGCGACCACGGCACCGAGGTCGCGAACCGCGTCGCCCGGCACCTCGTCGTACCTCCCTGGCGGGACGGCGGCCAGGCGCAGTTCATCGAGCGCCAGGTGCCCGACCGGCCCGAGCAGTCGACCGCCGCGGCGAGGGAGTGGGCGCTCGAACGCCTGGAGGTCCCGCTCCGGATCTCGGAGCTGGCGCGGGTCACGGGTATGTCGGTGCGCACGTTCACCCGCCGGTTCCGCGACGAGACCGGCGAGTCGCCGACCTCCTGGCTGATCCGACAGCGGGTCTCACACGCGCAGCGGCTCCTCGAGACCACGGACCTCCCGGTCGATGCCGTCGCCGAGCGCTCCGGCCTGGGCTCCGCGGCGTCGTTGCGGGCGCACCTGCGCGCGCAGGCCGGGGTGTCGCCGACGGCATACCGGCGTACCTTCCGAGTGGACGAGTCCGCCTGACGAAGGAGATCCCATGAGGTACGCGGTTCTCGGCACCGGATCGGCTGGCCGCACGATCGCCGGCCGGCTCGCCGAGCTGGGCCACGAGGCCATGGTCGGCACCAGGGACCCCGAGGCCACCCGGGCCCGCTCCGAGTACGCCGACTGGGCAGCGGCGCACCCCGGCGTCGGGCTGGTGACGTACGCCGATGCTGCGGCCGCGGCTGACATCGTCGTCAACGCCACCAACGGCGCGGCAGCCATCGACGTGCTCACCCTGGCCGGGAGCGACCGTCTGGCTGGCAAGGTGCTGATCGACGTCTCCAACCCGCTCGACTTCTCGCAGGGCATGCCCCCCACCCTGCTCGTCAAGGACACCGACTCGCTGGCGGAGCAGATCCAGCGCGCCTTTCCGCAGACCCGGGTCGTCAAGACCCTGAACACCATGAACGCCGAGGTGATGGTGCACCCCGACGTGCTGTCCGACCCCGGCACCGTGTTCGTCTCCGGGAACGACCCGGATGCCAAGGAGGCGGCCACGCAACTGCTCTCTGAGTTCGGTCACACCGACGTGATCGACCTCGGCGACCTGTCCACCGCGCGCGGCGCCGAGATGCTGCTGCCGATCTGGGTGCGGCTCATGGGTCTGATGGGGACGGCGCGCTTCAACTTCAAGATCGTGCGCTGACCGCGGCCCGGCGGGCCGACCCGGTCGCCGAGACAGGGGCCTTCGGCCCCCGATCCCGGGCCGATCGGCCCGCGCGGAAGACGAGAGGTCGGCGGACGATGGGAGCATGGACGCCGAATCTGCGAGCGTGCTCCTGCACTGGCTGCCGTTGGGCGCAGGCGGGCACGTCGTCGCCTTCAACGGCCGGGTCTACGAGGCGATCGAGGCCCGGCTGCAGCACCGCCGGCCCGCTCCGCTCTTCCACGCGGCGCTGTCGGTGAACCTTCGCGGGGACACCTACGTCATCGAGATGGGTCCGATCTGGGGGAACCTGCCCGGCGACCGGGGCGTCGTGGTCGAGGGCCCCGTAGGGATGCGGCTGCTGGGCCGGTCGCGGCTGTTCCGCTACGAGGTGCGGGCCTGGCGCGGGGGCGTCATCGACGACCTCGCCTACGCCGTGGGCGAGCCCACGATCATGAGCCGGGACCCGGCCCGGGCGGCCGACGTGCTCGCGCTGGTACGCCGGGTCCCGCCCCTGACCTGGGGCCGCGACGAGCTCGGTGCGGGCGAGATGTGGAACTCCAACTCGATGGTCGCCTTGCTGCTCGCGGGCACCGGCCATGACCTGCGCACCGTCGTTCCACCGGGCGGGGGCCGGGCGCCGGGCTGGCGGAGCGGGATCGAGCTGGCCGCTCGATCGGGCAGCCGGACCGGTGCGCGCTCCCTGCCCGCCGAGGACTCTGGTGGAATCGGTTCTCGATGAGCAGCATGACCGAAGCCGACGTCGAGCGGCTCTACCACGCGACGACGACGCCCCAGCTGGTCCAGGTGCCCGCGCTCAGGTTCCTGTGCCTCGACGGCCACGGCGACCCGAACACCAGCCCGGCGTACGCCCGCGCGGTGCAGGCGTTGTACTCGGTCTCCTATGCCGCCAAGTTCGCCGTGAAGAAGGCGGGCGGCCCGGTCTTCAAGGTCTCCGCCCTGGAGGGACTCTGGTGGGCGGATGACATGAGCACCTTCGCCACCGGCGACAAGTCCGAGTGGGACTGGACGATGATGATCCGCCAGCCGGACGTCGTCTCGGACGAGCTCGTCGCCCGTCTTGCGGACGAGGTGGCGGAGCGGAAGTCGATGCCCGCGGCGCGGGAGGTCAGGTTGATCGGGCTCGAGGAGGGCGCAGCCGCCCAGGTGCTCCACGTCGGCCCCTACAGCGCCGAGGGACCCACGATCGCGCGGCTCCACGAGTTCATCCGACAGCAGGGCTTCACGCTGGACGGCAAGCACCACGAGATCTACCTCGGCGACCCGCGCCGGGCGGCTCCGGAGAAGCTCCGGACCATCATCAGACAGCCGTACGCCGCCTCACCCCAGTGACCGCGCCGCCCTAGTTGCGGGAGGCTCGTTGGACCCGGCCACCGCGCGTGCCCGGCTCGAGAACGCTCCGCCGCAACCAGGTGATCGTGGCGTCGAGCTCGGACACGGCGTCGCGGAGGCGTGGCGACGCGTCGTTCCTGCTCAGGGCGCGCCTGACGCTGATCAGCTCCAGGGCCAACGAGAACAGTCGCGCGATGACGTGCTCGTTGACCTCCGCCGCCACCCGGAAGTGATCCTCGACGAGCCGCTTTGCCGCCCGATCACTCCGCGCCCGGTCAACGGCCCAAGCGGCGTCCAGGTGACCCGCGAACTCCGCCAGTCGCGCGACGTCGGCGGCGGTGAGGGGCGGCGCCCCCCGGACCCGGCCCGCCAGGAGGGCACCACCGGCCGCCGTCAGCGACGGCAGGGGAACGCCGACGACGGAGACGATCGGCGAGTGATCGTTCGACCTGGGCTCGAGCGCCGGGCTGACACTCGGCCGCCCGTCGCGGATGACGACCCGGGCGAGCCGCCGCAGATCCTCCAGGGGCTGCCGCAGCCAGGCCTGCGCGATGGTGCCGGCAGCACCGACGACGACGACGTCCTGGGCGTCCCCGGAGTCCGGCACCACGAGGGCCGCGAGATCTCCCTGGCTGACGAGTGCGGCCGCTTCGGCGACCTCCGCCCCGACGTCGGGGGACTCACCGGCGCAGATGACGCCGGTGATCCGCAACGCTTCGCGGAGCATCAGCGAGCGCTGTGCCGCCTCTCGAAGCAGTCGAGCAGCATCGGTCGGACCCCTCTCCGGTGGCGGCCCTACCACCGGCTGCGGACGTGACCTCGCCCGCACTCCCAGCGTCGGGACACCCACGCGGGCGTGGTCGTGGTTCATCGAGCGCCACCGGGGGCGCGGATTGCGCGAACCCGCGTCCCGCCGGTGGCCTTCCCCTTCGCGGGAGGGGAGTCGGGGGGCTGGGTGGCGCCGATGGTGCCGACGCGCTCGAACAGGCCGAGTCGACGACTCTGCTCGCGCAGCGCGGGGGTGGCCCCGCGGAGGATCAGCTGCTCGCCGCGGGCGGCCTTCCTGCGCGCCGTCGTCAGGAGCATGGCCTGCGCGATCAGGGACCACTGGTCGACCGCGGTCACGTCGACGACGAATCGGCGCTCGTGGCTGAGCAGGGCCCGTTCCATGGCGCTGCCGAACTCGTTGAGCGCGGTCCCCACGAGACTGCCGCGTACGACGAGGGCGGCCGCCTCCGGCTCGGGACGGATCAGGACCGCGACCGGCTGCCGGGGTAGGCGGTGGAGGGGGAGGGGGCGAGCGGGGGGCGAATCGGTTGATCGTGCGCTGTCAGTGTCCATGCCGGACCTTTCGAGGGCGTCCACTCTCAACACGCCGTCGGGGTCCGGGACGGTGACTTTGCCTTGCAGGCTACTCCCGCGGCACCCGGGCCGCCAGGAAGCGACGGGTCAGGGAACGCTCAGCTCGCGTACGTCCGGCTTCTCGCGTGGTGGCGCGACCTCGCGTCGTCGGCGTTCCCACACGGTCCACCCCGCCATCACCGCCGCGACGCAGATGCCGCCGGCGATGATGTCGACCACGTAGTGCTCGGCGTAGTAGACGAGCATGAAGGACATGGCCACGGGATAGAGCACCAGCAGCCAGCGCCACGTGGTGCGCAGCCGGGAGATCAGGTACGCCGCGACGAGGATCGACAGCCCGGCGTGCAGCGACGGCATCGCGGCCACCTGGTTGCCGACCGCGGAGATCTGCTGGTGGGCGTTGCCGCCACCCCCGCCCGACTTGCCGAAGTCGAACCAGCCACGGCCGGTGATCCGGGAGATGTCCTCGGTGATCAGTCCGTCGCGCGACGCCATCCACGGCGGCGCCATCGGGTAGGTGATGTAGATGGCCAGAGCGAGGAACGTGAGCGACAGGTAGCGCCGCATGTAGCGGATCCACTCGGGGCGGTTGCGCACCCAGAGGAACGCCGCGATCGAGAGCGCCGCGAAGAAGTGGGTGTAGTAGACGGTGGTCAGCGCCACGTCGTACCACTCCGGCTGGCTGGCGCGCTCGCAGGGCACCCCGCACAGGTTGGCCTGGAGCCACTCCGTGGGCAGGGTGCCCCCGAACAGCCACCGGTCCGCGTCGATCGGCTCGGTGACGTGGACGCTCACGAACCCGAGGTCGTCGGAGATCCCCCGGCTGTAGAGATAGACCGTCAGGGCGGCGAGCACCGGCCACCAGTCGCGCAGGAACTGCAGGTGCGAGCGCAGCGGCCGCAGCACGTCCCAGGCGAGGATCAGCAGCCAGAGCCAGAGGATGGCTGCCCAGGACTGCTTGGGCAGACCCACCGTCGAGATGTACGTCGCGAGCGCGGCGGCGTAGACGAGCAGTGAGGCGGCGCGCACGCCGATCGGGGTCAGGCTCGGACTCCCGCCCACGGTCTCGGTCACGTGCACCTCCGCGCCGCAGATTAATGCACAAGCAACAAGACTTCCGGCGAATTATGACGATCCGGGGACCTTCTCTGGCAGCAGGCTCCTACGCCGGGCCGTAGTCCAGGTGCACGACGCCGTTGTCGTAGACGTCGGTGGCCTTGAGCGCCAGCTTCGTGGGGTCCACGCCGTCGGCCCACAGCCGCTCGCCCGAGCCGAGCGCGACCGGGTAGACGAACAGGTGCAGGTCGTCGACCAGGCCCTCCTTCAGCAGCGCCCGGACGAGCTGCCCGCTGCCGGAGATGTAGATGACGCCCTCGCGCTCGGCCTTGAGCCTGCGGATCGCGTCGGGGTCGTAGGGGCCGAGCCGGGTGGAGTTGCTCCACTCGACGCTGGGCTCCTTGGCGCCGACCACGAACTTCTCGGTGTCGTTGAAGAACGGCGCGCCCGGGTCGTCCTCGACGGTGCGCGTCGACCAGGCCGGCGCGAACATCTCGAACGTCGTACGCCCCAGCAAGATGGTGTTCGACCGGCCGGTGAACTCGCCGATCGTCTCGCCCATCTGCGGGTCGAAGCCGTAGTCGAAGGTCCACGACGGGGCCTCGAACACGCCGTCGAGGGACATGAACTCGTGCACTGCGATGGTGGCCATGGGACTGCCTTTCGTGAGGGTGAAGGGGTGACTCCACCCTCTCTACGAACCAGGTCCGATGGATACGACAGCCAGCCGAGGAGTCGTCACCAGTACTCCGCGCTGCTACCTCAGAGGTAATCGATCTCCGTCGCTACGACCGCCAGAGTCGACGCCATCGGAAATTCCAACCGGAAGGAGATACCGATGTTGTCGATGCGTCAGACCCTCCAGGTCGATGCCGTGGCCTCTGGTGCTCTCGGGCTGCTGATGGTCGTCCTGGCCGGACCCTTCGAGGAATGGCTCGGGCTGCCGACCGCCGTGTCCCTGGGCGTGGGTGCGTTCCTGGTCGCCTGGGCCGCCTTCGTCGCGTGGGCGGCGACCCGAGACTCGCAGGGCCTGACTCGGGAGATCGCGCTGCTGAACTCGGTGTGGGTGGTGGTCAGCGTGGTCTTCGCCGTCTCCGGCGTCGTGGACCTGACGGCTCCGGGCGTCGCGTTCGTGCTGGCTCAGGCCGTCGCCGTGGCCGGGTTCGTGCTGCTCCAGACGCGGAGCGCTCGCTCGGTGGCGATGGCCTGACGGGCACTTCCCGGCCGTTCCCCGCGTTGGTACGACGACAGCCGCATCGGAAGGAGCCCGCACTTGCCCCTGCAGGACCAGATCGACCGTCTCGTCGCGCTCGGCGTACCCGACCTCGCCGGCCTCGCCGCCGACCGCTTCCGCGAGCTCGCCCACGGGCTCCCCGACCGGCCCGACGGCCTCGTCGTCGTGCACCCCGACCTGGTGCCTGCCAGCCGGCTGGCGCCATTGCTCGAGCGCGACGGCAAGGCGGGTTTCGTCGTCGTGGACATGCCCGACCTCGACGAGTTCGGGCCCCTGGCGGACGTCGAGGTGCCGGAGGGTCCGCTGTACGTCGTCACCGGGATCGACCGCGGCGACGACATGCTCAACTGGAGCCCCGCCGAGGCGCTGCCGGCGATCACCGGCCGTGGCCGCACGCCGCTGACCATCAGCGAGGGCATCTGCTGGCTGCTCGAGGAGCCGCAGCGGCTGGAGAAGAACCGGTGCTTCATGACCATCGCCTCGCGCAAGTCGAAGCCCCGTGGGCTGGACGCGCGCACCCCCGCCATCTGGATCAGCGGCGGCACCGGCCGCGACGGCCGCGAGCGCAAGGGGGCGCCGAAGGTCGGCTGGTGCTGGGCCGGCAACCGGCACACCTGGCTGGGCTTCGCCTCCGCCGGGGCCCGGGCGTAGCGCACTCAGGACCGAGTCAGAGGTCCGCGTCCTCGTCCCGGAGCCGGGGTTCGGTGCGGAGCTCGGGGTTGATCCCGTGCTTGTCGGCGTAGAACTCGCGGATCCGATCCATGTCGGCGGCGACTTCGCCGGTGAGCTCGATCGTCGGACCGAACCCCAGGGTCCTGCTCGGGCCGTCGATGAACCCGAGAGAGACCGGCAGCCCGGTCTGCCGGGCGAGCCGGTAGAACCCGGACTTCCAGTGCTCCTGCCTACCTCGCGTGCCCTCGGCGGCCAGCACGATCACGAACCTCTCGTCCTCGGCCGCGCTGGAGGCCAGGTCGCCGACCACGGTCGTCGCGTTGTCGCGGTCGATCGGGATCCCACCGGTCGCCCTGAGCAGCCAGCCCAGCGGGCCGTGGAACATCTCGCGCTTGATCAGCACCCGCGGCGACACGTCCTGCGACCAGAGCAGCAGGAGCATCCCGACCCAGTCCCAGTTGGACGTGTGCGGGGCGCCGACCAGGATCCCGCTGTCGGGCACCCGACCGACGGTGCGCCAGCGCGCGAGTCGCAGCAGCGCCCGCGCGAGGGCCCGGCGGATCATCGCGGCTCCATGCCGCCGAGCGTAGGTCGGGGCAGAACCATCCGATCCATCAGCACTGTGGATCCCTCGCGGAGGGGCTCGGACTGCCCGGTGGCCACGAAGCCGTAGCGTTCGTACGCCGTGCGCGCGGCCGGGTTGCCCCTGGTGACGGTGAGCTCGACCTCGAGGTCCCGCTCGCGCGCCCAGGCCACCAGCAGGTCGAGCACCCGACGGGACAGCCCCTCGCGGCGGCGGGTCGGGTCGACCCACATCGCGACGATGGTCAGGGAGCCGGGCCGCTGCCTGAAGCCGGCACCCATCGCCACCGGCCGGTCGCCCTTCAGCGCCAGCACCGCCGGCGGCGCTATCCGGGCTGCCCACTCGGCGTCGGTGAACGCCAGCTCGCGCGCGAGCGTGGAGCCATAGGCATCGGGGCTCTCGGCGAGCGCGCGCAGGCGGATCTCCCGCCACAGCGGCAGGTCGGTGGGGGTGGCGTAGCGCACCGAGGTCATGTCGCCACCATGTCAGGGCCGCCATGGGCGCAGCCGCGGCACCCAGCGACGTACCGCCCGCGCGTAGTCCTCGTAGTCGGGCCCGTAGGTCCGGCGCAGGGTCGGCTCCTCGTAGACCACGACGAACGCCGTCACCGCGAGCACGAACGCCGCCAGCCACAGCCCGACCCCGATGCTCGCGAACAGCACCGCCTGGCCGGCGATCGCGCCGGCCACGCCGACGTACATCGGATTCCGGACCCACCGGTAGAGGCCGCCGACGACGAGGGTCTCGGTGGGCGCGGGCGGGGCCGGGGTGCCGCGTCCCTCCACGACGAACTGCACGAACGCCGCGACGACCAAGGTGACGCCGGCCAGCGTCACGGCGGTGCCGAGGGCGACGGCCCAGGCGGGGGCGTCGCCGCGCCAGTCGGTGATCAGCCACGGCACCAGACCGGCCGTGCTGCCCGGTGCGAGGACGAAGAAGAGCGCCGATCCGAGCGCGGCGCGGGCGCGGGCCCCGGTCATCCGTCGCCGACCGCGGCCAGCAGGTCGTCGAGGACCCGCCGGGAGTGTGGCTCCGTGATCGTCTCGCCGATCCAGTCCGCGGCGTCGGCCCGGGCGGGCGAGCCGGGCGCCGCACCGAGCCACGCCTCGGCCGCGTGCGCGGTGATGTGGCCGAGCTGGGCGATCAGCATCGAGAAGTCGGAGGGACCGGAGATCCGGGCCGGCCCGCCCGCGGTGGTGTAGGCGTCGACGAGGGTCCGGGCGCGGCCGGCGTCGCCGTGCGCGAACTCGAAGAGCACGCACGCCAGCTCGTACGCCGGGTCGGCGGGACCGCTGTTCTCCCAGTCGACCACGCACACCCCGCCGGCGACGGTCGGCAGCAGGTTGTCGGCCCAGAGGTCGCGGTGGCACGTCTGCACCCGCTGGGGAGGTGCGACCCAGGTCTCCAGGGCGACCAGCTCGTCGCGCAGCCCGGCCAGCTCAGCAGCGAACGGCGCCCGCTCGGCGCGCAGCGCGCGGACCAGCCCGTCCCACCGAGGGGCGCCGACCGGCTCGGCGTACCACTCGGCGACGGGGCCGGGATCGGGGTCCGGGTCGGGCACCCGGTGCACGGCCGCTAGCGCCGCCCCGACCAGCACCGGGTGGAGCATCGGGTCCGGTGGCAGCAGGTCGACCCACTCGTAGACCCGGACCCAGGCGTCGCCGGCATCGGCGAACACGTCGCCCTCGGAGGTGCGGCAGATCCGAGGGGTCGGCACGCCGGCGACGCACGCCGCCTCCTGGAACTCGGCCGCCGCACGCACGTCGGCCTCGGCCACGGGGGCGAACGGCACCTTCACGGCGAAGACGCCGTCGCCGGTCTCCAGGCGCCACACCTCGCCCTGCTTGCCGCGCGCCACGGGACCGCCGGAGAGAACCGCTCCGCCGCCGAGCCCGAAGGCCTCGGCGACCCGATCAGCGTCCATCGAACTTCTCCAACAGGGCGTGGTGCCGGCTGCCGTAGCGCTCGACCGCGTTGAGCACCGGGCGCAGGTCGCGGCCCGCCGGGGTCAGGAGGTACTCCACCCGCGTCGGCGGGCCATGACTCACCTCGCGGGTGGCCAGGCCCGCGGCGCACAGCTCGCGCAGCCGGGTCGTCAGCACCGCGTCCGTGACGCCAGGAACGGCCGCCCGGATCTCCACGAATCGCCGGGCGCCGCCGAGCATCGCGCGTACGACGCCGCCCGACCAGCGCCGGCCGAGCAGGCGCATCGCGGCCTCGAACGGCTCACACGGGTCCGCCATCGGGCTCCTCGGGAATGAACGCTGCACTTGCTTGTTCATAGTAACTAGCATCTGCAAAGCAAGGAGGCGACATGCAGCACTTCTACGACCGGTTCCGCTGGGCCGAGGACCTGTTCGCGCACCGGGACTACCTCGCCGCCGCGCGGGTCTTGGAGGCGCTGCTGGGCGAGGCCTTGGACAGTCCGGAGCTGGTGGGTCACGGGCTGGGCGAGGTTAGGCTGTTGCTGGCGCGTGCCTACTACCACTCGGCGCAGCTGCGCCGGGCGGAGGCCACCGTCCGCGAGGTGCTTGCGGACCACCCGACCGACGCCTACGCAGCGCTGCTGCTCGCGCGCACCCTCGAGCGCGGATCCCGGCACGACGAGGCGAGCGCCGCCCACCGGATGGCGGAGGCCCTGGGAGCACCGGCATGAGCGACTACGGGCACGAGCTCGAGTTCGGTGTCTTCCTGACGCCGGCGGCCGAGGCGATCGGCGGGCTCCTGGAGCGGGCCCAGCTGGCAGAGGTGCTGGGCCTCGACCTGGTCACCCTGCAGGACCACCCCTACCAGGAGAAGTACGCCGACACCTGGACCCTGCTCGCGGTGCTCGGCGCGCGCACCAGCACGATCAAGCTCGCGCCGAACGTCGCCAGCCTGCCGCTGCGCCCGCCCGTCGTGCTGGCCAAGTCGGCGGCGACCCTGGACCTGGTCACGGGGGGCCGGGTCGAGCTCGGGCTCGGCGCCGGCGCGTTCTGGGACGCCATCGAGGCGGCCGGCGGGATCCGTCGTACGCCGAAGGAGTCGGTCGACGCGCTGATCGAGGCGATCGGCCTGCTCCGGGAGTTCTGGGCAGGGGGGACGGTCCGGTTCACCGGTGCGCACTACTCCGCGAAGGGACTGCACGCGGGGCCGGCGCCCGCCCACGACATCCCGATCTGGGTGGGCGCCTACGGGCAGCGGATGGTCCGGGTCACCGGCCAGCTCGCGGACGCGTGGGTGCCCAGCATGGGGTACGCCGACCCGCCGGCGCTGCCGGATCTCAGCACCCGCCTCGACGAGGCCGCGGCGGCAGCGGGCCGCGCGCCGGAGGCGGTCCGCCGGATCTACAACATCTTCGGGCGCTTCGGCACCGGCAGCGGGTTCCTGCAGGGGACGCCCGCCAACTGGGCGGAGCAGCTCGCCGCGCTCAGCCTCGAGCAGGGCTTCGGCACCTACATCCTCGGCACCGACGACGCCGACGCGATCCGCCGGTTCGCCGACGAGGTCGCGCCCGCGGTGCGCGACCTGGTGGCAGCGGAGCGCGGCCGCCCGGAGGGGGAGCGAGCGTCGTCGGTGACTACCGAACGCCACGCAACAACGGCTTCCGGGCTGACGGTGCGACCGACGCCCGACTCCGGCGAACGGCTCTCCGACGAGCGGCCCTGGGACGAGGCCGGCCGGCCCACGCATGACGAGCCGGCGGACGCGACGTACACCTCCGCGCAGCAGGCACTGCCGCAGCACCTCGTCGACATCCACGACGGGTTGCGCGCGGAGCTCGAGCAGGTGCGCGACATCGTGGCCCAGGTGCGCCGCGGCCAGCTCACGGTGGGTGGGGCGCGATCCGTGATCAACACGATGACGATGCGCCAGAACAA
>Ga0299913_10001959_pt1 | contig 15857 bp, 14 predicted proteins | sample RVTome_9_FD_201360 | JGI IMG/M metagenome (GOLD analysis project Ga0299913, IMG submission 201360) | Soil microbial communities from uranium-contaminated site in the Upper Colorado River Basin, Wyoming, United States - RVT155D38 (version 2) ...
TCTCGATGCGGCCGAGGACCTGCTGCGGCGGCACGACGGCCGGGTGGCGTGCCTGATGCTCGAACCGGCGACCCTGCGGGAGCCGCCCACCGGCTACCTCGCCGGTCTGCGCGAGTTGGCGCACCGCCACGGCTGCCTGCTGGTGTTCGACGAGATGATCACCGGGTTCCGCTGGTCCGAGGCGGGCGCCCAGGGCCGCTACGGGGTCGTCCCCGACCTGTCGACGTTCGGCAAGGCGCTGGGCAACGGCTTCGCGGTGTCCGCCCTCGCCGGCCGTCGTGAGGTCATGGAACTGGGCGGGCTACGGGACACGCGCGAGCGCGTGTTCCTGCTGTCCACCACACACGGGGCGGAGACGCACGCTCTTGCGGCCGCCATGGCGGTGCTGGAGACCTACGTCGACGAGGGCATCACCGACCAACTGCACGCCATCGGGGAGCGGCTGGCCAAGGGGGTTCGCGAGGTGGCAGCGGACGCCGGGGTGAGCGACCACGTCGTCGTTCGTGGCAGGGCGAGCAACCTGGTCTACGCGACCCTCGACGAGAACCTGTGCCCGTCGCAGGAATACCGGACGCTGTTCCTGCGCCAGCTCCTGAGCAGCGGCGTCCTCGCTCCTTCGTTCGTGGTCAGCAGCGCGCTCACCGACGCCGACATCGACCGTGCGATCGAGGCGGTAGCGCAGGCTTGCCGGGTGTACCGCAAGGCGCTCGACGCGCAGGACCCGGCCGCCTGGACGGGCGGGCGGCCGGTGAAGCCGGTGTTCCGGCGGTTCGCGTGACCGGGCAACGTCACCGCTCGCTCCCGCACCGGATCCGGCGGGCCGGTGCCAGGGCGGAGGCCGTGGTGCAGCGGACGTTCGCCACCGTCGGCCTACGACAGTCGGAGTCGAGGATTGCCGCGGACTCCCAGCGATACTGGACCGAGACGGGCGGCACTCGCTGGAAGGCCGACTCGCACTGGCAGGACGCCGACGTGTTCGACGGTGACCTGTGGACGCGGATCGGACAGCGGCACCTGGCCATGTTCGAGCGCGGCGCGCGAATGGTGGAGTTCAGCCGCCCGTGGGGACGCGTGGTCGAGTGGGGTTGCGGGGGTGGCGCCAACGCGGTTCATTTCGCGAAGCGCTGCCGCGAGTTCGTCGGCGTCGACATCTCGGCCGAAAGCCTGCGGGAGTGTGGCCGGCAGGTCGCGGCCACCTCCGACGCCGTGTTCCGGCCCGTGCTGGTGGAGGTCGGCGAGCCGGAGCGGGCGATCGAGCTGATCGGACCCGGTTGCGACATCTTCCTGTGTTTCTATGTTTTCGAGCTGGTGCCGTCGCCCGAGTACGGCGAGCGACTGCTGCTGATCGCCCGAGACCTGCTCGCACCCGGCGGCCTCGCGTTGATCCAGATCAAGTACGACGAGGGCCGGTTCTGGACCAGGCCACGCCGACGCGGATACCGGTCAGGAGTGGCCGACATGACAACCTATCCGATCTCCGAGTTCTGGCAGCTCGCCGTGAAGTGCGGACTGCGGCCGGAATCGGTGGAGCTGGTGCCGAAGGACGATCTGGACGAGCGGTACGCGTACTTCTTGCTGTCCCGGCCATCAGCCGAAGAAAACGGTTTCCGGCTGTAACGAAGCCACGATTCGCAGCGACCAACCTACGACAGGCGTGCAGCCGCCGGGAGGGGTCGTGCTCTCAACAGGGGGTGACAAGTGAGCGAGATGCCTCGGTTGACGATCGGACTTCCGGTATTCAACGGCGAGCGCTATCTCGCGGAGTCGCTCGATGCCCTGCTCGGTCAAAGTTACGAAGACTATGTGCTGGTCATCTCGGACAATGCTTCGACGGACGGCACGGCCGCGATCTGTCGCCGTTACCTCAAGCAGGATTCGAGAATCCGCTATGTGCGCCAGCCACGCAACATCGGCGCCGCGCTCAATCACAACTTCCTGGCGCGGGAGTGCCACACGGAGTTGTTCAAATGGGCGTCGGCCGACGATCTCTACGCCCGTGACCTGCTGGAGCGCTGCGTGGCGACGCTCGACGAGCATCCAGAGGTGGTATTGGCTCACAGTTGGACCGCGGCCGTCGACGGCGCCAGCCGGTTGACCCAGGCACTGCCGTATCCGCTGACCACGGACTCAGCCAGCGCGCCGGAACGCTTCCACAGCCTGTTGTTCGGCGCCGGCTGCGAGGGACTCGGCGGCGAGGTGGTCGACGGTGACGGCGTCATCCGCGCCGACGACTTCTACGGTGTCATCAGGACGGACGTGTTGCACCGGGTCCGGCCACACGACAGCTACTACTACGCCGACCGGACCTTCATGGCCGAGATCGTGCTGCAGGGTCCGTTCCACCAGACTCCCGAGTGGCTGTACTTCCGGCGCGACCATCCCGAGCGGGCTCAGCACGCCTACCCGACCGTGCGCTCACGGTGCGTGAACCTGGACCCGCGCCGGGCCAGCCGCGTGCGACACCCGGCCGTCCGGCTGCTCGCCGAGTACGTCCTGGGATATGCGAGCGCGATCCGGCGCGCTCCGCTGTCCGCCGCGGAACAGTGGGAATGCCGCCGGCACCTGCTCCGGTGGCTGCGCACACATGCGATACCGCAGCTCCGCAGGATGGCTCGCCGTGACATTCCACCGCCGATCTCCGCTATGCTGGCCGCGCCCGCCACCGACATCTCCATCGACGAGATCGTGGCCGGCCGTGAGCGAGGCGTTTCGTGACCACCGGTCCGCCGCGGGTCGGGCTTTTCGGGATCCTCGCCGCCGGCAACATCGGCAACGACGCCTCGATGGAGGTCGTCCTCCGCTATCTGAGGCAGCGGCATCCCGAGGCCATTGTGGACGTGATGACCACGGACGCGCGGCGACTCACGGCGCGGTACGGCCTCGACGCCACGCAGCTCGGCTGGCGGCATCCGCGCGAGCAGCGGTCACCACTCCCGGTCTCGTTCGCGCTCAAGCTGCTCGGCAAGCTCGTGCAGGCGGCCCATACGGCCTCGTGGGTCCGCCGGCACGACGTCGTCATCGTTCCCGGAATGGGCGTCCTCGAGGCCAGCGTTCCCTTGCGGCCATGGGAGTTCCCCTATGCGCTGTCCACACTGTGCACGTTCGGCACGCTCTTCCGGACCAAGGTCGCGCTGGTCAGCGCCGGCGCCGACGTCATCACCAAGCGACCGACGCGGTGGCTGCTGAACGCGGCGGCGCGGCAGGCGTACTACCGGTCCTACCGGGACCAGGGTTCGCTGGCGGCCATGCGCGCGCGTGGCCTGGACACGACGCGCGACCCGGTCTACCCGGATCTGGCGCTGGGTCTGCCCACATCCCACGCCGATCCCGGCGACCCTCGGGTCGTCGGCATCGGCGTCATGGCCTACTACGGCGACAACGACGACGATCGCCGCGATGCCGCGCGGATCCATGCCGCCTACGTCGAGAAGCTGACACACTTCGTCCGCTGGCTGCTGGACTGCGGCCGGACGGTGCGGCTGTTCATCGGCGATGCCTGTGACCGCGCGGTCGTCGACACGGTGCTCGACGACGCGCGGGCCTATCGCCCCGATCTCGACCCGGCGGTGATCGTCGCCGAACCCATTTCCTCGTTCGAGGACCTGACGCGGGCCATGACGCCGGTCGGTACCGTCGTCGCCACCCGGTACCACAACGTGATGTGCGCGCTCATGCTCGCCAAGCCCGTCATCTCGGTGGGCTACGCGGCGAAGAACGAGGAACTGATGTCGGGCATGGGGCTGGCCGAGTACTGCCTGTCGGTCCATTCGCTGGAGCTCGACGAGCTGATCGGCCGGTTCACCGAGCTGGAAGGACAGGCGGAGCGGCTGAGACCGGGGATGATCGCCGGCTGCCGGGACAGCGCCCGGCAGCTCGACAGGCAGTTCACCGAACTCTCCGCGCTACTGCTGCCAGACGTGGCGGCGCGAGGTCAAGACGAGGTCAGCACGAGCAGCCAGTCGTGATCGCCGTCCGCGTTCGTCCCGGGCGTGGTGAACGTCGAGGACATCGGAACTCCTTTGCTGGTGCCGGAGGCAGGATCCAGCCACACCGCTCGGGTCTCGGCGGCGAGCGCGTCCCGGTTCACTGAGATCGTGCGTTCGGTCGGCACGTAGACCACGGCCAGCCGGCCGTCCGGCGTGCTCGCCGCGGTGACGTAGTCGCTCTCCAGGACGTCCTTCGGTTCGTCCACGGTCAGCTCCGTGCCGCGTCCCGCGGTCACCAGCTCGTTGTCGGTGTCCGGCACCAGCTCCCACCAGCGCAGCCGTGAGAAGAAGGCGCGCAGCCGGGTGATCTGGCTGAGCGCGGGGGTGGACAGCCGCTGTTCCCACCCGTCGTGGAACTCCCAGTCCCCACTGCCGAAGAACTCGCCGGCCGCGCCGGAGGTCAGCGCCCACAGCACCTGCCTGCGCAGGGTCTCGTTGGTGGTCGTCGGTGACTCCGGCTGGTTGTTCTCGCCCTCGTAGTTGGCCTCGCCCAGCACCGCCGGGATCGTCGGTTGGTAGCGGTACGCCTCCAGCACCGCCTGGTAGGTGGGGTGGTACGTGTACACGAAGTTCCAGTCCACGCGCCGCTCCCAGTACCGGTTCTCGGTCGAGATCGACTGGTCGTACCCCAGCTGGATCGAGAACGGGCGACTGTCTCCGGTCGCACGAATGCCGCGCATCATCGCGTCGATGCAGTGGTCGACCTCGCTGCCGTGCGCCGGGTCGTCCGTGGCGGGGAAGTAGTCGCCCCCGGACATCCACACGACGTTGGGCAGATCGCGGAATCGGTGCGCGACCATCCCGCCGTACCGGCGGCACTGCTCGATCGAGTCCGGCACGAAGGAATGGCCGATGGTCCAGCCGTCGATCGGGTAGAGCATGACTGTGATGCCGTGCTCGGCGGCCAGCCGCAGGTAGGCCGTCACCCGCTGCCAGTAGGGCTTCCGCCATCGCAGCACGTCGCCGTCGACGAAGGGCAGCAGTCCGTCGAAGGTGGTCCCGTCGTCGCTGGGGCCACCGTTGCCGCTCGCTCCGATCAGGGAGAGGATGGCCGCGTTGAAGCCCTGCCGCTGCCGGTCGGCGAACCACAGGTCCGCCTGCCGCGGGGACAACTTGGTCAGCAACGCCCACGGGGAATCACCATGAACCAGGATCGGGCGGCCGTACTGGTCGAGGAAATGCCGGCCTTCGGGGCTCACCGCGCTCACGAACGGCGGACCCTGTGGGTTCGCCTCGGTGCCGCGGGTCGTCGTGGGCCAGGGTCCGCGGTAGGGATCGCCGTCTAGCATGATCGCCTCGTGGGCGTTCCGCCACAGTGCCCAGGCCCCAGTCGCGCCGATCGCCAGCACCGCCGCCATCACGAGGACCAGCGGCCACGCCCTCGTCATTACGGCTCTGCGGTGGACGCGCTCAGAAAGGACACCAGCCGAGGCGCGATGCCCTCAGCGGTGTAGTCGCGCCGGAACCGGGCCCTCGCGGCGTCGGCGGCCTTGCTCCGCTCCGCCTCGGAGTCGACAAGACCGATCAGTACGCGGGCGGCGTGGTCGGGGTCGTCCAGCGGCCAGAACCGGCCCTCGACACCGTCGTCGAAGAGCTCACCGAGCGGACCGATGTTTCCCGCCACGATGGGCAGGCCGGCCGCCATCGCCTCGATGATCGCCAACGACGAGGATTCGGAGTACGACGCGTGCACGTAGGCGCGGTACCCGGGCAGGGCCTCGCGCACGTCCTTGCGGAAACCGTGCAACCGAACCTGATTCTCCAGCCCGAGCGACTGAGCGAGCCGGAGCAGGTCGGGCCGCTGCGGCCCCTCGCCGAACACGTCCAGCGTGAAGGACCGACCGGCCTGGTTCGCGGCGGCCAGGATCTGAAACATGTAACGGTGGTTTTTGATCTTTTCGAGGTTGCCCACCGTCACCAGGTCACCGAGCTCGTCCGTGGGCTTGCCCGCACCGTCCAACGGCGCGACGAAGTTGGGGACGACCACCGACGGCACGGTCAGCGTCGTGGGGAACCAGTCGGCGAGCGCCTGCTGCGCCCAGGTGGACACGTACACCAGGCCGTCCACGCGCGGGATGACGTCGCTCTCCAGCCGCCGGATGGCTTGGTATACCCGGCCATCCCTCGGAATGAGTTCCTTGTCGGCCCATTCGTCGGCCTGTGAGATGCGGAAATGAACGGCCATGACCACCCGCTGGTCCGGTCCTCGCCGCGCCCGCAGCGCGGCCCGCGCCGAGAGCGGGCATTGGGCGTAGATCACGCACTCCCCGGCGTCGGCCAGCCGTCGGCGCAGCGCGCGATACAGGAAGACCTCGTGCCAATGCCGGTGCCACCGCACGCTGGCCGACCCGCTGAACGGGTGCAGCAGCAGCCGGAGTCCGAACACCGGCCGGGCCAGCGCCCGAACCCACGAGAACGGCGTGATGAGCGCCGCCGGTGTTCGCCGATCTTCCAGGTATCGCCGTAACTGGTGGAAGTGCGTGTGCACGCCGGTGATGCCCTCCGGCGGCAGGATCGTCGCGATGACCATGGGCGATGTCTCAGCCATGTCGCGCCTGCCTTCCAGCCGAGCGATGCGGCCAGGTCGCTGGCGGCGGAGCAGCCAGCGACCGGCGTGCTCGGCGAACTCGGACTCACCCAGTGCCGCCCGCAGGTGCCGCCACCACAGCCACGCGCCGAGCCAGGCGGCGACCGCGGCTCCCGCCGCGGTACCGGTCACGCCCCAGAAGACGGCACCGACCAGCGAGAAGACCAGATAGGCCGTCGAGGACAGCAGCATGGCGCGCAGGCTTCGCTTCGCGGCGCCAAGGGCGTGCAGGCCGGCGCCGGCGCCGGCCTGCATACCGCCACCCATCACGGCGAGGATGAACCACGGGATCAAGGCGTACGCGGGTTCCCAGATGTCGCCCAGCAGCAACTGGCCGAGGCCGTGCGGCAGGGCCGCGAGCAGCACGGCGCCCCAGCCAAGGCCGACGGCGGTCAAGGCGGTGCCGAGCAGCAGACACACCAGTGGCAGGTGCCGGGGCGAGCGGCGCAGGACGCGGACGACCTCGGGCACGATGACCGTGCCGGTGCCCAAGAGGACGATCATGAAAGGTCCCATGAGCGTGCTGGCGGCCTGCAGGTAGCCGACCGCCGCCAGGCCGAGCATGAGGCCGACGCCGTACATGCGCAGCTGGTGCGCCACGCTGGAGGAGGTTCCCTCGATCATGTAGCGGAAGGACAGGTCGCGGTGCTCGGTCAACCATGCCCGTGCTTGGAAGGGCCGGGGAGCGAGCCGAGCCTGCAGCGATCCGACGGCGGCCGCGACGTAGGCCGCCAATCCCCACACCATCAGGAACGTGAACGCACTCGCGTTGCCGGTGAGCTGCAGCAGCACCAGCCCGGGAATCAGCGTCACCGCCCACACCACGTCGTTGAAGAAGGCATGGCCGCCGCGGCCGAGCGCGAAGAACGACAACCGCCAGCCGTCCTGCAGCAGCAGGCCCGGCAGCGACAGCGCCAGCGCGAGAAAGGCGCCCTGGGTCGTCGAGCCCACGAACGGGACCGCCAGCAGCACCGCGGCGCCGATCGTCAGGCCGGTGACAAGGGTGGTGCCGGTGCACGCGGTGGCCGCCCGCCGCCAGGTGGGCAGGTCGGCGCCGCCGTACCGCACCATCAACGGATCGGTGGCCAGCCCGCGGGAGGCGTTGAGGGCGAAGGCGTAGGTGACGTACGCCAGGCTGAAAGCCCCGAACCCCTCGGCCCCCAGCGTGCGGGCGACGGTGATGACGACGGCGAAGTTCGTCAGGCTGGACATCGCCTGGTCGATGACGCCCCACCCGAGGCGTCGTATCCCTTTCGCACGCGCGCGACGCAGCAGCGTCCGCCATAAGCCTTCCTGCGGGGTGGCCATCCTGGTCGACATGCGGTCAGACCCAGATCCGCTGATACACGTCGAAGCCCGCTCTCCTCACCCGTGGTCCATTCCTTGAGTCCGCCGAGATTCCTGGGAATGTGGTGCCGCACCACCGGCCGTCCAACCGGCAGGTGTGGGCTGTTGACTCAAGGTCGCTGCGGCGAGCGTCGGCGTTACTCCGATGAGGGGAACTCGATGAGAGCTAGCTGGAGCCGGCGTCCTGGTGGTACGGGCTCGCCTGCCACTGCGACAGGGTCAGGTATCGGCCCGGTTCGTAGGCGACCCAGCGCCACGCTCCGGTGTAGGAGTTGTCGTGCCAGCGGTTGCCCTGGCGGAAGGTGATCGACTCCTGGATCCGCCGACCCTTGTACGGCGACCAGTCGGGCACGGTGCCGTAGTTGGAGAACAGCGACATCGTCGCGCAGTACCTCGGCGCACACCCACCGTCCACCTGGCTGGTGTCGACGCGGAACGTGTTGTGATGGATGTCCAGGTTCTTGGTCTGCCACCGGCAGTCGGAGTACATCGGCTCGGCCGCGATGCGAGGCTGCGTGCAGTCGCTGGTGTCGTACCAGGTCGCTGTGCCCGCCGCGTGGCTCTTGATGGTGCAGTACCCGGTGCTCGTGTTCGCCGGGGAGTTGCAGAACCGGTCGGCGTTCTCCCACCCGGCGATCCCGCCCCAGTTGTTCTCCAGCGTGTTGTTCTTGATCACGAACGCGGTGGCGCCCTCCGGCGCCGGCAGCCGCGGGTCGTAGCCCGCCTCGGAGAGGTAGATCGTGCCGATGGGGAACGTGTCGCCCCGGGCGGCGAACTCGCGGCCGATCTTCCAGCTGTTGCGGCGCAGCACGTTGTCCCGGATCACCGCGTTGTAAGACGTCTCGTACTCGATGGCGTGGGTCTCGTTGTCCTCGATCAAATTGCCCGCGATGAGGAAGTCGTAGTTGTTCTGGTCGGCCCAGATGCCGGTGCCGTGGTTGTCGTGGACCCAGTTGTTCAGGACGCGCACGGTGTGGGCATCCCAGAACTTGCCGCCGCCGGAGCAGCCGCACCCGGGTAGCTGGGACTCCCAGTCTCCCGTGTTGTTGTAGCTGATCTCGTTGTCGCGCATCACGATGTCGCCGCTGCCGCCGATGGAGTTCCAACCGTACTGGCCGTTCCTCGTCAGGCAGGAGTGGCGCAACGTGTTGTGCGAGCCGAACATGATCGCGGAGCCGTTCACGTCATGGATGTAGAGGTGCGCCATCAGCCACCCGTCGCCGCCGTCGTGGTTGACCACGCCCTCCTGGATCGGCGGCTGGAAGTTGCGGATCTCCAGGTAGCGGATGGTGACGCCGGTGGCGTGCTGGGTGAAGGCGTAGCGGTTGACGTTCCTGCCGTCGAGGATCGCGCTCGGCGCGCCGACGAACGTGGCGCCGTCGCCGGGGATGATCTGCGCGTAGGCGTCCGAGCCCAGCGTGTGCACGCCTGGTGCGAACCAGTACACGGTGTTGGCCCTGCGGAAGTCGACACCGGAGTTGTCTCCGGCGGGCACGGTCACCGCGCCGGACGGTGGAGTGGCCGGGCCGCCGTCGAGGGCGGCCGTGCCGCAGACCGGGCCTGCGGTGCCGGTGGGTGCCGGCGCCCGGGCGGCCGTGGTCGTCGTGGCGGTGGTCGTCGGCGTCGGGCTGGGCGTGGCGCTGGTCGACGTCGTGGTGGTCGGCGAGGTCGTCGTGGTGGTGGTTGGCGAGGTCGTGGTGGTTGTCGTCGTCGGCAGTTGGCTGGCGAGCCAGTAGACGAAGCGGACGACGCTGTGCGCCTGCGGTGTCCCATCGAGGCCCACCGCGCGCAGCCGGAACCGGCTGGCCGTCAGCGAGTCGGGGACGACGGCGAGCGTGTAGGTCTCGTGGTTGCCGCGCGGGCGTGGGCGCACGGCGAGGTTGACCGGAACGATGCCCAGCCCGTGCCGCTCCCAGCAGTAGCCGGCGTCGTCGGTGCGGCACACGCCGACGTGGCGGGTCGTGCCGTCGCTCTGCGCCGATGTCGGAACCACGGCGACGGTGGCCACGGCGCCCACCGCGACGAGTGCGCTGAGTGCCGCGACGAGCACCCGTCGTCGGCGGCTGGGGGGCATGGTGTGCTTCGGCATCGGGGTCACCTCGCACGAGCCGTAGCCGCATCGCGGATGAAGCTCGTAAATGTCACGGTCGGGTTACGAAAGCACAACATGAGCATCAGTTAAGGGCAAGAAAATCCGGACGTATCACTCCAATTGGGCGAAGATCAGCGCGCCATCCGGTCGATCAGCGCGGCTGTCGTGGGCACGACCACCAGTGCGGCGCAGCACCCCCCGAGCGCGTCGGTGGGGTAGTGCGCGTTGAGGTACACCTGGGCCCAGGCCATCGTCACGCCGCCGGAACCCGCGCCGGCCAGCGCGAGGGTCAGCGCGGCCCACGGTCGCGGTCGCCACCGGCTGACCACCAGCAGTGCGAGCACCAGGCCCAGCGCGGTGGCGAACGCGGTGTGTCCACTCGGGAATGCCAGGTAGTCGCCGTTGATGGTGCGGCCTATCGGAGCCTTGAGTGCCGTGGTGGCCGCCCCGCTGAGCAGCGGGCCCATGACGGCCAGCATGGCCAGCCGGGGCCGCCGCAGCAGCAGGCAGCACCCGCTCAGTACCGCGAGCGACAACGCCGCGCCGATCGGCTCCCCGACGAAGTCGACGAGCACGGCGGGCCGGTGCGCCCACGGCGGTTGGCCGATCAGGCGGTCCCGCAGCCACCGGTCGATCCCGGCTGCGGCCGACTCCCCGGCGTAGCGCACGGCGAGCAGCCCGGCGACAGCGGCCGCGGCGACGGCGAGCAGCAGCAGCGGTCGCCGTAGTGCGGGTGGCAGGGCCGGGGGTGGCCCGGACTCCGGCCGACGGCGTGCCGCCGTGCGCCTGCGGTTACCGGCCGTGGGATGAGTCATGCGGCCCCCGTCCTGGTGGTTGCCTGCATGTCGAGGCGTGCGAGCCGCTTGTTACGCGTAACGCTGGGTCGGTGACCGGCGAAAGGAGTGCGAGAAGTAGTCAGGAAGGGGGCATCGCGTGCGTCTGCGATCGGCCGACATCTCGGCTCGCAAGCTCGGCGACGAGACCATCGTGCTCAGCCTGGCAAGGTCGCGGTACTTCGCCATCACCGGTGTCGGTCGCCGGGTGTTCGAGCTGCTCACCGACGAGCGATCGCTGGACGAGCTGATCGAGGTGATCGTCGACGAGTACGACGTCACGACGGCGGTGGCCCGGCGCGACATCGAGGCGTTCGTCGGCCGGTTGCGCGATGCCCAGCTACTCGCCTGACGGACGGCTCGCGAGCGGGCTGCCGGTGATCGGCTCGCGGGACGTGCTGGTGGGCTACCCGCTGGGCCCGGCGCCCTGGCCGCCACAGACCGGAAACCCCGTGGTGCCGGATGCCGACCCGGCCCGCGCCTTACGCGCCGCGCTGCTGCCCGCGCTGCTGCGGCCGCCGTGCGTGGTGGCCTTCTCCGGCGGCCGGGACTCCTCGCTGCTGTTGGCCGTGGCCGCCGGCCTGGCCCACCGGGAGGGGCTGGAGCCGCCGCACGCGGTGACGTTCCGGTATCCCGGGGATCCGGCCGCAGCGGAGTCGGAATGGCAGGAGCTGGTGGCCGAGCACCTGCGGTCGCAGCGGCTGCGGTTCGACTGGACGTGCCACGACATCGGCGACGAGCTGGACCTCGTCGGACCGCTGGCCGCGCCGATCCTGCGGGCCCACGGCGGGCCGGTGTTTCCCGCCGCGATCGGCCACACCGTGGCGCTGGCGCGGCTCACCGGCGGCGGGTCGCTGGTGACCGGCAATGCGGGCGACGAGGTGCTCGGCGGGCACCGGATCGCCGTGCTGCGCGCGGTGGCCCGGCGCCGCGGCCGCGGTCTGACCCGTACCGAGTGGGCGGTGGTGGCGGCCGCCGCGGCACCGACGCCGGTGCGGCTGGCGCTGGGTCGGCGGGGCGCCGGAACCGCGCCGTGGCTGCGGCCGGCGGTGCGCAGGGCCGTCCGCGCTCGGATGGCCCGCGAGCTGGCCCGGCGTCCGTTGCGGTGGGACCGCAGCGTGGCAGCCGCGTTGCGGTCGCGAGCCGGGTCGATCGGAACGCGGACCCGGGCCGCCGTCGCCGCGAGCCACGGGTGCATGCTTGTCGACCCGTTGCGCGCACCGGCGTTCGTCGCCTCGTATGCGGCCTTCGGCAATCGCTGGGGCGGGCTGACCCGCGACGCCGGGACCCGGCTGCTTGGCGGTGGCCTGCTGACTGACGCTCTGGTGCGCCGCACCAGCAAGGCGTACTTCAACGGATCCCGCTTCGGCCCCGCCTCCCGCGCGTTCGCCCGCGACTGGGACGGCTCGGGCGTGGACGACAGCCGGGTCGACCCGGAGGCGCTGCGGGACGCCTGGCTGTCTGTCGTGCCGCCCGCGACGACGGCGATGCTGTTGCAACAGGCGTGGCTGGCGACGACATGAGCGGACTGCGGTGGCGGACCCGGGTGCGCGTGGCGCTGGCGGTGCCGCGGGCCGTCGGGGTGATGCTGCTTGTCGAGCTGAGCCTGCGCACCGCGGATCTGCCGACGACCTGCCGTCGGTTGCGGCTGACCTGCGACCTGCACAGCAGCGCGCCGCCCGCACAGCGGGTCGCCGTGCTGCCCCGCGCCGCGCGGGCCGCCGTGCTGGCCACCGACGTCGTGCTGCCCCGCTGGCCGTTCGGCGATACCTGCCTGCGCCGCTGCCTGCTGCTGGGCCACGGCCTGCGGCGGTTCGGGCCGGTGTTGCGCATCGGGGTGCGGCGCGAGCCCGAAGGAGCGTTCGCCGCGCACTCGTGGCTGGAGATCGACGGGGCGACGCTGGACCCGACGGCGTCCCGGTACACCGCGCTCGGCGCGCGCTGGACGGGGTGAGATCGCGATGGAGCACTGGTACCACGCGCACGGCATGGTGATCGCGAGCGCCGTGGAGCTGCCGCTGCCACCCGGCGAGCCAACCGGACACCCGCCGGACCTGACGCTGCGGCTGGGGCCCGAGCGGCCGGTGCCCGCCGACCATCCGCCCGGCGACCGGCTGGCCGAGGTAGGCGACTCGGACGACGCCTTCTTCTACAGCTTCGGCCGCGACGGGGACCGCACCGTGCTGCGCTATCCGGAGCTGTGCGAGTTCGCGGGGGACGCCGAGCTCACCGAGGTCACCGCGCACCCGCACGTCGGCGTCAACCCGGAGCTGGTCGCGGTGCTGGCCGCCGGCACGCTGCTGGCCGTCCACCTGCTGCTGCGAGACCGGCTGGTGCTGCACGCGAGCGCGGTCCGCCGGGACGGCAACGCGCTGGCCTTCGTCGGCGCGTCCGGCATGGGCAAGTCGACGCTGGCGGCCGCGCTCTGCCTGGCGGGTTGCGATCTTGTCGCCGACGACGTGCTGCGGGTCGAGCTGAACGGCTCGGCCCGGGTGTACCCGGGCAGCACAGAGTGCCGGCTCCGCCCCAACGCCAGCGAGCTCGCGCACGGCGGACCGGCACGGCCGACCGCCGACGGCCGGCTGGCGCTGCGGCCCGCGACCCGGGCCGACAGCACGGTGCCGCTCGCGGCGTGCATTGTGCCGCTGCCCAGCCGGACCGGCACTGAGGTCGTCCTTGACCGGCTCACCGCAGGCCAGGCCCTGCGGCTGCTGCTGCGGTTCCCGCGGGTGGTGGGCTGGCGCGAGACCGAAACGCTGGCGTGCGCCTTCCAGGGGCTGGCCGAACTGGTGCAGGTCGTGCCGGTGTACCGGGCGCGGGTGCCGTGGGGTCCGCCCTTCACCGCCGGTGTGCTGGACGATCTGCTCCGCGTGCTGCGGACGACGTGACGATTCCCGCGTCGCGCGCCCTTCGTATATACTGATGATCGAGCCTGGATATACCAAGAAGACCGAAAGTGAGCCGACTGGCAAATTGGCTTGACCTGCCGGTTCGGCTTACTTTCGGTCGGATTGGTATCTACCGGCACAGTATTCGAGGTGGGCTGATGGCGAAATCGTTGATCGACGTTGATGAGGAAGCACTCGCCGAGGCGTCCGCCTTGCTCGGCACCAAGACCAAGAAGGACACCGTCAACACCGCGCTGCGGGAGGCCGCGCAGCGCCTCCGCCGTGCCCACGCACTCTCCGCGCTCGCCGAGCGCGGAGAGGCGGGCGATTTCGACCAGCTCCTGGACAAGGTCAACTACCGACCGCGCGCATGATTCCGGCGCGCTACCTGCTTGACACCAGTGCCCTGGTCCGGATCCTGCGGGACGCCGAGATCCGGGCCGCATGGGAACAGCAGATCACCGCAGGGCTGGTTGCCGTGTGTCCCGTGGTGGAGCTGGAGTTCCTGTTCACCGCCCGCTCAGCGCGCGATCGCAGCGAACTCGTCTCCCTGCTCGGCACGGTCTTCGGCTGGGTTGATACCCCCGAGCGCGCGTTCGCTCGTGCCGCCGAGGTTCAGCAGCAACTGACCGAGCGTGGCACACACCGCTCGGCGGGGATGGCCGACCTGCTCGTGGCGTCCACGGCTGAGTTGCACCAGCTCACGCTCGTGCATTACGACCACGACTTTCTGCACATCGCAGCCGTCAGCGCTCAGCGAGTGGTCTGGGTCGTTCCTCCGGGCACGGTCGATTAGTTCACGGGGTTGCCCGCGTCGGTGGTGATGTGGGTGGGGGTGAGGGCGTGGTTGTAGATGCGGACGTCGTCGAGTTGGCCGTTGAGGTGTTCGCCCCAGATGGTGTTGCCGCCGAGTTGGAGGGGGTTGGTGCTGGTGGTGATGGTGCCGGTGTGGGTGGTGGCGGCGACTTGGGTGCCGTTGTGGTAGAGGCGGAGCATGGTGCCGTCGTAGGTGAGGGCGAGGTGGGTCCAGGTGTTGGTGGGTAGGGGGTTGGGGGCGATGACGGTTTGCCAGCCGGTGGTGGTGATCCAGCCGGAGGGGCCGGGTCCGCCGGGGTAGAGGCCGTAGGCGAGGTCGCCGGGGATTTCTTTGACGATGGCGGCTTGCCAGGAGTCGACCGTGCGGGGGTTGATCCAGGCTTCGAGGGTCATGCCGGTGGTGAGGTCGAGGTCGGGGTGGTCGGTGATGGTGACGAGGTCGTTGGTGCCGTCGAAGTCCAGGGCGCCGCCGTGTTTGCCGGTGGTGGTCCAGGTGGCGCCGGAGATGGTGCCGGTGTGGCCGTTGCCGGTGACGTCGGTCAGTGAGGTGCCCGAGCCCGCGTCGAACCCATACGCCGCCACCAACCCCGCTGGGGGCGGCGTGCTGGCGTTGGAGACGTCGACGGTGACCGGCGTGGACGTGGTGGTGTTTCCCTCGCTGTCCCTGGCGATCGCGGTGAGCGTGTGCGAGCCGTTGGCAACCTGCGTCGTGTCCCACGACACCGCGTACGGGGCGGTGGTGTCCTCGGCACCGAGGTCTGAGCCGTCGAGGCGGAACCGGACGCCCGCGACGCCGCCGGCGTCTGACGCGGACGCGGTGACCTGCACGGTTCCGGACACCGTTGCTCCCGCGGCCGGCGCGGTGACACTCACCGCCGGGGGCGTGGTGTCCGGTTCGGTGATGTCCGCCGCCGCCTCCGTCGACGGCGGGGAGGTGTTGCCCGCGGCGTCCTTGGCGACGACGCGGTAGTGGTAGACGCCCGCGGCCAGCCCGGTGTCGGTGTGGGCCGTGGTGGACACCGTGGCGATGCGGTTGGCCGCATCGGGGGTGAACCCGGCGGTGGTGGATCGGTGCACGTCATAGGCGGTGACGCCGACGTCGTCGGCGGCCGCCGACCAGATCAGGCGCCGACGGCGGGGTGATGTCCGGCTCCGGGGTGTCCGGCTGCGTGGGAGATACCGGGTTGCCCGCGTCGGTGGTGATGTGGGTGGGGGTGAGGGCGTGGTTGTAGATGCGGACGTCGTCGAGTTGGCCGTTGAGGTGTTCGCCCCAGATGGTGTTGCCGCCGAGTTGGAGGGGGTTGGTGC
>Ga0299913_10001960_pt1 | contig 15856 bp, 17 predicted proteins | sample RVTome_9_FD_201360 | JGI IMG/M metagenome (GOLD analysis project Ga0299913, IMG submission 201360) | Soil microbial communities from uranium-contaminated site in the Upper Colorado River Basin, Wyoming, United States - RVT155D38 (version 2) ...
GAGGTGCCGGGGATCAAGAGCCGCGCCGCGTACGCGAAGGGTCAGACGACGCCACCGGACTGGCGGATCGCGTGCTGCTTCGTGAGGAAAGGGCACCGGCGTCAAGGGGTGGCGGCCGCCGCGCTCGCGGGTGCGCTCGATCTCATCGCTGGCCTGGGCGGCGGCATCGTCGAGGGATACCCGACCCGCAGCTTTCCGGATCGAGGCCGTTCCTGTCCCTACGCGATCGCCGCGAGGTGCACGTTGGAGCCGTCCGGATCCATGAAGTAGAGGAAACTCCCAGCTGCGGGTGCCCGATCGGAGACGAACATGATGTGTCCCTGCGGCCCTATACCCTGGACCACCTCGTCCGACCTCGGCGTGCCGGGCGTCATGTTCATCGGGGCCTCACCGGACGCTCCCGTCCACGTATCCACATCGCTGCCGATCCGCGCGGAGAACGCGAAGCGCGACCCATCTCGCAGCCAGAACAGCCCGAAGTCCTGACCTTGCGTATCGACGAGGACCGCGTCGTCGCCGTCGTTCCGAGCAGCGTCCCAGATCGCCAGATCGTCTGGGTCGTCGGCGGTCGGACGGCTGAACGCGACCCGGCGACCGTCGGGCGACCATGTCGGCCCACTGCTGTCACCGTCGTCGGTGATCGCGTGACGGCCCGTCCCGTCGGGCCGGATCAGGACGATGTCCTGGTCGTCGCCGACCCGCTGCGTGAACGCGATCCATCCGCCTTCGGGCGACCACCGTGCTTCGTATTCATCACCCAGACGGTCCGACGTGATCCTTCGCGGTTCCCCAGCCACGACGTCCTCGGAGAGGCTCAGCACGTAGAGGTCGAACGTCCCCTCGACGTCCGACGCGTACACCAGCATCGTGCCGTCCGGCGAGACGGACGGGGTGCCCTCGTTCCCCGGGAACCGCGCCAACGATGCGATCGATCCGTCACGGACGTCGCCACCACCTCGAGCCACCCACAGGTCGAGGGTCCCGTACGGGGCGGCCGCGAAGTGAAGCACGGGTTCTCCCGGCACCGACACGGGTTCCGGAAGGCGGAAGGGCTCGAAGAGCGCGGCGACCTCCGGTAGGGCGAACGCGGCGATCGTCGCGACCGTGATGGCCGTCACACCGGGAGGCCTTCCGCCGCCACGGATCCGGCGGGACGCCAGCACGCCGGGCACGGCGATCACGAAAAGACCCATGCCGAAGAAGATGAGGAACCAGTACGACGTGAATGGCGCGTGCCCACGGGCGACCACCGAACCGCTCACCAGCCAAGCGGCGATCGGCGCGATCCCGAAGAGAGCGGCTTGCAGCCGAGCCCGGAGTGGCACGGCGCTCCAACGCCCGCGTCCCTGCCCGAGCAGCGCGAGCCAGCCGGTCGGGACAGGCGGATCAGGACGTGGAGGTATCTCCATCGGGGTGAAGCATATGAGGCGATGAGGCTGCTCCGGATCGGGATCACGCCAAGGCGCTGTCCATGCCTGAGGGCCCGACGTGGGCATCCGTCGACCCCACGGAGCTCTCCGCCAGCGTGCCGGCAGGTCGGGGCCACCTCAGGGTCGGTCGATCAGGTGCTCCGCCCGTGCGTAGGCCCGGAACCCGAGCCTCTGCAGGGTCGGCGTCGACATCGAGCCTCCGAAGCAGACCAGGGCCGGTGTGCCGCGTCGCACGGCGTCGGTCCACGCCGCCGCGATCACCGCGCTCATCGCGCCGCGGCCGCGCGCGGCGGGGACCGTGGCGACCCCACCCACATACGCGCCGTGCGGCGAGTACGTTGCATGGGCGCTCGCCACGGGGGCACCATCCACGCTAGCCACGAAGCGAACGACGGTCCCGCTGTCGCGCTCTATCTCGAAGGTCTCACGGGCGCGGCGGCGTTCGTCATCGGCGTCGTGCTCCGGGAACCCGAACCCTTCGATCGCGGCCTCCAGCGCGGCCATGTGGTCCTCGAACGTCTCGACCAGCCGCACCTCGACGTCGGTGCGCCGGACGGCGGGGGACTCGGTGAGCGTGAGGATCACCGATCCTTCGGCCGACTCCCGCTCCAGGCCGAGCGCGACCAGCCGGTCCACGACATCGCCAGGTGTCGACGACGGCCCGAGCGTCCACACGGCCTCTCGACGTCCGCGTGCGCTCATGAGGGTGCGGACGCGGTCGAGCCCATCCTCGACCCCGTCGGGTGGGAAACGCACCCGGCATACGCTCGTGGACCAGAAGTGCTCGCCCGGGCTGAACGTCACGCAGGTCTGGTCATCGAGGATGCGCTCCTCATCGGGATCTGGTACCACGTACGCGCGGGGGTCCTCGGCGAACGCGATCACCTCGCGCGGAACTCGCTCCATCCTCCCCGGAGCGTAGCCGCCGCTCGCGCCTCACCTCGTTAGCAGGCGACAGACGCGGGTCATGTCGACGACATGACGGGGTTCCAGGATCACGTCGCCCGTTTCGAGGTTGATCTTCAAGACTCCGGTGAACTCGAACGGGACCTGCCCGACCACCATGACGATCGCCGTTCCGTCCGGCAGAACGCGCACCAGGTCGACCCCGACATCCTTGAACCGGACCGCGTTGCCGACCGACCGCGCCACGAACGTGAGGTGGATGGTCCTGAGTTCCTGCGGTCCGACCGGTCGGTCGGGAAATACGAGGACCGTGATGTGTCCATGGACCGACGTCGTGACGTCGACCCCGCATGCTTCGCTCAGCTCCTCGTCTTCGAACGTGTCAGAGATCGTGATCGTTTCCATCTCCGGTTTGCCAACCGCCCAGGCCGCAGGCGCAAGAGACATCACGAGCACGGCTGTCAGGCTGAAGAGCCACCCGACGCGGCAACGGTTCATGGCCGCTCCCTCCCCTCGGGGGCGCCCGGGAATGGTGTGGTCGCGGGCCGTTCTGTGTCAGCGCGCCCCTCCACACCACCCTAGGATGGGTTCACAGATGGAGCAACCCCGAGGCCCATGGGCTCCACGCCCTAGCGGTTCTCCTGCCCGGTGTGCCAGCCGCTGTCGCACGATCGAGTCCGATGCGCTGATGCGCGATGACGATGTCCGCTGGGCGGGTGCCCGATGTCGCGTCGTTCCTGGGGCCTCTAACGGCCGGGTTCTAAGTGCCGGGTCGAGGTAACACGTGGGGCCGCGAACGTATCGGTCGTCCGCTTGATGCGCTCCGTCCAGTTGTCGTAGGCCCGCCCGTAGATGAACGGCTTGAAGGCATCGCGTTCTCTGAGCTGAACCTGTTCTGCAAAGACGAACTTCTCGACCCCAGCCAAGAAGGTGGTGTGGTCGATCGATACGACTGGGATATCGCCAACGGGGTCCTCCAGCGTCCCGGTCAACCTGAGGGACCCTTCAGCCTGGCGCACTTCTGAGTACGACGTCTGTGTATCGAAGACGACCAGGTATGGATCATCGTGCAGGCCACCGCCGTCGGGCGCGATCCAGCCCTTCAGTTCGTAGAGGCGTCCGTGCTCGACGTAGGATTCCGATCGTTCACCGAGCGTCGCGTCGATCTCGATCAGCCGCGTGCCGCGCCGCTCGCTGTAGGCGTACATCCCCTCTCCGTCGCTGAAGATGTTTGACTCTCCGCGCTTCTTCGGCATACCCCAGGATTCGCGTCCGGTCGTGACGTTCATGTCCCCATCCACGATCACCGTGAGCGAGTACAACCCCTCCTGCCCGTTGCGCGTGGCGTTGAGGTAGATGGCACCGATCGACTCTTCGTCAGCGATCGTGAACGCTCCTTGCCATGACTCTCTGCCCTGTGTGATCGACACCAGGCCGCTCGGCTCGTCTGGCGGCTGCAGGCAGGGCGGCAGAACGCCCCGCACGAAGTCATCCGTTGTCGTGAACTCGATCGCCACGCCACTGAAGTGGAAGCTGACCTCACGGTAGTAACCCTCATAGGACTCGATCTGCTCTGCCGTCCAGACGTATCCCATGTCACCCTCCTTGCGCGCATACGTGGAAGATACGTGTGGACGTCGTTCGCTCCTCGCGCGTGGGAGGTGGGCGCTGCAAGGATCGAACCTGCGAACTTCGCCTTGCAGGTGCGAGGTGAACGTCCTGTAGCGGCTCTGAGCTGGGCGAACCGTGTTCCATCAAGTTCCGCCGTTACCGCGGAGTACCCGCGGCGTTGCTACGCAAGCGTTACGCACACCGAGCGGTCGGTCCGCCGTGTCCATCCTGAACCGTCTCCCTAAGCGCGATCCGTGCCGCGCATGGGAAATGGGTGATGCAGGCAGACGGTGAGGTCGTGCAGCTTCACGAGGCCGCGGTCGCCGACCGTCGCTCCTTCAGCCTCGGGTCGATGACGAAGGTCGACGCTCTCGAGGGGGTGAGGACCCGAAGGGGCTACTCGCTCAGGTCGCGTGAGGAGCGAGGATGGCGGTGCTCAATCTCCACCACTTGACCGGACTCGGCCGATGTCGATCACCACGCGTCCTTGCATACGTGCAACGTACGAAAGCAGCGTGGACAGGAATAGCAGCAGACCGGAGACCTCGAGGGCCTCCTCGATCGTGACGAAGAGGTAGAAGTAGGTGGCGTCGAACCCGCGGGCGTCGACCCAGACCCCGCTCAACATCTCCATCCCGATCGCGCCAGCAACGTAAAGCAGCCCAGCCAGCACGATACGGTTCCGGGTCCATGACGGGAGCGCACGCAGGAACGGGACACAAACGACGCCGAACATGACGACGAACGGGATCGCGACGATCAACCATGCGAACAACAGCGGGCCACCGGTATCGAAGGCACCGCGAAGCGGGCCGATAGACATCTCGTGCAGCTGCGAGCCCTCATCGATCGCCAGGTAGGTGAACACAACAGCCAACCCGATCCACCAGCGCGCGTATCGGTCGCCAAGATCCCGAGTGCGGTGTCCTATCGCGAACAGCAGCGCAGCCAGGGCGAGCAGCAGCACCGCCTGCGTGAACTGCCCGAGGCTCGGTTCGGCATCGAGGTTGAGTCGGTCGATGATCTCAGCGTGGCCGAGCTCGAACCGCATGAACATCACGATGAGGTGCCCGACAAACAGCGCCGCGAGGACGCCCGCGAACAGAGTGACGACGACTCGGGGCCTCATCACGATTGGGGAGGGGTTGTCTCGCATCTGTGCCGTACTTCTGTCGTCGGAATCCTGGTCGGGCGTACCCCCATGATCCGAACCCTTGTCTCTCATCACCTTCATCGTTTGCCGATGCTGTGAAGACCGCATGAGGTATGCGTGAGAGATCTCTTAGCCGGTGCCCGGCCGGTGTTGCCCTTCCCGACCGCTCGCTGCGTAACCCCGGATCGACCGCGTGACCAGCTCGCGAAGTCGTGGAGGGGAACCGAGGCTATCGAGAGATCCACCGCGCTGGATCTGGTGGGCGCTGCAGGGCTCGAACCTGCGACCTTCGCCTTGTAAGGGTGGCAGGGAAGTACTGGTGGTAGGCCCGAGCTGGGCGAATGGTGATGCGTTGAGTTCCGTCGTGTACCGCTGAGTACCGTGGCGCTGTTACGCAAGTGTTACGCAGAGCGACGAGTGATCAGCCTCGCGTACCTCCGCACACCCGCAAGTCGCGGTGACGGCGGCGGTCATCCCCGCGATGATGCCGACATGGAAGAGGTCGAGGTCGTCGTCGCCCACAACGAGCGCGCGACCCTGCGCGTCGGTGACGTGTTCCTGAAGATCGACGCCGATCAGACACGCACCGACGTCGAGATCGACGCGATGGCTATGGCCCCGATCCCGACCCCGGAGGTCCTGTGGAGGAAGCCGCCCGTGCTCGCGCTCGCCGCCCTCCCTGGTAAGGCCCTCGGCCGTCTCGGGGAACCGTCGACCGCGTCGTCGGCGGCGTGGGCCGCTGCCGGTGCCGCCGCACGGCAGCTACACGATGCGCCACTCCCGCCATGGCCCGGTCGGAGCCTCGGCGACCTCGCATCGGAACTCGACAGCGAGTGCGAGTGGCTCGTCACGAACGGCGTCCTCCCCGCCGACATGGCCACGCGCAACCGCCGGATCGCCGAGGCTGCGCTCCGGCCGTGGACACCGGTGTTCACGCACGGCGACCTGCAAATCACGCATGTGTTCGTCGACGGTGACGAGATCACCGGCGTGGTCGACTGGTCCGAGGCGGCTCCGGGGGATGCCCTGTACGACCTCGCCAGTTTGACGCTCGGACACGAGGAGCACCTCGCCGACGTCATCGCCGGCTACGGCTCCGACGTCGACCTCGAGCTGATCCGCGCGTGGTGGTCACTGCGGAGCCTGCTCGCGGCCCGCTGGCTGATCGAGCACGGCTTCGACCCGTCCTCGCCAGGCGCCGAGTTCGACGTGCTGAGATCACGGCACTGAGTCGCGAAGGCGTCCTGTCAGCCGCTCTGCGCGGTGACCGAGTAGATCATGTCCCGCGCCTGCCACCTTGTCGTGTGCTAGCTGTGACCCGCTTCGCAGTGGCGCCGAACGGTGCCGATCAGCTCACGGACGTTCACCGGCTTCGAGACGTACCCGTCGAAGCCTGCCTCCAGGAAGCGGTCGCGTTCTCCCCGCATGGCCTGCGCTGTCACCGCCAGCACCGGGATCGCGGCCGTGCGCGGATCCGCCCGCAACCGGCGGAGGGCCTCGACGCCGTCGAGGTTGGGCAGCTGGATATCCATCAGGACGAGATCCGGAGCGTGTTCCGACGCGAGCGAGACCGCTTCCGCGCCCGAGGCCGCCTCGAGTGCCCGGTAGCCCGTCGCGTGGAGGACGTCCCGGAGCAGCTTCATATTCAGCTGGTTGTCCTCGACGATGAGGACCCGCTCGCCCGTCATCAGACCGGCTCCGTAGGGAGCGTGAAGGTGAATGTGCTGCCTCGGCCGAGCTCGCTCTCCACCCAGATGTGGCCGCCGTGCAGCTCGACGAGTCGTTTCGACAGCGCGAGCCCGAGGCCCGTCCCTTCTCGCCGTTCTATCCCCGCTTCGGCTTGCTGGAATTCGTCGAAGAGCCTCTCGTGGTCCTCGCGGCCGATGCCGGGCCCGGTGTCGCTGACCGAGACCCACACTTCGCCGTCGACCCGCGCGGTCGTGACATCTACCTCCCCGCCTGAGGGTGTGAACTTCACGGCGTTCGAGAGCAGGTTGAAGATCACCTGCTGGATCCGGCGTTCGTCCCCTTCGACGATGTCGGCGTCCGGGTTCGGCGCGAGCGCGACTTTGACGCCTCCGTCGCTCGCCCGTTCGCGGACCACGATCACTCCCCTTTCGAGCGCCTCCTGCAACGAGAATCGCGCCATCTCGAGCTCGACCTGGCCCGCCTCGACCTTGGACAGATCGAGCACGTCGTTGATCAGAGAAAGCAGATGGTTCCCCGAGGTGATGATGTCGTCGAGGTATTCCTTCTGCTTCTCGTTCACCTCGCCGAACATCTCTTCCCGCAGGACCTGGGAGAAGCCGATGATCGCATTCAGCGGCGTCCGCAGCTCGTGCGACATGGTGGCCAGGAACTCAGACTTGTGTTGGCTGGCCGCCTCGAGCTCCGAGTACAAACGCCTGAGCTCGTCGTTCATCCGGTTCACGTTCGCGGCCAACGCTCCGAGTTCGTCGCGGTTCTCAACGTCGACGTGTCCGGAGAAGTCGCCCGACGAGATCGCGGCGAGCCGAGCGCCGATACGCTGGATCGGGTCGATCACAGACCACGAGAGGGTCAACCCCAGGAGGAGCGCGAGGACCAGTGCCGCTGTCGCGACTCCGATGAAGAGGTTCCTCGAGCGCTCGTACGAGCTCGCGTTCCGGGCGATCAGGTCGTCGATCTTCTCCCTCGTGCCGTTCGCGAGTTCAGCGGCGCGCTGGTAGACGTCGCTCGCGAGCTCCTCGGCACGGACACGGAGATGGGTCCAGCGTTCCTCGGGCCCGGGCTGAGTGCGGAGAGCGAAGTCGATGATCGTTTGCATGAGACTCGACAGGTCGGCCGCGTCCTTGCGGATCAGGTCGAGCGTGATCCGATCCTCCGCCGGGGTGACGAATCCCAGCTGATCGATGGCCGTGGCCGCTCCGACGCGAACCACGTCGTTCGCGGAGGCCTGGTCGAGAACGGCGCGGATCCTGCGTCCCTTCGGCGAGTCTTCCGGCCAGGGCCAGACGTCATAGAAATCGTCCGTCACGTTCTCGGCGAGGAGCGTGCGAACGTGCAAGGCGTTGCGCTGTAGCTGGCTGTAGGCGACGGCCCGTTGCTCGAGATCCCCGAGACTCCCGACCCTGTCGTTGGACTGCCCGAGCACCAGCTGCCCGAGCAGACCGACCGTGACGAGCAGCAAGGAAGTACCGACGAACGCGATCAGCAGCTTGATGTGCACCCTGGCAGGCAGACGGGCGACAGCGCGAACGAGCGGGCGGTCGCCACGGTTCAGCCGTCGACGCTTCCCGTCGACTTCAGCGTCAGGGGGGTCGTCGCACGCCTTTCCACGACGGCTCACGGGACGAGCATGGTCGAACCAGCGACCATGTTGGTGACGAGCCACTCGCCATCGAGCCGAGCGACGTCCATGTCGGCGACCGTGGCAAGTTGCATCCGTTCGGTGTCGGCATCGACGTAGTGACACTCGAAGTGCAGCGTGCCCAGATCGCCGTTGACGGTGATCTCGACCTTGTAGGCCGGATGGTCCGAGATCCAGTTGGTCTCCGGCTTGAACGCCTCGGACTTCTCGAGCCAGAAATCCCGGATCTCGTCCGTGCCCGTGGCGGTTAGCCCGGGCCCGACGGTCAAGGTCGCGTTCGGCGCCCACAAGCCCACCATCATCTCGATGTCCTTCTTGGTGGTTGCCTCGTGGAACTTCTTCTCGATCTGGTCGATCTCCCAGAAGTCGGCCTTCTCCTGCAGCGCGGCCATCTCGGTTTCGGAGATCGTGTCAGCGCTGGTGCAGGCGACGAGAAGGACCAACCAGATCCCGACCGCCCCGCTGATCGAGAGCCTCCTCATGTGAGCCTCCCTTCGCTCGGTGCCGCGCGGGCGTCGGCATCGACGATGTTCACACCGGCACGCGCGTCCGTCTAGGGAACGTAGGAGCGCCGCGTGCCCGTGCGAACCCGGCGAGCCTCCTCCCCTCGGGGTGCTAGCAGGGTTGGCGCGACGCACCCGCTCACCCGGCGCAGAAACGCTTCACCTCGTCTGGGAACGTCGCAACGTCGATCGGCTTGTCGATCGCGCCGGCGAAGCCAGCTTCCCTGAGCCGGTCGCTCACCTCCTGCAACGACGTCGCGCTCATCGCGACGATCGGGATGATCGCCGTGCGAGCGCCGTCACGGAGCCTCCGCGCCACGTCGAACCCATCCGTGTCCGGAAGTCGTAGGTCCAGCAGGATCACGTCCGGAGCACGATCGGTGGCGAGCGTGATCGTTTCGGCTCCGGTCGATGCCTCGAGCGTCTCCACCCCCGCGGCGGCGAGGACATCGCGCGCGAGCTTCCGGTTCCTTGCGTCGTCGTCGACGATCAGTGCGACCGGCATGGGCGTATCCTCTCGACGTGCCGATCCGGCTCGTGCTCGCGGAGGATCACTACCTCGTCCGCGAAGGCGTACGCGGGTTGCTGGAGACGCGATCCGACCTCGAGGTCGCAGCGGTGTGCAGCGACCTCGACTCCTTGCTCGCCGCCGTGGAGGCGGAGCGGCCGGACGTGGTCGTCACCGACATCCGCATGCCGCCCGGGAACACCGACGAGGGGATCCGAGCGGCTACCCTGCTGCGCGCGACCCACCCCGAGATCGGCGTCGTCGTGCTGAGCCAGTACGCCACCCCGAGCTACGCGTTGGCGCTCCTGGGGGGCGGGAGCGCGCGGCGCTCGTACCTGCTGAAGGAGCGCGTGCGCGATCTCGAGCAGCTGGCGGCGGCGATCCACACGGTCGCCGATGGTGGCTCGGTGATCGACCCCAAGGTCGTCGAGGCGCTGGTCGCCGAGAACGCGCGGAGCGAGGAGTCGCCGCTCAGCGAGTTGACGCCTCGCGAGGTCGACGTGCTTCGCGAGATGGCGGCCGGCAAGAGCAACGCGGCGATCGGCGAGACGCTCTTCTTGACCGAGAGCTCGGTCGAGAAGGTGATCCACGCGATCTTCCAGAAGTTGGGACTGACGTGGGAGCCGTCGATCCATAAGCGCGTGACAGCCGTGGTCCTTTACCTGGGCGCCAGCGACGAGCCTCATCCGGGAAGAGGGAGCGACCCGGACAGTCGCGTTCCCTGATCGACGCTTCGTTCGAGCCGACCCCCCAGCGCTTCGACGCGATCGCGGAGCGGAGGACCTCCTGCGTCGAGCTCGCGGGCTGCGACGATCTCGAACGTCAGATCGCCGTTCTCGTCGCGGACCGTGATCGTCACTGGGGCGCCCACGCCGACGCGTTCGACCACGTCGAGACAACACCGGTACACGACGCCCGCGATCAGCGGCGGTGGCTCCACCTCTGTGCGTACGTCGACACGGATCGGCACGCCGACGCTCGCGGCCGCCGTGCGCAGCGCCGTGAGCAACCCGCCGGTCTCGAGCAGCGGCGGGGAGATCCGGTGCGCGAGCTTCCGCGCGTCCTCGAGCGCGAGTTGCAGCTCCCCCTGGATATCCGCGAGGAGTTCCTTCGCCGCGGCGGGGTGGGCATCGATCGATCTGGCAGCGAGCTCCACACCGGCCGTGAGCCCCACCAGTCGTTGCTGCACACCGTCGTGCAAGGCGCGCTCGTAGCCGCGACGCTCCACCTCGTCGGCCAAGACGACGCGCGACCGAGATGTGCGCACCTCGGCGAGCTCGGCGCGGAGTAAGTCGAGCTCGCGCAGGACATCCGCTGGCGGAACCTCCACACGCACCACCCGCTCCCCACCGGCAGTTCTCCGCCATCGGAGGCGGCGACGTCAAGCTGCTACCCCCCACGCCGAGCCGAAGGCACCCTCCCCCACACCTGCCCGCTACCCCCGTAGCTGCGGGGGCCGCCGCTTCTTACCGTCGCGAGGTCAGCGCTTGACGACACGAGAGGAGGAGATCATGACGCTGAGCTACACACGAAGGAGCGCATCGACGGCGACCGTCGCGACGCGGTTCGCATGGCTCGTCACCGCGGTGCTCGTTGCGGTGGCGGGTGCGGTGGCCGGACATCCCGTGCCATCGCGAGCGCAGTCGACGGAGAACACGGCGATCCAGTGGAACGCGATCGCGTCGAACTCGCTCATGGCGGTCGCTGGGCAGCCCCCACACGTGGCCGTGCTCGGTCTCGCGATGGTCCAGGGTGCCGTGTACGACGCGGTCAACGCGATCGACGGTCGTCATCGGCCGTACCTGATCGCGCCGGCGGCGAACGGAACCGACTCGAAGGAGGCGGCGGCGGCGACCGCGGCGTTCCGCGTGCTCGTGGGCTTCCCCGAACGCACGCCCGCCCTGCCGGGTCTGGTCCCGACGCAGCTGTCGGCGCTGCAGACGTCGTACGACGCGACGCTCGCGACGGTGTCCGATGGTCCAGCCAAGACGAACGGGATCGCGATCGGCGAAGCGGCCGCGGCCGCGATGCTCACGGCCAGGATGAACGACGGTCGTGGCGGCATGTTCACGTTCACGCCCGGCACCGATCCCGGCGACTGGCGGCTCGCGCCGCCGCAGGGACCGGCGGGGACCGTCGCCCGTGACCCAGCAGCCTGGGTGGCGTTCGTCCGGCCGTTCCTCGTTCCGGACGTCGACATGCTCCGGACCGACGGCCCGAACCCGCTCTCGAGCGACAAGTACGCGAAGGAGTTCAACGAGGTGAAACGGGTCGGTTCGCTCACGAGCACGGCGCGAACCGCGGATCAGACCGCCGCGTCGATCTTCTGGCAGGACAGCGGCATCGCGATCTGGAACCGCGTCTACCGTTCACTCGCGGCGATCCACGGGCTCGACATCGCCGACAGCGCTCGTCTGTTCGCGATGGCGAACCTGGCCGCCGCGGACGGGGCGATCGGGTGTTGGAACGACAAGGCCTTCCACAGCTTCTGGAGGCCGATCACCGCGATCCGTGAAGCGGCGGGCGACGGCAACCCCGCGACCGTGGCCGACCCGTCCTGGGTCCCGCTGTTCGACCCTACCGTTGGCGTTTCTGGACCTGCACTGGTCACGCCGGGCTTCCCGGACCATCCGGCCGGCCACACCTGCATCAGTGGCGCGACGGTCCACGCCCTGCGGGACTTCTTCGGCACCGACAAGATCCCGTTCACGGCGGAAAGCAACAAGTGCGCACCGACGCCCTGTCCGCCGCGGAGCTTCGACCGCCTGTCGTTGGCGCTCAAGGAGATCATCGACGCGCGCGTCTGGAGTGGGATCCACTTCCGCACCGCGGACGTGCAGGGGGCCGTGATGGGCAAGGAGATCGCTCGGTTCATGCACGGGCACTACTTCGAGCCGATCGGTTGATCCGGAGGAGGAGCCGGGTGGTGGGGCCGCCGAGAGGCGGCCCCACCAGCTCGTGCTCCACGCCATCATCTCCAGCACCGGCGGCCGGCCGCGGCTCGGGTCCGTACGACGGATGCGGCGCGTCGCCGCGCTGCACTTCGTCGCCGCAGCCACGGGACCAGATCCTGGTCCTCCACGACCCTGGCAAGAGCGGCACCGACGCCACACGGGATGGAACAACGCGACATCCCGACGCTCACGACGAGGACGCCCGGTACGATCGCCGCGCCGCTCCGTTACGCGCGGCGACTGACACCCGCCTCCCTCGGCGCTTCGACGCGACGCGAAGCGCCTCTGACCTGGACTTTCGTGGTGGGCGCTGCAGGGCTCGAACCTACGAACTTCGCCTTGTAAGTGCGGCAAGGAACCGCTGGTAGGGGCGCTGAGCTGCGCAAACGCTGTCCCGTTGAGTTCCGTCCTGTACCGCGGAGTACCGCGGCGTTGTTACGCAAGTGTTATGCGTGGAGCATCCATCGCTCCGGCCGCGCGGCGCGAAGGTGACCGCTCGCGGCGTCCTCGGTCGTTCAGCACTCCTAGTCCTGCCCGATCCGGCGCGTTCGACCCGTCCCAAGCTCCCATCTCGAAGCGCATGATGGACACAGCATCGAGAGGTCGGATGACATGGTTCGCTTGCAGGGCAGCCTCGACGTCGGACGCCCGCCGGACATCGTCTTCGACACGGTCGCGGACGAGCGAAACGTCTATGACCCCAGCGTGCTCCACGCCGACAAGCTAACGAAGGGACCCCTGGGTGTGGGTACGAGGTTTCGGTCTGTCGTTCGTGGGTGGCGCGCGCCAGTCGAGACGATCGTCACGATCACCGGCTTTGACCGGCCGCGCCGGCTGCACACGATGACGTCGGCCGCCGGCGTCGACATCGCATCGGAGATGACGTTCTCGGCGCAGGGTCGAGGCACCCGGATCCTCTGGCGGTGTGACCTTCGGCCACGCGGAGTTCTCCGCCTCCTCGGACCCCTGCTCGGGCCCGTCGCGAAGCGCCAGACGACCTCCGTCTGGGAGGCGCTTCGGAACACCCTGGAACGATCGCCCTTCGAGGGCGCGGAACCGTCCTGAACACGTCGACGGACCGTGAGCGCGCGCGAGCCGAACGACCAGGACGCCGCCCGTCACCCGACCCTACCGCGGTCCACGCGTCGGTGGTGCGGTGGAACCAACGCGGGCGCTGACGCTGGCCCGAAGGGGTGTGCCGATGCACGCGATCGCGAGGCAACGGATCCTCCCTGGTGCCGCGTCCGAGCACACCGAGATACGGCTCGAACGGCGTCGAAGCGCCACATCCATCACCGTCTCGGTGTTCGGCATCCTCGCGGCGCTGGCGGCGGTCGAGCACGGCGTGGGAGAGATCCTCCAGGGCTCCGTCCGGCCGGACGGGCTCGTTATCCGTTCGTGGCCGGACTCGAAGGCCTTCGAGAGCCTCGACGGAGAGCCGGCCATGACGGTCGTCCCCGATCTGCTGGTAACCGGGGTCCTCGCCGTGATCGCGGCGGCCGCGCTGGGCGTGTGGGCGGTGGCCTTCGTGCAACGGCGGCATGCGGGACTCGGCCTCGTGCTGCTCTCGGTCCTGCCGCTCTTGGTGGGCGGAGGGTTCGGTCCACCCCTGATCGGCGTCATCGTCGGGGTCGCCGCCGTCAGGATCGCGGCAGTGACCCGGCATCCTCCCGGAAGGATCGCCCGAGCCCTCGGAAAGGCATGGCCAGCCATCCTGAGTGCAGCTGTCCTCAGCTACCTGGGGCTGGTGCCCGGCGTCCCACTCCTGGCCAACGCTCGGCGACGTGGAGAACGCCACGCTCGTCGCGGGGCTCGGGTTGCTCTCGTTCGCTGGGCTGTTCCTGGCTCTCGCCGCAGCCCGGGCGCGTGACCGGACGGCTACGGCGTCGAGGGAGGGAGACCGATGATGCAGATGAAGAAACGAGAGATCCAGCCGGATGTGAACGTCGTCGCCGTCGGTCAGCAGGGCTCCTCGTGGCGCACGCTCTACCGGGTTGCGGGATGGGCGGCCCTCCTGTCGGCGACGTTCATCCCGATCCAGGTCCTGGTGTTCGTCGTGTGGCCGCCGCCGCTCGAGGGGACCGTCGCCGACTGGTTCGCGCTGTTCAGGGACAACCGACTGGTAGCGCTCCTGGACCTCGACCTCCTGCTCGTCGTCGACAACGTCTTTCTCGTCCCCATCTTCCTCGCCCTCTACATCCTGCTGCGGTGGCGGAGCGAGTCGGTCATGGCGATCGCCGCGACCCTCGGGTTCCTGGGGATCGTGTTCTTCATCGCCTCGAACCCCGCCATCGAGATGCTTTCGCTGAGCGACCGGTACGCGGCGGCGACCACGGCCGAGCGCTCGACGTTCCTGGCGGCTGGCGAGGCGATGCTCGCCACGTGGGAGGGAACGGCCTTCCACACCTACTACTTCCTCGGGTCTATCGCGGGCATCCTGGTCGGGGCGGTGATGCTCCGAAGCTCCGTGTTCAGCGACCTGACGGGCTGGATGGCGATCCTTGGCAACGCAGTCGGCCTGGGACTCTACGTCCCGACCGTAGGCGTCTACGTCTCGGTGTTCTCGGTCGTGTTCCTGGAGATCTGGTACGTCCTGATCGGCCTGCGGCTGCTTCGGCTGGCGACGGTCCACGCCACCGAAGGGACCCCCCGATGAAGGCTGGGGTCCTCTTCAGGTGGCCACGGAAACACGCCTGCGCCCCCCGGTGATCGATGAACGTGGTCTCGATGGCTCTCGGAGACTCGTGTTCATTCGAGCCAGGCCGAGTGGGAGGGCTCCAGCCGCGAACCACGACGTGATATCTGAGCCGTCTACGTTTCGATGTGGATCGAGTCGAGGACCGCCTGCAGTTCCGTACGTCCTCATCTGACGTCGCAGACCCGTGTTGAGTCAGAAACACCGGATAGCCGCCCAGCGTGGCCTCGACCGGGCCGGTCGCGTTCGGGCCAGGCTGCGGAGCAGGGCCGTGGCGAGGTCGTCGACGCGGGGCCCGACCTCCATGGGTCCGCCGGCGTCGCCTGCACATGCATCGGCATAGATCTCAACGACCACACGGCATAGAAGCCGAACTCATCGTCCGCATCCGAGTGAGCGGCATAGACGTGACCGTATTGAACCGTCCAGTCCTCCAGGAACGTCACCGTGAAGTCGGCGACGGACCACGCCGAACGTGGGATCAGGTAGGTGCCGGCCTCGACCGCGATCGGATCGTCGGTCTCGGGGAACGTCGATACCTCTGCATCGAGGGTGTCGAGAGGCGTCACCGATACATGCGATGCCTCGGGTTGATCGGCGACGTCGCCTCCACATCCCGTCGCGACCGTCAAACAGCACGATCATCGGGAGGGCACGCCGACGTCGATCCACCACCACGCTCCTCCTCCTGTGCACCCCGGCGTCCCGAGAGGGGCAGTCATCATCGGGGTGCGGAGGCGTTCCTCG
>Ga0299913_10001961_pt1 | contig 15853 bp, 19 predicted proteins | sample RVTome_9_FD_201360 | JGI IMG/M metagenome (GOLD analysis project Ga0299913, IMG submission 201360) | Soil microbial communities from uranium-contaminated site in the Upper Colorado River Basin, Wyoming, United States - RVT155D38 (version 2) ...
CCGATCTCGGTGGCATAGGCTGTGTTGAACGCGATCCAGAGGAACACCAAGCGCGCCTCCTGGTCGTTGCCCCGCTCCTGCTCGGCGCGCTCGAGCCGGCTCAGGAGACGATGGGCTCGAAGGGTGAGTGCGGGCGGAAAGTTCTCGCGCGCCAAGCTCGCCCCCTGCGCTCGCGCAAGTCTCTGATTGTAAAGGTGTCCATGGTCGCCCGCTCGAATTGTGTCGTGCGGTGGCGGCGCGCTCTACAGCGAGTACAGCAGCGTCAGCGCGTAGGCGTCGATGTCGAGGACACGCGTATCGTGCCGGCGGTAACCCACGTCCAGCCCAATTCTCTCGGACGGCTTCCACGTGAAGCCGAAGCCCCAGACGAAGCCGGTTTCCATGTCCGGCGAGGCGAAGGGTATGATCCTGGCGGGAAAGATCTGGAAAGGATTGAACGTCGGGGCGGGGAGGCCGCCTTCCGCCGAAAATTCCAGACGGGAGATTCCGGCCACCCAGTTGGCATCGAAACGGTCGGTGATTGGCGCGGACAATCGCGCCGCCAGGGAATATTCCTGCACGTCTAGGGCGACGCCGCGCCGCTGTATCTGACCGCCGCCGCCGGGCACAAATGGGACGAAGTTGAACTCGGCGCCGAAGTTTCCGAGGTCGCGATAGCCGAGCTCGACGCCGAGCCAGGGCAGCACGCTCCATCCTGCCATCGCACCCCACATGGTTTCGTCCGACTCGAATTGAAACCCGTTGACCGAAATGGATGGGCTCCCGCCGATCGCGGGCTGCGACGGATCGGTGTCGGCCTCCCCGTCGGTGCTGGAAAAGCCCAGCGTCAGGCCGAAGTAGGGACCGGTTTCCGCGGCCAGCGTCGGTCCGGCGAACAGTAGGGCGATCAGTACCAGGTGTCGCATCGTTCCCTGCTTCTTTGGCGGTCCTTCGGAATCAGCACACGAATGATGGCTCCAGCCCTCGCGCCGAACTGCCGGCTACTTCACATCCAGCGCCACGATGTCCGGATCCCGCGGGTCGTCGCCGGGAACGAGCGCGGAGATGTAGAACACGCCGCTGGAAGACAGCGCCAGCCGGCCGCTCTTCGGATAGCTCCAGACGGGTGCATGCGACGATCGGTCGATCGCATAGGTCGCGAGATTGGTGCTGACGAAGACGAGGTTCTCGGTGACGAGCACGTCGCCGACGAACGTGTTCTCTCCGGCGAGCTGCGGCACCCACCACCAGATCAGGGACCCGTCCACTTCGTTGCGTGCCTCCAGCCGAAATGGCGACTCGTTGACCGCGAACAGCACGCCGCCGGCATAAGCCGGCGTGCCGGCATAGACCCCCGGCGCCGTCCACCGTACCGCCTGACCGACCGTATCGAAATTGACCAGGGCGTTGGCAAATACGTTGCCGACGTTCACGGCAGTGACCGAGGCCGGCGAACCGATGACGGGCGAGGTGTGCATGCTGTAGCCCAACCAGTCGTACGTCGGATCCTGCATGGAGGCGATCACCTGGCCGTTGAACCGATCCATGACATCGAGGCGGCCACCGGCATAGGCGTAGGCGTACGCTGAGTCGACGGCAGGCGTCCATTCGTCGTACTGCAACAGCTGCCTGAAATACAGCTCGTCGCCTGTCACGGCGTCGAACGCGTACATACCGCCGTAATAGCCACCGTTCGTGAACACGACCCCCGCATCCACGGTCGGTGCCAGGTAGGCTTCCCACTGGGCTTCGAACGGTGTCTTGAATCGGAGCGTGCCGGTGCCGGCCTCGAAGCCCCACATGAAGGTGGCTTCGTGTCCGCTCGTCGCGACAAAGACGCTGTCGCCCGAAGCCGCCGGCGGGTTCAGCTTCACGACGCTGCTGAGGCCGGGGGCGAACTCCACCCCGTTGAAGTCGTAGGACCAAATGGCCTTTCCGTCGTGCTCGTCCAGGACCCGCAGGTGCTTGTCGACCGAAACGAACACACGACCAGCCCGGATGCTCAGTTGGCTCTGCGGCCCATACCACGGCGAATTCTGAATCGGCGCTGGGGTCCACCATGCCCACCTGGGGACGATGGCCGATGCATCCACGGAGACCGCCACGCTGCCGGTGTGCGACGCGTTGCCCTGATAGGTCTCCCAGTCGGACAGGCCGGGCCATGGCGAGAGCTCGGAGAGGGGCTCCACCATCAGGTCGAAGGGCACGAGGACCGGCGAGCCCCTCACCGGATTCGAGCAGGGCTGATCGCTGCAGACCTCCAGCGACACGGTGCCCACGGCTCGGCCCGGGCTGAGCGATTGCAGCGCGTAGAGCACGAGCGAGTACTCGTTTCCGGACGTCTGCGTCACGCCCATATCAGGCTCGAACGCGCCCGCTGGGTCGCCGAGTCTCACGTACACGTCGGGGCTGCGGCTGGTCGCAGAGACGCGCACGGAAAACGGGAAGCCCGCCGCAAAGCGGCCCTGCAGGGTGCCCGGATCCACGGTGAGGGCCGGCGGCGGGGGCGTCACGTTGATGTCGTACGGGGCGCTTACCGGCGAGCCGCTCACGTGCGTCACGCAGGGCGACTCGTGGCAGACATCGATGCGAAGCGAGCCGGTGTGTCGGCCCTCCGGCAAGTCCGGTGACGTGGAGACGGTCGCTATGTAGCCGCCGCCGCTGCCCGCAAACGTCGAGCCGGGCACGAAAACGCCGCTGCTGTCGTCGATGGTGAAGAAGAGCGGCTCGTCGAGAGCTTGCGTGGGCGTCAGAGTCAGAAGCATCGCAGCCGAGTCGCCGGCCATGGGCTCGGCGCTCAGCGTCGAGGGCGAAACGACAAACTCGTTTGGCGGCGGCGGTGGTGGCACCACGTTGATGTCGTAGGACACACTCACGGGCGAGCCGCTCACGTGCGTCATGCAGGGGGACTCATGGCAGACACTGACGCGGAGCGATCCGCTGTGTCGCCCCTCCGCCAACTCCGGCGACGTCGAGAGATTCGCTTCGTAGCTGCCACCGCGGGCGGCGAAGTTCGCGCCGAGCACAACCACGCCGTTGCTGTCCTCGACAAAGAAGAAGAGCGGATCGGCGAGGGCTCGCGTGGGAGTCAGAGTGAGGAGCATCGCCGCCGATTCGCCGGCGATGGTCTCCGCGCTCAGCTTCGAGGGCGAAACGGCGAACTGATTCGGTGGCGGGGGCGGTGGGGGATTCCCGCCGCCACTGCCGCCACCTCCGCCTCCGCCGCATGCCGCGCAAAGAGCCAGCAGGGCCAGCCCCGACGTCCATTTCACATAACGCACGTTGCTTGCGCTCCTCCCTGACCTCATAACGGTTCCTGCCCTGGAATTCGTGCCGGCTCGTCGGCGTCACCGCCTGCCGTATCTGCCCTGCCGGCGCGATATTTGGCTCCAAAACCCCATAAATGGCAATAGCTGTTCGTGGCGAGCTTGGCCGCCAAACGCCGCGGGAGAGAGATCAGTGGGGAGAAGATTCGAAGCTCCGCCGCGCCATCCAGCGCCACGCTCGCCGGTGCGGCAAAGGCGGGAGACCTCTGCTACTTCAGCAGTGCTTCGATCTCCCGAACCACATCACCTTGCCCTTCTGCTGCAGGCGCCACCGGTCCTGCGTATCCCGCTCGAGCACCGTGCCATCCAGGCGGAAGTGATCCGCAGGACTGCATCAACAGCCTCAAGAATCGGATCGCCCGGGCGCGAATCCAGGTTCACGCCGACTGCATCGTGCCTGGGAACCCTGGAGGCATGATCGCTCACACCACCGACCGCAGGCCGAGATGCTCCACAAAGGGCGCGAAATCCCGGTCCGCGTAGAGGAGCGGAAGCCTCTCCTCGATGCAGAAGGTCGCGATGATCGTGTCGGTCGTCTTGCGCACCGTGACACCCATCTTCCGCAGTGAACGGTAATGCTCCGCCGCCCGAATGGCGCGCACCTTGCCGAGCAACTCGAAGATCGTGAGACCTGCGAGGAGCTCGCGCGCGGTGGCGTAATCGGCATCGTCACGAAAGCCCTGCAACACCTCGGTCAGGATCAAATCGCCGATGGCCACTGGCTCGCGCCCGAGCAAGCCGTCGAGCAGCGCCGTCTCGCGCGTCTCGATTCCGTTGAAATAGGCGATCCAGACGCTGGAATCGACGAGGACCATCAGTCGGTCCGCATACGCTCCAGGTCGTCACGCCAATGTAGCTTTCCCCGGAAGCCCCGGATCCGTTCCTGCTTCTTGAGCTGCACCAGCGCCCGCAGGCCGAGCTCGACGGCCTCGCGCTTGGTGCGCGCCCCGGTCGCCTTGAGCGCCTCGGCCATGAGCTTGTCGTCGATCACGATGTTCGTCCTCACTGCGGCTCCCCGATGTGTATAACATGCAAGTTCCATACACAACGGCCTGCATATTCGCAGAACTCAACCGGAAACGAAACCTGAGGCGGCACGGCGGCGATCGCCTGGGGCGTTTCGCGGATGATCATGGAGCAGCAGCTCATCTGGAGCGATGAGGCCATCCTCGCCTACTGCGGGTTCCTGCAGGAGTGGGCGCCCGACCTTTACGAGCAGCGGCAGGATGAGGTTGGCCGCGTGATGGGACAGCCCATGCCGACGTTCCGGGAGGCCTGTACCAGAGAAGGCCCGGATGCATCACCCCATCTTCAGTGAAGGGCCTTGCGAAGAGCACGAAGCAATCGGAAATCCCTGGACTTGGCTCCGATCCAGCCTAATCGAAGCAGACAGCAGGCGAGTGCGTTAGGAGGGTATTCGTGGAATGGAATTTTGTTGAAGTCGAACAGCATGACGTTCGGCTCCCCGGTCCTGCCGCGTCTGATCAAAATATTCCCGCTGTGGATATCCAGATCAAAAATCGACGCATCATGAGCGGCAGCAACGATCCGAACCAGCTGCGCACATATCCGCTGCCGGTCGCGATCATTAGCCACGACCAAGAAATCTGAAACCGTCTCTCCGCATACGACATCCTGCATCAGGATCTGTTGGCGACCGCGGTCGATAACGCTAATCGGTCGGACAATGTTGTTGCGGAGCCCGGGTACCGCATAAAGCCGCCAGTTACGGTTGAATTCGAAGCGGGCAAGCGGCTCGTGATGTCGCGATGCATGTTTTGCTATCGCGTGGCTGGTGAAAACCTTGACGGCCACCAGCTCCGCTCCGCGCCGGGCCTGCCAGACCGTGCAACGGCGACCGGCGCCAAGTCGGCCGACGAGTTTGAATCCGGTCAGGCGGCCGATCGATCGTTGCGCCCTGTTCTCTTCGTGCAAGGAAGGCATCAGGTTCTGATCACCGCGGCGCGATGATCTTTGCGAGATCGCGGTCAGAGGCACCCAGTGCGAGCAACGAGCGTACCAGGAGGTCCATCGAGACTGTCGGATCGCCCGCCTCCATCTTGGCGACCCGGGATTGGCTGGAGTTCAGTGCCCTGGCGAGCTCCACCTGCGTGAGATTCTTGCGGACGCGGCGCGCTTTGAGACCCTCGGCCAGCCGCAATCGAAGCTCCAGGAAAGTCTCTTCCTCCGGCATGAGTCCCAGAAAGTCTTTCGCGTCGCCGACCTTCCAACCGGCCCTTTCCAGCTTCTCTCGCTTACTTGCACGCATGATCGTATTCCCACAGGCGCCGCCGGCAAACATCAATCACAGGCTGGGGCGTCCTGTCAGTCTTCTTGGCGAACACCTCGGCAATCACGATGGCATCCGCGTCTGTCCGATAGATGATTCTCCAGCCCACGGTACCGTCATTAATCCGCAACTCGTGGCACCGTCTGCCGATCGAGGGCATTGGTCTCGAATCAGGCATGCCGAGCCTGTCGCCGCGTTGCAATCGCCTCAGGAGGAAACTTGCCTGGACGCGAGCGGCCGGCCCGAAAGGCGGGGTTCTGATTTCGCCCCTCAGCCACACAAGTGGCTTGTCCCCCGGGCCCACGATGCGCAGCTTCTGTCAGATACGGCATATTCGCAACATAATAGGGGGCCGGCATCAGCGAGTGAACCCAGCCCGGAATGCAAATATCGAAACCCGCCTGTTCGGCTCGGTCGAGCGGCGGCTGTTCCGCGTCACGCGACATGATGTCCGATGATGATGTCAGCCGGATCGAGATCCTGACCGGCCCGCCGCCTGAACCGCCGTTGGTGCGCCATGCAACCGACGCGGTGCTCGTCGTGGAATAAGGTGGAGTTCTCAATCCCGAGAACTAGGCGATAACAATATGACCATTACCCGCTACCGCAATACGCTCATAGCCGCCGGCATTGCCGCCGCACTGGGCATCGGCGCCGTCGGATGCGACAAGATGCCCGACAATTCGTCGAAGGATGCCCGTGCCGGAGGCGCAAGTCAGGGAATCACTGACACGGCCATCACCGCCGGAGTCAAGGCCAAGCTGGCGATGGACCGGAACCTGGACTCCTCCGACATCAGCGTCTCGACCGCCAACGGCACGGTCACCCTCACGGGCTCTGTGAGCGACACCGCCTCCAGGTCTACGGCCGAGGCCGCAGCCAGTTCGTTCTCCGGAGTCAACAGCGTCAGTAACCGCCTCAGCGTGCCCACTCCCAGCGTGGCCGCGGCTGGGAAGACCACTGGCCAAGCCGTCATGGCGACCGGCGACGCCGCGGGCCAGGCCATGTCGGATACCTGGATCACTACCAAAATCAAGTCCGTGCTGCTCGCGGACAGCGACGCCAAGGGACTCGACGTGAGCGTCGATACCAAGGATGGCGTGGTGACATTGGGCGGTGCCCTGAAGACCCAGGCCTCCGTCGATCACGTCAAGACGCTGGCCGGCGACGTGCAGGGCGTGAAGCGGATCGATGCCGCCGCGCTGACCGTAGCCCGCCTTTAAGTAAGGCATGCCGACCCGGGGCGCGGGCTCACGTCCGCGCCCCGGGTTTTCTTGTGCTCGCTACAACCAGTAGGCACCAATTCGCGCGAAGCGCTCTTTCAGGCGCAGCCACCAGGACCGGTGCCGCCACTGCGCGAGGAGGACCTGTTCGGATTCCGCCACGTCCGCCGCGAACATCGCGTCCATCTGCGCCGCGAAGTCCCCGCCCACAACCACGGCGTTGATTTCGTCGTTGTGCAGGAAGCTGCGCCAGTCCAGGTTGCTGGAGCCGATGGTCGACCAGACGCCGTCGATGACGGCGGTTTTGGCGTGCATCACGGCGCCATGTCGCTCATAAATTTCCACCCCGGCCCGCAATAGTTTCGTGTAATGCGAGCGGCCGAGGTGGAAGATCGCCCAGGAGTCGGTATAGCTCGGCAGCACGAGCTTCACTTTCACGCCGCGTTGCGCAGCTCCGACAAGCGCCTCCAGCAATTCCGGATCGGGGGCGAAGTAGGCGACCGTCAGGTGGACCTCGACTTCCGCGCGCGTGATGGCGGAAATCAGAGTCAGGTAGATCGGGCTTTCTGCCTCCTCCGCCATGCTGCCGATGGCGCGAACGATCTCGTCACCCCGGTCGGCCAGTGAGGGATAGTAATGCCTCATTGGCGGCGGGGCGCCTGCCTGCCGGGCCCAGGTATCCAGGAAAAGCCGCTGGAACTCGGCCACCACAGGGCCCTCGATCTGGATGTGCGTATCGCGCCAGCCCTGATTGCCGCCCGGCGGCTCCGGCCGCTTCCCGCCGGACTGCGGCTTGCCAGAGGGCGAGCTTGAATAACTGTCGCTGATGTTGACGCCGCCGATGAACGCGATGCGGCCGTCGATCACCAGCTGCTTGCGGTGATCCCGGTTGTTCACCCGCCAGGTCCTGGGGTTCTTCGCCAGGGGATTCACCGGGTTGAACTCGAGCACCGCGATGCCACCGTCGCCCAACCGGTCGAAGAACGCCTGCGGCGTCAGCAACCCGCCGACGCTGTCATACAGCACATTGACCTGCACGCCGGTGGCCTGTTTCTCGAGCAACAGCTCGGCGAACTGCTGGCCGAGCTTTCCGTCATCGAAGATGTAGGTCTCGAGGTTGATGTGGTCGGCGGCCGCCCGGATGGCGTCGAACATCGCCGCGTGAGTGTCTGGCCCGTTCTGCAGCAGGGCAACGTGGTTTCCAAGCACCAGGGGGCTATCGATACTGATGGCCTGCTCGAACGCCAGGTGGGTGCGCAGCATGTCGGAGGTGGCGGTCTCCCTTTCCAGCCCTCGGAGGATCTTCTCGCCGCTGGATTCCGATACGATGCCCTGCGCGCCTTGGAACGCGACTTGGCTGGGCACGGTCTTTTCCAGCTCCACGTCCGGCAGCACCGCGCAGCCGGCAAGACCGAGCAGGCCGGCCGCGACATGCATGGCCGGCCTGCTCAGGACACGCCGAGCGCGCGCCATCGGATTTTCTCTACTTCAGCCGCATGTCGTTCTGGACGGACACGACGCCATTGACGTTTCGCGCCACCACGACCGCGTGATCGATCTGCGCCTTCGTGCTGACGAAGCCGCTCAGCTGCGCCACGCCCTTGAAGGTCTCGACGTTGATCTCGGTGACCTTGAGCTCTGGGTCGTTCATGATCGCCGCCTTGACCTTCGTGGTGATCACCGCGTCGTCGATGTACTCGCCGGTCCCCGCCTTCGTCTCGGTGGACGCGCAACCCGCAAGTGCGACGAGGCCGCCGCCCACGAGCGCGGCGGCAAGAAACATCACGGAAAAACTGCGATTCTTGTTCATTCCAGCTCCTTAAGTTTCAGTTGATTCGACGCTACTTCGATGTTCGTCCGCTTCGACGGGTGCCCTTGTTTGCACTGCGTCGCCAGCCAATCGCGTCGCGGCGATGGCCTGCCGCAGCGAAGCGGTACGCATCCAGGCTTCTTTGTTTCGCTTGGTACATGGCGGCGTCGGCGTATCGCAACAGGGACGCCACATCGCCGCCGTCGTCGGGATAGACGCTGACGCCGATGCTTGCGCGGGCGAATACGACGTGGTCTCCCAGCACATGCGGTTCCGCTAGTGCGGCGAAAATCTTTTCGGCCACCTGGGCAGCGTCATGCTGGCTCTCGATCTCCGCCAGCAGGATGATGAACTCGTCGCCGCCGCGCCGGCAGACCGTGTCGGTGTCGCGCACGCAACTTGCCAAGCGCGCCGCTACTTCCTTGAGCGCATGGTCGCCGATATCGTGTCCGTGCAAGTCGTTAATTTCCTTGAAGTGATCGAGGTCGACGAACAGCAAGCCGACCTGGTTGCCATGGCGATAAGCCAGGCCGATGGCCTGGGCTAGCCGCTCCTTCAGCAGCGCGGGGCCGACGAGCCCGGTCAGCTGATCGTGCTGGGCGAGGTGCGACATGCGGTCGGCCTCGGTGCGCGAATAGGCCACGTTATGGAACACGATCACCGCGCCGGCCACCGCCCCATCGCGGCCATGTATCGGCGCGGCCGAATCCTCGATCGCAACCTCCGATCCGTCGCGACGCAACAGAATGCAACCGACCGCGAGGCCAACCGTCCGGTTCTCCTCGATGGCCCGTTGTGCCGGATTCGGCGCGATTTCCCGGCTTTCGCCGTCCAGGATGTGAAAGACTTCCGTCAGCGATCGGCCCAGGGCTGTTTCACTGGACCAGCCGGTCAGCGTCTCCGCCTCGAGGTTCATGTAGGTGACCTTGCCCGCGAGATCCGTGACCAGCACCGCGTCCCCGATCGAGTCGAGCGTGACCTGGGCGCGCTCCTTTTCCGCGTGCAGCACCTCCTCCGCCTCATTGGCCAGGAGCTCTGCCGCCTTGCGCTCGCTAATGTCCTCCACCATCAGGAGATTGGCGCTCTGCTCGCACGCGCCCGGCCCGGTGCCCGCGTTCAGGCGCGCCCATGTCATGAAGCCGTCAGGGCGTTGAAAACGGACCTCCGACCGGAATGGCTTGCTGCGCAAGACGGCATCTATCCATTCGTCCGAGGCGCGCCGGCGGTCGTCTGGGTGAACCGACATGCTCCAGCGCATCCCGAGGGCACACTCGACCGTCAAGCCAGTGATCTTCCGGTAGGCGCCGTTGGTGTAGATGCAGCGCCCCTGGGCGTCGGACAGGAATACGCCCAGGGGGGAAAACTCGAACAGCCGCGTGGCGAACTCGGCGCCGAATGACCCCTTGCCGTCCGCAAGGGCCGGCTTGAGTTCTTCGTCTTGGCGGGGGGGCGGGCTCATCTGTCACAAGACTCTGCGTCCGCTGATGAGCTGCACCAGCACCATGACGACCGCGATCACAAGGAGCAAGTGCACGAACCCGCCGATGGTGGTGCCGGAAACCAGCCCGAGGGCCCACATGACGAGCAGAATGACAGCAATGGTATACAACACGGTGCGTTCTCCTTGAGCGAGTCGGCTGTGGAAGTTGACTTCAATGGCGCTCGCAGGGTGGATCATGCTCCGTCGCACGGCAGCCATCTGTGCGGTTGAACACCATCGGGCCGGCGCGCGCCCGGGTGCGGTAGCAGACCGACGCCGCGAGCAGCCGGTCTGTAGCTTCCACTCCTATCCGGCCCAAGACCGGACAGCCGTCAACCCGGGGATTTGAAATGGACACTCTGAAGATTCTTGCGCTCCTCCTGATCGTCGGCGGCGGGCTCGGGCTTGTCTACGGTGGCTTCAGCTACACCAAGGAAACGCACACCACGGACATCGGCCCCCTGCACCTGGAAATGAAGGAAAAGCAACGCGTCAACATTCCCTTGTGGGCCGGGCTGGTCGCGCTGATCGGCGGCGGGCTGATGCTCGTGGCGCCGCGCAGGGCCTGAGGGGGGCGGTCAGCCGGGAAGCTGCCGGCCCTGTCGCTCGTGCAGGATCCGATAGCACTCGCAGGACATGGCCTCCAGGCCCGGTCGATCGAGGATTGTGATTCCGCCGCGGGAATAGCGGATGAGCTCGCGGTCCTGCAGGCCTCCGGCGGCTATCGTGATGCTGCTGCGGCGAACGCCGAGCATGTCCGCAAGGTGCTCGTGGGTGAGATGAAAGCGATCGGCCCGCGCCCGGTCATGGGCCACCAGGAGGGATCGCGCCAGGCGCTGTTCGATTCGGTGATATTGAATGCAACCGCCGGTCAACGAGAGCTCGACCAGTCGCATATAGAGGTAGCGGTTCAGTATCTTGCGCAGCTCAGGCGAGTCGCGTATCTCCCGGTGCAGCTTCGCCACCGTGATGCGCATGGCCATGCCAGGAGCGTGCACGACCGCCTGGATCGGAACCGTGCCGATCCCAAGCAACAGAGTCGCCCCGAGCATCCCCTCATGTCCGATCAGTCCCATATCGAGCGGATTTTGGCCATGCAGGCTCGACACCAGCGAAATCAGGCCGCCGCAGGGAAAATAGGCATGCCCGTAAGGCGTTTCGACCTCGCACAGCACGTCGCCGAATTCCATGGCAAATGGTTCGCACGCGGCGAGGAACCGGTCACGTTGCCTGCGCCGCAGGGCAGCGACGAGAGCGTTGGGCATTGCGGGAGCGATTGCGGCGGCCAAGCGAGGCCCGTGCGGCGCGATGGTAGCCATGTGGGCACGAGAACGGCGTGGTGTAGTCTCGATATGGCGAGTTTGCCGGCTGCAGCTGGCATGGTCTGTGCGATAGAACACCAAGGCGCCGCGCACGCGAAACGGAGAGCGAAACGTCAGGCGCTCTTCACGGCCTCGCGCCAGCCGGGCCGCACATACGGCAACAGCCGGTCGGTTTCCAGCTTGACCACCACATAGCATTCGCAGCTCAGCGTCTCGAGCTTCTTCCGGTCCAGCACCTCGATGCGCCCCCGGCGATAATCGATCACGCCGAGCCGCTGCAGCTTGCCTGCCGCCTCCGTCACGCCTTCCCGGCGCACGCCGAGCATGTTGGCGATCAGATCCTGCGTCATCGTCAGTTCGTTCGACCTCAGCCGGTCGAGCGACAGGAGCAGCCAGCGGCAAAGTTGCTGGTCGATGGTGTGGTGGCGGTTACACACCGCGGTTTGCGCCATCTGCGTGATCAGCGCCTGGGTGTAGCGCAGCATCAGCTCCTGCAAGTCGGCATGGCGGTTGAACTCGTCCTTGAGGCGCTGCCCCTTCAGCCGGTACGCGTGGCCGGCGCTCTGGACGATTGCACGGCTGGTGGTGCTCTCGCCGCCCATGAACACGGCGATGCCAACGATCCCCTCGTTGCCCACCACGGAAATTTCTGCCGAAGCACCGTTTTCCATGACGTACAGCAGGGACACGATCGAGTTTGTCGGGAAGTAGACCTGCCGCGAGGACTCGCCGGATTCGTAGAGAACCTTGCCAAGCGGCATTTCGACCAGCTCGAGATGCGGTAGGAGGCGTTCCTGCGCCTCCACGGGCAAGGCCGCGAGCAAGTGATTCTGCTCGGGGGCAGGAACGTTGGACATGGAAATGCCCTTCCGTTATCGGAGCTGTTCGCCTCTCAAGGCATTCTGCCGGAAACTGTCTGTCGGCGCGATACCGTACATACAAGATTGGTGCCACGCGCAAAACGGCACGCGCAGAAGGGCTTAGGTCAATGGTCCTTCCCCTGCGTCCTGCCCAGACGCTGGAGAAGCGCCTCGACATTGAACATGGCATCGTCGCACCGTTGCGGGTCGCGCACCAGCGTCTCGAGCTCGTACAGCAGAGCGTCGATGCCCAGCGACGCGAAGCCGAGTCGATTGCAGCCCAGCGAGTACAGCACCGACACGGAGATAGCGCTAAATCAGGTTCAGCGCCCGAACGTGGCACCGACCAGGATTCCCGCGAAGGTGAGCGCACTCAACAGTCGCGGAACCGTATTGGTTGGCCGCATGAGCAAGTAGAGGGTCAACACAGCGCCAATCGGAGCGGCAACCGCGTACGTGGCGAAGAACGTGACTGCAGCTTCTTGCAACCACACCCCCGCCAGTGCGCTGAAGCCGATGCCGGACGTGCCCTGGGTGAACAGTGGCGCCAGCAGGTGCTCGACCAGATCGACGAGCAGGAACACCAGTGTAAAGACGAAGCCAAGCTCCAGATAGAGTTTTACTTCAGCGCGATCGCGGCGGCGGAAAGGCGCCAGCACCGCGCCGGTGCTTGCAGTTTTCACGCCGCCAGGCTTGCTGAAGCGCGCATCCTGGTCGTTCCGCGCCGCCTCCTGCTCGGCACGGTCGAGCCAGTGCGCGGTGCGTGCCCAGGGTCAGTGCCTGAGGAAAACCGTCGCGCAGCTCGCGCTGCCTGGCCTTGAGGGAACGGTAGTTCGACACCATCGTTGCTTCACTGCGTTTCGTGCAGGCCACGTTTCAGCGCGGCAACCTGATTTCGGCACTGCTCGACGGATAGGGAGCTCTGACGCGCCATGTCGGCCACCAGGCGGCTGTCGTCTCCGAGTTCGGCTTGCGCTCCAACGAGCATCTGGAGCTCGTGCCTGCAGGTTGAAGTCAGCAAGCTCGCCAGATCGCGGCCGAGCAACTCTGCATACGCGGCATCGAGATCGAAATCGACCGCGTGCAACAGGTCGGCATGTTCCGAGAAGAGTCGGTCGTCGTTCGCAAAGATCTTCCCGTACTGGGAGATCATGAAGGCGGCGTCACCGGCGTCCTTGTCGCGGTCAGGTCTGTCCACCCAGGCGAATAACTTCATGGCGACGAGCACGCCGGGATGGACTACCGGCACCTCGAGATCAGGATCTCCGGCAAGCACGACACGAATGGCGGTACCAAGTGCATCGGCGAGTCCCAGGGTGCTCATCCGTATGGCGAACTCGGAAGGCCACGTAATTGCCTGGTCATGCTCGACGCCCCCAAAGGGTATAACGTCGATGGCTAGCCCGGTCGCCTGACAACGCAGCCGCTGGTATTCGCGTTCGCAGCTCCGGAACGCCCCATTCCGAATCAGCTCCATTCGGAGCTGTTCATAGCGCCCCCAGTTCTCCACTTCGATGGCGAGATCGACATCCCGGGTCCGACGCCGTGGCCGTCGCCCCAATGATGACCCAGCGAATCCGGAGAATCCCGGCGGCGTCGGCGACCGCCCGATAGACCCCCAGAACGACCGAATCAATCCCCGAAAGCCGGAGCGAGGTATTCATCATGGATGATCTGGCCGGTCTCCAGGCAGCGGGCGTCCTGCGTCGCCATGAGGTCGGCGTACGCGATCAACGGATGGACTGTTCCCTTCTCGGTAGCGGGGACACGCTCGGGGTCCCAGAATCCGTCGACGAGATCTACCTCTCCGTCTGGGTTTCTTCGGAGTCCAAGCTCAGCGATCAGTCGGCCGAGCCTGCCGTGCTGGCCGGCGCCCGTGACGTAGATGGTGAACGTTTCCGGCCGCAGGTGGTTTGTCAGCAGCGCCCCCGCAGGCTCCCCGCCCCATAGCGCGCCACCAGCGGGTAGGTCGGCCGCTTTCCACCACTCCGGGCCCGGGGCGTTAAATCGGCCCTTGACGAGCTTGGGGCGCAGGCGCTCCGCATAGGCTTCTGCCCACCGTTCCGCCAATTCCAGCCGGTTGCGCAGTAGGCGCCTCTCGGCAACCTGCTGGAAGAACCCGAGCTGAATCAGGCCCTGAAACACGTGAGTGATCGTGCCCTGGGCGACGCCGGCGGCCTTTGCGATCTCGCGGTAAGGACGTGCCAGCAAGCCGGGGATGGTCAACAAGGCGAAGACCAGTCGAACTCCGGCGTCGCCGAAAGCGGCCATCGGGGGTCGGCGGGGCCGATCCACCGCCTTCTGACCGCCGATCATCACATAGAGCCGGTCCGTGTCGAGGTAGGCGTTGCCTGCGCCGTCCAAGTAAAACACACCCTTGGTTTTCAAAAGCTTGGCGACGCCGGGGGTGACATAGTCCGTCACAAGAACGACCGGTGTTCGTATCCTGTTGAATTTATTAATGATATTTGGCAGGGTCGCGGGCGTCAGCCCGCGTTTGATCTCGACAGCCAGGGGCGCGAGGGTCCCTAGGCGCGGTCGGCGCAGGTGCAGGTAGCCGTCCACTGGGTCGTCCGCCGCCCTTGGTGGCTCGAACTCGGCCCGGAGGTCAGGGACGTTTCTTGCCAGCTGGGCAAGAGCGTCCTCAACCAGGGTTCTTTCGGCATTGGCGGGCATGCTGTTCAGTTTCTGCAGGCGTTCAACATTATTGAACGTGACAGGATTCTGAATGAGTCAGCCGCTGCTGGCAAGCGTGACTCGCGATTCAGGGAGAGGTTCTTCCTCCCGACACCAACCCTGCGCCTGGGGCGAAGTATAGGAATATTTAATAAACAGGTAGTTACGTTGCTGTGGATACCGTATGATGTGTTCCCTTTGTTGGACCGGCGGTAGGATCAGGCCGGCGTGCATTCAGTGATCCAGCTGTTCAACGGAATTGAACATGCTCGAATACTGAACAGTAACAGATTTCGATTCTGGGCGGCCATCCCGGAGCTGTGGCGTAGACACACCATGACCGCTTCAGGTATAGCCGCTTCCGCAGCACTTCCCGCTCGAAGTATTCCGTGTACCTGTAGTCGGCCACACGCCAAGCATATGGATCACCGTTCCGGCGTCCGACTGGCCCTTTCCAGGGCCTTTCTCCGGATTGCGGACTACCGCTCCTGGGACGTGGCCCCGCGGACAGTCCGGCAGACTGAGTCCGCCGGGCGACGACCTTCTCGCTCAGCCCCCAGTGCAGCGATTGACGCTGCCCAGGCAGGGAATAGCCCGCAGGTACTCGTAGATCGCCTGCGAGCGCGTCATATCGTCCGCGTCTGATCAGCGCGGCGCTATGATCTTTGCGAGATCGCGGTCAGAGGCACCCAGTGCGAGCAACGAGCGCACCAGGAGGTCCATCGAGACTGTCGGATCGCCCGCCTCCATCTTGGCGACCCGGGATTGGCTGGAGTTCAATGCCTTGGCGAGCTCCACCTGCGTGAGATTCTTGCGGACGCGGCGCGCCTTGAGACCCTCGGCCAGTCGCAATCGAAGCTCCAGGAAAGTCTCTTCCTCCGGCGTGA
>Ga0299913_10001962_pt1 | contig 15851 bp, 17 predicted proteins | sample RVTome_9_FD_201360 | JGI IMG/M metagenome (GOLD analysis project Ga0299913, IMG submission 201360) | Soil microbial communities from uranium-contaminated site in the Upper Colorado River Basin, Wyoming, United States - RVT155D38 (version 2) ...
GGCGGAGATCGACGAGACGAAGGCGCGGCAGATCGGCCTCGCCTTCCAGCACGTCCTCGACGACGACGACCGTGCGGCCGCGGCCGGCGCCACCGTCGTCGTCAGCCGCGACATGCGCTCGCACAGCATGGGGCTCCAGGAGGCGCTCGTCGACGGGCTGACCGCCGCCGGCCTCGACGTCGTCGACGTCGGCCTCGCGACCACCCCGATGAACTACTTCGCCGTCGGCCACCTCGGCGCCGCCGGCGGCGTTCAGGTCACCGCCTCCCACAACCCGGCGCGCTACAACGGCTTCAAGTTCAGCCGCAAGGGCGCCCGCCCGGTCTCCGGCGACCACGGCATCGGGCTGATGGAGGAGAAGATCGCCGCCGGCGATCTTCCCGAGGCGGACGCGCCGGGCAGGCGCACCGAGGCCGACGTCCGCGACGCCTACCGCGAGCACGTCCTCGCCCACCTCGACCCGCCGGCCGAGGGCGCCCGCCGCCTCACCGTCGTCGCCGACGCCGCGAACGGCATGGGCACGATCTATCGCCCGCTGCTCGAGTCGATGGGCGTCGACCTCGTCCCCCTCTACTTCGAGCTCGACGGCACCTTCCCCAACCACGAGGCCAACCCGCTCAAGGAAGAGAACCTCCGCGACCTCCAGGCCGCGGTCCGCCGCGAGGGCGCCGACCTCGGCGTCTCCTTCGACGGCGACGCCGACCGCGCGGCCTTCGTCGACGAGCGCGGCACGGCGATCGGCAGCGACCTGGTGACCGCGTTGATCGGCGGCGAGCTCCTCGAGCGCCATCCCGGCAAGGCCGTCCTCTACGACCTCCGCTCCTCGAAGGCGGTCGCCGAGTACATCCGCGAAAAGGGCGGCGAGCCGGTCCGCGAGCGGGTCGGCCACTCCTTCATGAAGGCCACCCTGCGCGCGAAGGACGGCATCTTCGGCGGCGAGCTCGCCGGCCACTACTACTTCGCCGACAACTACTTCGCCGACTCCTCGATCCTCGCCGTCGTCGAGATCCTCAACCTCCTCCGCAAGACCGGAAAGCCCCTTTCCGAGCTCGTCGCCCCCCTCCGCCGCTACGCCAAGAGCCCCGAGATCAACTTCGAGGTCGAAGACAAGCAGGGCAAGCTCGACGAGCTCGCCCGCCGCCACGCCGAAGCCGACATCGACTACCTCGACGGCATCACCGTGAGGTACCCGACGTGGTGGTTCAACGTCAGGCCCTCGAACACCGAGCCCTACCTCCGGCTGGTGATGGAGGCGGACACCGAGGAGGAGCTCGAGCGGCGGAAGGCGGAGATGTTCGAGGTGCTGGGGGAGCCGGCGGAGTAGCTCAGGCGAGCGCTAGCGCCATGGCGCCTCACGATCACATCACCCCGAACGGGGGGACGAAGATCGAGACGTCCTTGACGAAGGTCCCGTGGTGGCCCATGAGCGGGCCCTGGTCGGGGACGAGGTCGGTGCAGGTGCCGTCGTCCTCGAGCTGGGAGGCGGCGGTGAAGGCCATGGGAGGACCGAGGGCCGGGGCGATCCAGGCGTCGCCGCCCTTGAGGTAGGTGAAGGGGATCAGGTTCTGGCTGGCGGCCAGATCCTGGGCCCACGCCTGGCCGCCGCTACCGCCGCAGGTGTCGTCGTCGAAGAAGAGCGGAAAGGCGTCGGACACGCCGCCCAGGCCGTCGCGGCCGACGGTCATCACGAACTTCGTGCCCGCCTCGTCGACGACGACCCAGTTCGGGACGTAGAAGTCGCCCACGAGCTTAGCCGGTGCATCGCCGTCGTAGACCTGGGACAGGCCGCCCGGGCCGGGTGGGCCCGGAGGGCCGGGCGGGCCCTGGTCCCCCTCGTCGCCCTGGGGGCCGGGAGGACCGGGGGGCCCCTGGACGCCGATCGCGACGTCGATCGCGTAGGTCTGGGTCGCCGCCGGGCCGGAGGTCACGATCAAGACGTAGGTGCCCGCCACGGTCGCGGTGAGCTGGGCGTCGATCGTCGTGTCGGTCGAGACGACGACCGGCTGCGCGACGAAACCGCCCGCGACGTCGCCCAGGAGGACGGTCGGGTCGGCGCCGAAGCGCTTCCCCTCGATCGCGAGGGTCGCGGCATCGAGATCGGCGACGACCCGGGTGACGACGAGCTGCGGCGGCGGGCTCCCGCCTCGGTCGGCCGAGACGGGGAGGGCCAGCAGGAGTGCGACGATGGCGGTGGCGACGGCCAGCAGGCGCTTCGCGGGCATGGGGCTCCTCCGGGGAAGATCTACTTCCCGGAGTCTACTCCACCGCTCGCCGCCACCAAGGCCAGCGGCAGGAGCCCGGCGGAGATGCGGAAGAAGGAGCTCTCGACGTGCGCGAGCGGGTCGAGGTAGGTGGCGAAGTAGGTGGCCGCGTAGGCGGCGAGCTGCATCAGCACGACCGCGCCGAGCAGGGCAGGGAGCCAGCGGCGGCGGCGGGCCGCGAGGGCCAGGCCGGCAGCGACGAGCAGCCAGGCGCCCAGCCACTCCGGGGCGAGGAGGTCGGCGGCGAGGGCCCGGAGGATCTCCGCCGCCTGGACGAAGCGGTCCAGCGCCCGCCCGACGGGGTCCCCCGTGAAGAAGGAGACGCCGGGAGCCGGGACCGCCCGCGATACCGCGGTGGAGGCGAGCGAGAGGAGCACGGCGGCCCCTGCGAAGGCGCCGCGCCAGGGCGCCGGCCGCGCGGCGCGCCGGCCGCCCGCCCACCCGAGCACCACGCCGAGGAGGACCGCCAGCAGCCACCCCTCCGCCTTGATCCACGGCAGGAAGCCGACGAGGAGGCCGGCGATCCACCCCTGCGACGTCGCCGCCCGCCGCCGCCCGTCGAGGGCGGCGGCGACGGCGGCGATGCTCCACAGCGCCAGCGGCAGCTCCGCCAGCCCGAGGTTCTCGGTGTCCCACAGGAGCGGCGACGCGGCGACCAGGCAGGCGGCGAGGGTGGCGACGGCCGGCGAGGCGCCGAGTGCGCGCGCCGCCCGCCGCACGAGGAGCGCCAGCGCCACCCCGAAGAGCGCCTGCGCGGCGCGGAAGAGCCAGCCGGCCGGCCGCGCGCCGGCGGCCAGGTCGAGCCAGGCGAGCGGCAGGCCCAGCGGGTAGTGGCCGTTGGCGTAGACAAAGGCCTCGGGCGGGCCGGCGAAGGTGTGAGCGCCGAGACCCACGGCGTGGATCCGCCGCGCCTTCATCCCCCACTGCGCGAAGTGGTCCCAGCTCCAGATCGGCGCCTGCGCTGTGCGGGCAAGGAACAGCGCCAGCAGGAGGGCGAGGACCGCGAGGAGCAGGAGACGCAACGGGTCGCGCCGGCGCGGGGTGCCCGACGCGACGGCCGTGCCGACCTGCGTGGCGGCGGGCGGGCCGGTCGGTCGTTCAGGGTTTGGCGGAGTGGCGCCCCGGCGCGCGGCGGAGGCGCCGGTCGAGGAGGAGGCTAGACGGCGGAGACCGGCAGCCCCCAGCAGGGCCGCCAGCCCCCCGGCGGCGGCCGGGCCACCGAGGAGATACGAGGCGGCGATGCACGGGACGGCGAGCGCGAGACCGAGGGGCAGGGCGAGCGGGAGCTCCGCCGGCCAGGAGCGCGGCCGCGGCGCGGCGCCCAGGAGCAGCAGCCCGGTGGCCAGGGCCGTCGCGCCCCCGGCGGCGAGCGCCCCGAGTTCGCGCAGCCGGCGCGCCGGCCTCGGCCGTGCGGAGGCGAAGAGCCCGTCGGACGCCGCGAGCGGCACGACCGGGGCCTCCGCCGGCCGAGCGGCGCCGGACGGGCGATCGCCCGCCGCCCCAGCGGAGAGCACCTCGGCCACCACCCGGCCGGGGAGCGCGTACTGCGCCATGACGTGCAGCCAGCCCGGCCGCACGCTGCCTGTCGTCTCGAAGACCAGCGGCCCGCCCGGGGGTAGATCGCGGGCCGAGGCGTGGAAGGGATCGGGCACCAGCGCCCGCTCCTCGGCCGACCCCCACGCCCAGCCGAACCACCGCGCCTCCCCCCGCGCGGATGGTTGCCAGCCGACCCGGGCCAGCTCCACGCCGCGGCCGACGGCGAGGAGCAGGACGAGAAGCGCCGCCGCCCACGCGAGCACCGACCGGAGACGCGGCCGCTTCACCTTCCTGAGGGCTGCGGAGACATGGGCTCACCGAAGGATACGTCCACCCGGACGACGGCGTACCGGACCGAGCAGACCGGGCTCCCGCCCGGCTGATCCACCAGTTCGGGCCGAAAGCCGATCACCGGCTTGTCGCATCGCCGGGCGTGGACGAGCTCCGAGAGGCAGTTTTGCGACCGCAGAGACGCTGGTGATAGAACGAGCCCGACCGAGATGGAAGCCTCGATCGCCTTTTCGACCTGGGGGCGCCAGAAGGAGCCGGGCTCGACGCGTTCCCAGTCGACCCAGACGGCGAGCCCTCGCGCCGAGAGCCAGCGGCGCACGAGCTCGGCACGCCCTATGTCCTCTCGAGCGTACGAAAGCACCATTTCCACCGCACACCTCCAGGAAGGGCCTCACGAAGCGGCTCGCCGCGCGCCGGGCGGAACGCCGCGACCCTACACGCCGCCGGCGACGGCCTCCCGCCGGCGGGTGCTGGCCCTCGCGATCGCCGCCGTCGCCGCGCTCGCCGATCCCCCGGTTGCCGGCGCCGGCGAGCGCCCCGTCGAGCCGACGACTCCGGCGCCCGCCGCCGCGGAGAGTCCCGACCTCGATCCGCAGGGGTCCGATCCGCAGCCGTCCGAGGAGAGCCAAGACGAGATCAGCCGTATGGAGATGGCGAAGCTCGAGGCGGAGATCGAGAGCCTGCGCCTCCAGAACCAGGCGCTTGGCGTCCAGACTCGCCGCTGGTCGGCGTGGCTCGGTGCCGCCGGCGGCGTCGCCGGCGCCATGCTCACCTTCGTCCTCGGGTTCTTGGGATGGCGGTTGAACCGCCTCCAGCACAGCCGCGCCGAGCAGGACAAGACGCTGACGAGCCTGAAACTCGAACAGGAGCGCTTCCTGGCGCGCGAGAAGCAGAACCTCGAGCTCTTCAAGGGGCTCGGCGACCCGAGCCCTCGGGTCCAGCTCGCCGCCGCTTCGGTGCTGCTCCAGCGCCTGACGTCCTACTACGAGCGGGCAAGCCAGCACCAGGCGATCTCGGACGCGGAGAGGACGGAGCGCCCGACGATCATCGGCGTGCTGATCGCGGTGGTCAAGGAGACCGCCGAGGCGACGCCGACCCATCGGGCGCTGCGAAAGCACATCGCGGACCATCTGGTGAAGGCCCTCGGCGCCACGGTCCACCGGGGCGGCCGGCCCGCGCAGGACGGGTCACCGCTGAAGCCCTACGACTGGCAGCACGCGAACCTGGCCGGCGTCTGGTGGGAAGGGAGCGACGCTCGCAAGGTCGACTTCTTCGCCGCCGACTTCCGCGACGCCGGTCTCGCCCGGTCGCATCTGGAGGGAGCCGTCTTCTACGAGGCCGATCTGCGCGGCGCCGTGCTCAAGGGCGCCCGTCTCGAAGGGTGCAACTTCTTCGGGGCGAAGCTGGAAGGGGCCAACCTGAAGGGCGCCACCGCCGACGGCCAGACGATCTGGCCCGAGGGATTCGACGCCGCATCCGCGGGCGTGATCGTCTCCAGCTGACCGGACTCAGTCGCGGCTGCCCAGCACCCCCGCCCGGAGCAGGAAGTAGAGCAGGGTCATCAGGGTCGAGACGACGGCGGCGACGTAGGTCAGCGCCGCGGCGTTGAGGACCTTCGCCATCCCCGCCCGCTCCTGGTCGAGGACGATGCCGTGCTCGACCGCGAGGCGCTTGGCGCGGGCCGAGGCGTCGAACTCGACGGGGAGGGTGACGATCTGGAAGAGGAGGACGGCGGAGAAGAGGAAGGCGCCGAAGATGACGATCTGCTGTCCGAGCTGGGCGCCCATGAACATCAGCATCAGGCCGCCGAACATGACGAAGTAGCCGAGCCTCGAGCCGATGTTCGCGGTCGGGACCAGGGCGGAGCGGAGCCAGAGCGGGGCGTAGCGCCGGGCGTGCTGGATCGCGTGGCCGGCCTCGTGGCAGGCGACGCCGACCGCCGCCACCGACGGCGAGCCGTAGACCGGCTCCGACAGCGCGAGCTTCTTGGTCACCGGGTTGTAGTGGTCGGACAGCGTGCCGCGCGTGGGCACGATCTCGACGTCGCCGATCCCCGCCGCGTCGAGGAGCCGCCGGGCCGCCTGGGCGCCGGTGAGGCCGGAGAGCGTCCGCACCTTCGAGTACTTCTTGAACGTCGAGCGCGTCTTCCAGGTCGCGTAGATCGAGAGCGCGAGCGCCGGCAGGACGAGGACGAGATAGAGCCAGTCGGGCATGTTCGTGACCTCCGTGTCGCCTGAGTCCAACCGAGGGATCGACGGGGCGTATTTCCCCGCGCCGGAGCGCCAGTCTACGCGGTCGCGTCCGCGTCGGCTCGGAACGGCCGACCCGCGCCTCCCGATCCGGTAGGGTGGAGCCGACGGACGGACCGGAGGAGACGCGATGAGCGACGAGACCAGGACGGCGATCGTGACCGGCGGCAGCCGAGGGATCGGGCGGGCGATCGTCGAGGCGCTGCTCGACGGCGGGTGGCGGGTCTACCTGTGCAGCCGGAGCCGCGAGTCGGTCGAGACGGCGCTCGGCGAGCTCGCCGGCCGCGGCCCGGTCGCCGGCCGCCCGGTCGACGTGCGCGAGCAGGCCGAGGTCGACGAGTTCGTCGGCTGGGTGCGCCAGGAGGCCGGCCGGATCGACTGCCTGGTCAACAACGCCGGGCTCGGCCACTTCGGCGCCATCGACGGCCTCACCGGCGAGCAGTGGCGCGAGGTGCTGCGCACGAACCTCGACGGCGCCTTCTACTTCATCCGCGCGGTCGCGCCGGCGATGAAGGAGCGCGGCGGCGGGTGGATCTTCAACATCGCCTCGCTGGCGTCGAAGAACCCGTTCGCCGGCGGCGCCGCCTACAACGCGTCGAAGTTCGGCATGCTCGGGATGAGCGAGGCCGCGATGCTCGACCTGCGGCACGACGGGATCCGGGTCGCCGCGATCCTCCCAGGCAGCGTCGACACCGCCTTCCACAGCCGCGACGAGCGCGGCTGGATGCTCCTGCCCGAGGACGTCGCGAAGACCGTCACCGACCTCCTCGCCTTCCCCGACCGCGCCCTCCCCAGCCGCATCGAGCTCCGCCCGACGCAACCCCCGAAACATTAGGGAGGCCTACGCCGCAGCAGACCGCCGCGTCACTCGAGCTAGAGCGCGTAGCGTGTCGGAGACCGGGCGACCCGGACCGAGGAGTCGAGTGAGGCGTACGCCAGTACGCCGCAGCGAGCGACGAGGGAGGACCGCCCGAGATCCGGTGCGATCCGCGCTCTAGACCATTCCAATGCGTTCGTCGCCAAACAGCACCACCGGGCCGGCGGGGCGGTCGGGCGGGGGGCCGGCGCGCTCGAGGGTGACGGCGGCGCCGGTCATCTCGTCGGGCGTCGGCATCTCGGTGCCGGAGAGGCCGATCGTCTCGCCGGCGCCCGGCTCGAGGCGACCGGCCGAGACGTAGCGGTCGCCGTCCATCTGGAACCAGAGGACGTAGACGCGGCCCTCGGGCGGCGGGTCGAGCCGGGCGACCCGCACGTACCACTCGCGCTGCGCGTTCGAGAGGAACAGGAGGCCGAGCGCGTCGTCCTCCGCGGTCTCGCCGACCGGGCGGAGCGGGCAGACCTCCACCCCGGGGGTCGACACCAGGGCGAGCTGCGAGGCGAGGTCGAGGCGGCGCCGCTCGAGGTCGTCCTGGGCCGCGGCCAGGGCGTCGGCGCGGCGCTCGGTCTCCTCGAGACTCGAGCGCAGGTCCGCGATCGTCCGCTCCTGGACGTCGAGCCGCCCGTGGAGCCAGCCGGCGAAGACGCCGAGCCCGACGAGCGCCAGGGCCAGCGCCGCGGCGGCCGCGGCGAGCCGGTGCGGGACCACGGCCCGGGGCGGCGCGGCGGGCGGGAACGCGGCCGCCGCGCGCCGATCCTCCAGACCCGCGGCGCCATCCTCCACTTCACCACCGCGGGTAGCGACGGCGTCGAGAGTCGCCTCGTCGGACGCCGCGGCGAGCACCCGTTGGCGCAAGCCGGGCGCGGGCGGCCGCTCGTCGAGAGCGAGGGGCACGACGCCGAGGAGCTCGGTGTAGAGGCGGCCGAGCAGCTCGTCGGGGCCGTCGGGCTCGCCGGCGCCGGCGTCGACCGCGCCCGCGGCGCCGGGCAGGCGGCCCGCCTCGAGCGCGCCGAGCACGCGCTCGGCCGCCCGCTCCTCGCGGGTCCGGGGATCGTCGTGGGGGTCGTGAGGCACGTGGAGGCTCTCGCTCGGTCGTCGGTCGGCCTAGAGGAGGTCGCGCAGCTCGTCGCGCAGGGCCGTGCGCAGCTTGCGCATGGCGAGCAGGGTGCGTGTCTTGACGGTACCCAGCGGGATGCCGGCCTCCCGTGCGATCTCGGTCTGGGTGAGGCCGCCGTAGTAGGCGAGCTCGAGGACGCGGCGCTGCTCCTCGGGGAGCCTCGCCATCTCCTCGCGCACCCTCCGGCGGCGCTCCCCTTCCTGTACGCGGCGGGCGCCGCGCGGGGATTCATGGCGGTCGACCTCGTGGCGCGCCCGGCTCGCCGTCCGTTCACCGACCCGTCGCGAGCGCAGCCGGTCGATCGCCCGGCTACGGGTGATCAGCACCAGCCAGGTCGACACCGACGAGCGGGCCGGATCGTACCGCCCCGCCTGCCGCCAGGCGTGGACGAACGCCTCCTGCAGGACCTCCTCGGCGTCCGCCGCGTTGCCGAGGATGCGCACCGCGAGCGCGTTCAGGATGCCCGCGAAGAGGTCGTAGAGCTCGGCCAGCGCCCCGGCATCCTCCTCGGCCATGCGCCGCAGGAGGTCCCGCTCTCGGTCCCGCGGGGGGCGCTGGGTCTCGGAGGCCATCCGGTCGGATTCGGAGGAGAAGGAACGGCGCGGCCCCGCCGGCCCGCCGCGGGAGGCGACGATAGCATCCGCCCGATGACCTCCCGCCCCCTCCAGATCGCCGTCGTCGGCGCCGGCACCTGCGGCGCCGAGCTCGCCGCGGCCGCCCGCGCGGTCGGCCGCGGGCTGGCCCGGTCCGGCGCCGTGGTCCTCACCGGCGGCCGCACCGGCGTCATGGAGGCCGCCTCCGCCGGCGCCCGCGAGGCCGGCGGCACGACCGTCGGCATCCTCCCCGGCGCCGACGCCGCCTCCTCACCCCCCAACCCCCACGTACAGGTCGCCCTCTACACCGGCCTCGGCCAGGCGAGAAACCAGGTCCTCGTCCTCTCCGCCTCCGCCGTCGTCGCCGTCGGCGGCGCCTGGGGCACCCTCGTCGAGATCGCCCTCGCCCTCAAGCACCGCATCCCGGTCGTGACCCTCGAGAGTTGGGACCTACAACGGCCCGACGAAGAAGACGAACCCCTCCTGATGAAGGCTCGGACCGCGGAGGACGCGGTCCGCCTGGCACTGCAGGCAGCGAAAAAAGATCAGTGAAGGGAAAAAACGAGGAAGCGAAGCCGCGAGCGGGAGCCGCCGCGGAGCGAGAGGCGCTCAGACCGTGAACGACGAACCACACCCACAACTGCCGACGGCGCTGGGGTTGTTGAACTTGAACCCGGCGCCCTGCATCCCGAGGACGTAGTCGATCTCGGTGCCGGCGAGGTAGCGGGCGGAGATCGCGTCGACGAAGACGCGCAGGCCGTCGTACTCGAGGACGTGGTCGTTGTCGCGCGGCTCGGCCTCGAAGTCGAGGGCGTACTCGAAGCCGCTGCAGCCGCCGCCGCGCACCGCGACGCGCAGGCCGTGGGCGTCGTCCATCCCCTCCTGCTCGCGGGTGACCTTCACCATCTGGACGGCCTTCGGGGTCAGCGAGATGGGACCGTCGGGGGCCGCGGCCGGCTCGGCCGGCGTCGGCTCGGGGGTGGCGGCGGTATGGGTGGTCGGCTCTGCGGACATGCGGGCTCCTTCCTCGGACTGTGGCAACGGCAGGCTACCCCCCGGAATTCCGCCGGTCAAGGCGGGCCGGGCCGGCCGCCGGCCCGGGGGCGGGTCCGGGCGCGGGGTAGGATGGACCGATGCTGCGGGCGGTGCTGTTCGATTTCAACGGAGTGCTGGTCGACGACGAGCCGATCCACCTCGAGCTCTTCCAGCGGGTCCTCGGCGAGGCGGGGGTGGAGCTCCGTGCGAAGGAGTACTACCGCCGCTACCTGGGGTTCGACGACCGGGGTTGCTTCTCCGCCGTGCTCGCCGCGGCCGGGCGGCCGGCGGGGCCGGCCGCGATCGCGCGGCTCGTCGCGCGCAAGGCCGCCTACTACCGGGAGCGGATCCGCCGCGACGGCTACCCGTTCTTCCCCGGCGGCGCCGAGCTGGTGCGCGAGGCCGCCGGGCGGGGCTGGGTGCTCGGCGTCGTCTCCGGCGCCCTGCGCGACGAGGTCGAGGGGGCGCTGCGCCAGGCGGGGCTGCGCGACGCCTTCAAGCTCCTGGTGACCGCCGAGGACGTGGCCGAGGGTAAGCCCGATCCCGAGGGCTACCGGCTCGCCCTCGAGGGGCTCAACGGGCGGCCGCCGCTCCCCTCGCGGCTGGTCCACCCGCACGAGGCGCTCGCGGTCGAGGACAGCCCGGCCGGGCTCGAGGCCGCCGCCGCCGCCGGGCTCGCCGCGGTCGCGGTGGCCAACACCTACCCGGCCGCGGAGCTCGCGGGCGCCGCCGAGGTGCTCGAGTCGCTCGCCGGGGTCGGGGCGGACCGGCTCGAGGCGATCCACGGGCGGATCGCCGGCGGCCCCGCCGAGGCCGAAACCGCCACCGGCGCCGCGCCGGCCCGGGAGGCCGCCCGATGATCCACGAGCGCTCGCGCGGCCACGTCGAGGTGATCACCGGCGGGATGTTCTCGGGCAAGAGCGAGGAGCTCGTCCGGCGGCTGCGCCGCGCGACGATCGCACGCCAGAGCGTGCAGGTCTTCAAGCCGCGCTCCGACACGCGCCACGACCCGGCCCGGCTGGTCACCCGCGACAACCGCGAGCTCGACGCCCACACGGTCGCCGACAGCGCCGAGCTCGCCGAGGAGCTCGAGGCGGGGGTCCAGGTGGTCGGGATCGACGAGGCGCAGTTCTTCGACGACGAGCTCGTCGGGCTGGTCGAGGAGCTGGCGGACCGCGGGGTGCGGGTGATCGTCGCCGGCCTCGACCTCGACTACCTGCGCCGCCCGTTCGGCCCCCTCCCCGCCCTCCTCGCCCTGGCCGAGTTCGTCGACAAGATGCACGCGGTCTGCGTCCGCTGCGGCGGCACCGCCCACTACAGCCAGCGGATCGCCGGCGGCGGCGAGCGGGTGCAGGTCGGCGACGCCGACGTCTACGAGGCGCGCTGCCGCCACTGCTACGAGGTTTTCTCGACCGGGGCCGAGCCCGAGGCCGCCGAGGGCTGAGCGCTGTACTCAGCCGGCCGGTCCGGAGCCGGGGTCGCCCGCCTCCGCCGGCTCCGGGATCGGCAGCGGGGTGTTCTGGTCGTCGACGTGGACGAAGACCAGGGTCGCCTCGGTCACCTTGACCCGCCCGCTGCCCCGGCTGTCGCCGATCCGCCGCCGCTGCGCCTCGACGGTCACCCGCACGGTCAGCGAGGTGCGGCCGCGGCGCACCGTCTCGGTGTAGAAGCTGACCAGGTCGCCGACGAAGACCGGGGCGTGGAACTCGACCTCGTTCATCGCCACGGTGACCAGCCGCCCCGGGATGTGTCGGGTGGCCTCGACCGCCCCCGCCTGGTCGATGTAGCTCAGGATGATGCCGCCGAAGATGGTGCCCAGGGCGTTGGTGTCCTTGGGCATCATGATCACCCGGATCGCCGGCTGGAGCGGGCCGGCTCCGGCGCCGCTCACCGCGGCACCTCGTCGACCTCTGCGGTGACCTCGGCGGCGACCTCGGCGGCGACCTCGGCGGCGACCTCGGCCGCGCCCCCGCCCTCGACCTCGAGCCGGGTCCCGGGCTCGGCGGCGCGCCGGTGGACGATCGCCAGGCCGATCGGGCGGCCGAGGGACGGCGAGCGGAGGGCGGTGCCGACGGTGCCCGCCGGCCGTCCCTCGGCGAGGAGGGCGGCGCCGGCGGGCGGCGGCTCGGCGCCCTCGGGGAAGCGGAGCGCGACGAGGCCGCGGTTCACCCCGCCCCGGTAGTGGATCCGCGCCACCACCTCCTGGCCCAGGTAGCACCCCTTCGTGTAGCTCACCGCCGCCTCCTCGAGCCCCGTCTCCTGGGGCAGCGTCTCGGGCCCGATCTCGGCCCCCCAGCGCGGGACGCCGCGCTCGACCCGCAGCGTCTCGAGCGCGGTGAAGCCGGCCGGGACCGCGCCGGCCTCGACGAGCGCGGCCCAGACCGCCGCCGCACCGCCGGGCGGGACCCACAGGTCGCAGGCCTCGGTGCCGACGAGCGCGCGCCGGGCGACCCGGACGTCCGCGCCGGCGACCGACGCTTCGCGGTGCGACCAGTCCGCCTCGTTGGGTTCCTGGCCGGAGGCCGCGGCGACGACCGCCGCCGCGCGCGGCCCGGCGACGGTCAGCGGCACCCGGTCGAGCGGCCCGATCTCCACCCGGTCGGCGATCTTGAAGCCGCCGAGGTGCTCGGCGACCGCCTCGCCCCGGCCCGCCGGCAGCTCGAGCCACAGCCGGTCGGCGAGCGCGAGGAGGCGCAGGTCGGCGAGCACCTGGCCCTTGCGCGAGGTGACGAAGCCGTAGGTCCCCTCGCCCGGCGCGAGCGCCTGGACGTCGCAGGTGACCAGGCCCTGGAGGAAGCGGACGCGGTCCTCGCCGGTCAGCTCGAGCCGGCCGGCCCAGGTGCGGTCGACCACCCCGCACCCTTCGACGAGCGCCCGGTGCTCCCGGTCGAGGTCCCCGTAGCCGAGAACCCCCTCGACGCCGGGCGCCACCTCGCCCCGCTCCGCCCCCGCCCGGTCGTGGAGCTCCCTCGCCGCCGCCTCGGTCGTCGTCGCCATGGACGGAGGATATCCGCAGGTGCGCCCGGGCCGCCCGCTATCATCGCCCCATGCCGACCCGCCGCCGCTTCCGCCTCGACCCGCCCGTCGGCCGCGCGCTCGACGGCTTCCTCGACGTCCCCGACCCGCCGAACCGCCCGCCCCACCCGACGGTGGTCGTCTGCCACGGCTTCAAGGGGTTCATGGAGTGGGGGTTCTTCCCGCACCTCGCCGAGCTCCTCGCCGCCCGCGGCTTCCTCGCCGTGCGCTTCAACTTCTCGGGCGCCGGCATTCGCCCGGGCGAGGACCGGGTGTCCGACCTCGACGCCTTCCGCGACGACACCCACGGCCGCGAGCTCGAGGACCTCCTCGCCGTCGTCGACGGGCTCGACGAGGTGGCCGGAGGACTGGCCGACCGCGGCCGCCTCGGCCTCTTCGGCCACAGCCGGGGCGGGGGGATCGCGCTCCTCGCCGCCGCCGCGCCGGAGCGGCGGGAGAGCGTCCGGGCGCTGGTGACCTGGGCGGCGATCGCCGAGGTCGACCGCTTCGGCGAGGCGGCCAAGCAGGCCTGGCGGCGCGAGGGGGTGATCCACGTCGAGAACTCCCGCACCGGCCAGCAGCTCCCGCTCGGCCGCGGCCTCTTCGACGAGCTCGAGCGCGACCGCGAGGCGCTCGACCTCGTCGCCGCCGCCGGCCGCCGCACCGCCCCCTGGCTGATCGTCCACGGGCGCGAGGACACGAGCGTCTCCTACGAGGAGGCCGAGCGGCTCGCCGAGGCCGCCGCGCCGCCGGTCGAGCTCCACCCGGTCGACACCGGCGACCACTCCTTCTGCTCCCGCCACCCCTTCGCCGGCCCGAGCCGGGAGCTGATCGAGGCGATGAACGCGACCCAGGCCTGGTTCCGCCGCCACCTCGGCCCGCCCGAGAGCTGAGCGGACCGCCGGAGCGCAGATTGCACGCCTCTCGAGGGGACCGGACCCCGACGAGACGAGAGGAGCCGCGATGCAACGCCGACCCGCCACCCTGTTCTGGGACGTCGACACCCAGGTCGACTTCGTCCGCCCCTCCGGCGCCCTCTACGTGCCCGGCGCCGAGAAGGCGACCTCGAACCTGGCCCGGCTGACCGCGGCCGCCCGCGACCGGAACGTGCCCGTCGTCGCCTCCGCCGACGACCACCACCTCTCCGACGCCGAGATCAGCGACGACCCCGACTTCGAGACCACCTACCCGCCCCACTGCATGCACGGCACCCCGGGCCAGGAGAAGGTCCGCGAGACGAGCCTCCCCGAGGCCGAGGTCTTCGACCGCGACGAGCTCTCCGACGAGGAGGTGCGCCGCCGCCTGCGCGACGCCGGGAGCTCGGTCCTGATCCTCAAGAACCGGGTCGACGTCTTCACCAACCCGAACACCGAGAAGATCCTCGCCGAGCTCGACCCGGGGCGGATCGTCGTCTACGGCGTCGCCCTCGACGTCTGCAACAGGTTCACCGTCGAGGGCCTCCTCGCCCGCGGCCGCGACGACCTCGTCGTCGTCACCGACGCCACCGCCGCCCTCGACCCCGACCGCGGCCGCCGGCTGCTCGAGGAGTGGTCCGGAAAGGGGGTCCGCCTGGCCACCACCGACGAGGTGCTGGCGGACGTCCGATGACGAGAGACGACGGATGAACCGACAGCTCGCGGGACCGTGGCCGGTGGTTGGACCTACGAGGCCGCGAAGAGACCGTCGGCGACGGCGGCGTCGAGATCGGCGGTGACCCAGGCGGCCCCGGCCTCGTGCAGCGTTTCGGCCGGCGTCCAACCGGTCGCGACGGCGAGGCAGCGGACGCCGTGGGCGGCGGCGCAGCGGACATCCTCGAGGCTGTCGCCGACGATCAGGACCTCCTCCGGCGCGAACCGGCGGCCGGTCGCGGCGGCCGCCCGCTCGAGGGCGATCGGCGGGAGCTCGGCGCGGTCGATCCCGTCGTCGCCGAACGCCCCGAACGGGAAGTGGCGCTCGAGGCCGAAGCGGCTGAGCTTGATCCGCGCGCCGCGCTCCCAGTTGCCGGTGAGGAGCCCGACGGCGACGTCCGGGTCGGCGGCGAGCCGGTCGAGGAGAGAGGCGACGCCGGGGAGCAGGCACATCCGCTCGCGGTCGAGCGCGGCCTCGAGGCGGTCGAGGTAGGCACGGCGCATCCGCGGCATGCCCGAGCGCACCTCGTCGTCGGGGACGCCGGCCGCGCGCATCAGGTCGCCGACGATCCGCGGGTCGGTCTTGCCGGCGAACGAATAGCCGTCGAGCACGCCCGTCGTGCCCCACACCTCGGCGAGCGCCGCGGCGAAGAGCGGGCGGACCTGCGGGCCGCAGTCGACGAGGGTGCCGTCGACGTCGAAGAGGACGAGGCGCACCGGCCGATCCTACGGGACGCCGGACCCCTGCGGCTCCCGGCGCCGGAGCATCAGGGCGCCGAGCACGACCCCGACCGCGCAGGCGACGAGCCCGAAGGTCCAGCTCCGCGGGGCGTAGAGGAGCTCGACCTCGTGGTCGCCCGGCGGCACGACGACGCCGAGGAAGGCGCCGTGGACGAGGACCGGCTCGGCCGGCTCGCCGTCGAGCGAGGCGCGCCAGCCGGGGATCGCCGGCTGGCTCGTCGCCAGCAGGGCCGGGCCGACGGCCTCGACCCGGGCCCGCACCCGCCGGCCGGCCGCCGAGAGCTCGGCGACCTCGGCCGGCCCGTTCGCGACGCGGACCGGCGCGCCCCGGGCGACCTCCGCCCGCGAGCCGCCCAGCGCGCCCAGCGCCTCCCCGCTCGACGCCACCCGGGCCGCGAAGTCCTCGATCCCCGCCGCCGCGGCGAGCGCCGCCTCGGGCGCCACCCACACCTCGACCTCGCGCGGCACCCAGGCGCGCGGCAGCGCCCGCGGGTTCTCGTAGACGACG
>Ga0299913_10001963_pt1 | contig 15844 bp, 16 predicted proteins | sample RVTome_9_FD_201360 | JGI IMG/M metagenome (GOLD analysis project Ga0299913, IMG submission 201360) | Soil microbial communities from uranium-contaminated site in the Upper Colorado River Basin, Wyoming, United States - RVT155D38 (version 2) ...
GAGGTGGCTGCCACCGGCGTCATCGTCGCCGAATTGTTGGGCGTTCTCGGATGGCCTATCACGAAGGAAATCGCGACCTGTCTCCACACTGCAGTTGTCACCGACACCGGTCGCTTCCAGTATTCGGCTACCAAGCCTTCGACCTTCCAGTTGGCCGCCGGCTTTGTGGCCGCAGGGGCGGATACCGATTACATCGGTCAACAGGTCTACGAGCAGGCGCCGTTCGGGTACCTTCGCGCTGCGGGCGCGGCGATGTCCCGGGCGGAGCTCGACGCCGAAGCCGGCGTAGTCTCAACCACCATCACCCATAAGGACCTCACAGATGCCGGCATCGACTGGGGCGACATCGACAACCTCATCAACGCAATCCGCCTCCCTGTCGAGGCGGATGTCGCTGTGCTGGCGAAAGTCCACGAGGATGGAAGGGTCAAGCTGAGTATGCGTTCGAGGGGTGGCACCGACGTGGGCGCAATCGCCGCTGAGTTTGGGGGCGGAGGACACCGGTTTGCCTCGGGCGCCACGGTCGAGGCTCCGCCAGAGGACGCAATACGTTCGGTGATCGAGATGGTCAGGGCATCGAAGTGACCACAGGGTTCCTTGTGGTCGACAAGCCTGGTGGCATCACTTCCAATGACGTGGTCACCCGCGTCAAGAGAGCGACAGGAACGAAAAAGGTGGGGCATGCCGGCACTCTCGACCCCCTGGCGACCGGTGCAGTTGTCGTAGCCATCGGCCGGGTCACCAGGCTCATCAGGTTCATCCAGGAGCAGCCAAAGGAGTACTTCGCCACAGCGGAGTTCGGAGTAGCCACCGACACTCTGGATGCCGATGGTGCTGTGCTGAGCAGGGAACCGATGGAGGTGAGCATCGAAGATCTGGAGAACGTTCGCCCCCGCTTCCTCGGGTCGATCCATCAGGTTCCGCCGATGGTGTCGGCGCTTAAGCACAAGGGTCGTCGTCTCTACGAACTTGCCCGGGAAGGCGTAGTTGTCGAGCGAGAGGCGCGTGAGGTCCGAATCGATGAACTGGAGTTCTTCTCCGCGGGTCCCGGACCGTATCCCGAGGTGACCTTCCGCGTTGTCTGCGGAAAGGGAACCTATGTGCGAACACTCGCCGACGACATCGCCGGCACCCTGGGTGGCTCGGCACACCTGACGGCGTTGCGGCGGACGAGGATCGGGTCGCTGGACGTCGAAGCCCACGGGATTCCAGCAGACGATCTCGACGGCTGGGAGTCGAAGCTGATTGGTGCACAAGAGGCCCTTCGCGACCTGGCATCGATAAAAGTCGACGACGAGACAGCCAGGGCCGTCCGCCACGGTGTTCGGTTTGTTGGCGGCGAAATGGTGTCGCTGCCCGAAGGCGAACCGGTGCGTGTGGTCGATGACGATGGCGATCTCCTGGCTGTGTACTGCCGAGAAGGTGAAACCTGTCGGGCCGAGGTCGTGCTGTCTCAATGAAGATCCTCGACGGGAGCCATGAGGCGTGGGAGCCGATTCAAGCGTCAACCGCGGTGACGATGGGCGTATTCGACGGTGTTCACCTCGGTCATCGCGAACTGCTGGCCCGCGCCTTCAAACATGCCGGGACGTCAACCGTCATCACATTCGACCCCCACCCGATGCAAGTGCTCGCACCAGGCAGCTTGCCGCAACTCATCACCACGCTCAAGGAACGCCTTGCGCTCCTCGAGGGGCTGGGAACGGAGCTAGTCGCCGTGCTCGATCTCGCCGAAGTGCGCCATTTCAGTCCTCAGCAGTTTGTCGACGAGATCCTCATCGGCAGGCTGGGCGTGGCTTCGTTGACCATCGGGGAGGATTTCCACTTCGGAAAAGACCGGGCCGGGGACGTTGCCTTCCTCAACGCCGCGGGAGCACGCGCCGGGTTCGAAATTGACGTAGTCGGGTTGCTCAAAGAGGGAGGGCAGACCGTCTCCAGCTCCCGGATCCGCAAGCTGATCGAAGCCGGATCCGTCGCCGCCGCGGCGGAACTTCTCCGTTCTCGCTACCAGGTGAGCGGGCCAGTCGTGGATGGCGACAAAAGGGGACGTGACATTGGCTATCCCACGGCGAACTTGCGCCCGATCGTTCGCAAGGTGACTCCGGGAGATGGCGTATACGCAACCCTGACCAGGGTTGGCGATTCCACCTACATGTCTGCGACCAACGTGGGCACCCGGCCAACATTCGGTGGGGGAGAGCGTCTGATCGAGGCCCACATTCTCGACTTCGCCGGCGATCTCTACGGTGAGGAGGTAACGGTCGAATTCGTGGAGAGGCTTCGCCCCGAGCTGGAGTTCAAGTCGGTCGCGGAGTTGTTGGAGCACATCGAGGACGACGTGCGAAGGTCGCGAGAGATTCTTGCTCCGGTTATGGGTTGATTCGATGGATCTGTTATTGTTTGTCGTAGTCCCCTCTTACCAGTTCAGGTTTAGCGCGTAATGAAGACACCAACAGAAATTGTTGCCGAGTTCGGCACACACGAGAGCGACACCGGCTCACCTGAGGTTCAGGTAGCCCTGCTCTCGGAGCGAATCAACCACCTCACCGAGCATCTCCGTGAGCACGGCCACGACCACCACAGTCGTCGCGGCCTGCTGATGATGGTAGGTAAGAGGCGCAGGCTCCTCGACTACCTCCGAAGACAGGATGTCGAGCGATACAGAGCGTTGATCGCCAAGCTCGGACTTCGCAGATAAAACAAAGTTTCGTGAGGAGCGCTTGTCGCTCCTCACGCATATGCGGGTCAACCGACCCGCTCAGCTTCAACCACACAGGTTGAGATCACAAGAGAAAAGAGCCGGACCCGGTTGTCAGTGGCGATGTCTCGTCATTCCAGGCGATGAGGCATGACTACTGTCAACAGGTCCCCGGCTCCTTACAAAAAAGGAGCACTCAGTGCCCGAAATTACAGTGCATGGCACCGTAGGCGGCAAAGAAGTCTCGTTCAGCACAGGCAAAATTGCCCTGCTGGCGGACGGAGCCGTCATCGCCACACTCGGTGGTACCAAGATATTGGTCACCGCCACAGCAAGCAGAAAGATACGCGAAGGCGTCGACTTCTTCCCCCTAACCGTCGACTTCGAAGAGCGGATGTACGCCGTCGGAAAGATCCCCGGATCGTTCTTCCGTCGTGAGGGTCGGCCCAGCGAGCAAGGCACTCTCACCTGTCGCCTCATCGACCGTCCCCTCCGCCCGTCGTTCAAGGAAGGCTTCCGCTGCGAGACACACATCGTCGGCACCAGCCTTGCCGTCGATGGGCAGAACGCATTCGACGTAATCGCCCTCAACGGAGCTTCGGCGGCGCTGAGCGTCAGCCCGATCCCGTTCGAAGGACCCCTCGGTGGAGTCCGGCTTGGCCTCAAGAAGGGCGAATGGATCGCCTTCCCCACAGCCGATGAGCTCGAAGAGTCAGTCTTCGAACTGGTTGTGGCGGGTCACCGCAACAGCGCCGGCGAGATCGACATCACAATGGTCGAGGCCGGTTCAACCCCTCATGGCCTCCGTCTCATCGCCGAAGGCGACCAGCCTTCCGACGAGGCGACTGTCGCCCGCGGGCTCGAGGAGTCCAAGGAATATATCGCCCAGATGATCGATCTTCAGAACGAGCTTGCCTCGCAGGTCGACATCCCAGAGGTCGAGTTCCCCCTGGTCTCCGACTACAGCGACGACATCCACAGCCGGGTCGAAGGCGCCGCTTCAGCGAAGATTGCAGAAGTCGTCAAGATCGCCGGCAAACAGGATCGTCAGGACGCCGAGCGTTCGGCCCTCGAAGAGGTTGTCGCTGAGCTCGGGATCGCCGAGGACGACGCGGACACCCTGCGCGAGGCGAAGAGCGCCTTTAAGTCGGTGTTCAAGGGGATGGCACGCCAGCGTGTCATCGACGAGGGAATCCGCCTCGACGGACGCGGGCTCACCGATGTCCGCCCAATCACCGTCGAAGTCGGTGTGATCGACCGGACCCATGGCTCAGCCCTGTTCTCGCGTGGCGAGACTCAGGTGCTCAACGTCACCACCCTCGGCATGTTGAAGATGGAGCAGATGCTCGACACCCTCGCCAATGAGGACTCGAAGCGCTACATGCACCACTACAACTTCCCGCCGTTCTCAACCGGTGAGACCGGGTTCATGCGCGGTCCGAAGCGTCGCGAGATCGGACACGGTGCGCTTGCCGAAAAGGCAGTGCTGCCGGTTGTCCCCGACTCCGAGGAATTCCCCTACGCCCTGCGCCTCGTCTCCGAAGTGATGGCATCCAACGGCTCGTCGTCGATGGCGTCGGTCTGCGGATCGTCACTATCTCTGATGGACGCCGGTGTGCCGATCACTGACGCGGTGGCCGGTGTTGCCATGGGTCTCATCCACAAGGACGGGAACTTCGTCACACTCACCGACATCCTCGGTGCAGAAGACGCCCTTGGTGACATGGACTTCAAGGTTGCCGGGACTGCAGACGTGATCACCGCGTTGCAGCTCGATACCAAGATTGAAGGTCTGCCTTCCGAAGTGCTCTCCGGAGCCCTCGACCAGGCTCGCGTCGCCCGTCTTCACATCCTCGAGAAGATGGCGGAAGTCATCTCCGAGCCGAGGACTGAGATGAACGAGTGGACTCCGAGGATCGAGTCGATCGAGATTCCCAAGGACAAGATCGGTGAGATCATCGGTCCCAAGGGCGCGGTCATCCGTGAGCTCGAAGAGCTCACCGGGGCCAGCATCGAGATCGAAGAGGCTGACGGCAAAGGCATTGTCCGCATCGCCTCCGCCGACGGAGCGGCTCTCGCCGATGCCAAGGAAAGGGTCACACAGATCGCCTTCCCGCCTGAGGCCGAGATCGGCGAAGAGTACGAAGGTAAGGTCGTTGGGATCACCAAATTCGGTGCATTCATCAACATCCTGCCGGGCCGCGATGGCCTTCTCCACATCTCCAGGATCGACGGCTCGACACGTGTCGAAAACGTCGAGGACTATCTGTCCGACGGTGACGTGCTCAAGGTACGTGTCCGCGACCTCGAGAAGGGCAAGGTGAGCCTCGAGCTCGTCGATGCCCTTCCCGGAGCGACCCTTCCCGACGCCGAGCCACCTTCGGGTGGCGGCGGCGGTGGTGGTGGCGACCGCGACCGCGGCCGAGGCGACCGTGACCGCGGGCGCGGCGGAGACCGCAACGGCGGTGGCCGGGGACGCAGCGGAGGTGGCGGCGGCGACCGTGGCAACCGCGGCGCTAGCAGCGACCGCTACCGGGGAAGCGACAGCGGCAACCGTGATCGGGACCGTGGCGGCAACAGCGGCAACAGCGGAAACCAGCGTGACCGCGACACCGCCGACGGCAACAAGCGTGACCGTGACCGCGACTCTGATGCAGGGAATCGGTCGAGCGGTTCGGATAAGTCCGAGCGGAGAGCGGCTCCCAGCTTCGACATGGACTGACAGCTGTCTCCAACTCAAGCTATAAAGGGACGGTGCACACGCACCGTCCCTTTTCTTTGGTCCAATAGCGATGCCTGAGCTTCCCGACATCGCGGTCTACATCGAATCCCTCGAGGGGCAGTTCCTCGGCAAAGAGGTGACCGAGGTGCGAGTCGCGTCAGTCTCGGTGCTCCGCACGTTCGACCCTCCCTACGACGCGCCCGTGGGTATGAAGGTCCAGGGATTCCGCCGGATTGGAAAGCGGATCGTCTTCGAATTCCCCGATGACCTCTTCCTGGTGATCCACCTGATGGTGGCGGGGCGTCTCCGTCTTGAGCCTCCCGGCAAGCCGATCCCACGCAAAGTGGGTTTGGCCGCGATCGACTTCGAACATGCCTCGCTGCTGCTTACCGAACAGGGGACCAAGCGGAGGGCAGGGATCTGGCTGCTCCGTGGGGAGGAAGCGTTGCTCGGCGAGGACCGTGGGGGCGTCGAGCCTCTCGAAGTTTCCGCCGCCGAATTCAAGAAGGCGATCACCGCGGAGAACAGGACCCTGAAACGGGCATTGACCGACCCCAGGATCTTCTCGGGGATCGGCAACGCCTATTCCGATGAGATCCTCTGGTCGGCCCAACTCTCACCGGTGAAGCGGACAGCCCAGCTCAGCGATGAGGAGATCGGGCGTCTCCATGGGGCTGTTGTTGAGTCGCTCAACGCCTGGACCGAACGTCTCCGCGAAGAAGTTGGCGATGGTTGGCCGTCAAAGGTCACCGCATTCCGGGATGACATGGCTGTGCACGGCAAGTTCAAGGAGCCCTGTCCCCGCTGCGGCTCGCCCGTGCAGCGGATCGTCTACGCCTCGAACGAGACCAACTACTGCGCCACCTGTCAGACCGACGGCAAGCTCCTCGCCGATCGTTCGCTTTCGCGCCTCCTCAAAGACGACTGGCCGGCAACCATCGAAGACCTCGAAGAGGCTTAGGTCGCGGGACTGCGGCGGCTGATACCTTCGGCGATAGGATCGCCTGAGTCGCGTTCGGCAACCGCCTGCTGGAACCCGACTTCCTGGGAGCGCTCCTTGAACCACATCCCTTCAGGGGAGTGCCGGGTGATGCCGTCGAACAAAGTCGCCAGCATCTGGGTCGAGGCCAGCCCCATGTTGTCGAATGCCTGGTTGACCATGAGCTTCTGCATCATCAGCTGATTGCGAGGTACCCCTTTGATCCGGTCGGCAAGCTGGCCGACCCGGTCGTCGAGCTCGGGCTCGGGAACGCTGTCGATGACCAGGCCGATGCTTTTCGCCTCGACGCCGCTGGTCAGGTCACCGGTGAGCAGCATCCGTTTCGCCCGCTCCGCTCCGATCCGGTAGACCCACATCGCCGTGGTGGGACATCCCCAGACCCGGGTCGGCGGGTACCCGATCTTGGCGTCGTCGGCCATGACGATCAGGTCGCAGCAGAGGGCGATGTCGGACCCACCGGCAACGGCGAAACCCCGGATCTTGGCGATTGTCGGCTTGTGCGAGCGCCACAGCGACATGAAATCCTGGGTGTTGCGGTGCATCATGTCGAAGTCGATCATCGGGTCCCACGGCATCTCCTGGGTGTATGGAGAGGCCTCAGATTCGGCGTACTCCTTGAGGTCGTACCCGGCGCAGAACGCCCGCCCTGCCCCGGTGAGGACGATCACATGGACGTCGTCGTCACGGTTCGCCGCCTCCACCGCCATCCTGATCTCCCCGGGCATGTCGTCGTTGATGGCATTGAGCCGCTCGGGACGGTTGAGAGTGATAGTCGCCACCCGATCGGCCACGTCGTAGGTGAGTGTGGAATACGTCAACTGAAATCCTTTTGTCGTAGTCGTGTCGAATCTATCGCCGCGGAACGGTATCGGTTCTCACCAGGTGACGATTGTTGGTGTGCGGCAGCCCCGACGGACCGGCGTCTGTTTGGCCGGGAGATCGAGCTTGGTCGCACTTTTCGTGAGGTTATCCCCTGGGTCGCGAGTCGAATGTCCCGATGGAGGCACTCGGCCAAAGTCCGTCGGCATTTAATTGCGAGTCGAACATATGTTCGATACAGTGGAGTGCCCAACGGAGTCAGAATATGGGCAAACCTGAAGTCGATTTAGCAACGCCTCTTCTCGATCAGTCGAGAGAAGAGCTCAGCTACTTGCGGCTCGAGCCGGGTCGGATCACCGAACTGGTGGGGGATACCGGTTCGGGCCTTACCCGTCTTGGTTTGAGCCTCCTCGCCGCACCTTCGCGCGCTGGCCCGGTGGTAGTGGTGGACATCAGGGGGTGGATCTCTCCTGAGGCGGCATGGGAGACCGGGGTGGAGGCGGAGAGCCTTGTGATCGTCAGGTGTAACGAACGGCCGCTCTGGACCCGGGTCACTGCCGCACTTCTCGAAGGGGTTCCCGCGGTGTTTGCCGAGGTTCCCGTCGGGATCAAGGAGCAAGACCTGCGACGTCTCGCCGCGCTGGCCAGAGCACGCAAGACGATGGTGGCTTTCCGATCGATGGGCTCCCGCCTCCCTTCGGGGGTCTCCCATCTCCGTTTGCGCTCTCTCGGTGTCACCTGGGAGGGGGCGGACCGGGGACACGGGAAGTTGAAGGGGCGTCGTCTGATGCTGGAGGCGTCGGGCAGGGGAGCAGCCGGGGTCACCCGGCGTTTCGAGGTTGAAGATGAAGGCAAGGACACTTTGCGTCTGGTTTCCGATGTGGTCTTTGACCCGTCCCGACGCGCCGCCGGGTAACCCCGTCCTGGTCGCTGACGACCGCGTGACGGGGGCAACTCCCGATGTGCTGGCGGCCGGAGTGACCCTGGGAATGCCGCGTCGTGATGCCGAGGCTCTCGCCCCCTTTGCAACCGTCCTCACCCGTGACGTCGGTGAGGAAACCCGGCGGTTCGAGTCTGTGGTCGAGGTGGTCGAGGATCTGATCCCCCGGGTCGAAGTGGTCGGTCCCGGGTTGGTGTTCGTCCCCGTTGCCGGTGCCATCCGCTTCTACGGAGGTGAGGACGTCCTGGCCCGCAAAGTCATCGATGAAGTGGCCGGCCATGTCGGCTCCGGCCCGGGGAAGGAGGTGCTGGTAGGCATCGCAGACGGGCCTTTTGCTGCCCGCTGGGCTGCGGCACGATCGTCGCCCGGTGAGCCTCTGATAGTCGAAGACACCTTGAGCTTCCTCCGCACACTCGATCTCGAGTCGTTGCGGGAGGGAGTGGCCAGCGACTCGCTGATCGCAACTTTCCGCTGGCTGGGGGTGACAACCCTCGGCGACCTGGCCGGTTTCCCTCGGGAGGCGCTCGCCACCCGCTTCGGCAACGAAGGTGTGCTCGCCCACCGTCTGGCCAGCGGAGAGGATCGCACCGCCTTGCCCCGGGAGATCCCCGAGGAACTGGCCGTGGAGATGGAGTTCGAGGACCCGCTGGAGCATATTGATGCGGTGGCTTTTGCGGCCCGGAACATCTCGGAGCGGATGCTTTCCCGGCTCCGATCGAATGGAGTGGCGCCGCACCAGGTATCGATCCTCGCCGAGCCCGACCTGGGCAAGGTCAGGGAGCGGATCTGGCGTTCGGCGGACCCTTTCACCGAACGTGCTCTCACTGACCGGGTCTGGTGGCAGCTGCGGGCGTGGGTCGAGTCGGGTGGTGTGCCCGGGGGGATCATCAGGATCAGGATCGCCCCCTTCGACCTCTCCGGTGAGGGGCGGCAGCTTGGTGTCTTCGGCGACGAATCCGCCCGGATCGAGACCGATCGCGCCCTGGCTCGAGCCCAGGCATTGCTCGGGCCCGATGGTGTGCTGGAAGGCCGTCCCCAAGGGGGCCGGATGCCTGCGGAGCGGGTGGCGTGGTCACGGTGGAACGAACCGGAGACGGCCAGAGACCGCGACCCAACTGCCCCATGGCCGGGTGTCACTCCGAAGCCGTCCCCGGCCTTGGTCCCGCCCCGTCTCCAGCTCATAGAGGTGGAATGGGACGGGGGTATGCCCTCCCGGGTGAGGTTGGGCACCCGTTGGGAGCCGGTTCTCACCTGGAGCGGGCCCTGGCGTCTCAGCGGCCGGTGGTGGGCGGGGGAGCGTGACGCCGACAGATACCAGCTGGTGACCTCAGCCGGTGCCCTGTTGTGCGTCGTTGCCGACGGGAAGAGCTATCTAGCTGGTGTATACGACTGAGTTCCTTAATATCGCCCGATGCTCGCAGACCCGTCGTTTCGTAAAGGCCTGCGGGACTCAGTACTCATCTTCTTTGCGGTCGGGGCATTCGGTCTTGCCTATGGGGTGCTGGCTATCGAAGTCGGCTTCCCCATCTGGCTCGCGGTGCTCTCCTCGTTTGTCATCCTGTCCGGTGCTGCCCAGTTTGCAATGATGGGCCTGATCAGCGCCGGGTCGATCCCGGTCATACTCGCCGCCACCGGACTCGGGCTGCGTCATCTCCCGATGTCGGCGACCCTTGCCCGTCTGATCGGCAAGCAGCCGGTGGGCGTCCGGATCCGACTGGCGTATGTCCTCGTCGACGAGACCTTTGGGCTCACGTTGCGTGCGGCCTCCACAAACGATGTCGATGATATCGTCGCCTACAAGTCAGCCGCAGACATGACTCTGCTGGCGGGGTGGGTGATCGGCACCGGGATCGGCGCGTGGTTCGGCGGCGCCATCGACCCTGCCCAGTTTGGGATCGGGGTTCTGTTCGGACTGCTGTTCCTAGGCCTCGCCATCCCGATGGTGGTCACCCGGCGCGACTGGGTGGTCGCCGCCATCGCGGTCGTGGCCACGATCGGTGCGGTCCTGGTGCTGCCCGAGGCGTGGCAGATCACGTCAGCCGCGGTGGCGGCCTCGATGGTCGCGGTGTTCACCGGTGAGTGATCTTGCCCTGGTGATCGTGGTCGGGGTCATCACCTTTGGATCCCGACTGGCTTTCCTGCTCAGCCCTCGCCCGGTTCCCGGAGGTCTGGTCGGCCGGTTTCTCGACGTCTTCCCTCTGGCCTTGTTCATGGCGATCGCCACTTCCGGATTGGTGGCGCCGGGAGGCACCCCGGCGAACACGCCCGGTCTGGCCGCGGCGGCTGGTGGGATAGTCGGAGGGATTCTGTTTAAGCGGTCGCTTCTCGGGGTTCTCGCCGTGGGGGCGGCTGCGTTCTATGTGGTGAGGGCTTTCGTCGGCTAGACGATCTCTGGTTGCCGTCATGGAGGTTCTGTCCTCCCGCTTGCGGGAGGAAGGTTCCTGCGCCCGACGGAGGAGGGCGGAGGTAGGAGGGAGAGGTCCCCTCGTGCTGTGAGCCTGAGCAGCGTTGGTGGGAACGTCCCACCCTCCCCGGCTCCTTCGTCGCCGGTACTCCCTCCGCGAGCGGAGGGAGAGACGCATGTCGGGGTGCTCCCTCCGTCACCCTTCGGGGTGGTAGGAGAGACACATGTCGCCGTACTACTGCGCGTAGATGTTGTGCAAGAATCGATACTCATGAACCCGGACTTTCTCGCCAGGCTGGATATCGCCAAGGAAGACGAACCTGAGCCGGACCCCGACCTCAGGAAATTGTTGACCAATTGGCTCGACTACCAGCGGAGGGTCTTTCGACGGAAGTTGCGCAATCTCGACCCTCAAGGTATTGCAGTGATGTCGATCCCGCCGGTGGGTCTCTCCATCCTGGGTCTGACCCGGCACATGACACAGATGGAGCATGTCTATCTGTCGTGGGGGCTCGGAGGTGGCGACCGTGTCATGGTCTATGGAGACGACGACTTCGAGGGTGGTTCACCCGATACGCTCGAGACCGATCTCGCCCTGTATCTGGAGGAAGTCGAGAAGGCAGACCGTGCGATTGCATCGCTGCCGTCGCTGGATTCGGAAGGTTTGGGGCACGGACGCCCGCTTCAGGCGGTGCTGATCAAGATGGTTCAGGAGTACGCGGTCCACAACGGCCAGGCCCACATGCTTCGCTACGCCGCTCTCGGTGAGGTAATCCGCTGAGTGGACTCCTGGAAACGCGACAGGGTGGGCTCTGCGATCCGTGGTGAGAATCCGACGGTGATGAAGCGGATGCCGGGCGGGTTTGCCGTGATCGGAGATGTGCAATGGCTCCCTGGGTACTCGTTGCTTCTCACCGACAATCCAGCGGCGCATAGGCTGCCAGACCTCTCAGCAGACGAACAGTCGAGATTCTTGGAGAGCATGGCCGGACTGGCCAGTGCGGTGGAGATAGCGTGTTCGGACCGCGATCCCGACTTTGTGCGGGTAAACATCGAGATCCTCGGTAACTCCGACCCGTTTCTCCATGCCCATATCTGGCCGCGCTACGCATGGGAGGATCCAGATACCCTGGCAAGGCCCGTCTGGCTCTACCCCGAATCACACTGGAAAGACCCCACGAGGCAACTTGGCCCGGAGCACAATCAGATTCGATCAGCGATTACGGCGCTGCTGTGAGGTGGCTGATCCTCGCTCTCGCGCTGGCACTCGTCGGCTGCACCACCGCCGGTCCTGGTCTGGACACCACAACCACCTCACAGCCCACTGGGACCACACCAACAACCAGCACTACTACCACCGCGCCGTGGACTCCGCCCGAGCACCCGATCCAGATCGCCGGTACCGGCTTCGTCGACGTCCGAACCGGGGAGGGTTTCATCCCGAGAGGTGCCAACTATCTCACAAGAGTTCAGGTGGGCGGGGGGTATCAGGATCGCACCCTGTCGCCGGCCGTTTTCGACCGTGAGGCGACAGCCGATGATTTCGCTGATCTCGCCGTTCGGGGTTACAACACGGTCAGGGTCTTCCTCGACAGCTGTAACTCGGGCCCGGACTGCATCGGCAACATCAATGGCACCGGCCTCAACCCGGAGTTCCTGGACACCATCGTCGAGTTCATGGAGCTGGCCGCAGAGAATGAGATCTTCGTTCTGTTCACCTCCAACGATCTGCCCGGTGACGGCGGCTACTGGGCGATCAGCGATCGCGACAACGAGGACGGTGTGTTCCCCGGGTATCGCAACTCGCATTACCTGACTGCATCCGGCGAGGAGGCCGCCGTCACCTACTGGAATGATCTTCTCGGTGGGCTCGTCGAACGGAGGGCACCGTTCGAAGTCGTTCTCGCCTGGTCGATCCTCAACGAGCAATGGATGTTCACCGAGCAGCCGCCTCTATCGCTTGCCTCAGGCGAAATCGAGACAAAGACAGGAACTTACGACATGAGCAGCGCTGACGCCAAGCGACAGATGGTGATCGACGCCACCAGGTCGTACTTCGCCGCAGTCGCAGAGGTGATCCGAGAGCACGACCCGAATGGTCTGGTGACGTCGGGGTTCTTCGCTCCGCAGTTCCCAAACCCAACCGGGATCGGGGGGACCTGGCACGTCGACACGGCTCCGCTCGTCGAAGACTCAGCACTCGACTTCTTCGATTTCCATGCCTATCCGGGGGAGGACATCACCCTCAGCCAGATCGGCGAGAACTTTGGATTGCCCGCGGACAAACCGGTGATCATGGGCGAGTACGGCGCGTTCATCGATCGCTACCCCGACATCGACAACGCAGCACTCAACGTCCAGGAATGGGTGTCTCAGTCGTGTGAGGTCGGATTCGACGGGTGGCTCTACTGGGAGTACAACCCCGCCTCGCTGTCAGTAGGCGACGCGACCTGGGCCCTCACGGCCGAAGAAGGTTTCCTCCTCCAGACACTTGCACCCCTGAACCAACCCGACGCCTGCACGCCAACCCTCGAGAACCCGAACCTTGCTGCAGGCTCCACGGCGAGCGCCTCACAGTCCCTTCCTGAAGAGCCGCCCGATGCTGCCGTCGACGGCGACCCGACAACACAGTGGGGCTCAGGGAGTGACCCGACCCAGTGGATCGAGATCGACCTCGGCGAGCCGGTTGAGATCGGGCGCATCTTGCTCACTGTCGCACAGTTCCCGGTTGGGCTGACCAGGCATCTGATCGACATCGACGGTGTGCGGGTGTGGGCCTTCGAAAATGACACAGCCGACAACGACATTCTCGAGCTGATACTCGACACCCCAATTACCGGCCAGGTGATCCGGGTGACCACAATCTTCGGTCCCTCCTGGGTGGCCTGGAAGGAGATCGAGGTGCTCGCCCCTACACCCTGATCGCCCCGCCCATGGTCCCAACGTGATCAGCGATGATCCGGTAGACCTGACCGGTCAGTTCTCCGGAATCCGGCTGACCGAGGCCATCGGTAGGGATCGGTTTGTCGACGATGACAATTACCTCTCCGCCTTTCACCCAGAGAGTCCCCGGACGCCATGCCTGATAGGTCCCGTGAATCGCCACCGGCAGCACCGGCAGGTGGCTGGAGATCGCCATGGTGAACGCCCCCTTCTTGAACGGGTCGAGGACACCGTCACGCGGCCTGGTTCCCTCGGGGTAGATGATGAGACTCCGTCCCTTCTCCACAAGCTCCTTTGCCCTCCGGTTCACGTCGGCGTGGACGGCCGACCGTGCCGACCTGTCGACCTCGATGATGCCAATGGCCCGCATGCCCTGGGCGAGAAGGGGTATCCGGAACAGCTCCTTTTTGGCGAGGTATCGGATTGGGAGAGGCACCGCGAGGAAGCAGGCCATGATGTCCAGGGTCGACAGGTGGTTGCATACGACGACGTACGATTCGTCCGGGTCGACGTTCTCCTTACCGACAATGGTGAGTTTCGTTCCGGAGGCCGCGAGCCAGGCCCGGCTCCAGACGCGGATGACCCGGTCGATCCAGGGAGAGGAATCGTTGAACGCTGCGATGATCACCACCGTGGGCGCGGCGATCAGGGTGACAACGAGGCCGACGACAGAGGTAAGAGCGGTCCTGAGGAGTGTCACCAGCCATGCCATCCCTGGAGCGTAGTTGCGATCTAGTCTCCTCACCGTGGACAAACGCGAACTCAGGGCAGACCTAGCGCATCTTCCCGGCGTCACCCGCGAGCAGAACGAAGCTGTGGTCGATCAACTGTTCAATTGGTTTTCCCCTCGGTTGCCGGGAACCATCAGCTCCTATCGCTCGCTAGGCGATGAGGTCTCTCTCGACTCGCTCATCGAACGGCTGCCGGGGTGGCGGTGGATTCTGCCCAGGGTCGAAGACGACGGTTCGATGACGTGGCGTGACGCCCGTCTCCCTCTCGAGGTGCATCGGTGGGGGATGGAGCAACCGCTCGAGTCGGGGCCGGTGATCCCGACAATGGAGATCGATGTCTTTCTCGTCCCTGGCCTGGCGTATGACCAACACGGGACCCGTCTCGGGCGGGGCGGGGGGTTCTACGACCGTGAGCTATCGGCGAAACGCTCCGATGCGGTGTCCATAGGCGTAACTGTTGACAGCCGCCTCCGCGAGGATCTTCCTGTCGAGGACCATGACATCTCGGTTATGTATGTCGTCACTGAGACAGGGGTTATCGAGACCACTCCCACGAACTGACCCCGGTGATCTCGATTCGGATTGCCGGCCCAGCGGGCGGCTGATCCCGGTATTGGGAATACTTGTCCTGCAGACAGGAGCGGGCGACGGCCAGGTCGTCGTCCCCGGAGGACACGGTTGCGTGGCCGTCGACACGGACCCACCAGAGAGCGGGCCAGTCCTCCTCGTAGTGGTCGACGAGCAAGGAGACACGCGGGTTCGCTGCGATGTTTTCCAACCGTTGCAGGGCAGTGGTCGTCTTCGGCTTGCTGTCCACCATGGTGTAGACGACTTCGTCAGCGACAGCGAATGTCACCGGGACGACGTGGGGTGCACCGGATGGTCTGGTGGTGGCGAGAGAAGCCACCCTTGCGGAACCGAACCTGATCAGCGCAGCGTCGCGCTCAAGCCTCATGCAGGTCGAGGGCCCTGGCCACGGTCTTCCAACCGAGTTCGCCCCAGACCTCGTGCCCTCTCGCACTCACATGGAAGAGATCAGGCGACCACATATCCCCGTTGCGCCACATCTTCATTGGACTATCCCGCTGCGGCACCACCCATGAGCCGTGGCGTTCGGCGACTCGTTCGTGAGCGGCGTTGAATTGGAGTGCGCGCCGGGAGAACACCTGGCGCAGCGGGGGGAGAAGCCTGGGGATCGTCCCCAGGTCGCCGACCCCGCTCTGCACAACGTCGGCGCCTGTTTCCCGGAATCGCGAGACGAGAATGTCGAGATTCTCCTCGAAGACCTTTGAATTGACACCCTTGAGTGCATCATTCGCGCCGACCGAGAGAATGACGAGGTCGGGCTCGAATTCGAGCGCCGGCTCCAATTGCTCGGCGATCAGATCGTGCGCCATCGAGCCTCCGACGGCGAAAGACTTCAGCACGACTCGATACGACTCGGCGAGTTTGAGGCAGATACGGCTGATCCAGATCTCATCGGGCCCGCCCACCCCGGGCGCGGTCACCGTCGAGTCTCCAAGCACCGCTACAAGGATCGTCGGATTGGCCCGGTCGCCAAAAACTGCGGATGGGTCGAACTCCTCC
>Ga0299913_10001964_pt1 | contig 15843 bp, 13 predicted proteins | sample RVTome_9_FD_201360 | JGI IMG/M metagenome (GOLD analysis project Ga0299913, IMG submission 201360) | Soil microbial communities from uranium-contaminated site in the Upper Colorado River Basin, Wyoming, United States - RVT155D38 (version 2) ...
TTCTGGCCCTTCACGCGGGGACATTCCACCGCTCCTTCCGGCAACCGCTCACGGACCTGGACCGGGCGCTCGAGCGTCTCCCGGACGAGACCTGGCGAGCTGCGCGGCGCCTCGCGGTGCGCCTCGATGCTCTGCCCCGCTTCATCGGCGGCCTGGGGACGCAACCCCTGGGGCTGGAGCTGATCGACCGGCTCGACCTGAAGGACGCGCTCGACGTGCGTTCAGGGCTTCACACCGCGGGAGCTCCGCCCGCGGTCGCCGACGGCCTCGTGCGACTGAGGGCCACGCGTGGCATCGGGCCGAGAGTGCGCATCCTCGCGCGGGCACTGATCCCCTCGAGAGGCTCTCTGCGTTTGACGCATCGACGGCTTGTCCGGCTCGGGACCCCGGGGCTGGCGCTCGCCTACGTGTATCGGCCCTTCTGGCTTCTCGCCAAGCTTCCGGCAGCGCTGCGGGCTTACGCCCGAGCCCGACGGGTGGTCGAGGCCGATCATCTAGGTGATCGCGGCGACCAGGGAGCCGGCTCCAGGACGGATCCGGCCGCCTGATCCGCTGCGGCTCTTCAGACATCCAAGACCCCGTCGACTGCGAGGATGACCCCGCAGGCGACGAGGGTGGCGGCAAGCAGCCGGCTGGCCCACCGGAGGACCCGACCCCCTGACCCCTCGGGGGGACACCAGACCGTCGGCGCGGTCAGGAGCGCGACGGCAATTGCCATCGCGCCGACGGCCGGGAGGACCCCCCGATCGGCACCCGCGCCCAGGGCCAGCAGCAGCACGGCGGGACGGATCACCAGCGGGATCGCGACCGGTACGAGCGCCGCGCGCCAGCCGGCGAGGGCGGGTTCGGGCGGAGGCGGTCGCCGGAACAGGTCGGCCACTCCGGCGAGCGAAGCCACCGCACCGGCGGCGATGCGGAACGAGGGTTCGCTGACGTCGAGCGCCTCGAGCAGCGGGCCTCCGACCGCCGCGGCGGCGCAGACGGCGAGCCCGCCGATCACCCCGCCGAGGGCGGCGACGGCGTGAACGGCCTGAGCCGACCGCCCAGCGCAAGGGATCCCGAACGCGGCCCGGGCCGGGTTGAGCGCCACCACCAATGCGAGGACCCACAACCAGCCCGATGGCGCGTCATCGCCGGGGTCGGATGAGCTTCCCGAGCTCGACCCCTCGCCCGCCGCGACGATCGGGATGGTGCGCAACAGCGCGGCCAACGCATGCTGCTGGTCGTCCATTCGGGTCTCTCCGTCGCGGAACCAGGCGCCCTCCACCCGCTCCGGCCGGGCCGCGTCCGCGGCGTCGGTGCGATCGGACTGCGCGGTGGTGGCAAGCCCGGCGATGCAGGTGGCGCGTTCGGCGATGGCGTCTCGCAGGCCGGCCAGTCGGGGCTCCTCCCTCGCGGTGAGCCACCACCCGGTGAGGGCCTCGCCGATCACGCCGTAGGCGCCGCCACGGGGCACGTAGCCGCCGCGCACCAAACCGCCCCACGGCCCATATCGCTGGCTGATCCATCGGACCTGGCTGCCGAAAAGCTCGGCCTGCCGGCGCGCGTAGCCCACCTCGTCCTCGGTAAGCGGCGGGTGACTCCGTTCGGAGAACTCGACGGTCTCAGCCATGCCGTAGGCCGCCCAGTGGTCGCGGATCGGCGGCCAGTGATCCTCGACCTCGTCGCGCGACGCCGCCAGGTAAGCGCCGACGCGGTCCGCAGTCTCGCCCCAGCCCTCGCCCGGAAAGACTCGGTGGAGGCGCGCCAGAGCCCAATAGGCCTCCCCGGTGAAGTACTTGGAGTACTCGCCGGCAACCGGCGCTCCGCGCGTCGAGTCATACGAGGCGAGCACCGCACCCGAGGGCTCGGTCTGAGCCTGGAGGAAGCGCCCGACTCGTCTCAGCAGGTCGTCGTGGCGCAGATCACCGGTGGACTCGCGGCGAATCGTCAGGCCAGCGAGCAGGAGCGCGCTCGCGCCGGTGTCGATCCACCCCGGCGTGGCGAAGGCGGCCCAGCCATCCCGCTCGATCAGCCTGTCGAGCGCCCATTCGGTGCCGCGGTCGGCGGAGCTCAACGCTCCCGGTAATCCCGCCGCGGCCGCCTGGTAGAGGCCCATTGTCACCCCGGCGTGTCGAACCGAGTTGTACTCGGGCGAAATCCAGTCGTCGTCGGCGTCGTAGAGGTACAGCCAGGTTCCATCCGCCTCCTGGTTGCGGACGAACCAATCGACGGTCGCCTGGGCCGAGCCTCGGAGCTCCGCGACCGAGACCGAGGGGCATCGCTCCGGTGGCGCCACCACGGCGAACGCAACGGCGATCACCAGCGCCACACACAGGCCAGCCCGCCAGACGCGGGTGCCCAGCTCGAGCACAGCGCCAGCCTATCCGGTAGAAGAGGGTTGACTCGGGGGAAGGAGGCGGCGCTGATCAGGGAACGGAGTGGGCTTACGGTCTTTCTGCTGAGCGCGGGGACGGCCGGCTGGAACGCGGGGAACGTCGGGCCTGTCGTGGCACCGCTGAGCGACGAGTTCTCGGTCTCCCTGGCGGCGATCGGCCTGCTTGCCGGAACCTACTTCTTCGCGGGGATCGTCGCGGCCGACATCGCCGGCTCTGCCTGGGCGCGCCGGATCGCGATCGGCCCGGCCCTGCGAGTGTGCTGCCTTCTCTGCTTCGGCGGAAACCTGCTCTTTGCGCTCAGCCCCGAGTTCGCCGGTTTGGTCGGGGGCCGGCTGCTGGTCGGCGTTGGCGCGGGGATCGCGCTGCTCTTCGGTGCCGCGTTCGCCAGGGAGGTCGGCGGCGTGCGGACGCTCGGCCTGTTCGGCGCGGGGATCACCCTGGGCGTCGCCGCGCCCCTGGCGCTAGGCAGCATCCTGGAGGACGCCGGGGTCGACTGGCGGGTCGGCTTCGGGGTATCCGCGGCGATGGCACTGACCGCGCTGCCGCTCATCCCTGGCGAGGTGCCGCGCCCGCCGCGTCCCCAGGAGCCGCGGCAGGGCCTGCTTCGTGAGGCACTCACCAGCGCGGTCTGGTGGCGGCTCGAGCTGCTCGCGATCTCGGTGCTCACGATCCCGCTGGTGATCGGGGCATGGCTGGTCGGATACCTCAGCGGGGGCGATGAGATGTCGACGGCGGCAGCCGGGGGATTCGGGTTCGCGCTGTTCGGGCTCTCGGCGGTGATGAGGGACGTCGGCGGGCGGCTCTCCGCGGCGGGGGTGAGCCCGAAGCTGCTCGCGGTGGGCGGCCTCCTGATCGCCAGCGCGAGCCTGGTGGTGCTCGCCGAGAGCCGCTCGGTGATCGCGGCCTGCGTCGTCGTCCTGCTCGCCGGAGTGGGCTTCTCGCTGCCCTATCCGCTCTTCTACGACGAGGGGGAGCGGGCGCTTCCCGATCGCCCGCTCGCCGGGCTCGGTCTCCTTCAGGTCGGATCCAACGCCTTCCCGATCTTCGCCATCCCGCTGATCGGTGAGGCGCTCTCGGACGGCCGCGAGGAGCTCGCCTTCCTCTCGCTGGCTGTGTTCGTCGCCATCACCGCGTTGGCCAGCTGGGGCCGGAACCCGCTGCGCCGGCCGCCGAACCCGGTTAGCCTGCCCAGCGCTCGCCCCGGCTGAGGCGCTCCTGGCCCATCCAGGCGAAATCCATCGCGACTTGCAGGACGTCGTCGCGGGGGACATCGCGGTGGAGATCCCACCAGTCGGCGAGCGACTGCATCGCCCCGACCAGCTGCTGGGCGATCATCTCCACCATCTGCGGCATCTTCGGGAAGTCGAGTCCCTTGGCCGCGGCCTCCTCGCTCATCAGCTGGACGATCGCCGCCGCGACCTCGTCACGGAGGCGATCGAGCCGGATGGAGACGTCGGGATCGTCGGAGTTCCGGAACATGATCCGCCACGCCCCGCGGCGCTCCTCGACGAAGCCGAAGAAGGCCTCTAGGCCCGCGCGCATGCCCGGCTCGCCGGGCTCTGCCCCGCCCACCGCCCCGCTGATTCGCTCGACGAGCTCGTGGACGTGCATCTCGAGCATCGCGACATAGAGCTCGCGCTTGGAGGAGAAGTGCTCGTAGAGCAGCGCCTTCGAGACCCCGGCCCGCTCCGCGACCGAGTCGAGCGAGGTCTCGTGGAAGCCGCGCTCCGCGAACGCCGAACGGGCGGCGTCGAGTATCGCCTCGCGCCGGTCGGCGGCGCTCATCCGGGAGCGCGTCAGCTCTGGCTTTCCCTCTGTGATTGGCGTCACAATGCGGATCCGGGTACTAACTGACCAGTCAGTCAGTTACTATAGGCCTAGATCCGGACCAGGAGGCTGAGATGTCGGTCGCGCAGCAGAACGCCACCCAGCAGATCACTTACGAGGACCTCTATCGCCGCTGGGAGGAAGGCAACTGGAAGGCGAGCGAGATCGACTTCTCGCAGGACCGCGCCGGCTGGGGCGCCTTGAGCGAGATCCAGACGAAGTCCGCGATGTGGCTCTACTCGATGTTCCTCTACGGCGAGGACGCCGTGACCGACGGCCTCTCCCCCTACATCGACGCCGCGCCGAAGGAGGAGCAGAAGTACTTCCTCGCGACCCAGCAGGTCGACGAGGCCCGCCACAGCGTCTTCTTCCACCGCTTCTTCAAGGAGGTGATCGGTGCCGGGGACAGCATCTCCGAGACCCTCGCCTCCACCCATCCGCATCTCGGCTGGGGCTACCGCGGAGTCTTCGGCCGGCTCGAGCGGATGTTCGACGAGCTTCGCCAGGACAGCTCGCTTCCCACCTTCGCCCGTGCGATCACGCTCTACCACATGATCATCGAGGCCTCGATGGCCCAGCCGGCGCAGCACTTCATCGAGGACTTCTTCGCGAAGGCTGGCTCGCTGCCGGGGTTCAGCGCCGGGATGGAGAAAGTCTCCCGCGACGAGCAGCGCCACATCGGCTTCGGGGTGAAGGTGCTCTCCGAGCTGTTCGCGGAGTCCGACGAGTGCAAGGAGGCCGCGTCGGAGATGCTGCGCGAGATCCTGCCCTTCACGCTGGCGGTGATGGTCCCCCCGAACTGGGACGAGCGCTACACGACCGAGTACGGCTTCGAGCTCGAGGACATCTACGCCTTCGGGATGCGCTCGGTCGAGATGAAGTGGAAGGCCACCGGCTATCCGCTCCACGATCATCCGCCCGGGATCTATCCATTCGATCCCGAGATGCCGCACCGTGAGCGCGCCCAGCGGCAGATCAAGCTACTCCGCGCCGGGGTCCTGGGCGAGCCGAACGGCAAGCCGCAGGTCGATCCGGAGGTCGAGCGGATCCTCTTCGACGTCATCGCCCGCTCGGCGGACACCAACGCGGTCGACCGGCCGGTGACCTTCCAGTGGAAGTTCAAGGACGCCGAGCCGTACTACGTGCGGATCAACAACGGCTCCACCAGCGCCGGCGAGGGCCTGGCCGAGCATGCCGACGTCACCCTGAGCACGACCTGGGCCGATTGGGTCGACGTCGCGACGCGGGGCCACGACGCCAGACTCGCGATGCTCCGCGGGAAGATCCGCCCGCGCGGATCGCTTCGCCAGCTCGCCCGGATGCCGAAGATCTTCCCGCCGCGCCCGGCGTCGAGCCGCGAGCCGACCGCCTCGCTTCAGTAGAGGGCTAGCCCTCCGAATCCCGCTTGCGGCCCGAGATCCCGCCGCCGAAGCCCTCGGCGTTCGGTGGTCTGAACAGCACCTTGAGCAGCGCCTCCCGCAGGCCGGGGACCTCCGAGGCATCGATCGTCTGGCCCTTCCGGTCCGGATCGATGCCGTGCTCGCGAAGAACGTTCTCGACCTCCTCGCGCTGACCGGTACCGCGCAGGTCGACCTTCTGGCGCGGCTCGATTTGAGCGCCACCCGATGTGCTCACCCAACCGGTCTCCCCCATCGAGACGCTCTGTGAGTCCGGGATCGCGGAGCCCCGCACCGCCGCGTCGAACTCGGGAGTGCCCGGCCTGGGGATCGCGTCCTTATCCCCTCTGCGCAGGAATCCGAACATGCCCATGACCCGAATCCTACGCCCCGCCCTCCACCTCATCCGAGGCCGAGCCGAGCTGGTCGACGCCGCTGAGACTCGAGGGCCTCCCCGGCAGATACATCGCCGAGCCGGTGACCAGCGCGACGAGCTTTCCGTCGGCGTTCGTGATCCGGCAGCTGGAGACCGCTATTTGGCGGCCGCGGTGGATCACCTCGGCTTCAGCCGTAAGCTCGCGCATGTCCGGCTGAACGGGCCGAAGGAAGTTGACCTTGAGGTCGAGCGGAGCAATCGCCACCCCGGGGCCCGCGGTCGTGAACACGGCGCTCGCCAGCGCGAACTCGCCGAGCATTGCCGTGAATCCGCCCTGAACTGTCCGGAAGGAGGTCGAGAGCCAGGGGCTGCACGGCAGCGCGCAGGTCGCCCGGCCGTCGGAGACCTCCACGACCCTCAGTCCGGTGAGATAGTGGAGCGGCGGAAGTGGCAGCTCGCCCGCGAGCTGAGCCCGGACGATCGCCAGACCGCTCATTCGCTCGAACACCTCCTGATCGAGCGCCTGCCCCTGCAACGGTCGGCGCAGCGGGTGACCCGGGTCCGCGCCCGGGAAGGGCTGGTCGATCACCGGCAGCTCGCTCGGGGGCTCCGGAAGCGGATCGATCGGCGGGAACATCGAGCACCTCGAGGTCCCGTGAGCGACGAGCTCGCCGGTCCCCTCATTGATCATGAACGCTTCGGAGAGGGCGACCGACCGGCCCTGGTGAATGACGTGGCCGCTGCCACTGATCCTTCCCTCCGGATCCGCGTGGACCGGCCGCAGGAAGGTGAGTGAGATCTCGGCGGTCGTGAACGCGACCCCCGGCGGGCACTGAGTGTGGATCGATGCGCCAAGCGGCGCATCCGCAAGCACGGCGAGCATTCCGCCGGTGACGACTCCGGCGGAGTTGGCGAACCAGGGGGATGCCGGCATCTCAAAGGCGGCATGGCCGAGTGAGAGCTCGCGGAATGGCATCTCGGTGAGATATGCGATGGGCGGGACCGGAAACCGCCCCTCCCTGGAGGCCCGCAAGCGGTCGATACCTGGCAAAGCGAAGAGGTCTGCGGGCGGATACCCGCCGATCGCCTGCTCTTGCCAGATCGGCTTGACCTCACCGCCCGTCACGATCCGAACCTATCCGACCACCATCCCCGGCGGCCGATAGCCGCTAGGCCCTGGCAGGTTGCGCGCCGCGCGTCGCCGGCGTGGGCTCCGGGGCGCCACTCTCCAGCCCGACGTGAGGCAGGATCCGGTCGAGCCAGCCGGGAAGCCACCAGTTCCACTCGCCGAGGAGCTGCATCGCGGCCGGGACGAGGATCAGGCGCACGAGGGTGGCGTCGATCGCGATCGCGACCGCGTTTCCGAGACCGAGCTGCTTGATCGACGGCACGCCCGTGAGGACGAACACCGCGAAGACGCTGACCATGATCAGCGCCGCCGAGGTGATCACCGCGGCGCTCGAGGAGAGCCCCTCCGCGACGGCGCGTTTGTTGATGCGGCGACGGTCTTTGTGGTCGCCGTTCATGTATTGGTCATAGTGCTCCTTGATCCGGGAGAGGAGGAAGACCTCGTAGTCCATCGAGAGACCGAAGACGACCGCGAAGACCAGCGGCGGGGTCAGCGTGTCGAGGGCGCCGAGCTTCTCGAAGCCGAGGAACCCGTCCAGCCAGCCCCATTGGAACACTGCGACGAGGACGCCGTACGCGGCGCCGATCGAGAGCAGATTCATCAGCACGGCCTTCAGCGGCAGGACGATCGAGCGCAGCATCAGCATCAGGACGACGAACGAGAAGGCGAGGACGAAGACGATGATCTTCCACATCGAGCCGTTGATCTGATCGCGAGAGTCGAGCACCCGTGCGGCCTCCCCGCCGACGTCGACGCTCGCGACCGAGGCGAGCGCGGACGCGGGCACGATCTTGTCGCGCAGACGGGTGATGAGGTCGAGCGACTCCTGTGACTCAGCCGCTTGGGCTTTGGTGGCGACGTCGATCATCACGGTGCTGTCGCGCTCGATACCGTGGGCGACGCCCTCAACGGCGGGATCGGTGGAGGCGCGCGAAGCGAAGTCGCGGACCGCCGCTGCGTTCGCCCGGTCCGAGGGTGTCCCCTGATCGAACGTGGCGACCACCTTGACCGGGTCGGCGCCGCCGCCGCTGGCCTGGGCGGCAAGCTCGGTACCGACCCGCGCATCGTGACCCTCGTCGAACTGATTGATCGCGCCGTTTCCAGTGGTCAGGCTGAGCACTGGGATCGCCATCGTGAGCAGCACGGCGCTCACCGCGACCACCGAGAGAACCGGCCGGTGCATCACCGCGTAGGTCCATTGCTGCCAGAAGGTCTCGCGATCGGGCGCTGTCGAGCCGCGCCGGCGAGGCTTCCGCCAGACGCGGCGGAAGGCGCGTAGGACCCTCCACGCGATCCCGCCCGCCTCGACGCGGTGACCCATGAGCCGGATCAGAGCCGGCAGCAGGGTGGTCGCAACCAGGATCGCGATCGCGACGACGATCATTGCGCCGAGCGCCATCGATCGGAGCGCCTGGTTCTCCACCATCCAGAGCCCAGCCAGCGAGATGATCACCGCGAGACCCGAGAAGGTCACAGCCACCCCCGACGTCGCGAGAGCCTCGGCGCGCGCCGCTGCCGCGCCCTTGCCGGCGCGCACCGATTCGCGGAAGCGGGCCAGAATGAACAGGGAGTAGTCGACGGCGACGCCGATTCCCAGCATCGAGGCCATGTTGGTGACGAACACCGACATCTCCATCTGCTGGGAGAGCAGGTAGATGATCGCCCCGGTCACCGTGACGGCAACGGCGCCGAGTACGAGCGGCAGGGATGCGGCCGCGAGCGAACCGAAGACAGCGATCAGGATCAGCGCGACGATCGGGAAGCCCTGGGCCTCGGCGGTCTCGAGATCCTCCTTGGAGACCTCCGAAAGCGCCGCCCACATCGCCGGCTGCCCGACGAGATATGGCGTGATTCCGTCGAACGACTCTCCGGGGGAGATCACCTCGCGGATGTCCGTGGCCGTGTTGACGAGCTCGTCCGCATCACTCGATGCCTGGACCGGCGCGATCGCGACCTCTCCGGCGGCGAGCTGCGCCTTCGCGCGGTCGGCGGCGGCCGGCGTCAGCCTCGCGTCGTCAGTCGAGTTGATCTCGGCGGCGACCCGATCGACCGCCGCAGCGGCCCGCTCGCTCCCGGCTCCAGCCTCCGCCTCGAAGACCACCGCGATTCGCCCTTCCTGGCTCTCCGTGAACTGCTTCGTGATCGCCGTTTCGACGGCCTGGGACTGGCTGCCCGGGACGTCGAAACCACCACCGCTCAGATGCTCCGTCTGCTTCGCGGCCATCGGGGCGGCGACCACGACGGTGATCAGCCAGGCGGCGACCACCCACCAGCGCCGGCGCGTCAGAAAACCCGACAGGCTGACCATGAACGACCTCAAGGCTTTCCTCTCGTTGTGCGAGGGTGCTCCGAGCTATGCCGAGGAGCAACCCGTTTGTGTTTGGCTGCTCAGCCAGTTTCGCGTGCAGGCAGTATGTAGAGCCAGGCGCGCTACCTGTGTGATGTCGATCACTCCGCCCCGGTTCGGTACCTCACCGGGATCGGACCTCAGTGGTTTACCCGGGAGCTAGCCCGACAAAAGGTGGCGAGCGGATTCGGTGCCGGCGCCGATCACGTCCTTGTGATCCCGCTCCGGGTCGGAGAGCAGCTGAAGGGCGATCCCGTCGGCCAGCGCGAAGAGCAGCGCGACGACGGCGTCGATCTCGTAGCGCGGCTTGATCACGCCCTCGGACTCCTTGGCGCGGAGGATGTCGGCGACGTGCTCGCGGGTCTTCTTGAAGAGCTCGCCGACCTCGCGCTGGATCTCCGGGTTCCTGCGCCCGGCGGTGAACAGGTCGAAGAGAAGGACCCAGAAGCCGGGCTCGTTCTGGATCGAGTCCTCCAGGTCCGCGACCAGTATCCCGAGCAGCTCGTCGACCGACCTGGCCTTGCCGAGCGGCTCGTCCAGTCGCGCGATCCGGTGCTCCGTGTCGCGGCGGACGACCTCGACCAGGAGCGCTTCCTTCGTCCCGAAGTAGTAGTGGAGCAGCCCCCGGCTCACCCCCGCCTCGCGGGCGACGTGCTCGAAGGTCGAGCCGGAGATCCCGCGGCGTGCCACGCTCGAGCGCATCGCCTCGACGATCCGCTGCGCCTTCTCCCCGCTGAGCTCGCGCGTCTGGGTAGCTTCCATCGCCGGAAACTCTAGGCGTTCGGCTGGCCGGACAGCCGGTCAGCTCAGCGCAGCTGGACGGGTGGGTAGTGCCCGGGGATCACCACGGCAGGGTCGAGATCCCGGATTCGACGCCACTGCTCGAGGAGTTGCTCCCGCTCGGGCCCGAAGTCCTCCGGGAGATCCATCTGGTCGAAGTACTCGGGCAGCGGACCGACGCAGTCGGATGCGATCACGACGAGCCCTTCGTCGGTGTCGACGAGCAGCGAGATCAGACCGTCGCAGTGACCCGGGGTGAGCATCCAGCGCAGGCCCGGCTCGATCTCGCCCTCCTCGCCATCGAGAATCTCGAGGTTCGCCATCTCCATCACGCCGGAGACGACCTGGGCGTAGGGAGCCTCGGTCTCGATCCGGTGGACGTAGGTGCGACGCATCGGCCATCCGGCCAAGCCCTCGGCGTGGTCGAAGTGAAGATGCGTGAGGATCACGTCCTTGACGTCGTTCGGATCGACGCCAAGCTCCCCCATCGCGCCGAGCAGCGGGGCGCCCTGCATGATCAGGCCGGGATCGACCAGGTAGTCGCGCTCGCCTCGGATCAGGAGGGTGTTGGGGAAGGCGACCATCCCCGCCGCCCGGCCCCCTTCCTGCAGTGCCTTGTAGCGCCGGAAGCCATCGGCGGAGCTGTCGATGCTCGGCGCCTCGGCCTCGCCGTTCGAGACCGCGAACACGTACCGCTGCGCGGGAACCAGGACGTGAACGCTCGCCATCACCGCGACCCTACCCAACGCATCGAGCGTCCAGCATTTGCACCCATGGGGTCAGACCCCGTAACAGAGGCGCCCTAATACAACGAGGGCGCCCGAAGGGCGCCCTCGGCGAAACCGGTGATTGCCGCGCTCAGACGCTCGGAACCGACTCGGTGTCCGGAGCGGGGGTGGTCGTCGAGGTGTACTCGAACTCCTCCTCGGCTCCGAACAGCTTGTCGAGCACGAGCTTCCGCGCGTCCTCGCTCAGGATCAGGACGAGGGCCGCCCCGAGGATCGCCACGAGCAGGGCCTTTCCAAGCCCGAACCGGCGTCCGGTCCTCCGGCCGCGCAGCTGCTGTGAAGCGTCCCTCAGTGACTCGGCGGCCTGACGCAGGTCGCGCTGGACCTTCTTGTCGTCCATTAGGGCCTTCGCGGGACCCCTCCCATTCGACATCCGCGCGTACGCGCCGCGAGCGGCATCGAACGCCACCCGGATGTTCTCGCGAAGCTCCTCATCCTCGATGAGCCGCCGCAAGTAGGGGTTGGACGCGACAGAACGGGCAGCTTCGCCGGCTTTCGCGCTTCTGCTTTGTGCCCCCATGGGTCTCCTCAGATCGTTTTCCAGGGTGCAGAGGGGAGATTACCCGCTGGGCCGTTTCCCATCCGCCTGCAGCGCGACATCCAGAGCGCCCTTGATGTCGTCGACGTAGACGAAGTCAAGGCCCGCTCGCTCCCGCTCGGGGATCTCCTCGACGTCTCCCTCGTTGCGGTCCGGGACGATCACCTGCTTGATCCCGGCCCGCTGGGCGGCGAGCGACTTCTCCTTGAGGCCGCCGATCGGAAGCACCTGGCCGGTGAGCGTGACCTCCCCCGTCATCGCGACGTCGTTTCGCACCGGCCGGGAGCTGACCAGCGACGCGAGCGCGGTCGCCATCGCGATCCCGGCCGAGGGCCCGTCCTTGGGGACGGCGCCGGCGGGAACGTGGACGTGGATGTCGTGGTTCGCGAACCAGTCGTCCGGCAGGTCCGGCGCGACCTCCTTCGCGTGGCCGCGGACGAGCGAGAGGGCGGCCTGAGCGGACTCGCGCATCACGTCGCCCAGCTGACCGGTGATCGTCAAGTTGCCCGAGCCGGGGACCGCGGTCGCCTCGACGAACAGCACCTCGCCGCCCACCGGTGTCCAGGCGAGGCCGGTCGCCACCCCTGGGTCCTTGGTGCGTCGGCGCTGCTCGGCGAAGAAGCGGCGCTTGCCGAGCAGCTCGCGGGTGCGCTTCGCGGAGATCTTCACCTTGCCATCCGCCTTGCCCTCGGCGATCTGGCGCGCGACCTTCCGGCAGACCGTGCCGATCTGCCTCTCCAGGTTGCGAACCCCCGCCTCGCGGGTGTATTCGTCGATGATCGCGGTCAGCGCCGGATCGGCGATCTCGATCTGAGAGGCCTTCAGGCCGTTCGCGTCGAGCTGCCTCGGGACGAGGTAGCGCTTGGCAATGTGGAGCTTCTCGTCGACGGTGTAACCGGCGAGGTTGATGACCTCCATCCGGTCCTGGAGCGCTGGCGGGACCGGGTCGAGGATGTTCGCCGTCGCGATGAACATCACGTCGGAGAGATCGAAGGGAAGGTCCAGGTAGTGGTCGCGGAAGGTGGAGTTCTGCGCCGGATCGAGGACCTCGAGCATCGCGCTGGAGGGGTCCCCGCGGAAGTCGGCGCCCATCTTGTCGATCTCATCGATCATGAAGACGGGGTTCCTCGTGCCGGCGTCGCGCAGCGCCCGGAGGATCGTCCCGGGCAGGGCGCCGATGTAGGTGCGGCGATGGCCGCGGATCTCGGCCTCGTCTCGAACCCCTCCGACCGAGATCCGCTCGAACTCGCGGCCGAGCGCCCTCGCGATCGAGCGGCCGAGGCTCGTCTTGCCGACGCCGGGCGGACCGACGAAGCAGAGGATCGGACCCGGCGACTCGGGGTTGAGCTTGCGGACCGCGAGGTACTCGAGGATCCGGTCCTTGACCTCCTCCAGGTCGTAGTGGTCGTCGTCGAGGATCTCGCGGGCGTGGCCGATGTCGAGGTTGTCCTCGGTCTCGTTCGACCAGGGCAGGTCGACCAGCCATTCCAGGTAGGTGCGGATCACGCCGTACTCCGCCGCGATCGGCGGGAGTTTCTCGAGCCGGCTGAGCTCTCGGTCGGCCTGCTGCTTCGCCTCCTCGGGGAGACCGGCCTCTTCGAGGCGCTGGCGCAGCTCGTTGACCTCGGCCTGCTGCTCGTCGCCTTCGCCGAGCTCCTCCTGGATCGCCTTCAGCTGCTGGCGCAGGAAGTATTCGCGCTGGCCCTTGTCGATCTCGGACTCGACCTGCGACTGGATCTTCGAGCCGAGCTGAACCACCTCGAGCTCGCGGGTGAGGATCTCCGAGAGACGGCGGAGTCGCCGGGTGACATCAACGGACTCGAGCAGCTCCTGCTTCTCCTCCGTCGAGATCCGAAGCGCGCCGGAGATCAGGTGAGATAGGGCCGATGGCTCGTCGATGTTGGCGACCGCGAGCTGAAGCTCCTCGGGCAGATAGGGGATCGCCTCGATGATCTCGCTGAACGTGCTCTGGACGTTCCGGGTGAGGGCCTCGAGCTCGGTCGACTGTTCGATCACGTCCGGCATCTCCTCGATCCGGGCAACCAGATAGGGCTCCTCGGTCACGTAGTCGAGGATCCGGATCCGCTCGCTCCCCTGAACCAGGATCCGAAGCGTGCCGTCCGGCACCTTCATCATCCGGGCGACGGTGCCGGCCACTCCGACCCCGTAGAGGTCTCCGGGAGCCGGCGCGTCGTTCTCCGGATCCTTGGAGGCGACCATCGCCAGCATCCGATTCCCGGAGAGAACGTCGTTGACGAGCTTGATCGAGCGCTCCTGACCGACCGCAAGCGGGGTCAGGGTGTCGGGATAGGTGACGGTCTCCCGCAGCGGGAGGATCGGCAGAGCGTCCGGGAGCGGCTCGGCCGTGCGCGCGGCCTCCTCCACCTCCGGGATCTCCACCACTTCGAGCTGGGGCGCTTCGACCTCCGCCATGTCAGTTAGTGCGCCTTCACCGTGCGCACGCCCGCTACTCGGCGCGCTCGATTGGAACCTGGCGGGCGGGCCGCGGGACCCGCGTGGGCAGATCGACGCGCAGGATTCCGTCCTCGTAGGTCGCCTGCGCCTCCTCCGCCACGACGTCGACGGAGAGCTCGACAACCCGCCGGAAGGGACCCGACGGAAGCTCGACCTGCTGATAGGTGCGGCCCTCGGTCTCGCGCACCGGGCGCTCCCCGCTGATCACCAGGGTGCGGCCGCGGACCTCGAGATTGACCGCGTCCAGTTCGATCCCCGGCAGCTCCACCTTGACGATCGCCTTCTCCGGCGCGTCGTCGCCGCAGTAGTAGACGTCCACGCGCGGCACGAAGGCCGCCGTCTGCCGGCGCTGGCGGTATCCCGCCTGGTCCCAGAAGTCGCCGAGAAGCTCATCCATCTCCCGGCGCATCCGGGCGAAGTCTGCGAATGGATCGCGCTGGCTGGTCATTACGCAAAAGCGTAGCTAGACGTCATAGGTGGCTCCCTCGTGGGCGATCTCGACGGGTCCGCCAAACCCGCGCTCGGCTTCCTCGCGCGCCCAATCGTCCCCAAGCTCGTCGGAGATGTGAGTGATCACCACCCGCTTCGCGCCGGCGCGCTTCGCGTGCTCGCCCGCCTCTTCCGGAGTGAGGTGACCCCGCACGCCGGTTCGCTCGGGCCGGGGCAGCGTCGCCTCGATGATCAGCAGGTCTGCGCCACGGGCGATCTCGATGATCTCCTCCCCCGGGCGCGTATCAGCGCTGTAGACGATGCCACCGCCATCCCGGGCGCCGATCCGGACGGCGAAGGTCTCGACGAAATGGGGCACGGGATGGAAGCTCGCCCGGATATCGCCGACCTCGACCTCGTCGCCGCCCGCGTACTCCTCGATCCGGAACGCGAGCTCGATCAGGTCGTCGTTGCCCCAGGACCCGACCACCCGCCGAAACATCTCGCTCGCATTGGGCGGTGCGATCAGCCGCGGGCGGGCCGGATCGTCGGTTCCCTTCCAGATGTGCACCGGGACGGGCTGCTGCTTGGGCGCATAGATCAGCGCATACGAGTACGGAACGAGATCGAGGAAGTGATCGGCGTGGAGGTGGGAGATGATCACCGCGTCCACCTCGGTGTAGTCGAGCCGCTCACGCAGCTTGCCGAACACCCCGTTCCCGCAGTCGAGCAGGACCTGGGTCTCCCCCTCCTCGATCAGATAGCCGCTGCACGCTCCGCCGGCGTCCTGCCAGGACGGTGACTTGCCAAGCACGGTGATTCTCAAGGTGAGCGCCCCATAGACCCGCGGGCACTCTAAACAGCTTGGTTCACGGCTTCGCCGTTAAACGGGTTGCTCTCGGCTTCGCCTCGAGCACCCTCGCATCGACGCTACGCGGCTTGCACGACAACCTGCGCGGTGGTCTCCCCGGGCCGGTCGCGCATCAGCAGCGCGGGTTGCCGGGGCGGAACCAGGCCCTCGGGAGTGTCGGGTCGGAAGGTGGGGCAGGGAGAATCGAGTCCAAGGGCGCACAGGCCGCGGCGCTTGAAGAAGCAGTCCTCGCAAGTCACCGCACCATCGCGTGCTCGACCGTCGGCCAAGTTCGCCCCGTCCCTCTTCTCGTCATGACCGGCATCAGCGTCGGCCACAAACACCGCCGACGAATCTACCGCCGTCTGGATCTTCCGCCCCGGGCTGGCCCCGCGACTTGGCTCCATGATGCCATTTGCGGCGCCTGCCGTCAGGCGGGTTTCCGCAAATGGCGCTCTTCTTTTTTCACCGTTTGATCACGAGTTCCGCAAGCAGCGCAGAGACCGAGGCCCCCGAAGCCTCTCGCTAA
>Ga0299913_10001965_pt1 | contig 15840 bp, 11 predicted proteins | sample RVTome_9_FD_201360 | JGI IMG/M metagenome (GOLD analysis project Ga0299913, IMG submission 201360) | Soil microbial communities from uranium-contaminated site in the Upper Colorado River Basin, Wyoming, United States - RVT155D38 (version 2) ...
CCGCCCCGGGCTCTCGACCCTCTCCGTCCTCCGGCAGGTCCGGCGTGCGGATCGACGGTTCACCGCGTGGGCGACCAAGCGCCGCCGCCTGCTCGAAGCACGGGAGCGGGAGGTCGAAGCCTGGCTGTACACGTGGGGGATCTTCCGCGTCTGCCCGGTGGACGCACCGCACTACATCCACAACGACTTCGGCGAGATCGTGACCGTGGAGGACGTCGAGCCGCACGTGCACATGGGCAGCGACATCGAGGCTCCGACCTGGACACCGATCCGCGCTCCCTTCGACGGGTACGCGTGGGGGTCCTACTCGCCGCTCGGCGGCTACCAGGTCCGGGTGCGGAACGATCGCGGATACGTGTTCGTCGCGCACCTGATCGGTTACGGGGATCTCGGATGGGTCGGAGCGGGTGCGACCATCGGGTACGTCGGCGACACCGGGCTCTCGACCGCGCCGCACGCCCACTTCGAGTGGCATCCAGGGTACGGGGGGGCGGTCGACCCGTACTACCTGCTCTCCCTCGCCTGCGACTGATCAACGATCGATCCGCCGCTCCCCCTCCTCAGTGAGCCGTTGGCGTCAGCATCACCGACCGTTGCGAGAGAAGTGCTGGTAGTCCTTGACGTCGGTCCAGTCCCCGCCCCACTCCCAACCGCGGTACCGGAAGGCCCACCACACGTCGTCGCGGTGGAAGATCATGCCTCGACGGCGGTTGGAGCGATCCACGTAGGGCGCGCCGTTCGAGGGGGACACGCCGCCGCTCCACACGTACGGGTTCTCCACGGGGTTCACGTCGATCGCTCGACCGAATGCATGCTGCGACCACACTCCTGGTTGCCCGGCGCGCCAGCGGCAATTGAAGGCAGACGTGTTGTCGTGCTCCATCGAGGTCCGGTCGTCGGCCCCGTAGTAGTCGACGAGCCGCATCTGTCGTATGGGGAACGACCTTCGGTACAGACGACCGAAGATGCGGACGACCTTCTGGGCGACATCTCGATGGACGACCAGTTTCCCCGTGTGCGCCGTGCGATCGAATCCCCAGTAGCGGAGCCTCAACAGCCGGAGGTCGCGGAGGGGCACGGGGCATCCGGGACGCCAGGACACACCGTTCATCCAGCGCCTGATGCCACGGGGCAACGGCTCGATGGTGCCGGTGTACTCGGGACGCTCTCCCGCGCGCACCGGTGTCGCGGGCGTGCCGGCCCAAAGGAGCACGACTCCGAGAGCGATCAAGACGACTCGACGCATGGGGCCAAGGGTACCGTGCGACGGTTCAGCGCCACTGATTGGTGTCGTCATCCCCTGTCGAGCGTTTGCTCTCCACCGCGCGGGTCAGTCGTGTGCGGAGGCTGACCCCGTCTTCCTCGGGAGCGACGAAGTTGTTCTCCGCCTCGAGGCCGTCCTCGGCCTCGAGCGAGGTATCCACACCGCTCTTCGCGAGGATGAGCTCGGCGCGAAGCGCCGCCGTCTTCTCCTCCGCGGCCTGGGCTCGTTCCAGGGCGGTGGCAAGCTCGTGGCGGAGACGCCCGTTGTCGACCGAGGTCTGCGGCGCATCGCCGCGCTCTCTCGCGAACCGCAGCTCCGCCTGCGCGTTCTCCGCTTCTGCGTACGCTCGGCGGGCCCGCAGCTCCGTCTGCTCCAGGCGGGTCTCGAGCTGGAGGATCTCCGCCTGCAGCTCGCCCAGGCCGGCATCGCCGTTCGCTCCCGCGACCGGAACATCGGTCGGCTGCGTGACCGACCGTTCGGCTCGCTCCATCGCTTCACGCGCAGCTTCTTCGGCTCGCTCCGTCGCCTGACGGGCCGCTTCCTCGGCTCGTGCCGTCCCTTCACGCGCCTCGGCCAGACCTGACTCGAGCTCCGTGGCTCGTCGCGTCGCGGCGGCCAGCTCGTTCTCGAGCGCGGCGATCTTCTCGGTCACGTCACCCGAGGCCGCCTCACGCGCCGACAGCGCCTCGTCGTGCTCCGCGATCCGCTCGCGGAGCGATCGCAGCTCCTCGTCACGCGAGGAAACGTCGGCACGAGCGGCCTCGAGCTCCACGCGGAGCTGGGACTCGAACGACTCCTTGTCCGCCGACGTCGCCGTGAGATCGCGGCGCGCAGAGTCGAGCTCCTCTCGCGCCGCGCTGAGCTCTACGTTCTTCGCATCGAACTCTTGCACCTTCTCGGCAAGCTCCTGCTCCTTGGCGAGGAGCTGCTGTTCGGTGGTCCGGAGCGCCTCACCCTGGCTCGAGGAGGCTGCTTCCAGACGCGATCCGAGATCCGACGCCCGGGACTCCGCGACCGCCAATCGGTCACGGGCCTCCTGCAACGCGCTCTTGTGCTCGGCCAGTTCGGTCTCCAACGCCGTGGCCCGCGAGGCCTCGTCGGTCTCCCGGGCGTCGTGTTCCGCCTCCAGATGAGAGAGTTGCTCTCGCAGCGACGCCATCTCCTCTTGGGTCGAGGCGTGGCCGGCGTCTCGTCGCACGAGCTCCTGCTTGAGCTCGGACAGCTCCTGCTGCAGGTGCGCGGCGGTTGCCTCGCGCTCGGCGAGGTGCTGCTCGGCGTCGGCGATCCGCGCCTGTGCCTCCCCCACCTTGGCCTGAGCTTCGGCGACGCGAGCTTCGGCGTCCTGGAAACGGGTGTTGGCGTCCTGACTGCGTGACTCGAGCTCGTTCCTGGCGGCGGCCAACAGTTCGACGGCGCCTCGGAGCTCCTCTTCCTTGCGCTCGAGGACCTGCGCGCTCCGCGCTTCCGCCGCCCGGAGCCTCTCCAGTTCCTCCGAGCTCGCGGAGACCATCTGCTCGCGCTGGGAGATCTCCTCCCGGACCGAGCCGAGCTCACGCCGAGTCGTTTCGAGCTCCTGACGTACACCGTGCAGTTCCTCTTCCTTGCGCCTGGTCTCGGACTCGTGGCCCTCGACGGCGGTCTTCAACGCCTCGAGCTCCTCTTGAGCCCGGGCGAGAGCCTCGTCACGTTCCGCGGCGCGCGATTCCGCACTCACGACCTTCTCGGTCGCCTCGGCGAGATCGGACCGGAGGCCGGTGACCTCACTCGACCCTTCCGAAAGCCGGAGCTCGAGGTCGGCCGTCCGCTCCTCCGCTGCGGCCAGCCGCGAGCGTGCGTCCTCCAGCACCCCGCGGTGTTCGCCCAGCCTCGACTCCAGCGTCTCGATCGCCTGCTCGCGATCTGCCTTCTCGCTCTCGAGGGCCCGGTTCGCGTCCTCGAGCACCGACAGCGCCGACTTCGCATCCTCGAACGCCGCGTTGGCCGCCGTCGCTTGCGCTTCGAGGTCCGCGCGCGCTGCGATCGCTCGCGCTTCGAGCTCCGCTCGCGCGGCGGCCGCACCGGCCTCGAGCTCCGCCCGGACCGCCCCCACCCGAGCCTCGAGCTCGACACGTGCCACGGCCTCGCGGGTCTCCGCATCGGCGATCGCCGCGACCACGCGGGTCTCTGCCTCGGCGAGTCCTGCCGCGAGGCGGTCCTCCGCCTCTGCCCGAGCAACGATGGCGCGCTCCTCGGCGCGCGCTTCAGCGCGCGCATCCGCGTCTGCACGGATCGCGGCTTCACGAACTTCGACTTCCGTTGCTGCTTCGGCCGCCTCGCGCCTGGCGGTCTCGAGATGATCTCGGGTCTCCTCGAGCTCGCGACGCGCGTCATCGAGGCTGGCGTTCGTTCGGGCTTTCTCGCCGTCCACGAGATCCAGCCGCTCCATCAACTCGGCCTCGCGAGCCTCCGCGGCTGAGACGAACACCTTCAGCTCCTTGGCCGCCGCCTCGGCCTCCCCCGCTCGCGCCAGCAGATCCTTCTGCTGGCTCTCCGCGTCGGCTGCCCTGGCCTCCAGCTCCCCCAGACGGAGCTTCAGCCCCTCGGTCGCGCTGCCCGCGTTCTTCGCCATATCTTGGATCCGGCCTTCGAGTGACTGCGACCGCGCGTCGGCTTCCTCGGCCTTGCTCGAGGCCTCCTCGAAACGAACCTCCAGGCCTTCCGACCGGGCCATGGCCTCGTCCCGCTCACGTCCGATCTCGGCGGTCCGTTCGCGCGCTTCCACGAGCGACCGTTCCAGCTCGGTGACACGGGCCTCGGCCTGGATGAGACGTACCGCGGTCTCGCCCTGGTCGCTCTCGACGTCACCTCGGAGGAGCTCGCGCTCCTCCTGCAGGGCCGCGATGGTGGCATCGGCCGACGCGAGGGCGGTCGATGCCTCCGTCGCGACGGACTCTGCCTCGTGACGTGCGCGCTCGGACTCGGCCAGCGAGATCTTCATCTCTTCGACGGTCCGTCGAAGCTCTTCTGACGCCTGATCGTCCCCTTGGCCCTTCGAGGCCATGGATGTCTTCAGATCTTCCGCCCGTTGCGCGAGCTCCTCGAACCGATCTTCCGTGTCGCGAGCCGTTGCTTCGAGCGTCTTGAGGTCGGCAGCAGCCCGGTCGCGATCCTCGCCGACCGTTCGCAGCTGCTCTTCGAGCACCTGGATCCGATGCTCCGCTTCCTTCGAGTCACCGACAGGCGCATCCTTCAGCTTCTCGCGGAGAGCGGACAGCTCTCCCTCGGCGCGCACCGCTCGGTCCAGCAGCTCCTGTGCGCGGCGGTTCGCTTCCTGAGCGGCGTCCGACTGGCCGGTCGCGTCCCCCGAACGCGATCCGGCTTCACTCGCTTTGGTGACGGCGTCCCGCAGCTGGATCTCGAGCTCGCGGATGCGCTCGACGGTTTCGGTTTCCTGTTCGCGAAGCTGCGTGCGGAGCTGTGTCAGCTGTTCGTCGCGTGCTCCGATCGTGCGACGGAGCTTCTCCTCGTCCACAGAGCTGCCGGGACGCGTGAAGCCTCCGTCGCGGGTGCCGACCCGTCCGACTCGAAGGAGGGCGAACGAGATGCCCGCGAGCAGGAGCGCGATGGCCGCGAGGCCGCCGGCGATCGACTGCACGAGGTTCCAAGGTTGCCCGGCCGCCGCGAAGATGGGAGCGAACTCGTCGACGACCTCGACGGCCGCTTCCGACTGGCGACCGGTGCCAACCCGAAGAGGGGTGTAGATGTCCAGGACGCCGAGCTGGCTGGCGGGCACGATGGAGGAGGTCTTGCCCTCGCCCGATGTCGCGAGACGGATCCCACGCTCGTCGCCTCCTCGTGTGCCGGTCTCTTCTCCGGTCGAGGAATAGACGAGGGTGCCACTCGCCGTCCAGATCCGGACGGTGGTGGTGTCCTCGTCGAGGATGCGATTTTCGACGATCTCCTGTAGGTCCGCCGACGCCTCCTCCGACATGGGTTCCCGAACGTCGGATGCATCCAGCGAAGGGACGAGATGTCTCTTGACGGAAGCGGCGGCGGCCTTGTTCGCGCCCTTCACTCCGGTCTCGACGCCCGTGGACTTCAAGAACCAAGCGCCCGCGGCGAGGCACGCCGACAACACGGCAACACCGACCCACATCATCGGTCGGCCGACGGAGAACTGCTTCTTGGACACCTTTCCTCCTCGGGGAACGGCTGGATGGACCGCCCCTTGGTCAACTCCTCTTCTTTCGGCAGGGCCGAACGCCGACCTAAGTGCGACCCTGGGGGATGCTTCGCGACCCCATCCGGGGGACGCTACGTGCTTGCGGGACAACGCTTCCCGGGATCGGGCGGGTCGTGGGCTGGCGGAGCCCGCCACCCGGTCACTCGTAGGTTCATCGGGAGAGCGATCAGGGGACGTCGCGACTCGGAACTCGTCGCCTACTGGGAGCCGACGAGTGAGGCGAACACGACCACGTTGTCCACGCAATGACCCGTCGTGGAGTCGAACAACCCCCCGCACGTGATCAGTCGAAGCGCCGGGTGATCGGTGTTGCCGTACACGAGTTCTGAGGGGAAGCGGTGCTTGGGATAGCGACGAACGAGGGTGACCTCGAAGATGGCTACCGACCCGTCCCGGCGAGCCACCTTCACCCTGTCGTCGGGGCGGAGCCGACCCAGCTCGAAGAACACGGACGAACCCCGGGGCCCCGATACGTGACCGAGGATGACGGCGGGCCCGAGTGATCCGGGCGTGGGCGAGAACCTGTACCAGCCAGCCTGGTCGTAGCCAGGGCCCGAGGGGACCTGGACCGTGTTGTCCGCGTTCACTCCCAGGGACAGGAGTGATGAGTGGACGCCGATCGAAGGGATGTCGATCGCCACCGGCTTCGACCTCGGCATCACCGTTTCAGCTTGATCCGAGGTCTGACCGACCTGCCGCGGATGGAGCGGAGGCGGGCGACGGCCAACGGCTGCCACCATCGGAGGGAGCGGTGCGCGATCCTGGGGGCCATCGCGACGGCGATCAGCGTCGCCCCGCTCAGCGCAAGGACGACCCCGATCGCGGTGAGAAGAAGGTTTCGGTGAATTCGCCTCATGGGTGTGTGTCCACGTGATCGAGCCATCGGGCTTCACTCATGCCGTGCCTCACGGCGACGGATCGCGAACGTCCCGACGGCCGCCGCGAGCAGCGCCACAGAACGCCGGGAGACCGGCATCCTGTGAAGCGGCGATGGGCCTCTCCTACACGAAGGCGCGGTTCCGAGGTTCCGCCCGGGGGGCATGTTGCCTCCTGCCTTCCAGGAACGGTTGGGTCCTCGAGGGACTCCAGAGAACCGTTCCTTCTACACCCACGTCGGAGTCTCCCCGAGACGGGCTTGAGCACTGCGGAAGAGGACGAGTGGAAGTAGGGGGTACCGAAATCAGTAGTTGTCCCCTAGAGAAACACCCCCGATTCCACGCTAGGATTGTGACCCTCGATCAGCGCGCCGCCCAGACCCCGCGGCCACGCAAGCACGCAGGTGGGACGGAGGTCATGCCGAACGAGCAGCAGTTGTCGAGCGTGTTGAGTGAGTTCGCCCGCACGTTGGTCACGGACTTCCCCATCCAGGGCATCCTCGATCACCTCGTGCTTCGCATCGTCGACGTTCTCCCGATCACCGCGGCGGGAGTCACCCTCATCACGCCGGACACAGATCCTCGCTACATCGCGGCTTCGGACGAGGCGGCGCTTCGGTTCGAGGAGCTGCAGACCGAGCTCGGCGAGGGGCCATGCCTCGTCGCCTACGAGACTGGCGAGTCCGTCTCGGTCGCGGACCTCCACAGTGACCCTCGGTTCCCCAACTTCACTCGACGCGCGCTCGAGGAAGGGCTGGTCGCGGTGTTCACCTTCCCCCTGCGCCATGGCGACATGCAATTGGGAGCGCTCGACCTCTACCGGGACTCCCCCGGAGCGTTGGACACCGCCACGATGGGCGCGGCCCAAACGTTGGCCGACGTCGCAGCCGCCTACCTCCTCAACGCGCAGGCGCGGGCCGACCTTCGAGAGTCCTCCGACCGGTCTCTCGAGATGGCGCTCCACGACCCGCTGACCGGTCTGCCCAACAGGACCCTTCTGATCGAGCGCCTGGACCATGCGGTTCGTCGGGGACGCCGATCGGGGAAACGAGCCGCGGTCCTCTTCGCCGATCTGGACAGGTTCAAATCGGTGAACGACCTGTACGGCCACACCGTTGGTGACGAGCTGCTGATCGCCGTCGCCGAACGCCTGATGGTCGCCCTGCGGCCGGGCGATACCCTGGCTCGCTTGTCCGGCGACGAGTTCGTCATCCTCTGCGAAGACCTGAACGAGGCGGCAGAGGTCGACGCGATCGCCGCCCGGGTCGTCGATGCGGTCGCGGCGCCCTTCGAACTCTCAGGTGGCTCTGTGACGGTAACGGCGAGCGTGGGTATCGCCTTCTCGGGTCGAGGCGATCAGCTTTCCGAGCAGCTTCTCCAGGACGCGGACACGGCCATGTACCAGGCCAAACGCCAAGGGGGTGCCCGGCATCAGATCGTGGACCTGCGCGAGCTGGATCGGGCCGCGGAGCGGACGACTCTGGAACACGACCTGGGCGGCGCGTCCGAGCGTGGGGAACTACGAGCCGAGTATCAGCCGATCGTCGACACGAGCGACGGGCGGATCGTCTCCGCGGAGGCCTTGCTGCGCTGGGACCATCCCTCCCACGGGCCGGTGATCCCGACGACCTTCATCCCACTGGCCGAGCAAGCAGGCCTCATCACCGAGATGGGGCGATGGGTCCTTGAGGAAGCGTGCAAGGACCGCCTTCGCTGGCGAGGGCCAGGTCAGCGCGACGACCTCATGATGTCGGTCAACGTGTCCGCCCACCAGCTCATGGCGCCCGACTTCACCGCCACGGTCGGATCGGTGCTCTCGCATACCGGCACCGATCCTGCGCTGGTGACCCTGGAGATGACCGAGAGCGTCTTCGTACAAGACACCGAGCGAGCGCTCCTCGTGCTCAGCGATCTGAAGCACCTCGGCGTGAAGCTGGCGCTCGACGACTTCGGGACCGGGTACTCCTCGCTGTCGTATCTCAAGCAGTTCCCCATCGACGCCGTCAAGATCGATCAAGGCTTCGTCGCCGACCTGGAGTTGGACCGGGCGAGTTATTTCATCGTCTTCGCGATCATCGAGCTCGCTCACCTCCTCGGCATGACCGTCGTTGCCGAAGGTGTCGAGACCGTCCAACAGCACCAGCGCCTCGCAGCCCTCGGATGCGACTACTGCCAGGGGCACTACTTCGCTCGTGCTATGTCCGCCGATGACCTCCAGGCCCTGATGCAAGAGCCCGTCGATGGCGACACCACGCGTCTCCCTCTCCAAGTCTCTGCCACGCGCTCCCTGCGCTCGCTGCCCTGACGCAGGACATCGACCGGTCCGCGGTGTCGTCGTGGAGAAGAGCGGACTCGAACCGCCGACCCGCTGCTTGCAAAGCACGGCCGGGACAGCGCTGTGACCAGGGCATCCACGATCCGCGCAGGTCGTCCTGATGATTCAAGAGTGGCTCAGAGACTCTAGGACGACCCATAGAAGGCTGACTGGGTACACATTTGGTACACGGCCGGTAACGGCCCTGGGCCTCGACGGGTCTGCGAGGTTCGGACCCGCCATCCCTACAATCCTGGCGTCCACTGACGCGGGGAGAGCGCCTTTGGCAGGTGACGTCATCGGGCGCGAGTCCGAGCTCGCGATCCTCGATCGCTTCCTGGACTCGATCCCGACCGGTCCGAGCGCACTGCTCCTCTCCGGTGATCCCGGCATCGGGAAGACCACCGTATGGCAGGACGGGCTGGCGAGAGCCCTGCAAAGGCGCTACCGCACGCTGTCCTGCGGCCCGGTCGAGGCGGAGACGCGCCTATCGTACGCCGCCCTCGGTGACCTCCTCGAGCCCATCCTCGAGGAGGCACTCCCCACCGTGCCGGAGCCACAGCGCCAGGCCCTCGAGGTGGCCCTCTTGCGCTCCCCGAGATCGGGCGCCCGAGCCGACCAGCGGGCCGTTTCCCTGGCCGTGCTCGGATGCCTCCGATCGGTGGCCTCCACCTCTCCCGTCGTGGTGGCCGTCGATGACATCCAATGGATGGACATCCCTTCGGTCCGGGTGCTCCAGTTCGTCGTGCGGCGCCTGAAGGACGAGCAGGTCGGTTTGATGACGGCCGCTCGAGGAGCCCGTGCCGATGACGACCCCTTGGGCGTCGTGTCGGCCTTCGCCGAGGATCGCGTGCACGCCGTCCACGTCGGACCGCTGTCGCAGGACGCCCTCGAACGGGTGCTTCGGGCCAAGGTGGGGGAAGTGTTCTCCCGAACCACGCTCCTCAGCCTCCACGAGATGTCGGGAGGCAATCCCTTCTTCGCACAGGAGATCGGATTGGCGCTCCTTCGCCGTGGAGGTGACGTGACGGCCGGCGAAAGGCTCCCGATCCCTGGCCGCCTTCAAGAGCTCATCGAGGATCGCCTCGGGGGTCTTCCTGCGCGGACCATCGAAGCCCTGGAGATCGTCTCGGCCCTGTCGGCTCCAACGTTCGAAACGATCGCTGCGGCGATCGCTCCTTCGCGCGGGGTCGACGATCGTCTGGGTCCTGCGATCGACAACGACGTCGTGGAGGTCGTCGGCGACGGGCTCCGGTACACGCACCCTCTCCTTGCTTCCGCCGTCTACCAGAGGACCCCGCTGGCCCGGCGCCGGCAACTGCATGTGCGGCTCGCGACGATCGTCCACGATCCGGAGGAACGAGCCCGCCACCTGGCTCTGTCGGTCGAAGGCGCCGACGCCGCTGTTGCCGGCGCCCTCGAGGAAGCCGCCCTGCTGGCTGGTTCCCGAGGGGCCCCGCAATCCGCGGCCGAGCTCTGGGAGATGGCTCGCCGAGCCACCCCGGAAGACAACGGCGAGGAACTGCGGCGCCGGACCCACGAGGCGGGCCTGGCTCACTACGAGTGCGGGGACACCTCGCTGGCGCGGAGCGTCCTGGAGCAAGCGGTGGACCTCTCGATGGCCGGGCCGGCTCGGGGCCGCGTGCTGCTGGACCTGGGGATGGCCCTCGCCGAGACCGAAGGGTGGCGGGGGGCCTGGGCCGTGTTCGAGGCTGCTCGGGGCGAGGCGGGGGACGATCTCGCGCTGGGGGCACGGGTCGAGCAGAATCTCGGGTACGCCTGGCTGTTCAGGGGAGACCTCGCGGCATCGGAACGGCACGCTCGCGCAGCGCTGCAGCTGGCCGAGGAGCTGCAGGAACCACAGGTGATGGCCGAAGCGTTCCAGGCGTATCCATTCGTCGAGTTCCTCCTCGGACGCGGGGTCGATCAGGAGCTGCTCGATCGCGGGATCGCCCTGGAAGGGCACTTGGAGGGCGAATTCAAATCCCACGTCATCCGTGCAAGCTTCGTCGCGGCTCAGCTCCTCAAGTTCACCGATCGCCTGGACGAGGCCCGCCGGACGTTCACCGAGCTCCTGGGTGATGTCGCGGCGCACGGCGTTGAGACCCCGATCCCGCAGATCCGGTACCACCTCGCCGAGCTGGAGTGCCGGGCGGGCAACTGGGATGCAGCCATGGAGCACGCTCGGGAGTGCAGGGCGGCCGCCCAGCGACTCCGCATGGGGGCGTGGATGTTGTCGGAGGGCCACTTCGCGGTGGGCCTGGTGGAAGCCCATCTGGGGCGGGCCGATTCCGCGAGGCTGGAAGCCCTCGAGGGGCTCCGGGTCACCGAGGCGGCCGGCGAGATCCTCCTCCTGATCCCGAACCTCTCGGTCCTGGGGTTCCTCGAGCTTTCCCTGGGCCGACCCGCCGAGGCTGATGCGTATCTGTCCAGGGCCGTCGAGCTCGAGCAAGCGATGGGCGTTCGGGAGCCCGCCTACTTCCGGGTTATCCCGGACGAGGTCGAGGCGCTCGTCGCCCTCGGGCGGCTCGACGAGGCCGAGGCGCTCCTCGCACCCTTCGAGGATGCCGGCCGGATCCTCGATCGGGCGTGGGCCATGGCGACGGGAGCCAGATGCCGGGCGCTCGTGTTCGCGGCCCGGGGTGACCTCCAAGGTGCATCTGATGCAGCCGATGAGGCCGTCCGTCACCACGATCGTCTGCCCCTTCCCTTCGAGCTGGGTCGAACGCTGTTGGTGAGCGGAACGGTGCAGCGCCGGGTGAAGAGGAAGCGTGAGGCTCGGGACAGGCTCACGCGGGCCCTGGAAATCTTCGAGGGGCTCGGAGCCGCGGCGTGGTCGGAACGCACGCGTGCCGAGCTTGCCCGGATCGGGGGACGGCCCGCCTCCTCGGTGGACCTGACCCCGACCGAGGCCAGGGTGGCGGAGCTGGTCGCCGCCGGGAGCACCAACCGAGAGGCGGCCGACGCCCTTTTCGTCAGCATCCATACCGTGGAGGCCAATCTCAAGCGGATCTACCGCAAGCTGGGCATCCGCTCCCGCACGGAGCTGGCCTCGAAGTTCCCATCCGGCCCCCCGCGATCCTGAGCTAAGACGTACCGATCAGCGCCTCGATCGGTACGGATTTCGGGGATTCCCCGGGACGATGCTCCCTCTAGCCTCGGGCTCAGGGATCGGGGATCGGTCCCCAGGTCAAAGGAGGAACCATGAGCACGAAGGCAGGAACCATCGGGGTCTCGGGTCTGCCGGCGCGGTTCACGCTGTGGACCACGGCCGTATCCGTGCTGGCGGCCGCGGCGCTGATCATGAGCGCGTTGGCGCTCACCCTGGCGGGGCGCGGCGATCGCTCCGTGACGAGTGTGGCAGGCAGCGGTACCCGCGAGGCGGCGAGCATCGGAGCGCCTCTGTGGGACGCGGGCAAGCTCGAAGCCATGCAGGGCCGTGTGCTCGCCGAGAGCGTCCGGGCCGAAGGGTCCGTGGCGCCCTGGGACGCGGACAAGCTCGAAGCCATGCAGGGCCGAGCGCTCGCCGAGACCGTCCGAGCCGAAGGGGCCGCGGCGCTCTGGGACGCGGACAAGCTCGAAGCCATGCAGGGCCGAGCGCTCGCCGGCTAGCTCCATGGTCGTGCCGGCACTGCGCAGCAACGCAAGGCCCTGCTCCGACTGCTCGTGAAGGTGCTTCGCGTGATGAGCCGGGATGAGATCCTCCCCAGGTACAAGATTCCAGCGCTGATTCGCGCACCGGAAGGTCAGGTGGAGACGAGCGGACTCGAACCGCCGACCCCCTGCTTGCAAAGCACGCCCTGCGCAATCCCTTGACCTGCGGCTTCGCGAGACACCGAGGTCGGACGGCTGAAGCCATGGCGATCGGTGGAGCCGAGAGACCGGATAGAACGCTGGGACGGTACACATCGGGTACACGCTCGGACCCTCTAGGTCCACTGACAGAGCGTCGCGCTGATCGAATCACGAGAGCACCAGAAGGCGTACAGGATGCCGCCGCTACCCCACAGCCATCCCGGAGTGCCATCGATCTCCAGAGAGTCGAGCTGCATCGTGAACGGCATCCGCTCTCCGCAGTCGGGGCACGTGGGGAAGTACGGGTTCTGGATCCAGGTCGGTTCACCGCCCAAGCGGTTCAGATTCTCTCCGCTGTTGCTAAGGCCCCAATCCTGGCAATGCCACCTCGGTGCGGACCGTACGACGGTCACAGGTACTTCTGGGAAGGGATCTGCTGGCCATTCGGGTTCGCGCGGGACGACCTCTGGGCCCGCCGGGCTGATGCCGCCGCCTCCGTGCGCGAAGTAGAGGATCCCCTCCGACCACACGAGACAGCTCAGACAGGTGACGAACTCGGTCGGTCCGGGAATCGACGACGGCCCCTCGTCGATCGTGAGGAGTCGGCAGAGCGGGCGACCGCAGACCTTGCACGGGCTGTCGATCGACCCGCCGAAACGTCCGCGTCCAGCGACCTCGCCCGTGGTCGTCCAGGTCGGAGATTCGATGTGGCCATCGATGCCGACCCATCGGAACGGACGGAGGAAGCCATCCTGGAAAAGGACGTGGTGGGGTGGCTCGTTGATGAGTGACCGGATACCTTCCTGTCGGAGCTCCACGCCGACCGAGAAGAACCGTTCAATCGCCCAGGTGTCGTCGTGGGGGATGCTCCCAATCGCGTCGATCGCCGCTCCCCATCCGTCCGACGTGCGTGATTCCATCAGGCAGGTCCACGCCCGGAGCCTGGTCTCGGGGTCCTCCACCGCGAGACGGCTCCTAAGCCGGTCGATCTCGGGACCCGATCCGGCTCCGCGCCACGGCCATTCCGAGTAGTAGGACCTGACGTTCGGTGCGAGGTCCCACAACGTTTCGAGATGCGGTCGGAGGGTGCGAGGAGCCTGGAGGCTTAGGAGTGCGATCAGGCGAGCGGCCTGGCCGTCGCCAGGGTCCGCGCCGCTGCGAAGAGCGGCAACGCTTGCGTCCGCGATGTGGCCCAGCTCCTCGTCGGGAACGAGAGCCAAGACTGCGTTGACGGCGTTTGAGCTTCGTCTCAACCGCTGTGCAGCCAGCTCGATGAGGTCTGGGAGCCGACCGGGTTCATGGACGGCGAGATCGACGGTCTCCTGGAACCCAAACGAGCCCGGCTCCGAGAGCGCGTCGATGATCTCGTCGATCGTGGGTGACATAGCGCCCTCCGTGGGGCGATCAGCGCAGGTGACACGGTAGCTCGGCTTCAGCTCAGGCCGGGCGGAAGGCACTCAACGGGGTGGAGACGGCGGGACTCGAACCCGCGACTTCCTGCTTGCAAAGCACGCCCTGCGCGAGTCTCTGACCTGCGGCTTTGCAGATGATGCTGGTCAGCTCTGAGAACACAGAGTCATCAAGTGGCTCCAGAGACCGGATAGAAGGCTGAGACGGTACATATCCGGTACACGAATCCCCCCGTTGTTACGAGCGGCGGGCGGCGCGTGAGCTGACTAGACGTTCGCGTCCGGGCGCTCGGGAACACGGCCCTGTACGGAGATTCCGACGATGATTGCTCCCACGACGACTACACCGACCGCACCCAGCACGACCCAGTAGCCGACAGCCTTCGTCGGCCACAATCCGGCGGCACCCAGGGCGAACCCGATTTCGTCCAATGTCCACACGACGACGACGAAGAGCGCGGCGGCGGTCCACACCTGCGGTCGTCTAATCCCGACCGACGAGATCACCGCGACTGCGGCGACCCCGGTGAACAGCATCAGGACGGCACCGACCCATCCGGCTCCGGTATGACGCATCGTCTGCATCTCGTAGAGCGAGGGTGCGAACGCCTGCCGCAAGGTGACGTACGGCAAGAAGGAGCCGACGACGAACGCGAGGGTGCCGACGAGCGCGATCCCGTATCCGGCGGATCGCGGCACGGAGGCTCGGAGTTCCTTCATCGCCCGAATCGTCTCATCTCGATCCTGGCGCGGCGCAATGCTGTCGCTCGGCTGGCTAGCATCGTCCCGTGTACAGCTTCCGGCTCGGCTTCGCGCAGATCCGGTGCCCGGTGCGGTGTGACAAGGATCCGGGTGTTCCGTGCTGGAGCTGCGGCGCGAGACCGGACGGGCGAGAGGTGGACCCTGACAGATCGCGGCGACAGCGGCTTGCGGGGGAACTGCTGAGGACGCTGGAATCGAACGACGTCGCCGTCCCCTCCGCCGACCCGTGCGCGAGTTGCTCGTGGTGCCTTCCGAATCAGACAGCGGCCTTTCGAAGTCGCGGCCACCTGTCAAGAAATCTCTCAGGGTTCCGCTATGTCGGAGTACACGAGTGCGGCAATACTCTCTGGCGCGATCTTGGTGTCCTCTGGTGAAGATGGTGAGAACTGAGTTGGGGGCAACCAAACCGGCCAAATCGACTTTGAGACCTGATCGTCATTCAAGAAGGTGACGACCACTTCGGTGGAGGGATAGCTCCCCTGTAGGCTCACGTCCGTCACGGCTCGCTTTAGTACCCGAAGTTCGTCCTTGGCGGACGCCAGAGTCTCTTGGACCTCGGCGAGAACCCTGGCCTCGTAGGTCTCCGCGTCCATAGTCGGTCTCTCCTCGACGTGCGTTCGCTCGATGCCCCGAGGCGTCACCCGGCCGGGCAATGCTACGTCGGCGTGGTCGGTGGTCGTGAGCGATTGTCAGGGTTGCCAATCTTCCAACGCGGGCCATAGTCCACGACCACCCTCCGAACACAGTCCACACCGCCGGCCGGATCCCTCCAGGACACGCGATAGCGAGGTCCCGACGCGACCGTGTACGACTTGATCCATGACTACATCCACCCCCTGTCGAGAGGTCCGTTGGTCTAGGTACGGGTCCAAGCGGAGCCTCTCCGGTACACCTACGGTGCACGTCGGAACCGACGAAGATTCTTGGACCACGGGACCGAGCCAGAAGAGCCCTCTCACCAGACACTTTGTTCGGTGGAGACGAGCGGACTCGAACCGCCGACCCCCTGCTTGCAAAGCAGGTGCTCTACCAGCTGAGCTACGTCCCCGTGCATGGAGTCTAGCGACCCTCTCCGCACGGTCATGATGATCGTTTCGCGCCGGTGTCTGAGCCTGGGGAACCGGATGAGGCTCCCGCGGCAATACGTCGACAGGAGCACGGCTGTCGTTGTACCCGTCGTTCCACCTGGGGGCAGCGGA
>Ga0299913_10001966_pt1 | contig 15840 bp, 13 predicted proteins | sample RVTome_9_FD_201360 | JGI IMG/M metagenome (GOLD analysis project Ga0299913, IMG submission 201360) | Soil microbial communities from uranium-contaminated site in the Upper Colorado River Basin, Wyoming, United States - RVT155D38 (version 2) ...
CATCGTGGGACGGCCTCTCCGGGTATGGGAGGAGGCCTCGGGCCAGCAGCTCACCGATCGGGTCGTTTCCTTGTTGGAGAGCGTGGGGCTGGGCCGACAGCACCTCTACAGGTTCCCGCATCAGTTCTCCGGAGGGCAACGACAGAGGATTTCGATCGCTCGCGCCCTCGCCCTCGATCCCGAGTTCATAGTGCTCGACGAGCCCACCTCGGCGCTCGACGTCTCGGTGCAGGCCCAGATCCTCAACCTGCTCCACGAGCTTCAGCAGGAGCGAGGGCTGACGTACCTGTTCATCAGCCACGACCTCGGGGTGGTGCGGCTGATGAGCGATCGGATTGCGGTCATGTACTTGGGAATGGTGGCCGAGCAGGGTTCGGCTCGGGAGCTGTTCGAGGACCCGAAGCACCCGTACACCGAGGCTCTCCTCGACGCCAACCCCGACATCAGCGCGGACACGTCGAACATGAAGGGATTGCACGGCACGGTCCCCGATCCGGCCAACCCCCCGGAGGGATGCCGATTCCACACGCGTTGCCCGGTGGCCACGCCCATCTGTGGATGGGAGGTCGACGACGCGGTGAGTTGGCTCCACGACCACGAGGCCCTGGGTGACGGTCTGGCCGCAGTAGAGCGCCGCAGCGACTTCGACGCGACTCTTGTCTTCCACGACGAGTCGGCGGCCTCCGCTGCGGTCCAGGCATTCGATCGCGGCGATGTGCCGCCGGCGATGCGAGCCGCGCTGGAAGCCATGTCGGTCGACGGTGCCAACGTGAGCATCAGGTTCGGCCCGGTTCCCCCGGTCGAGCTGGAAGAGGTCGGTGATGGCCGTCTCACCGCCTGTGTGCTCTACACCTCGCGCGGAACCCGGGTCTGAACCTCAGGCCAGCGCCGACCAGAGCAAGCGAATCGCCGCAAAACCGAGCAAGGCGAGCACCACTATCTCGAAGGTCCTCTGGTTGATCAGTCTCCCGATGCGTGTCCCGACGACTGTCATCGCGGCGACCGGGACGATGGCCCACAATGCCTGGGCGGTCCGTTCCGGAGTGAATGCGCCCAACACCACCAGGGTGACCAGTTGGATGAGCCCGAAGACAGTGAAGGTGAGGCTCATCATGTGGATGAAGGATGCGCGGCTCATGCGGATGCTGTGGAGATAGGTCATGATCAGAGGCCCGGCGGTGCCGGTGGCGCCGAGTAGCCCACCACCGACCAGGCCCATCGGAGCGGCGATCCGCCGGGCAGTCTCATGCTGCAGACCGAAGTCGGGATCGGCCAGATGACGCCAGATGTAGGCGGCGATGACGATGGCGATCACCACCGAGAGGATCCGATCGTCTATCTCGGTGAGCACCCAGGTTCCGGCGATGGTGGCGAAGGCTCCGACGACCAGGAAGGGAATCATCACGAATCCGGTGCCCTTTGCGCCGGAGCGGTGCTCCCACAACAGGAGTCCGTTGGAGATCATGTTCGCCAGGGAGAGGACTACGACGGCGTATTCGACACTGGTGATGGCGGCGATGAATGGCACCGCCAGCAATGGGCCTCCCATGCCGGCGACACCTTTGACCGTGTAGGCCACCGCGATGACCAACATCACGATGAGGAACTCTGTCATGAGCGCCGGAGACTGGTGGGGGGAGCGGCGGCGTCCGCCGCGGGCCGGGCAGCCAGGGCTACTCCGGGTGGGTCAGGTCGGGAGGATTCAGCCCCACCGCGCGGAGCAGGCCGAGCTCGTCGCCGAAATACCAGGCCTCGACGATCTGGTCGTCCTCGATACGCCAGAGCCCGACCTCGATGACGTCGATGTGACGACCCGTCTCCGGGATCCCGTAGAGCGGACCCGTGTGGGTGCCTACCACCCGGAATATCCCCCACACCTTGTCACCCTTGGCGGTCAGCTCGATCAGGATGTTCTCCCGGTCGCGCATCGAGTCGTCGTCCATCCCTCCCGGCCCCTGGAGGTCCCACAACTCCCCGATGTGTGTGAATCCGGCTCGGTGTCGCTTGAACCCGGGGGCGAGGAAGGGAGCGCGCTCGGAAACCTTGGCCACCCGATAGGCGGCCACCACCGCCAGCGCCTTTGCTTCTTCCTCGGTGCAAGCGCACTCGGTCGAGCCGAACAGTGAGATGTGGGGGTGATCCACCAAAGCCATGCTCAGATCTCCACGATCGGTCGGACCGCCTCGCGCGACTCGAGCGCCGCCAGCGCATCCCCGACTGCGTCGAGCGGGTAGACGTGGGTAATGAGAGGGCTGAGGTCCACCTTGCCCGATCGCATCAGGGCGATCATCGCCGGATATGCGTTGGGGCTGGAGCGAATACCCATCAGGTCGACTTCGTCGAGCGTGAGACGGTCGACGTCGATCTGGGAGGGCTTGCCCCCGGTGAGACCGAGCAGGGCTACCCGACCCCCCCGCCGCACCGCTCCTATGGCCTGCGCAGGGACTTCAGGGTTTCCGGTGCAGTCGAAGACGTAGTCCACGCCACGCCCGGCGGTGAGTCGACGTACCCCTTCGACCGGGTTCTCCTTCTCGTAGTCGACCACGTCGTCACATCCCATCTTGGCGGCCAGGTCGAGGCGGCTTCCCCGCCCCACCATCACGATCTGCGACGCCCCGGAGGCGGAGGCGACCGCGGCGGTGAGCAGACCGAGCAGCCCCGGTCCGAACACCGCCACGGTGGACCCGGGATCGAACTCGACCCGTCTCAGGGCGTGGACGGTGAGCGATCCCTGGTTGACCAATGCGCCCTCGAGCGGGCTCACCGAGTCGGGCAGCTCGTGCAGCATCTGGGCGGGGCGCACGGCGTACTCGGCCAGGGCACCCGGGGCGGTGTGCCCGTAGAGTCGGTATCCGGGGGTGCCCGATCTCTCGCACAGGTTGTAACGGCCGCGGCGACACATCTGGCACCGTCCGCAGCCGACGTGGTTCTCGGCGACGACCTTGTCACCGGGCTGCAGATCGAGGTCCTCCAGCCCCTCGCCGAGGACGACGACCTCACCGGACCACTCGTGACCCATGACGAAGGGGAGCGCTGGCGGCCAGCCCCGCTCCTCGAAGGCGCCGCTCACCATCTTGAGGTCGGTGCCGCACAGCCCGCAGGCTCTCACCCGGACCAGCACCTCGCCCGGGGCCGGCTCGGGTACCTCCACCTCCTCGACCGCCAGGTCGTCCCACGCGCGCAACACCGCAGCCCGCATCGTCGCCATCAGACAGGACCATCCGAGTCGGGGAAGCGTTCGGAGAGGCTCTTCCAGACGTCCTCGACCGAGCTCACGATGTGGTCGGCGACCGCCTCGATGATCTCGCGGCCGCGGTCCTCGCTGATCGAATCGGGGGAGCCGTACCACCCGGCCGCTGCCACCTCCCTGAAGTCTTTCATCACCGGGAAGACGTCACGACGCCGGAACAGGGCATGACCGTCCGTGCCCCTCTCCACCAAGTCACCCTCGGTGCGCTGGTCGAGACGAACCAGGGAGGGGTCGTGGACGAGGACCGCCGCCGTCTCCATCGAGCCGGCGTGGGTGAACTCCATCTCGTCGGGGAACATGGCGTTGGTGACCACATGAGCCTCGGCGACGACGATCCGCAGTGGCAGGTCGGCCTGGACACGGTCGGCTGCGACCCGGATGGCCGGGGTGTTGCCCTCGTGCCAGTTGACCACGATCAAACGTTCCACGCCTGCGGTGGCGAGTCCCTTGCAGACGTCGTGCATCAGAGAGGCCAGGGTGTCGGGGCTCAACGACAACGATCCTGCCCAAGACAGGTGATATGGGGCGACACCCACCGGGGATAGCGGCAGCACCGGCGCCTCCAGCCGCTGGCCAACCCGGAGGGCGATGGTCAGGGCGGCGAAGTAATCGGTGCCGAGGGGGAGATGCCCGCCGTGTTGTTCGATGCTTCCGGTGACGATCACCGCTGTACCCCTCCCCAGCGCCTCCTCGGCCTGGGGCTGGGTCATGTTGGCCAGAAGCATGTTTTCGTGGTCCATCGGCTCGGTGTTCTCCACCCGGGTGCACAAACGGTTGTTCAGGAGAGCCTAACCCTGCAACAGATCGGCTGTCAGGTCCGTACCGGCGCCGTCGAGCCACGGACCACCAGTTGCGGGGTCACCAATTGGCTCTCCGGTGCCCTGCCCGGGTCGGCGATGGTCTCGAGGAGAAGTCGCGCCGTCCTCGCCCCCAGCTCGTATTGGGAGATGCGCACCGTGGTCAGCGGTGGTGAGAAACGCTCGCTGTAGGGCATGTCGTTGAAGCCGACCACAGAGACGGCTTCAGGACAGGACCGCCCGCTGGCGCGGATGGCATCGATGGCGCCCAGAGCGAGACGATCGTTGGCGGCGACGACGGCGGTGGTCTCCGGGCGCTCCTCGAGCAGCGTCCGGGTCACCCGGTAACCCTCCTCCTCGGTCTGACGCCGGGCGAAGTGGTGGCTCCCGGTGAGCTCGGCGGCCCCGAGTGTCTTCTCGAACGCCTCGAGACGGTTGACCGTCGACGAGACATCCTCAGGGCCGGCCACATGGACGATTCGGGTATGTCCCAACGAGAGGAGATGCTCGACGGCGAGCCTGGTCCCCGCGTGGTCGTCGGGGAGGACCGCACTGATACTCGGTTCGGGTGCCGCTCGATTGAACAGGACCACTGGGACGCCTTGGTCGATGATCCCGGCCAACACCGCGTCGTCCTCCCGGGCCACTCCATACATGAGACCCTCTACCTGGACCCCGAGCATGGCAGACACGTGGGACTCGGCGTGTTCTGGGTCGTCGTCGGTGCTGGAAAGGATGAGCGAGTAGCCGTCTGTGTAGAGGACATCGCCCGCTCCCCTGGTGATACCGGCCTGGTACAGGTTGGCGACGTCGGGCACCACCATTCCCACGACCAGGGTCCGACCGGTGCGGAGTGCCCGGGCGATGGTGTTTCGCCGGTAACCCAGCCTTCGGGCCACCTCCCGGATCCGCTCCTCGGTGTCCTGGGTGATACGACCCGCTGCCGCCTGGTCGTTGAGAACGCGGGACACGGTGGAGACGTGAACGCCGGCCTCCCGGGCGACGTCTCGCAACGTGGGTGCTCGGGAAGCCCGCGTTTCCCCGTTTCCAGAAACGCTCACGGGCCGAGGGTAACCGGGTGGGCTGCCGGCCACCGGCTACCGGCTCGTGTTCTGCGGCTCATCGCCGGGCAGGGCGGTGGGTAGGAGCTTCCACGAGAAAAGCGCCGAGGTCGTGAGGACGGATGCGACGAAGAGGAAGGCCGCTGCCCGTCCCACCCCTTCGAACAGGACGCTGACCACGAGGGGACCTGTGATCAGACCGATGTCTCCGACGAACCGGAACCTGCCGAGGTGGGTCCCGACCTGGGACGGTTCGACGATGTCACCGATGATCGTGGCTGCCACTGGAACGGCAAAACTGGCCAGGGACATCACGACGATCGCGCTCAACCAAAGCGGCACGTTCGGCTCGATGGCGAGAAGCGCCACCCCTGCACCCTGGCCGAGGAGACCGGGGACCAGGGCCGCCTTGCGCGAGATATGGTCGGATAGCCATCCCCCGAAGATGGTGCCCATGAATCGGGCTAAACCGCCCACCCCGAGGGCGAACCCGATCGCAGCCGTACCCAGCCCCAACTCGTCGGCGCCGATCAGAGGGACCAGAGTCTGGGGTACCGCCCCCAGGGTCAGGAACACGGCGAACGACACGCCATAGAGCACCACCATCGAAGTCGAGTGGTGCCAGCGCCCTCCGGGGACGGGCCGGCCCACCGACCGCCGCGCCGGGGCCCGGCCGGTGTACCGCGCCCCGCTCAAGACCAGGGCGGTGACGGTGGCGGCCGCGGCGCCGACGAACATCGCGAAACGCCATCCAGCCACCGAGGAGAGCAGTCCGGCCACGGCAGGGCCCACCGCCTGACCGCCGAGCAGGGCGGCGGAGAACACCGCCATGGAGGTCCCTCGATGACTCGTCCCGGCCACATTCGAGAAGAACGTCATCCCTGTGGCGTTGGTCGTCGCCGACGACACGCCGAGCAGAAAGGAGGCGGCATAGACCGAGAGCACCTCCACGGAGAGCCCGAGGACGAGACTGCCCAATGCGACTCCGGCCGCCGACAGGGCCATCAGGCGCCGCGCCCTGAACCGGTCGGCGAAGTGACCTCCGGGGAGGTCGGCCGCCAACCTGCCGACGGCGAACATCGTGGTCACCAATCCCAGTCGAAAGGTCGACATCGACAACTCCCTCCCGAACTCGGGAAGCAGGGCGACGCGGAAGAAGGCGATCGCGGTGAGGGCGAGCACCGCGGTGGACACCAGGCCGGGTTCTCTGAGCCCTCCGGTGACGCGCAGACGTTGCAGATAGTCTCGCATGGGTCGGGAGGGCATGGTACAAACGTTTGTGCAACCCCCAGGCGGTGAGAACGGCAGAGAGATGCATCCCGAGGACACGTTCGGCTTTCGACTCCTAGGCCACTCCGATCTCGACGGCCACGGTGATGGGATGCAAGTGATGCCGTGGGGCGACGTCCTCTACGTGGCCCATTTCGGGCCCAGTGGCAAAGGGACCTCGATTCTCGACATCTCCGACCGCACCGAGCCGCGAATGGTCCGGCAGTGGGATGCACCTCCGGGCTCGCACACACACAAGGTTCAGGTGGCCGACGGTCTCCTCATGGTCAACCACGAGCTGTTCCGCAGCAACGGCCCGGCGCCGGTGGGCATGGCCATCTACGATCTCGAGGACCCTCGCGACCCTCGACGTCTCGGCTTCTTCGACACCGGGGGGCGGGGGGTCCACCGCATCGTCTACGAGGGCGGCGACCTCGCCTACATCTCGGCCACTCCTGAGGGATACACAGGGAGGATCTGGCTGATCGTCGACGTCTCCGACGCTGCCAACCCCACCGAGGTTGGTCGCTGGTGGTGGCCGGGCATGTGGCAGAGCGGGGGAGAGACGTTTGAGCCGCCGGCGACCGAGGAGTGGCTGGTGCACCATGCGATGGTCGAAGACGATCGTGCCTACCTGGGATTCTGGGATGGTGGCATGGTGATACTCGACATCTCCGAGCCGACCGCCCCCAAGACGGTCGCCCGGCTGGGCTGGGGTGAGGGGGGACACACTCACACCTGTCTTCCGCTTCCCGACCGAGATCTGGTGGTGGTCACAGACGAGGCAATAGCCGACGGCTGCGAGGGCGATCGTCACATGGTGAGGATCGTGGACATCTCCGACGAGAACGCCCCTTTCGTTCGGTCGATCTGCCCGGTGCCGGAGGGCGACTTCTGCGATCGAGGACTTCGCTTCGGCGCCCACTGCCTCCACGAGAACCGCCCCAACAGCTACCGGAGCCAGGAGCTCATGTTCGTCACCTACTTCAACGCCGGGCTCCGGGTATACGACGTCTCAGATCCGGATGATCCCGCGGAGGTGGCGCACTGGATCCCGGAGTGCCCTCCCAACCAGGCCGCAGCGCAGATAAACGACGTTTACGTTGCCGACGACTACACCGTCTATGTGACCGATCGAGTCAACGGAGGCGTCTACATCCTCGAGCCCGATCGAGCGCTCACCGCACGCATGGCGAGTGCCGCCTGGTGACCCGGCGCGGAGGAGGCGACCAATGACCACGTATGACGTCCACGCCCACTGCATACCGACCGCCCTTCTCGCCACTTTGCGCTCGGAAGGTCCCCGACTGGGGATCGAGCTGAGGGATGACGGCGGTGGCGAGTATGCGGTGATCGCCGACCGGGTGCGTCTCTCACCGTTCAACCCTGCACTCAGCGACCTCGATGCCCGTATCGCGGCGATGGACGCCACCGGGGTCGACGTGCAACTGCTCTCCGGTTGGATCGATCTCACCGCGTACGCCCTCGACGCCGAGGACGGGGCCGAGTACTCGAGACGGTTCAACGAGATCATCTCCGCCGAGGCGGGGCGACACCCCGACCGTCTCACTCCTTTGGGCACCATCCCCCTCCAGGACCCGCAACGCGCCGCCGAGGAGTTGGAGTTCGCGGTCCGAGACCTGGGGATGGCCGGTGTACAGATCGCAACGACAGTGGCCGGCACCGATCTCGACAGGGCCGGTCTCGACCCATTCTGGGAGGCGGCCGCCAGTCTGCGATGTCTCATCGTTCTCCACCCATGTGACCCGCTACCCGGAGTCGACCTGTCGAGGAACTTCCTCGACAACATGGTGGGCCGCCCTGCGGAGAGCACCATCGCGGTGGGACACCTTCTGTTCAGCGGAGTCCTGGAACGCTTTCCCGATCTGGTCGTCTGCGTGGTTCACGGTGGCGGGTTCGTCCCGTATCAGATGGGGCGGATGCAGCGAGGTTTCGATGCGGTTCCCAGGTTGGCGGCGCAGAACATCACAGTTGCCCCATCGGAGCTGGCACGACGTCTCTACTACGACACCGTGCTCCACGACCCCAAGTCGGTCGCCCACCTCGTCGCCCAGGTCGGAGCCGACCACGTGCTGATGGGCACGGACTACCCCTTCCCGATGGGCGACCCGACTCCCGTGGCTACGGTCGAGGGGATACCCGAGCTGTCCGACGACGACCAGCTCCTGATCCTCGGCGACAACGTCTCCCGTCTGCTCGCTGCGGTACGCCGCTAGCCGGCCTCGACCGCCTCGTCTCGGTAGTTCCACAGCTGAGGCATGAATCGGGCGATCGCCAGGGCGCCGACCACGCAGGCCGCCCCTCCCGAGACCACCGAGAACCTGACCGATGTGAGCGTGGCCACGACCCCTGCCTCCAGGTCGCCGAGTCTGGGGCCTCCACCCACCACTGCGGTGTGTACCGAAGAGAGACGACCTCGGAGGGCGTCGGGCACCACCAGTTGGAGGATCGTGTTTCGGAACACCGCAGAAATGACGTCTGCTGCGCCGGCGAGAGCGAGGAGACCCAGAGCCAGTGGCAAGTGGCTGGTCAGCCCGAAGATGGCGATGGCGGCGCCCCAGACGACCACCGCGATCACCACGACCCGTCCACGTCTGGAGACCGATCCCACCCAACCCGAGGTCAGAGCCGCAACCAGGGCGCCCGCCCCGGGAGCGGCGTAGAGCAGGCCCACGGTGGAGGCATCTCCGCCGAAGATCGAGGTACCGATGGCAGGGAACAGAGCGCGAGGCATGCCGAAGACCATGGCGTTGAGATCGATCAGGAACCCCGACTGGATGAGAGGCTGTGCCTTGAGGTAGCGAAGACCCTCCCCGATCGAAGACAAGCTGACCGCCCTCCCCCCGCCCTCGGGCCGAAGTCGCCCCACAAAGATCAGCACCGCAGCCGACACGAGGAAGGCGATCGCCTCGATCGAGTAGGTGAGGCGAAGGCTGTAGCGGGCGATGAGGAGCCCGGCCAGCGCCGGTCCCACGGCGGCAGCGACCTCGTGCATCGTCTGATTCAGGGCAAAGCCTTGTGCGATCATCTCACGACGAAGCACGGTCGGGATAGCGGCCATCCTCGCCGGGTTGATCACCCCGGCGAACCCGGCATTGAGCGCGCTCAAGGCAAAAAGGGGCCAGACCAGGGGCTGGGGGAGGGCGGCGTTGAACACGAGGGCGGCGCTGGTCGACGCCAGGGCGAGATGGCCGATAACCAACAGCTTCCTCCGGTCGAAGGCGTCGGCGACGGCCCCGCCGATCAGGGAGACCGCCATGAGCGGGATGAACTGGGCGAGCCCGAGCGCACCCACGGCCAGGGTCGACTCGGTGATGAGGTAAACCTGATAGGGAATGGCAACGAAAGTGATCTGATGACCGAAGCCGGCCATGAGGTTGGCCAGGTAGAGAGCACGGAACCTGGGGGACTCCTGGAGCGGTGTGACGTCCACGATGAGACGCCGCATACCTCGGTTTCGGTTGCTCACGACCGCCCGACCGCCATCACTGCTCGACCCTGCCCACAATCGACTCTCGTTTGATGAGGTGGAACACCACTGCGGCAACGGCGACCAGCCCGGCGTTGGTAGCGAAAGCGATCCCATAGCCTCCCGCGTCGGCGATCCAGCCGAGCAGTGGGGGACCGACCAGGAGCCCGACGTCGCCGGCGGTTCGGAACATCCCCAGCGAGACCCCCCGGGACACCTCGGGGGCGTTGTCAGCGGCGAATGCGGCGGGAGCAGGCCCCGATATCGCCGTGAATACCGCCAGGATCCCGGCGCCCACCAGGAACCAGGTGACATCACCGGCGAGCGAGATCACGGTGAGAGCGGCGGCCACGCCGAAGAGACTGGGGACGATCGCCCTGGTTCGCCCATGCCTGTCTGAGAAGTTGGCCGCCGGTGAGAGGAGCGCCAGGTTGATCAAAGCGATGCCTGTGAGCACCAGACCGATCTCCCCGACGCTCAGCCCGAGGACGGTCACACCTTCGAGGGGCATGAGGGTGTTCTTCGAGCCGGCGCGGGTGAAGAAGATGACAAAGTTGACCAGGGCGATCGAGAGGAAGGTCCTCGACCCGATGATTTCCCGCCAACGCGGCCGGGTCTCCGCCCCATGCTCGAAGTGCTGTCGCGAATTCTTCGGTCGGGTCTCCTCGAGGCGGAAGTAGGCATGGATCGACGCCAGCAGCCCGGCGGCCCCGATCACGAAGAACGGCGCTCTGATGCCCACGGCGTCCGCGATGAGCCCGCCCAGACCGGGTCCGATGGCCTGACCGAAGAGAAGCGCCCCTTGGTTCACCCCGATGAGGCGGCCACGGTTAGCGGGTGTCGAGACGTCGGTGAGATAGACCAGGGCGCCAGTCATGTACATCGCCGACCCGGCCCCAGAGACAAATCTCCAAGCGGTCAGGCTGACGATTCCACCGGCCAGTCCGGCCCCGGTCATCCCGATGGCGAACACCAGGGGCCCCCCGACCAACAGGATGCGTCGCCCGCGACGGTCGGCGAGGGAGCCCAGCGGAACGTTGAGGAGGAGACGCGCCAAGCCGAAGGCCGCCACCGTGGCGCCCACAGCGGCCAGACTCACCCCGAATTCACGGGCGAACACCGGCAGCACCGGACCGGCCATCCCCTGGCCGGTCATCACCAAGGCAGTGCTGACCGAGACCGCAACGACACGTTCGTGGTGACGGACGCGATCCACCCAGGCGCGCCCTCTTCGGCCGCTCATCCGGGACGGGTCATCGACGACTGAGGCTCGTCGGTTGGCAAGAGTGACATGGGAGGAGGGGCATTGATACCATCGATCCTGCAAACGATTGGCCTGCGTTGGGCCTGGCTGTCACCAAGGTAATCCACCTGAGATAACGATTGTGCAACACCGAGCGCATCCCGGGTTCAATCCCGAGCTGGAGTCACTCACCTGTTTCGGCTGTGCCGCGCCTCACGAGATCGGGCGGCTCCATTCCACCTGCGAGAGCTGCGGTCTCCCCCTACAGGTGAACATGAGGTTGAAGCCCGACACCGATCCCGTTTCGGTGATCGACCAGTCGATGTCATCGCTGTGGCGCTATCGGGGGGTGCTCCCCATCCTGCCCGACGCCGCCGTCTCGCTGACCGAGGGTTGGACACCGCTGATCCAGGTCGATGAACGAACCTGGGTCAAGGACGAAGCGCGAAACCCCACCGGCTCGTTCAAGGCACGGGGGATGTCAATGGCCGTGTCCGCGGCCGTCGCCCTCGGGGTGAGTCGACTCGTCGCGCCATCCGCCGGCAATGCTGCCGGGGCTCTGGCGGCCTACGGCGCAGCAGCCGGGCTCGACGTGCTGGTCGCCATGCCCCAAGACACGCCACGCCCCTTCGTGTTGGAGAGCCTCCAATATGGCGCGGAGGTCGAGTTGGTCCCGGGGACGATCGCCGACTCAGGACGTTGGCTCGTCGACAATCTCTCCGGGGGCGACTTCGACCTCTCCACGTTGAAGGAGCCGTTCCGCGTCGAAGGCAAGAAGACGATGGGTTACGAGCTCTGGGAACAGTTCGACGGCGACTTGCCCGAGGTGATCATCTACCCCACCGGGGGTGGGACCGGTCTCGTCGGCATGTGGAAGGCGTTCGACGAGATGGAGACGATGGGCTGGATCGGCCCGGAGCGCCCCCGCCTGGTCTCGGTGCAGTCAGATGGCTGCGCCCCGATCGTCGAGGGCTTTCGCACCGGACGGGACAAGACCCAGCCCTGGCCGGACCCGGTGACCACCGCATACGGGCTGCGGGTGCCCGATCCGATCGCCGGGTTCATCTGCCTCCGGGCTCTCCGTGAGACTGAGGGAACTGCGGTGGCGGTAGCCGAGTCCGATATCGCACCTGCCGCAGCCGCCATGTCGGCCACCACCGGTGTCGACGCCTGTCCCGAAGCGGGTGCGGCGTGGGCGGCTCTGGAGCTCTTGCGAGGTCAGGACTGGATCCGAGATGGAGAGCGGGTGGTCGTGTTCAGCACCGGCACCGGTCTCAAGTACCGGTGAGAGGCGGTCTCAGCGACCTTCGGTGCGCGGGTCGAGGACGTCGCGCAGACCGTCGCCGACCAGGTTGAACGAGAGGGCCCAGAGGAAGACCATCAGACCCGGGAATGTCGAGGTCCACCATCTCCCGGCAATGATGTCGGCCTGGCCTTCGCTGACCAGGGTCCCCCATTCCGCCTGACCGGCGACAGCCAATCCGATGAAGGCCAGGGTCGCCCCGAGCAGCACGGCGTGACCCATGTCCAGGGTGGCCTGCACCGCCACCGGGGCGAACGAGTTGGGGAGGATGTCCCGTCGAATGATCCCGAACTTCGAGTCTCCGATGGTCCGGGCCGCGTCGACATAGTCCTCCTCGCGCACCTGGAGGATCTGACTTCGGATGATCCGGGCGTAGCGGGCCCACATGATCGTGGCCAACGCCACCACGATGTTGATGAACGAAGGTCCCAAGATGGCGGCGATGGCCAGCGGGAAGACCAGGGTGGGTATGGACAGGAAGACGTCGACCAGCCTCATCAGGACGGCATCGACCTTGCCGCCGACGATCCCTGCCGTCGAGCCGACGATGATTCCGAGGAGGACGGCTCCGGTCACCACATAGATGGAGAGCTGCAGGGAGAGCCTTGCCCCCCAGACCACACCGTAGAGGACATCGCCTCCGAGTCGTGTGGTGCCGAGAGGATGACCGTCGGTGCCGGGCGGGACCCCGACCGCGGTCAGGTCGCGTGGCATCTGAAAGGCGCCGCGCGGGTTCACATCCACGATGAGGGGGGCGAAGATCGCCATCCCAAGCATGAGGACGATGAGGATTGCGCCAAACGAGGTGCTGCCACGGCTGAACACATCGGTGGTGGTCGCCCACAAACGGCGCGCCTTGACCCGCATCGGGCTGTCCCTGAGCACTGTCGGCGCTCTCTCGGCTCGGACCGCTTGGAACCACATCGTCAGGTCTTTCTCAGCACGACGCGCCGGTCCAGGTAGCCATAGGCGACGTCGACGACCAGGTTGACGACCAGGAAGAGGATGCTGGTGAATATGACGAAGGCCAGAGTGGTGGCCTGGTCACCGCTGAGCACAGAGTCGGCCATCCAGTTGCCCAGCCCGGGCCAGCCGAAGATGGTCTCGACCACCACGGTGCCCTCGAACATGATCCCGATCGAGAGCCCGATCACGGTGATCGTGGGGATGAAGGCGTTGCGGCGGGCATGCCGACGGACCACCAGCCGCTCGGGGAGGCCTCGGGCCCGCGCCGCGTCCACGTAGTCCTTGCCCATCTCCTCGAGTAGCGAAGAGCGCATCATCCTGGTCACGATGCCCACCGCCGCGTAGCCGAGAGTGAGAGCTGGCAGCACGAGGTGCCAGAGTGCATCCATCACTCCGTCGAGACGACCGGCGATTATGGAGTCGATCACGTAGAAACCCGTGGGGTGGGCCATGCTCGCCCAGATCTGGGGATCGGATCTTCCGTGGGGGAACCAGCCGAGATACGACCAGAAGATGATGAGGAGGACGATCCCCAGCCAGAAGGCGGGCATACTGGCGCCGCCGACAGCGAACACGCTGGTGAGCTGGTCGGGCATTCGGTTGCGACGTCTGGCGGAGAAGGTTCCCAGCCCGATCCCCAGGGTCACCGCCCACACGGCGGCGGCGGCCCCCAACTCGAAGGATGCGGGGATTCTCGCCCGGAACACGTCAACGACCGGCGACGCGGCGACCGCAGACCATCCGAGCTCTCCCCGGACGACTCCGCCCAGCCAGGCGAGGTACTGCATCGGAACCGGCTCGTCGAGGTTGAACCTCTCCTCGAGAGCGGCGATCTCCTCGTCGGTCATCCCCGGCTCCAGGTAGGGGCCGATCGTGGTGCCCCCGAGCCGCGTCATGCCGAATACGAGGATGCTGACCACCAAAATCACGAAGGGCAATGCCAGCAACCGGCGCACGATGTACCTATGCACGCTTCAGACTCCTTCCGGCGAGTCTAGGTATGGCCTCTGGTGTACTCGTCGGCCAGACAGCACCGCCGGACGGGATTTCAGCCGTCCGGCGGTGCCGTGCACTCCGAGCACCTCGGGTGCGACTCGAAGCGACGCTGGCTATCGACTTACCTCACTTGCTGTAGATAGCCCAGTACTGCGACGGTCTGGGCCACATGGGGTTCTCCACATGACCTTGGACCCAATCGCCGCTCGCCGAGGGCGCACCCTCGTTGGCGGGCATGACCCACATCGCCTCCTCGTACAGCACCTGCTGGATCTCGGAGAGAATCGACAGACGCTCGTCCTCGTCGAGCGTGGTGCGGGCCGAGTTGATCAGGGCGTCGATGGCCTCGGGATCGGAGTACCCGTCGACGAAGCTGTTGACCGCCCCGTACCTGCCGTCGGACAGCGCGCTGTCGAACAGGTAGGCGTCCGGGGTGCTGTACTGCGAGCTGGTGTATGACCACATCGCCACGGGCAGTGGGTCCGACGCCAAGATCTCGTCGAACTGGGCTTCGGGAACCGCCATCACGTTGACGTGGAAGTTGGGGTTGAGTGCCTCGATGCTGTCCTTCAGCGTCAGCGCTGCACCGGTGAACCCTTCATGGGTCTGGTCACTGGCGATCGAGATCGTGAACCCCTCGTCCCAATAGCCGGCCTCGCGGAACAGCTCTTCGGCCCTTTCCGGGTCGGTCTCGTAGATGGGGGCGTCGGGGTCGTAGCCGTACATCTCCACCGGGAGGATGAAGCTGTTGCGGCCGCCCAGCCCGCCCAGGATCCCATCGATCATGCCCTGATAGTTGAACGCGTAGTTGAACGCCTGACGCACTCGCACGTCCTGGAAGAAGTCCAGCGGGATCGTGTCGCCGTCGGGCAGAACACCCTCGGCGATGTTCATGTTCAGCCCGATCTGGAGCACCTGGAGGTCGAGGATGCTGGTGTCGACCACAGCATGTTCGATGGGCTCGATGGAGGGCACGTCGGTGGGGCTGATGTCGACGACGTCGTACTCACGGGCTTGCAGACCCGTTGCAGGCGAGTCGACTATTAGCTCCCAACGCACCGGAAGGTGGGCAGGCTCACCCCAGTAGTCGGGGTTGATGTCGAAGGTCATTCGGTCGCCGCGCTCCCAAGAGGCGAGCGTGTACGGACCGGTGCCCACCATGTTCTGGGCCATGTACTCGTTGGGCTGGCCGGCGACCACGCCTCCGTTGGCCTCGACCGCTTCCTGGCTGACGACGGACGCCACCGGGTGAGCGGCCAGGAAAGCAAGGAAGGCGGCGTCCACCTCGCTCAAGGTCACCTCGAACGTGTAGTCGTCGACCACCCGCGTCTCGGCCACATTGTTGAAGAGCTCGGCCTGGCCTTCGGGAAGCCCCATCTCCACGACGCGGTCCCACGAGTATTTGACGTCGTCAGCTGTCATCTCGGTCCCATCTGAGAAGACCACGTCCTCGCGGAGCTGGAAC
>Ga0299913_10001967_pt1 | contig 15837 bp, 8 predicted proteins | sample RVTome_9_FD_201360 | JGI IMG/M metagenome (GOLD analysis project Ga0299913, IMG submission 201360) | Soil microbial communities from uranium-contaminated site in the Upper Colorado River Basin, Wyoming, United States - RVT155D38 (version 2) ...
GCCAACCGGCCTGCGCGAGAACTTCGGGACACTGGGATCGGCTTTGCTCTGGGCCCCGTTCTACGCGGTGGCCGATCTGGTCGCCCGCCGCGGCGACGCCACCGGCAGGGACGTCCGGCCCGACGGCTACTCGCGCCCGTACCTGGCCGCCGTGGGACTCGGCTCGGCGACGTTGGGGTTCGGCGCGCTCCTGCTCTCGATCACGGCGGCGCGCCGGCTGACGGGAACGGGGCTTCTCGCCGGCATTGCTGTCTGGGGCGGCACGCCGCTCCTCTTCTACATGTACGCGGCCCCGGGATATGCGCACGCGCCCTCCGCGTTCGCCGTGGCGCTGTTCGTTACCGTCTGGCTGCGCGTGCGCACCAGCTGGTCGGCGGGCGGGATGGCGGCGCTCGGCGCGGCGGCGGCACTCATGGTCATGGTGCGCGAGCAGGACATCGTCTATGCGGGAGGGCCCGCGGCCGACTATCTGCTGCACGCGAGAACCGCCGCCCGCGACCGCGTGGCGCTGAGGCGACGCGGGCTCGCAGCGCTTGCTGGCTGCGGCGTGTTCCTCGTCGTCTACACGCCGCAGCTCCTGGCGTACGCGGCGCTGAACGGCCGGCCGGGCCCCTCGCAGCTCGTCACCCGGAAGATGAGCTGGACGGCGCCACACGCGCTCGGCGTCCTCGCATCGCCGGCGCACGGGTTCTTCGCGTGGACGCCGCTCGCGCTCCTCGGGGCGGCGGGGTTACTGGTATGGTGGATCGGATCACGACGCGCCGACGCGATCGGCGGGGGCGTACCGGCGAGCGACACGGCGGCGCCGGTCCTGCCCGACAGCCGCCGGATCGCCGGCTGCCTGGTGCTGATGCTGGCGCTGCAGGTCTACGTCAGCGGCAGCGTGGAATCCTGGACGGTAGCGGGCGCGTTCGGACAGCGCCGGTTCGTGAGCGCGACGATCCTGATGGTGATCGGCCTGGCGGCGCTCTGGCGGGCGCTGCCGCGGGGCACCCCCCGTTACCTCGCCGGCGTTGCGGCGGTGCTCGCGATCTGGTGGAACGTCGGGCTGATGGCGCTGTTCGGCGCAGGGCTGATGGATCGCCAGCGCCTGCACCTCCGACAGAACGCCCGTGCCGTGTTCATCACGCTGCCGCAGATTGCGCCGGATCTCGCGTATCGGTATTTCACCGATCGCGATTCCTTCTACAACGCGCCATGAGACCGGTCATTGCCAAAGTTGCCAAGATTGCCAGAACTGACAAATTGCAAATTCCCCGGTATGGAGAGGGCAGACTTCCCGACAAACGCACAGCCTGAAGACAGGAAAGGGAGATCCCGTCAGGTCGCTGGGGTTTTCACGAGCCTGTCAGGCCTGCACCACGGCGTGCCGGCGGAGCTGAAGGTCCGCCCTGCGCATCGAGTCACGTCAGCTCCAGGACCTCCGCGTCTGGCAATCCTGGCAATCCTGGCATTCCGCGCATTGGCATTCCTGGCGCATTCTTGGCGTTCCTGGCATTCGTTGGCATTCCTGGCATCCATAGCATTCTTGGCCATTCTCGCGTTCGTGCCAGTCTCGACACTCTTGCCAATTTTGGCAGTCCCGGCAATTTCCCCGACGTCGCGTGCGCCTCGTCTATTTCGCTGACATCCGGCTGCCGCTCGAGCGTGCCAATGGCATCCAGACGATGCAGACGTGCCATGCGCTGGCGGTGCGCGGCCACGACGTGACCCTGATCGCGCGGCCGGATACGCACACACCGGCGCGCGATCCGTTCGCGTACTACGACCTGCCGCGGCATCCCTCGTTCCGGATCGAGGTGGCGCCATTGGCGGGGCCGCAGCTGGCGCGCCGGATCGGATATCTCTCGTTCGCGCTGGGGCGCGGGCTCGGCCGGGGCCGCGCCGACGTGCTGTTCACCCGGGACCTCGGGGTCGCGTCGATGCTGGCGGGCGTGCCCGCTGCCCTTCGCCCGCCCGTCGTGTACGAGTCGCACGGGTATGCGCCGCAGGTCGCAGCCGAGCTGCCAGAGCTCGTGGCGACGGCGCGTCCCGCGAGCGCACGCAAGGTCGCGCGTCTGGACGCACGCGAGGCAGTGGTCTGGCGGGCCGCAGCCGGCTACGTCACCATCACGCGCGCGCTCGCCGATCTCCTGACGGAGCGGTTCGGCCCTCGCGACAATCTGGCCGCCGTGCCTGACGGCGTCAGGCTGCCCGCCGGCCGTGAGTACGTGCCGCCACCCGCCGGCGGTCCCCCGCGCGTGGTGTACGCCGGACATCTCTACGCCTGGAAGGGCGTAGACGTGCTGCTCGACGCGCTGGCGCGTCTGCGCTCGGTCCACGGGCTCATCGTGGGGGGGCACGAACAGGAGCCGGATCTCGCCCGGGTGCGCGGGCGCATCGCGAGCCTCGGCCTGTGCGAGCGGGTGGACGCGATCGGGCAGGTGCCGCCCGGTCAGGTGGCGGCCCAGCTGGCGCGCGGACACGTCCTCGCGCTGCCGAACGGGCCGAGTGCGACCTCCGCCCGCTTCACGTCGCCGTTGAAGCTGTTCGAGTACATGGCGGCAGGCCGGCCGATCGTCGCGTCCGATCTTCCCGCGCTCCGCGAGGTCCTCGGCGACGGCGAGAACGCGATCCTCGTGCCGGCGGGCGACCCCGCCGCGCTCGCGGCGGCGATTCAGCGGCTGATCGACGACGAGGCATTGGCGGCGGCGCTCGGGCGGCGCGCCTTCGAGATGGCAGCCGATTACACGTGGGCGCGTCGAGCCGAGCGTCTGGAGCCGGTGCTCGCGCGGGCGCAGGCATGATCTCCACCACGCTCCTCTCGCTCGTGCGCTGTCCCGAGTGCCGGGGCCGCCTCGCGCCAGGGGAGGACCCGGCGATCGAGTGCAGCGCGTGCGGCCGGATGTACGCCCAGCGTCAGGGCTTCCTCGATTTACGGCCCGAGGTGCAGTTCGACGAACAGACGAAGTACCTCGATGCCGCGCTGCACGCCGACGCACGCCACGAGCGCGTCTCGCCGCCGCTGCTCGGATCGCGCATCCGCAACGACATGCTGCGCCGCTTCCTGCGCCCGGGGAAGGACGACTGTGTCGTGGACCTCGGCTGCGGCAGCGGGCGCACCCTGCTCTGGAACCGCGACCGGGGCGCCGCCGCAATCGGCGTCGACATCGCCCCCTACTTCTCGAACGAGGCGCTGCGCGAGGTGGACCTGCTGCTGGCGGACCTGCGCAAGCTGCCCTTCGCCGACGGCACGTTCACGAAGGCGTACTCGCTCGACGTGCTCGAGCATCTGTCGCCCGAGGCGCTGCGTGCGATGCTCGCCGAGGCGGGACGGGTGCTCGAGCCGGGCGGTCTGCTCTTCGTCTACAGCCACGTCCGGAAGAACGCGCCGATTGCCAGGGGCCTGCGATGGATCAACCGTGTGGTGCACGGACTCGAGCGCGTGGGGCTCGTCGACGCCCGGCAGGAGCGGCTGCGGAAATCCGACCACCTGAACCCGCTCGCCGACATCCCGGAGCTCCAAGCGGTAGCCGCGGCGGCGGGCTTCCGGATCGCGCGCATCCGTTATTACACGCCGCTCGTCGGCGGCGTCATCGAGAACATCCTGGTCCGCATGGCCGAACGGCTGATGGCGCGGCGGGCCGCGCGGCGCCTGCCGGTGTCAGCCGGCGCGGGGATCGACGGGCGGGCGATTCGCGAGGCCCGTGCCGCTGCCAAGTCGGCGATCGCCCGGAGCCGTGCCGTGTACGGCGTGTTGCGCGCGCTCTCGTTTGCAATGAAGGTCGACCTGGTGCTGTTCGGACGCGTGCGATCGGGTCCCTTCTTCGCGCTGCTGCAGAAAATATGAAGGGTTCACCGAGTCGAGCCGCACTCCTCGGCCCAGCTGTCAGACGACCGCTGCGGCTGAGCGGTGACGGCAGAAAGCCGATGCGATGTTCGTCCTGGCATTCCTGGCATTCCTGGCATTCCTGATGCGGATCCTCTACTGCGCGATCGACCAGACGGTGCCCGGCACGACAGGCGGGTCGGTCCATGTCGAGGCTGTCTCGCGCGGCCTGGCGGCGCTCGGGCACGAGGTGCACGTCCTGGTGCGGCAGGGCGCCGGGCCGTTTCCGGCAGACGGGGCATACTGGACCAATATGGCGCCGCCGTTCGGCGCGAAAGAACTGAGATGGACGCGCGCGGCTGCCGTCACGCGGCTCGCCAGGGCACTCGGGGCGGACGTCGTGATCGAGCGCTACTACAACTTCGGCGGCGAGGGAATCGCCGCCGCGAGGGCGGCCGGCGCGCTCGGGGTGCTCGAGGTGAACGCGCCGGTGGTCGATCATGCGGGCTCGCGGAAGGCGCTGCTCGACAGGGCGTTGCTCGTCCAGCCGATGCGGCGATGGCGCGAGCGCATGTGCCGCCAGGCCGACGTGATCGTCACGCCTTCGGCGGCGATCCTGCCGGAGAGTACGCCGCCCGGAAAGATCGTGCAGGTAGAGTGGGGTGCCGACACCGAGCGCTTCCACCCGGCCGCCACGGGACCGCTGCGGTTCGCCCGCCCGGCTGGCATGCTGGCTGTCTTTGCGGGCGCGTTCCGCAGCTGGCACGGCGCGGTGAGCCTCGTGCGCGCGGTGCGCCTGCTCCGGGAGCGGGGGCGGACCGACATCTCGGCCGTGCTGATCGGCGACGGCCCCGAGGCGCCGGCGGCACGCAGGGAGGCCGAGGGAGTGCCCGGCGTGCTCTTCACCGGCATCATCAGGCACGCTGAGATGCCGGCGCACGTGGCCGCGGCCGATGTCGGGGTGGCGCCCTTCGATCTCACGGCTCACGCACCGCTTGCACTGGGATTCTACTGGTCGCCTTTGAAGATCTTCGAGTACATGGCCGCCGGTCTCCCGGTCCTGGCCCCAGCCGTGGATCGGATGCCGGCGCTTGTGACCGCTGGCGTCGAGGGGGTGCTCTATTCGCCGCCCGATGACCGGGGGCTGGCGGCCGCGCTCGAGTCGTTGACCGATCCGGCGCTGCGCGCGCGGCTCGGCGCGGCGGCGCGGCTGCGCGCCCTCGCGGACTACAGCTGGACTGCGCACTGCCGGACGCTGGCCGAGGCCTGCGCGGAGGCGCTCGGCCGACGCGAACGCGTGACATGAAGGTCCTCCTCGCCACCGACGCGTTCCCCCCCGTCAGCGGCGGCAGTGGCTGGAGCACCTACGAGCTCGCGCGCGGGCTGCGCGCGCGCGGCCACGACGTGCTCGTCGTCCGGCCACGCCCGGGACACCGTGCAGCCATCTGGCGAGCCGACTACGACGGCTTCGAGGTCGTCGAGGTCGGTGCGCCCGCCCCGCCGGTGCCGTACCTCCGCAACTACTTCAAGAACGAGCGGCTGTACGCCCGGCTCGCCGACGTGCTGGCGGACATCATCGGCCGCGATCGGATCGAGGTGGTGCACGGCCAGCACGTGCTCACGTGCGTGCCGTCGATCGAGGCGGCGCATCGCCGCGGGATCCCGGCCGTCTGCACGATCAGGGACTACTGGCCGGTCTGTTACTGGTCGGATCTGATTCACACGCGCGCGGAGGGCGCGCTCTGCCCGGGCTGCTCCGCCGGCATGATGACACGCTGCATCCGGCCGCGCGCCGGCGCCGCGTGGCCGGCCGCCGTACCGATGATCCCGTACATGCGGCGAAACCTCCGCACGAAGCGGGAGGGGCTGGCGCGCGCCGACGCGGTCATCGCGGTCAGCTCCACGATCGCGGCGGATCTGCGGGCCCGCGCGCCGGAGATTCCCGCCGATCGCATCCACGTGATCCCGAATCCTGTCGACATCGCCGGGCTCCAGGCGCGCCAGCCGCTCGCCGCCCGTCCGCTCGCGGAACCGTACGTGCTCTACGTCGGCAAGCTGGCGCCGAACAAGGGCACCGCGCGGCTCGTGGAGGTGCTCGACAGGGCCGCGGTCTCCTGGCCCGCCGTGGTCGTGGGCGACGGACCCGATCGTTCCCGGCTCGAAGTGGCCGCACGTCGAAGCGCCCGCGACGTCAGGTTCACGGGATGGCAGGACCAGACGAGTGTGATGAGCTGGCTCGCGCACGCCACGGTGCTGCTGTTTCCCTCCCGCGGTCCGGAATCGCTCAGCCGGGTGCTCATCGAGGCGAGCGCGCTCGGCGTGCCGATCGCCGCGATGTGCACGGGGGGGACGGCGGACATTGTCGAGCACGGCGTCACGGGCCTGCTCTCGCAGACGGCCGACGGGCTGGCGGACGATCTCCGGCGTCTGGCTGACGACCCGTCGCTGCGCCTCCGGCTCGGCGCCGCGGCCCGCGAGCGGGCGTGGCGGTTCGACGCCGCCGGCGTGGTCGAACGCATCGAGGGGCTGTACGCCGCGGTGCGCAGAAGGGCTGCGTGACCCGCTCGCGTCGCGTCGCGGTCGTCGCCCGCTCCGTCGCGCCCCTGCACGGGACTGGCGGCCTCGAACGCTCGGTGCTCGACCTCGTGCGGTATCTGATCGGCCACGGGGTTCACGTCACGCTGATCACCCGTCCGCCGCGCGGCGATGCCGATGAGCACGGCGTAGCGGCAGATCGCGACAGCTCGCTGCTGACGACGTGCTTCGTACCCTATCGCACGTTCCCGTTCGCCGGCCGCCGCGGCACCACGGTGCTCGATCGCAGCACTGCGTACCCGCTGTTCGGCCGGCGTGCGGGGGGGCTCGCCTTAGCGCTCGCACGCGAGGGACGGATCGATCTGGTGCACGGATACGGCGCGAGCGTGCTCGGGTACGCGACGCGGCGCCGGGACGCGCAGGCGCCGCTCGTGCTCAATCCACAGGGGCTCGAGGAGTTCGGCGCGACGGCTCCCTCCCGCGCGAGGCTCAAGCGCATCGGTTATCTGCCGCTTCGCGCCGCCGTCCGCCGGTGCGCAGCCGCGGCCGATCGCGTGATCGCCACGGACGGTGCCCTCGAGCCTGCCGTGCGGCAACACCTCCGGGTGCCCGCCGACCGCGTGCGTGTCATTCCCAATGCCATCGATCTGCCCGCCTTCGATCGGCTGGCCACCACGGGCGCGGCCGCAGACACGCGGCGCGCCGCCGGCATCCTGCCGGACGAGCGCGTGCTCCTGAGCGTCGGGCGTCTCGAAGAGAACAAGGGATTCCACGTGCTGGCCTCGGCGCTCGGTGGCCTGCGGCACCACGGCGCCGCGCTGGTTGCGCCGTGGCGCTGGGTGATCGTCGGGGACGGCCCGTATCGCGGGCGTCTCCAGCGCGCGATCCAGGCGGCCGGCATCGCCGACCGGACGCTGCTGGCCGGGCGGGCCTCCGACAAAGACCTGCACGCGTGGTACGCCGCGGCCACGCTCTTCGTACACCCGACGCTCTACGAGGGCAGCTCGCTCGTGACACTGGAAGCAATGGCGCATCGCCTCGCCGTGGTGGGCACGATGGCGGGCGGCCTCCCCGACAAAGTACGGCCCGGTGTGAACGGCTGGCTCGTGCCGCCGGGTCGATCCGACGCGCTCGCCGCGACGCTCAGCGCCGCGCTCGCCGAGCCGGATCGTCTCGCGCACATGGGATCGGCCGCGCGGACGATTGTGGAGGAGGAGTTCTCCTGGGAAGCGGCCGGCGCAGCGACGCTGCAGCTGTACCGGGAGCTCCTGCCGGCGTGGTGATGCCGGGCTCTCGGAGCAGGCAGCAGCTCGCCGCCTGGCTCACGCGCCTCGGCGAGCTCTCGGAGCCGCCGCGCAGAACGGCGGCTGCGTTCTCCGTCGGCGTGTTCCTCAGCTTTTCGCCGTTCTTCGGCCTGCAGATCGCCGCCGGGGTCCTCACGGCCATGGCCCTGCGGCTGAACCGCCTGGCCGTCCTCGCCGGTCTCTGCGCGAACGGGCCCTGGGTCATGGTTCCCTGGTACGTGGCCACGACCTTGCTGGGGGGCCTGCTGCTCGGCGTGCCGCTCGGCGAGGACGCCGGGGCGCGCATCGGCGGACTGCTGGAGCTGCCGATCTACCGCGCGGCGTTCTGGGAGACCGCCGTCGCGCTCGTGCGTCCGGTGTTCTGGCCCTTCGTCCTCGGCTCCACGCTTGGCGCGGGCGTGGTCGCAGTGCTCGCGTACGTCGCGGCGAGCCGGTTCCTGTCGCGGATCCGCGGGGAGAATGTGATCCGCGAGCTGCCGCGCCTGCCGGAGTAACTCCGGCACCGCCGTCATCCGCGGCGCGGGTCGATCACGTGCCGCGCTCCGGCAGATACATCACGACGATGCTGCCGCGGCGGCGGAGGCCGTCGAGCCATTCCTCCGCCAGCGCCGCACGGCGCTCCTCGACGACGCGCGCGCGGACCTCTTCCCGGACGGCCTCGAATGGCAACACGGCGCCGCCTGTCCTGAACGCCTCGAGATGCGCCTCGTAGTAGCGCATGAGCCCGTCGGCATCCGGTTCGATGATCGACCCGAACCGCTGCTGCAGATATCGATCGATGCGCAGCGTGTCGGCGACGTGCCGCCGCAGCTCCTCGTGCGACATGGCAGTCCGGTTGAGCGCAATCTCGAAGCCGAGAGAGTCGCCGAAGCGGGCGCGGACCTCGGCCACGCCGGCGTCGATCGCTGCGGCGGCCGGCTCCGGCGGCGCGTACCGATCGATCTCCGCGAGCATCAGGCGGCGATCGATCAGCCGCTCGAGCACGGCCGCCAGCGTATCGTCCCGGCCGGACTCCGGCCGGAGGAGCCCGAGCACCTGGATCGCCCGCGCGTCAGAGAGGGTGATGATCTGCCCGCCGACGACCGCGAGCACGCGGTCGATGATCTCCCTGGCCGCGGCATCACTTGCCAGGAGCAGACAGACGGCCCCAGCCACACCCGTCCGCAGCGCTCTTTGCACGAACGTCACGTGTTCACGGCGACGGCGGTCGAACCGCGTCCGATGCCTATGGCACCCCGCACGTGGCACACCGCACGTGTGGCATCTTTGGCATATTGAGCATTCTTGGCATTCCTGGCACTTTTGGCACTCTGAGCACTCTTGGCACTTTTGGCAATTCTGGGGCACTCCTCAGAACGCCTGCCCGATGCTGAAGTGCAGCACGCGGCGCGGCTCGAGCCGCCCGCCGAACTCCCGTCGATCCATCTTGAATCCCACGTCCACACGGATCGGCCCGATCGGAGAACGGTAGCGTACCCCGAACCCGAGGCTGCCGCGCAGCTCGTCGACGGCGAAGTCCGTGACGCGCTCGAACACATTGCCGCCGTCCACGAACACCGCGGCCCCGACATCGCTCCACACCGGAACCCGCAGCTCGCCGTTGACGATCAGCACGGCGTTCCCGCCGCGCGGAAAACCCCGCGGACTGATCGTCTCCGGCGTGCCCACCGTATCGAGCGCGAAGCCCCGGATGGTCGTGTCGCCGCCTGCGAAGAAGCGCTCACTGGCCGGGAGGTCCTCGACCGATCCCCCCTCGGGGTCGCTCGGCAAGGCCTCGCGCTCGAAGCCGTCGGCGAGGCCGACCGACGCGCGCGTCGCGAAGATGACACGCGGCGCGCCGGGCATGCGCGTGAACCAGTAGCCTTGCAGATAGGTCTTCATGAACCCGACCTGGCCGCCGAGCGCGCGCGCCGCGACGCTGCTCTCCGCGCTCAGGAACGTCCCCCCCGAGGGCTCCACCACATCATCGCGCGTGTCGCGCACGACAGCAGTCGAGAACGCCGACAGGCGCACCTGCGGAAACAGCCGATCGATGGTCGCCTGCTCCTCGTCGCTGAGCCGCTCGTCGAACGTCCGCGTGGTGCCGAACGAGTAGCGCACGCTGCCGCGCAGCGTCGGCGTGAGCCGGCGCACGACCTCGACCGTCACCCCCTTTCGGGCGAAGTTGAAGCTGGACCTGACGCCCTGCTCGACAGCGCCCGTGAGCGTGAAGTCGCCGTTCCACAGGAAGGCTCCAGGCGCGCGGTACGTGCCGACGATGCGGTACTCGCTGAAGCCGAAGCCGCTGCCGTCGCGATCGGGCTCGTCCGGTGCGTCGCGCGGACGCAGGCTGACGCGCGTGAACAGGTTGACCGACCGGTTGCGGCCGCCGAGATTCCTGCGGCCGATGTCGAAGAAGCCGCGCGGCGCGAGCTCGATCCGCTCCTCGGCCGATCCGTCCGGCCCCGCCGCGCGGAGCCGCCGGTTCCACTCCAGCCCGCCGCCATAGCCGAGCGTCGTCGGGGGCGCTTCCTCGACGAAGATCAGCACGTCGCGGCGCGTCACCGGCCCATGTTCGAGCTCGCGGATGTCGATCCGGCGGAACAGCCCGAGCGCACTCAGGCGGCGGCGGCTCTCGAGCAGGTCGCGCAGGCCGAGCGGCTCGCCCGGCCGGAGCAGGACCTCACCCCGGATCACCTGCTCGGACGTGCGCTGATTGCCGACGATGATCACGTGATCCACGAACGTCTGCGGGCCCTCGGCGATCGCGAGCGTCACGTCCGCCCGGCTGCGGTCCTCCGAGACCTCCGCGGCGGCGCGCACGTCGGCGGTCGCGAAGCCGAGGTTGAGATATTCGAGCTGCAGGGCGTCGCGGGCGGCGGCGACCTCCGGCTCGTAATAGGGAGCGCCTGGGCGGAGCGCGATCGCGCGCTGCACTTCAGCGTCCGTGAGGGCGGCGTTGCCGGTCGTCGTCACGCTGCCAAGCACCGCGCGCGGGCCTTCCGCAATCACGATCGACGGCCGCACCAGGGCGGTTCCGGGCAGACCCCCGGCAGGCTCGCTCTCGGCGGAGCTCACGTCCACCCACGCAAACCCGCGCGTGCGATACAGGCGAACCAGGGCCCCGACAGTGGCGTCGAGCCTCGATGCCACGTAGAGGTCGCCAGGGGCCAGCACGACGAGCGGCCGGATCTCCTCGATCGGGATCGCCACGTTGCCGGTCACCTCCACGCCTTCGGGGGCGACGCGGTACTCGGGTCCTCGACGCACCGTGAACACGATGTCCAGACGGTCGCCGGACTCCACGAGATCGAGTGACACGTCTCCCCGCCAGTGCCCCTCCGCGCGAAGGTACTCGCGAATCCGCTGCACGGCATCCTCGAGCAGGTCCTCGTCGACGAGCCCCTCGCGCTCGAAAGGGACCAGCGCCTCGCGTCGATCGGCGGGGAGCGGGTCCCCTTCGAACCGGACGGTGACGATCGGCCCCGATTGGACGTCGACCACGATGTCGGCGCGCTGCCCGTCCTCTGACAGGCGGGGCTGGTGACTGGCGATTGCCTGCAGGTGCCCGCGGCGCCGCAGGCGCTGCACGTACTCGTCCAGCCGCTGCTGCACGGCCAGCCGCTCGTAGACGCGTCCCGGCTCCAGACCGAGGCGCCGCAGCAGGTCTTCCCGGGAGGTGCGGGGATCGCCGGCGACCTCCACGGTGCCGACGCGCGCCTGCGGGCCGGACGCGATCTCGAAGGTCAGGACCGTTCCCGGCACATCCGGCGCATCGCTCGAGACCGGCCGGACTGCCGCCTTGAAATATCCGTGGTCTTCGTACAGGCGCTCGAGCGCGCGCGCCACGTCGGCCGCCCGCCCGGGCTGTGGAGCGCGGCCGAACCGCTCGTTCACGGTATTGCGCAGGAACCGCTCGGACAAGCCGAGCTGACCACGGAATTCGATCCTGTCGACCAGCTGGATCGGGATCAGGTTGTACCGGAGCTCGACGCCGCCGCCCGGCGCATCGAACGCCTCGACCTGGATGTCCTGAAAGCGCCCCAGGCTGTAGAAATGCGCAATGCTCTCCCGCACCGCTGCGGGCAGCAGCGGCTGCCCTATCCGCGTCTCGACGAGCTCCGCCAGCACCGGTTCAGCCGCCGGCTGCCCATCCACGAGCACCGCGACGCCCGTGACCGGCCGGCCCGCATACCCGGCAGCGCCGTCCTGGGCAAAGCCAGGTCCGGCCGCTGAGAGGATCAGTGCGGCAAGGAAGACGAGAACGCGGAAGCGCATCAGAAACTGTGGCGTACGCGGAAGTCGACGGCAAACGTCCGGTCGCCGGTCTGCGTGAGGACGAACCCGACGCGGTCGCTCTGATCGTATTCGAGGACGATAATCTGGTCGCGCGCTGCGGCGCCGAGCGGGCGCGAGAACGTGACGTAGGCGCGAGGCGAGAGGCGCTTGCCGAGGATCAGGCGCGCCGAGGGGGTCAGCGGATCGTTCTCCGTCCCGATCGTCGGGGCGATCTGCGCCGTATCGAGGCGGAACGTCTCCTCGACTACGCGGCGCACGGGGGCCGCAAGGGTGCCGGTGATGAGCCGGGCGCCGGCCGCGCGCAGGAGCGCCTCCTCGGCGTCGGTCGCCCCCTGCGGGCTCAGCGCGCGGAGCTCCGCGTTGGTCACGTCGACCGACGTGCCGAAAAGGAGCGCGATGATGTCGACTTCGGGGAGGGGCGGGTCCGATCCCAGCGTCAGCGAGAAGTTCCGGGGCGTGCCGGCCACGGCGAGCGTGACGCGGAAGAGCTGGTCGGGCACCCGCACCCGTGTCTCCGCCTCGATGTCGAAGACCGGCTCGATCCGTCCCGCCGGCGGCGTGAGGAAGTCCACCGTCCCGCGGGTGACGACGTACCGGTTCCCCTCGAACACGATGTTGCCGCGCTCGATCTCGGCCCGCCCGAAGATCGACGGCCGGTCGTAGGTGCCCTGCAGCTTCAGGTCGGCGCTGGCGACGACGTCGGCGAGATTGTTCTGGATGCGCAGCGTGTGGTTCGCAGCGATGTCGATGTCGAGCCGCACCGGGAACGCCGCCTCGGACTGGGGCCCGGCGGGCAGCGTGGTGCGCGCGCCGCCCAGATCGAACAGGTTCGGGTCCACCTCGAATCGCCGCGTCCAGACGGCGTCGTGCACCGTGACGGCGCCGCCGAGCACCGGCGCCGCGGCCTGCCCGCGGAGCCACAGGTCCGCGTCGATCACCGACCTGAAGCCCTCCGGATACCGCACGCGCATGCCCTCGCCGACGGCGGTCAGGGCGAGCTCGCCCGGCGCGAAGCCCTCCATCGCGACGCGCCCGCCGAAGGTCACCTCGCCGCCGGCGATCCGCGCCGTGACGTCCTCGATGCGCAGCCCGTCGACCGTGAAGGAGACCATCCCGTTGATCGCCTCGAGCCCGTGCGGCAGCGAGAGATGGCGCACCCGCCCGTCCACCACGCGCGCGCTGCCGGAGAACTGCGGCCGCGCCAGCGGACCGCGCACCTGCGCGAGCACCGCCGCCGTGCCGCGGCTCCGGATGTCGCGGAAGAAGCCCTGGAGGATGCCGAGGTTCGCCTCGCCGGTGGCCTCGATCGCCACCAGATCGTCCCATGGCCTGACTTCTCCACCGAGCTGCATCCGTGTGCCCTCGCCCGTGATCCGCAGCCGCCGGATGCCGACGCGCCGGTTCGCCAGGGCGAGCTCGATCGGGCCCTCGTTGGCCAGCGCGTAGTCGAACAGGTTCAGATCGAGCTGCTCGACGCGGGCCTCCACGGCCAGATCTTCGGGGCGCGCCAGCGCGCCGGACACACGCACCGTACCGCCGGCAATCGCGCGTGTGAACGGGGAGAGCCGCGGCTCGAAGAACCGCACGTACGGATCGAGCGAGGTGTCCTGGAACCGCAGCGACAGATCGGCGTCCATCGGCGCCGTGAGCGCGAGCCGGCCGGAGCCCGACACGAGCAGACGGGGCGACGCGGCGTCGAAGTCGCTCGTGACCAGGTCGCCGCGGATCGAGAGGCGCGCCGACACCTGCCCGACGCCCTCGTCGCCGGCGAAGAGATCGTCCACGCGCAGCTTGACGTCGTAGCGCGGATCCTCGAAGCTGCCTGCCCCGCCGGCGGTGAAGTACAGGAGGCCCGAGAGCGGCGCGCGCGGCATCGCCAGCGTCTGCAGCGACTCGACCGGCACCCGGCGGCCGTCGACGTTGAACGAGTACGTGTCGTCCCAGCCGACGCGCGCCGCACCGGTTACAGTCCCCGCGGCCTTTGCAATCTGGATCGTATCGAGCCGCACGCCAGACCCTTCGAACCGGAGCGCGGACGTGACCGAGTCGAACGTCTCGCCGTACGCCGCGCCGTCCTCGACGAGCAGCCGCCCGAACCCGAGCGGCGTCTCGTACTGACCGTAGACGTGGTACTCACCCGAGACGAGGCCGTCGATGTCGTAGTCGTCGATGCCGAACGCCCGCTTCAGATCGGCCATGGGCCGGCGCCGCAGGCGCACGCGGGCATTCAGTTCCTCCCCCTCGTCGCGCCGCGGGTATCCCAGCGAGAACTGCCCCTCGGCGGTGATCTCGGAATCGCCCGAGGTGAGGCGCGCGTCGGCCACGTGCGCGTACGCGTTCTCGATCACGACGTCCGCACGCCCGCGCCCCCAGACGACGTTCCAGGCGCGCATCGCGTCGCCGGCGAACGTCCCCGCGATGCGCGGATCCCTGAAGGCGCCGTGCATCACCCCCTCGAACTCGCCGTGCCCGCCGACCGGGATCGCCCCGGTCGGCCCGCCCACGGTGGACATGATCCCGGCAAGGACGCGCGCGCTTTCCTGCCAGTCCAGACTCGTGACGTGGAACGGTATCGTCGACCGCTCACCGAAGGCCGTGCGCCCCTCGAACGCGACATACGTCTTCGGCGTCGCCACCCAGCTCGGATCGAGCACGATCCAGACCGGGTCGAGGGCGTATTGGAGGCGTCCGGTGACGGGCAGGTACCCGAGCGGCGCGTGCGCGTTGAACGGACCTGGCTCGGGCTCGTGCGCGAGCTCCATCGCCAGTCGATCGGCCGGCATGTCGCGCGTCATCATCTCGCCCGCCGCCGCCGGGGGCGCGATAGTGGCCTCGCCGCGCCCGCGCTTCGCGGCCCACTTGCCGAGCGGCCACTCGAGCGTGTTCCGGCCGCTCGCCCGGCCCGCCAGGCGCAGCCCTCGCGTCTCGAGGAAGTCGGTGAGGCGTGCCAGATCCACCTGCCGGTACTGCACGTCCCACGTGGCCATCGCTGGCACTCCTGGTTTCCCGAGCGGCGCCATGCGATAGCTGAACCGCGCCGTGCCGCCGTGGACGTCGGCCGTCGTGTCGGTGATCTCCAGCCGGTCGGTCAGCCATCGCACCAACCCGCGCAGGTTCGGGAAGCGCCAGTCGTTCACGCCTGCCACGGGGCTCGTGAACGTGCCCTGCAGCTCGCGTCCCCCCCGGAACAGATGAAACGTGCCTTCGAAGTCTCCCTGTCCCGACACCGAGAACGGCTCTCCCTTGAAGAAGATCTCCTTCTGCGTCCGGAAATCCATCCGGGAGCGCACCTGATACAGCTGCTCCGGCCAGCGCGAGAGGTCCACCTCGCCGCGGACGATCGATCGCGCCCCGTCGCTGTCGAGCACCATGTGGTCGAGCAGCACCTTCCCGCCCTCGAGGTGGAAGCGCGACTGCATCCGCGCCCCGAAGGGCTCGTACGACATGATCCGGACGGTGCTGTCGGCGAAGCTGGCGCGCCCGCGGTAGTCGCTGGTCGCCACGCTCCGGTACATCGCCACGGTCAGCTCTCGCGCGTCCGTGCTCCACGGCGTGACATGGTCCTCGAACGTGAAGCGGCCGCGCGACGCCAGCACGGACCGGAGCGTCGTCGTGAACCGCCGCGGGCCCGGTTCCCCCCGGCGCTCGGGGGTGAGCCGCGGGAAGTTGTGGCGGCCGTTCGCATACGTCTCGACGACCATGTGCCAGTCGGTCATGTCCACCGACTCCACGACGAGTTCGCGGGAGAAGATCGACCACCACGGCAGCCGGACGGTGATCGTGCCTGCGACGAGGAACGGCCGGGCGTCCGGGGTGAGCCCCTCGATCACGAGGTCCTCGACCACGAACACGCCGGGAATGAGCCGCGCGGAGAGCCGCCCGATGTGCATCGGCCGCTGGAGGTATCCGGAC
>Ga0299913_10001968_pt1 | contig 15835 bp, 12 predicted proteins | sample RVTome_9_FD_201360 | JGI IMG/M metagenome (GOLD analysis project Ga0299913, IMG submission 201360) | Soil microbial communities from uranium-contaminated site in the Upper Colorado River Basin, Wyoming, United States - RVT155D38 (version 2) ...
CGAGGCGGTCGCCAACCTGGGGATCGCGCTCGAGCTCGCCCGGATTCTCGAAGAGCGAGGGGCCGAGGTCGTCCTGACCCGTGCCACGCCGGACTCGGGCTTGGGCCTCTACGAGAGAACGAACCTCGCCGTAGAGGCGGGAGGGGACCTGTTCGTCTCGATCCACAACAACGCCCTCCCCGATGGGGTGAACCCGTTCCGCCACAACGGCACGTCGGTCCTCTGGTATCATCCCCAGAGCGAGCCGCTCGCGCGCGCCATCCAGGCCGAGCTCCTCCCGCGGACAGGCCTGGCCGATCACGGGGTCTGGTACCAGAACCTGGCGGTGGCGCGGATGACCGAGATGCCTGCGGTGCTGGTCGAGGCCGCGTTCATGATGATCCCCGGCCAGGAGGCCCGGCTCAAGACGGCGGCCTACCGTCGGGCCATCGCCGGGGGCGTGGCGGCCGGGATAGAGCGCTACGTCGACGGAAATCCCTAACTTTCGAAGGGCTTCGGTATGATTTGACCATGTTCGAAAGGAGGCAAAGATGAGGCTCGTCCGCCTTCTCGCGACGCTCGCGCTGGTGCCGCCGACGCTCGCTACGGCGCAGACGCCGGACACGGGACCGGAGAGCCGCGGGACACCGCTTCGCCCGGTGGCGACCTATTCGATCGTGGCGCGGGACCCGGCGACCGGAGAACTCGGCGTCGCCGTCCAGTCGCACTGGTTCAGCGTCGGGCCGCTCGTCCCGTGGGCCGAGGCCGGCGTGGGGGCGGTGGCGACCCAGTCCCTCGTCGAGGTCTCGTACGGGCCGCTCGGCCTGGACCTCATGCGTGCCGGCCGGACGGCCCCCGAGGCGCTGGCGGGCCTCCTGGCCGCCGATCCGCATCCCGAGGTGAGGCAGGTCGCCATGATCGACGCCCAGGGCCAGGTCGCCGCCCACACCGGCGAGGACGCGATCCTGGCGGCCGGCCACCAAACGGGCGAGGCGTACAGCGTCCAGGCCAACCTCATGGAGCACGCCTCGGTCTGGCCGGCCATGGCGCGGGGCTTCGAAACGACCGAAGGAGACCTGGCGGCGCGGATGCTGGCCGCGCTCGAGGCCGCCCAGGCCGAGGGTGGGGACATCCGGGGCCGGCAGTCGGCGGCGCTCCTGGTCGTCAGCGGAGAGTCGACCGGTCGTCCCTGGCAGGACCGGATCTTCGACCTCAGGATCGAGGACCACCCGGAGCCCCTCGTCGAGCTGCGGCGTCTCCTCCACCTGGGGCGCGCCTACCGCGAAATGAACGCCGGCGACGAGGCGATGACGACGAGCGACGTCGAGGCGGCCGTCGCGCACTACAACCGGGCCGCCGAGATGGTGCCCGAAAGCGCGGAGATGGTGTACTGGGCGGGGGTCTCGCTGGCGGGCGCGGGGCGGGTCGATGAGGCGCTCCCACGGTTCGAGCGCGCGTTCGCCGCCGATCCCAGATGGGCAGTCCTCACCCCGCGTCTGCCTCTGTCCGGGCTCCTCCCCGAGGACCCCGGTCTCCTCCACCGGATCTTGGCCGTCCCCGGGGGCCAGGCGGGAATGGAGGAGTGGCGGCGGCTGGCCGGAGAGGGACAGATGCCCGCGCCATGAGATCGGCCCGAGCCGGAAAGGCCCTTCGCGTATGACGGACGGGAAATGGCTCGTATACGGCGCGAACGGGTTCAGCGGGCGCCTGATCGCCGCCGAGGCCGAAGAGCGCGGGCTGGCGCCCGTGCTGGCGGGTCGGGACGAGCGCGCGGTCCGCGAGGTCGCCGAGCCGCTCGGGCTCGAATGGCGGGTCTTCCGCCTGGACGACCCGGTCGCGCTGGCGCGCGGGATCGGCGACGTGCACGCGGTCCTGTTGGCGGCGGGTCCGTTCAGCGGGACCAGCGCTCCGGTCGTGGAGGCCTGTCTCGCGGGAGGTGTCCACTACCTCGACATCACCGGGGAGATCCCCGTCTTCGAGGCCGTGTTCGCGCGGGACGCGGAGGCGAAGGAGCGCGGCGTTGCGCTCATCCCGGGCGTCGGGTTCGGTGTCGTCCCGTCCGACGCCCTGGCGGCGTCGCTGGTGGCGGCGCTCCCGGACGCCGACCGGCTCGTCCTGGCTATGGCCCCCGGCCGGGCCGGGACCAGCCCCGGGACGGCGCGGACGATCGTCGAGATCATGGGGCGCGGTGGGGCCATCCGCCGGGAGGGCCGCATCGACCGCGTGCCGCTTGCGTGGCGCGAGGCGGAGGTCCCGTTCGCCGACCATTCCCGCCACGCCGTCAGCGTTCCCTGGGGCGACGTCTCGACGGCGTGGCGCTCGACCGGGATCCCCAACGTCGTCGTCATGATGGCGACCCCGAGGTTGACCACGGCCGCTCTGCGTGCCGTCCAGCCGGGAGCGCGACTCCTGCGTCTGGCGCCCGTCCGTCGCGCCGCCCAGCGGGCGGCGGACCGGTGGGTGGAGGGACCGGACGAAGAGACGCGGCGGACCGGCCGGGTCCGGTTGTGGGGACGGGCGACCGCCCCCGACGGCCGGCGGGTCGAGGGTACGGCCATCACGCCCGAGAGCTACCGCTTCACCGCGGTGTCCGCGGTCGAGAGCGCCCGTCGCCTGGCCGCGGATCCGGCCGCCTGGGGGGGCGCGCTGACCCCGTCGCAGGCGTTCGGAGCGAAGTTTCTGACCGAGCTGCCGGGATGCGACCTGCGGATTGGCGAGGTCGCGGCGGGAGATTGACCGCTCCGGTGAAGCGGTGGCCCTCGGCCGGCCGGTCCCGTTATCGTCCGCGGCATGCTCGAAGGCGCAGCATGGACGTGTCCTGCAAGGAGGGAACACATGAACCGCGGGTCGCGCTGGATGGGTTGGATGTCGAGTCTGACGGCCGTGCTCTTGGCAGGCTGCCAGCCGGGTGACAGCAGGGACCAGGGGGTCGAGCCCGACACCGTGTCAGCCGAAGACACCCTGGCCGGAGCGCAGCAATCCCTTTACGACCGCCTGGGAGGCGAGACGGCGATCGCCTCGGTCGTGGACTCCATGGTGGCGTACGCGGCCGCCGACACGGCGCTCAACTTCTCTCGCGCGGGAACGGCGAACGCGTGGGAGGCGACGCCCGAGAACGTGGCGCTCCTGAAGACCCGCCTGGTCCAGTTCGTCGGCCAGGCGACGGGCGGTCCCCAGGCATACGAGGGCGAGGATATGGGCACGGTACATGCGGGGATGGAGATCACGAACGAGGAGTTCGACCGGCTTGGAACCCACCTGCAGACCGCCCTCGACGCGCACGGCGTCCCGGCCGCCGAGCAGGACGAGCTCATGGCCATCGTGGAGACCACCCGCACCGCGATCGTCGCGCCGACAGCGGGGGAGCCGGCGGGTCCGTGAACCCGCTCACCGAGAAGCAGACGAAGGAGGGGGTCATGAAGCGCACGCGCATCGGCACCCTGGCCTGGCTGGCCATTCTCGCGGTCGCTCCGGTGGCGGCGGGGCAGGCCCTCCCCGACGAGATCACCGGGGTCCTCGAGGTGGGCACGCACGAGGCGGTGATCGTGGCCGACGGGCGGATTCGCCTCGTCCACGTGTCCCCCCAGACGCGGGTCAACCTCGATCCCCTGTTCGACCAGATGGCCGACCAGGTCCGTTTCCTGGACGGACAACGGGTCACCGCGACCGGCGAGCTCGAGGGGGACATCCTATGGAGCGCCCAGGTGAAGACCGCCGCGGCCGAGGACGCGGCGCCGGTCGTCCAGGGCCCAGGCCCGGAGCTCGCCGAGTTGACCGGGGTCCTCCAGGTGGCCGGAGGCGAGGCTACCCTGGACGGCGGAGTACGGCTGATCCGTGTTCCTCCGCAGTCCGGGGTCGCGCTGGGGCCGCTCCTCGCGCGGACGGCGGCCGATCTCGCGCCCCTCGCGGGGCAGAAGGTGCGGGCCACCGGCGAGCTCGACGGGGACATCCTCTGGAGCGCCATCCTCGAGCCGGTGGAGGAGGAGGCCCCGGAAGAGGCGCCCGAGGAAGTCCTGGAGGAGCTCGAGGAGGAGATCCAGGAAGGGGCGCCCGAAGGGGTCGAGGAGGAGCTTCAGGAAGAGGCCGAGCCGGTCGACCCCACCGCTTGAAGAAGACGGGGGCGGCTGGCCGGCCTGTTCGCCTCCCTGCCGAGCGTACGGAACCTTCAGGAGCGACGCGCAGCCGGTCGACCGCCGGTCAACATAACGGCCTCCCCCCCAAGGGCAACCGGACTTTCGGACTGGCATCCCCGACGAGGAGCGCGCAAACTAGGCATCCCATGAGCGACGCCGCGCCCGCCACCGAGACCGCGACCGCCTCCACCACGCCCGAGTCGACGGCCTGGGGCAATGTGCCCGCCGTTCAGGTCATGGACCGGCTCGCCTCCCTCTGCAAGCGGCGCGGGTTCGTGTTCCAGTCCTCCGAGATCTACGGCGGCGTGGGCTCGACCTGGGACTACGGCCCGCTCGGCGTCGAGATGAAGCGGAACATCAAGGACTTCTGGTGGGAGACGATGGTCCGCCGGGACGACATCGAGGGGCTGGACGCCGCCATCCTCATGCATCCGAAGGTGTGGGAGGCGTCGGGGCACGTGGCGGGGTTCACCGATCCGCTCGTCGACTGCCGGAACTGCAAGCACCGCTTCCGCGCCGACGAGATCGAGGCCATGAACGAGCCGCACTGCCCGCGTTGCGGCTCGCGCGACCTCTCGGATGCGCGGCAGTTCAACCTCATGTTCAAGACCTTCATGGGCCCGGTCGAGGAGGACGCCGCGGTGGTGTACCTTCGGCCGGAGACTGCGCAGGGGATCTACGTCAACTTCCTGAACGTCCTGAACAGCTCTCGCCAGAAGGTGCCGTTCGGGATCGCCCAGATCGGGAAGGCGTTCCGCAACGAGATCACGCCAGGCAACTTCATTTTCCGGACGCGTGAGTTCGAGCAGATGGAGATGCAGTACTTCGTCAAGCCCGGCACCGACGCGGAATGGCTCGAGCGGTGGCGCGAGGAGCGTCGAGCCTGGTATCGCGAGCTCGGCATCCGGGACGAGCGAATCCGCGTCCTCGAGCACGGTCCCCACGAGCTCGCCCACTACGCCGCGGCGGCGTACGACCTCCAATACGAGTTCCCATTCGGGTGGCAGGAGCTGGAAGGGATCCACGACCGGACCGACTTCGACCTCGGGGCCCACGAGCGGATGAGCGGCAAGAAGCTCTCCTACTACGACGAGGAGACCAAGGAGCGGTTCGTTCCGTACGTCATCGAGACCTCGGCCGGGGTGGACCGGACGCTTCTGACCTGCCTGGTCGACGGGTTCCGCGAGGAGGGCGCGGGAAAGGACGCCCGGACCGTCCTCAGGCTGGCGCCGCGGATCGCGCCGATCAAGGCGGCCGTGTTCCCGCTCGTCAAGCGCGACGGGATGCCCGAGATGGCGACCCGGATCCACCGCGACCTGGCTCGCCGATGGAACGTGTTCTACGACGACGGTGGTTCGATCGGGCGTCGCTATCGCCGGCAGGACGAGGCGGGCACGCCGTTCGGGATTACCGTGGACGGGGAATCGGTCTCCGGAGGCACGGTGACGGTCCGGGATCGGGACTCGATGATCCAGGAGCGGGTTGCCGCCGACCGGCTCTCCGAAGCGCTGGCGGAGCGCATCGAAGGAGGGTCCCGCTGAATCATCCTCCAGGAGGTGAGACGAGATGACCGAGCTCGTCCAGAAGCGCTGTCAAGCGTGCACGGGCGACACGCCCGCGCTCACGCCCAAGGAAATCTTTCGTCTCCACGAGCACGTCCCGGACTGGCTGATCACGACCGGCCACAAGCTGGTGCGCCGGTTCACGTGCGAGGACTTCCTGAAGGCGATCGACTTCGTCATCCGGGTCGCCGCAATCGCGGAGGAGGAGGACCACCACCCGGCAATCACCATCGACTACAAGCGCGTGACGTTCACCATCTGGACCCACGCCATCGACGACCTGTCGGAGAACGATTTCATCCTCGCGGCCAAGATCGATCGGGCGTTCGACGAAGGCGGGTACGACTGACTGCTTCGACCCAGGGCTGAGCCCGCTGCCCTTTTCCTGCTTTCCCGATCTGAAGTCAGGATCTCGCTTACCGCGATGGGCGCGGCTGCTCCCCGGCTCCTGCCTCCTTCTTCTCGCCAAATCTCATCATGTCGATCTCGGTTCGATAGGTCCGGGCGGTGTGATAGGCGAGCTCGATATCCGGATTCTCGCTCAGGAGTCGTAGGACACGCCGGCTGATCTCGTCGCGACTCGTCCGGCGCTGTCGCACGTGGGTCAGGTAGCGGAGCTTCAGGTTGACGCCGCTCTCGGCGATCGACACGTAGACGATCGGCGTCGTGATGCCCGGCCGGAACGCGTACCGGTCGCCGAGACGTCGGAACCCCGAATCGACCTCCGCCTGCTGCGGTGCCGTCACCTCGCGCCCGATCTGCTCGATGAGGTCGCGAGCCCGCTCCCAGTCACTCTCGTGGGTCACCAGGAAGTCCATCTCGTCCCACACGTACGGGGCGCCGCTCGAGAACATGTACACGGGGTCGATCAGGACCTTGTAGTTGGGAATGGTGACCAGGCGGCCGCTGGACTGCTCGCCCAACCCGTCGCCCCGGACCTCGACGAGCGTAAGCTTGAAGAGCCCGATGTCGATCACATCGCCGCGAGCGGATCCGATCTCGATCCGGCTGCCGAGCGCGATGGTTCGCTGCGTGAGGATGTAGAACCATGCCAGGACGGAGGCCAGATACTCGCGTAGCGCGATCGCCACGCCGGCCCCGACAAAGCCGAGCAACGTGCCCAGCTCCCGGATCCGGTCGATGAACAGGACGATAAGCGTGACGAGGACCATTGTCCCGACGGCATAGCGGATGCGCTTCCGGTAGAGATGGCGGCGCTCGGCGTCGGCCACCTGATCGCCGATCCTGTGCGCGAGCACCCGGTACGCGAAGTAGCCGACGATGACGAGGAGCAGAGCCGCGACTCCGCCCCAGGGGACCGCCGCCGTCCACCTCGGGAGCGACTCGAAAAGCTCGTTCACGGAAGCCGGGGTGTGGCGGTGTCGCTACTCGTACGCGGGCGCCAGCAGAGGGCACACGTGGGCGCGCTCCTCGAGGAAGCGATGCTTGCGGCGCTCGACGGTGGAAAGCTCCCGCTGATAGGTGTCGACGCTCTCCAGCTGGTAGTTGTTGAACCCGATCCGGTCGACGAACAGAATCTGGAAGTTGTACCGGTGGTAGGTCCAGACCTCGTAGGCGGACGAACCCGCCGGAACCGGCCGCTGGGAGATGTCGTCAGGAGGACCGATCGTGATGTAGACCCGGCCCCGATCGCTCAGGAAACCGGGACGGAGGCTGCTTTGCCAGTTCGCGTTGGCGACCTGGATCTTGCGGAAATATTCGGACATGCCCTCGTTCGCGGCCGTGGCCGGCACCGGGTCGCGAATCCGCCAGAAGCAGTTCCACGCCTCGATCCGCGCCTGCTCGCCCTCGATATCCTCGAGGAGGTCCATCTCGTTGCCCGTGGCCTCGTACTTGATGAGCGAAAGTGCGTCCTCCCAGTTCTCGGCGATCCAGCCGCCCGAGCCGGCCACGAGGAGGGGCGTGGAAGCGCCGCCCAACTCGTCTCCGGCGCCGTTCCGCAGGCTCGCCTCGAGGCGGTACTCGCCAAACTCGGCGCCCTCGTTCTGGACCGTCCCGACATGCCGCAGCGAGCCGTCCGCGGCCACGGCGACCGGCCCCGACCACTGGCCGGCCGCGCTGTCGGAAGGCTCGCCGTCCTCGCCTTCGAGCGGGACGACGCGGGCCGTCAAGGTGTACGAACCGGTCGGATCGAGGCCGGCCGCCTGGATCAGGTACTCGAACGCAGTGGGCGCCACGGAGAAGGTGTGGGCCGCGTTCACGATGTACTCGCCCCCGCCTGCGCCCGGGCGGTACTGGCGCAGGGGAACGGGCTCGCCAAGGGCCGGACCGGACGGCTCGGGAACGGTCACTTCCAGCCGCCCCCGGGAAGCGTCGTCGGCGTTGCGGTCACGGACCGTGACCAGGACCTCGTACTCGCCGGGCAGGAGACCCAGCTCGGTCTGGAACACGATCGTCTCGCCGGTCAGCAGGGTCTCGTCGAACGTCGCGACCTCGACGCTCTGGTCCCAGCTCCGCTCGGGCGGGGCATCATCGCCCTCGAAGCCTACCTTCACGGCGTAATCGGCCTGCCAGCCACCTTCCTCCGTGCGGACGAACTGGAGGTCTGAGTTGGACAGGGAGACGGCCAGCAATGCCCGCGCCGAGTCGGAGGCCATCGGGAGAATCCAGAGGTCGGCCAGGAACTCGACGTCGCCTTCGGCCTTCAGGATTCCGTGATCCCGATAGAAGCGGTCGTTCGAGAAGAGGTCGTCGAACGAGAACTCCTGGGCCTCCAGCCCGCCGGCGGTGAAGGGAGTCGAAACGGACACGACGAGCGCGAGGCTAAGCAGGCGGTGACGCATGGCTGGGCTCCTGGGGTGGAACATGAAGGTCGAGCTCGGGATATACAACGGCTACGAGACCATCATCCGGATGGACAGAGGCACATCGGCATGTAAAATACCCGCCCGATCCGGGCAGGTTGCATCCGGCTCGCGAGGAACCTTAACCTTCTCGATGCCCACGATCGATCGCCCAGGCCGACTCTCCATACTCCTGCTCGCCATGCTCCTCGCGGCGGCGTGCGCCCAGCACCGGCCGGTCTCGTCCTACGGTCCTCCGCCCCGCGTCCAGGAGCCGACCCCGTCCTGGGAGGAGGAGCTCGCCCTCATCACCGGCGACGAACTCACCGAGCAGGAGCAGATCGACCTGCGGGCCCTGCGCCTGGCGGAATATCTGCCGCCGGCCGGCGCCCGGCCCCCCGAGCTGGGAGCCGGACTCGAGGAGCTCCTCGCCAACGAGGGGGAGAGCATCATAGAGGAGGAGATCGGCTACGACATCCCGATCGTCCTCAACGACCGCGTCGAGTGGTGGATCGACTACTTCTCCACCAACATCCACGATTCCTTCGCCCGCTACCTGGCACGCTCGGCTACATGGCTCCCGTACCTGAAGGACCGTCTGCGGGAGGCGGGCCTTCCCGAGGACCTGGCCTACCTGGCCCTCATCGAGAGCGGGTTCTCGACCCAGGCGGTCAGTCGGGCGGGCGCGGTCGGACCGTGGCAGTTCATGTCGTACACCGGACGCGAGTACGGGCTGCGCATCGACCGCTGGGTGGACGAGCGTCGGGACTACGAGCGGTCGACGCAGGCCGCGATCGCCTACCTGTCCGACCTGCACGACATGTTCGACTCCTGGTTCCTGGCGGCCGCGGGGTACAACGGCGGCCAGGGGCGGGTAGGGCGCTCCATGCTGCGGGACAACACGGTCAACTTCTGGGAGCTGAACGGACTCCACAGCGAGACTCAGAACTACGTGCCCAAGCTGATCGCGGCCACGATCATCGCCAAGGAGCCGGAAAAGTACGGGTTCCGGTGGGTGCCGCGCTCGGAGTCGATCGAGTGGGCCACCGTGAGCGTGCCCTCGTCGACGGACCTGGACGTCATCGCGGACGTGGCCGGTGTGCCTGCGGACATGGTCCGAGGGCTCAATCCCCATCTATTGCGCGGCCGTACACCTCCCGGCGAGACCAACTTCCCGGTCAAGATCCCCCCCGGGAGCGTGGAGACGTTCCGCAGCAACTTCGCCCGGCTGACACCGGAGGAGCGGACCCGGCCGGCCCTGGTGCACCTGGTGCGGGCGGGAGAGACCCTGGCCGGGATCGCCTCGGCGTACGACGTGAGCGTGGCCGACCTGGCGCGCGAGAACGACGTCGGGGTGCGGTCGTCGCTCGAGGGGGGCGAACGGCTGGTCATCCCCGGGCGCACGGCGGCAGCGGATGCCGGTCATGCCGCGCCAGGCGTGGAGAGCGTGACCGAGCTCGAGCCGGCATCCCGGGAAGCTCCGGAGGCCGTGGAAGGCGAGCGTATCCCGGCCGCCCTGGTGCCGCGAAGGGAGGTCGTCGGGAGGGGGCCCGGGCCCGGCGGGTCGGCGCCGGATGTGGCGCCGGGGAACGCCGCCCGTGCGCGGGTGATCCATCGCGTCCGGGCCGGCGAGACCCTCGCCTCGATCGCCCGCCGGTACGGCGTCTCGGTGACGGTCCTCAGGAGCTTCAACGGCCTCGACGGGGACCGGATCATGGCCGGCAGCCGCCTCGCCATCCCCTGACGGTCGCAGCGGGCGGTAGCCGCCTTCGCACGGGCCTCCTAAACTCACCTCGATGTTGCAGCAAGCGGCCCTTCCGGTGGCCGAGGCGCAGCGGAGGATCCTGGCGCGCGTGCCGCGGCTGCCCGCGGAACGGATCGCCATCCGAGACGCCCTGGGCCGCGTCCCGGCCGAGCCGGTAATCTCGCGCCTCGACCTCCCCCCGTGGGACAATTCGGCGATGGACGGCTACGCGGTGCGGGCCGCCGACGTTCGCGCCGGCAGGCGGGTGCCGGTGGCGCTCGACCTTCCGGCGGGGTCGACCGCCGGGCAGGTTCTGCCGGCCGGCGCGGCGGCCCGCATCATGACCGGGGCCCCGCTGCCCGAGAATGCCGACGCGATCGTGCCCGTCGAGACCTCCGCCGGCCCGCGGGGGGCGGGGGCGTACGCGGATCCTGGCGAGTGGGTCGCCTTCGAGCGCGTCCCGGCGCCGGGGCACCACGTTCGGCTCCGCGGTGAGGACGTCCGCCGCGGCGACACGGTCGTGGCGGAGGGCGAGCCGTTCACGCCGGCTAGGATCGCCCTCGCGGCTTCGGTCGGGTCCGCGGAGGTGGTCGTCTTCCGGCGGCCGTCGGTGACGATCGTCTCGACCGGGGACGAGCTCGTGGGGGTCGAGCGCGCCGGGGAGCCCGACCGGATCGTGAACGCCAACGCCTACGGCCTGGCGGTCATGGTCGAGCGGGCAGGGGGCGTGGTGGCGGCGACGCCGACCGTGAGCGACGACGAAGCTGCGCTCGGGGAAGCGCTCCAGACGGCCCTCGGGAGCGACGTAACGGTGACCGTGGGCGGCGTGTCGATGGGGGCCAGGGACCCCGTCCGGCCCGCACTGGCCCGAGCGGGGATCGAGCTCGACTTCTGGCGGGTGGCGATCAGGCCCGGCGGGCCGACCGCGTTCGGGGTCGGACCCGGCGGACGGCCCGTCTTCGCGTTGCCAGGTAACCCGGTCAGCGCGCTCGTGACGTTCGAGCTCTTCGTGCGTCCGGCGCTCCTCCGGATGGCGGGGCATCGAGCCTGCTTCCCTCGTCCGATCCGGGCGCGGCTGGCCGAGGCGGTGGACCCCACCCCGGGCAAGGCGACCTACCTTCGTTGCCGCCTGGAGCCCGACGGAGCGGGATGGTGGGCGGTGCCCGCCGGACATCAGGGATCGAGCGTCCTCTCGACCATGGCGAGAGCCCACGGGCTGGCACGGGTGCCCGACTCCGGGCGGCTCGAGCCGGGAGCGCCGGTCGAGGTGTGGCCGTTGTCGGACGAGCCGTTCCACCGGGAGGAACCGTGACACGCGCGGCGCCAACAGAGGCGCTCCCCGACTACGGGCGCGCCATCGAGCTCCTCGGGGCCGCCGATCGGCCGGTTCTCACCACGCACGTCCAGCCCGACGGCGACGGGATCGGCTCCGAGGTCGCGCTGGCGCTCCACTTGCGCGCGCTCGGGAAGAAGGCCGAGATCCTCAACCCGCACCCGACCGCGCGCCGGTTCGGCTTCCTGGAGCCGGATCCTCCCATCGTCGCCTACGACTCGGCCGCCGCCGAGCGGCTTCTCGTGGAGACCGACCTCCTGGTCGTCCTGGACATCGCGGTCCCGAACCGGCTCGGGCGGCTGGAAGAGCACGTCCGGCGGCTTTCGCCGCCGACTTTGATCATCGACCATCACGCGGGCCCCGCCACGATCCGCGGGTTCGACTTGCGGGACTCCGAGGCGGCGGCCACCGGGGTCATGGTGTTCGAGATGCTGGTGCGGTGGGGCGCCACGTTCACGCCTGAGATTGCGACCGCGCTGTACGTCGCCATCGCGTACGACACGGGCGGATTCCGCTACTCCAACACGCGAGAGCGAACCCACGAGATCGCCGCCGAGCTCATCCGGATGGGGGCTCGGGCGACCGATGCCAACCGTCACCTGTTCGAGTCGTTCTCGCTGCCCCGGGTGAGGTTGCTCGCGCGGGCCCTGGACCGGTTCCGGCTCTCCCCGCGAGGCCGGGTGGCGTCGGTGGTCCTCCCGCTGGCCGATCTGGAGCAGGTCGGGGCGGCACCGGACGACCTGGACGGCATCGTCGAGACCCTGCGGGCGATTGAAGGCGTGGAGGTGGCGATCCTGCTGAAGGAGATCGGGCCGGAGGCGACCAAGGTCTCCTTGCGCTCCTCGGGGCCCTACGACGTGGCCGGCTTCGCCGGTCGTTTCGGCGGTGGTGGCCATCGGAACGCGGCGGGCGCGTTCATCACCTCGCCGCTGGCCGACGTCGCGGAGCGTCTGATCCCCCAGGCCCACGCCGCCTTCGACGATGGCGTCCGTCCCGACGGCGGCACGAAGGGGGGACCATGAGCAAGGAGCGCTACCTGTCGGGGGCCTCGATCCAGCCTCGTGCCATCGAGCCCGGCGAATCGGCCGCGAACCTGGTCGAGAACGCCTTCCTGGCCTACAACGCCGGCCGGCTCAGGGAGGCGTGCGAGCTGTTCACGCGGAAGATGCTCGACGACGACGTCGCCGTCGGCCTGTCGCTGAGCGGCGCGATGACTCCGGCCGGCCTCGGTATGACATGCCTCGTTCCGCTCATCGAAGCCGGGTTCGTGGACTGGATCGTGTCGACCGGGGCGAACCTGTACCACGACACCCACTTCGGCCTGGGGCTCGAGATGCACCGTGGCCGGCCGAACCTGGACGACCGGGAGCTGTGGGACGCCGGGGTGGTCCGGATCTACGACATCCTGTTCGATTATGAGGTGCTGCTCCAGACCGACGCGTTCTTTCGGCGCGTCATGGCCGAGCCGGAGTTCCAGCGCGAGATGGGGACGGCCGAGTTCCACCATCTGGCGGGAAAGTATGTGGCCGAGCGCGAGAAGGCGCTCGGCGGCCGCAAGGCGTCGGTGCTCGCGGCGGCCCATCGTTGCGGGGTACCGGTCTTCACCTCCTCGCCCGGAGACTCCTCGATCGGAATGAACGTGGCCGAGATGGAGCTGCGCGGCTTCGGGCTCCGCATCAACCCGTCCCGTGACGTGAACGAGACGGCCGCGATCGTGTGGGAGGCCAAGTCAAAGGGAGGACGAAGCGCGGTCCTGATTCTGGGGGGCGGCTCGCCAAAGAACTTCGTCCTCCAGACGGAGCCGCAGATCAAGGAAGTCCTGGGTCTCGACGAGGCGGGCCATGACTACTATCTGCAGATCACCGACTCGCGCCCCGACACCGGCGGCCTGTCCGGGGCGACGCCGGCGGAAGCCGTGTCGTGGGGCAAGGTGGATCCGGATCGCCTGCCCGACGCGGTCGTCTGTTACTGCGACACGACGATCGCGCTACCCGTCCTCACCGCGTACGCCCTCGACCGTCACCCCCCTCGTGAGCCGCGTCGGCTCTATGACCGCCGCGAAGAAGTGTACGAGGCCCTTCGTGGCGCCCACCGCGAGGCTCGAGGCGAGGCGACACCCGACAAAGTCGTCGAGGTTCACCGCTGATTCTGCCGGCGGACCCGCTGGGACGTCCTGGCTGCGCCCGGGAGTTCCGCTGCACCGTCCACGGCCTGTGCTTCGAGAACCGCTACCGGCGGCTGGAGGCCCTTCACGCCGGCGACCCACTCGTCCTGCGTCGGGAGCCCGACAACGAGATCGGGGCGGACGCGATCCTGGTCCTCAACGAGCGGACGGAGACGCTCGGATACGTCCCGCGCACGATCTCGCGCTGGTTGGCCCCGGTCATGGACGCGGGGTACCGACCCGAGGCTACCGTCCTCAAGGTGCGCGAAGAGTGCCCCTACTACGAGCGGCTGGTGATGGAGGTGCGCGTGGGTCGGCGGGGGATCTGAGCGAAGGGGTACGCGAGCGCCTCGAATTCCTCGGCCGAGACCGGCCAGCCGAAATGCGATCCCTGTGCCTCGTCACATCCGCAGCTCCGCAGAAAGGCCACCTGCGCCGGGGTCTCGACCCCCTCGGCGATCACCTTGCGCCCCAGCTTGTGACCCAGGCTTACCACCGCGTCGACGATCGCGTCGTCGTCGCAGCCCGTCCCGACCCCGTGCACGAAATCCATCGCGATCTTGAGCTTGTCCGCATCGAAGTCGGTCAGGTAGCGCAGCGAAGAATGGCCGGTTCCGAAATCGTCGATGGTGAACCGGACACCACGGTTCCGGAGCATGCCCAGGAACTCGTGCAGGGACTCCGTGTTCCGCATGAGGACGGTTTCGGTCAGCTCCAGCTCCAGCAGATCCGGCGGTAGCCCGGTTTCCTCCAGCACGTCTACGACGTCGCGCGCGAATCCCGGATCCCTGAGCTGAACGGCGGAGACGTTGACCGCCATGATGAAGTCCTGCCGGCCGGAGTCCAGCCACTTCCGCCGCTGACTGCACGCCTCGCGCAGAACCCACAGACCCAGCGGCACCATGAGACCGGAACGCTCGCAGATCATGATGAAGCGGTCCGGATACAGAATCCCCAGGGTCGGGTGCCGCCACCGCAGAAGGGCCTCGACCCCGATCAGCCGGCCGTCCTGCAGGTCGACCTGGGGCTGATATTCGAGAAAGAACTCCTCGCGCTCCAGGGCGGCGTGCAGGTCCTGATGCAGGGTGGCGTGTTCCCGCACCTCCCGGGCGAGCTGCTCGTCATGGAGCTGGAAAGTGTTCCGGCCCGCCTCCTTGGCCTTGTAGAGGGCGATGTCGGCCTCGGTCATGATCTCCTCGGGCCCCAGGCCCTCGATGGAGACCGCGATCCCGACGCTGGTCGTGACGTGGATCTCGAGCCCGTGGATGTGGAAGGCCGGGATGAGGCACCCCAGGAACTTGCGGGCGAGCACCGAGATGGCGGTGATGTCCTTGGCGTTGCGCTGGAGGACGGCGAACTCGTCCCCGCCCAGGCGGGCGAGCGTGTCGCCCTCGCGAATGATCTGGGAGAGCCGGCGGGCCACCGCAGCCAGCAGCTCGTCGCCCACGCCATGGCCGAACGTGTCGTTCACGCCCTTGAAGTTGTCCAGGTCGAGGCAGTGGACCGCGAACCGCTCGCCCGAGCGCCGGGCCTGAGCGGTCGCCTGTTTCAGCCGATCCTCGAACAGGAGTCGGTTGGAAAGCTGGGTGAGGCCGTCCGAGCGGGCCATGTGCTCGAGCTGGCTCTCGTATTCCTTCCGTTCCGTGATGTCCGTGAGCGTTCCCTCGAAGTACAGGAACTGACGGTTCTCGTCGACCACGGTACGGGCATTGTCGATCGCGATCAGACGACCGCCGTCGCGGCGCTTGAGGATGATCTCGAAGTCGCGGACGATGCCGTCGTGCTCGATCCGTCGTACCCACCCGACCCGCTTCGACGGCTCGATGTACAGGTCGCGGACGTTGATCCCGCCGAGCTCCTGCTCGGCGTCGTACCCCAGCATCCGGACGAGAGCCGGGTTGGCGGCCAGGATGCGCCCCTCCTTGGTGGTCCTGTAGATCCCCTCCATGACGTTTTCGAAGAGCTCCCTGAGACTCGCCTCCGACTTCCGGAGCTCGCGCGCGTTGCGCTCCGACCGGATGAACAGTTCGTTCACGTCCGCCAGCAGGCCGGCGAGAACGCACCCGTAGCTGCCGATCTTGAGCACGTGCGCTAAGCCGAACATGGCGTCGAAGGG
>Ga0299913_10001969_pt1 | contig 15834 bp, 12 predicted proteins | sample RVTome_9_FD_201360 | JGI IMG/M metagenome (GOLD analysis project Ga0299913, IMG submission 201360) | Soil microbial communities from uranium-contaminated site in the Upper Colorado River Basin, Wyoming, United States - RVT155D38 (version 2) ...
ACGCTGGAGGCCCGCATCGACTCGACTACGTCTCCGACGATGCTCTCGGCGCTCACGTCCTGGAACCGGAAGCTGAGCGCCCCGACGTCGAGCCTCGCCGTGGTAAGCATGTCCTCGACCATCCGGCTCAGATCTGCCGACTCGTCCGCGATCAGACCGACCAGCTCGGACAGTGTTTCGTTGGACGCGATCGCCCGATCTTCCTCCAGCAGCAGAGCGAGGCCCGTGATGCTGGTGAGCGGGGTCCGTAACTCGTGGGACGCGTTGGCCACGAATTCCTCCCGGGCACGGGATAGGTGCTGCTCGGCTTCGAGACGGCTCTCCAGGAAGGTCTGTCGAGCTTGGCGGCGCATGAGTGCCCGGTAGACGAGGATCACTGCGGAGGGGATCAGCACCGCGACCAGGAACCCGGCGATCGTCCCCACCAGGCCGAGCAGTTGGTCCGAGCGGTCCACGGACTCTCGGAGGCCATCCCGAATCCCGACGAGCCCGCCGACGAGGGCGGCATAGGCGGACTCGAGATTGGCCTCGTTGAACGTCTGGGCCGCCGAGTAGTCACCTGCCGACAGGGCGTTGGCGGCATCGTTGACGGCCTTGGTGAAGTCACGCACCAGCGGCACCAGAGTCTCCACTCCGTCGATGGCGCCCAGCTCGGAGAGCCCGGCGGAGACGTCGGCCATCGCCTGCTCGGTCTCGGCCACCGCCAGGGAGATCACTTCAGTGGAATCAGTCCCGAACTCGGCATCGACGGTGCCCGCGTGGACACCGATTGTCAGCTGGGCCCGGACCACCGTCGCCGACCGGAGCACCTCATCGGCGCTGTGCAAGGTGGCGGCATCGCTGGTGATTCCTTCGGTTGCCCTGGCGATGGCGAACACCATGCCGAAAACGGCGAGCAGGGCGAGTCCGGCCACGACCGTGACCGAGGTCACCCTCTCGAGCGTGTCGCCGACGGCGGATCTCATAAGGACTCATCGGCGCGGCGAGGGAAAATCGCCGAGGACCAATCCGGAAAGTCACACAGGGACTAGTCAGCCGGAGTATCGAGGCGAGCGCACACGAGCGCGGTGTCTCGACCCGACCGATCTTGGAAACCCCGGCCGCATCGACGTCCACCTCCCCCGACCAGGCAGCATCCACCGTCACAGGCCCCTCTACTACCTCGCGGGGTACGCCAAGCATGGTCATCGACACGATCCACAACAATCCCGCCCACGGTCTATCCGCAACTGCCAGAACCCTCATCGACGCTCACCGATGACCCGCCAACATCATGAGACACCGATGGCCGTCGTCTCGCAGGTGGCGCTCCTGAGGCCCCACACGTTGCTGCGAGCTCGGCGCCGATCCGAGTCGGATTAGCAGCGTTGCCACGAGGTGCCGTACAAGGGAGTACCATGGCGATCCCGACATCTCTGTATCACGCGATCGATCCGAGCCGTCCTGATCTAACGCATCAATGGCGTGATTCAGAACCGGCCGACCAGGGTGGCGGCGGGGATTCAAGGATGTTGGGTCCGCCTACGGATAGACCCATACGGGTAGAGGGTCGAGAGGTTGGTGGTCCCCTTGCCGACCGAGGCTCGGCGCTCTAGCCCTTAAGCGCTAGGACCATCCGGTGACCCACTCGTTGCGAAACATGCAGTCAGACAGTCATGACCAGGGGATACAGCCTGTTGATCGGGTTTGTGGGGCGCCCGTGCCACCCGACACGCGCTCTATCGGGCGTGCTTGCGCGCTGTTCCTGACTACAGACTGCAATCGAACGGTCCCGGAGTCGGCCGTCAGAAAAAAAAAAGGGAGTCTTCGTCTCCGCTGGGTCCCGTCGGTTCCTGCCCGCCTTTCCAGCCGGAAAAGCCAGTGCGAATCCGGTTGGGATTGTCAGGAACCGGTCGTCAACCGTCGAGGGGAACCGCGCACTCGCTCGTGGGCTGGTACTCGTATCCGGTTGCGGTCACCGAAGTGACGCAGAAACTCATCACCTGGCTGTTGGGTGGGAACCGGTTCTCGAGTTCTAGGTTGCCGAGCAGCCCATCCACCGGACCGTCACTGGTCACACCTGAGTCCTTCTGAGTCTTCTGGCGACCATTGTGGAGAAAGGTCCACGCGCCCTCCACGGTCGCTCCGCCGACGAACTCGCCATGGCTGTCGAACACACCGATCGCTACCTCGGCATCCCTGCCGTTGACCAGGATCGGGTACACAGCAGCAGTCACCACAGTTGAGGCAACTGGCTCGGTGACGGTCACGCTGACCGCCATCGTGTGGGTGTCGGTGCCGTCGTCTGCAGTCAGGCTCACGGTGTAGCTGCCGCCTTCCGCGTACTGATGTGTGGGACTCGTGGCTGTGGACGTGGTCCCGTCTCCGAAGTCCCACGAGTAGGTGAGTGGATCACCGTCGGCATCGGTAGTGGTGTTGGTGAACGTGCAATCGAGGTCGGTACACGAGGATGTGAACGAAGCCTCTGGCGGGATATTCGGGGTCGATCCGTCATCGACCTCCACCTGTTGGGTGGCGATGCTGGACTGGGCCTTGTCGTCGGTCACGGTCAATGTCACGGTGTACCTCCCCGAGCCCTGATAGACGTGGGTCGGGTTGGCCTCGGTGCTGGTTCCCCCGTCGCCGAAGGCCCATTCGTGAGATTCGATGGTCCCATCGTTGTCGGTCGACTCGTCCGTGAAGACACAGCTCAGGTCGACGCAGTCGTAGCTGAAGTCGGCGGTCGGGGGTGTTGTGACGGTGGAGCCATCCTCGCATGTGGCATCGCCCCCGAACAACGACCCATTGACGAAGAGCAATGGTTCTGGGCTGGTGTCGACATCGGTGAAGCCACATGCCGAGTCCTGTGGTGTCGCTGCACCGATTACGGCTTCTTTGATGGCTTCGACGTCAGACCGGTTGGCAGTCGCTGCTCCGGTCTCGGCGATGTATCGGGCGACGGCACCAGCCACGAACGGGCTGGCCATGCTGGTCCCGGAGAGGACGGCATAGCCGTCGTCGAGATGCGTCGAGAAGATGCACACACCCGGTGCGGCGATCTCCACGTCCGGCCCGAAGTTGGAGAAATTGGCCAGAGTGTCATCGACATCGCTGCGACAGGTGGCAGCACCGTTTCCCCCGGGGAGCCCGTCGAAATCGGCAATGGCAGAGACGGTGATCACATCGGGGCCGTTGGCCGGGCTGAACCCCGAGGCGTCCATGGCGCTGTTGCCCGCCGCAACGACGAAGGTCACACCGGCGTCGGTGGCTGCTGCGATGGCATCGTCGATGGCCTGAGAGGTGCCTTCGAAGCCGAGGCTCAAGTTGGCGACCTCGATCTGGTCGGAATTCGCCGCTACTGCGTCGATTCCGGCGAGGATCATCCCGGTGGTACCGGTTCCATCGGCCTGGAGCACTTTGAACGACCAGAGGGTGGCGCCGGGAGCTACCCCCAGGGAACCGATGTCGTTGTCCTTGGCGGCGGCGATCCCGGCGACATGGGTGCCATGACCGTGGTAGTCCTGGAAGTCACCCGATCCACTGCATCCACCGGGGAGCAACGGGTAGAGGATGGCGCCCGTGCAGTCGCTGACATATCGGAGATTGAGATCTAAGTGAGACCTCGCCGACCCGTCGGGGTCCTGACCGATGTAGACACCAGTGTCGAGGATGGCGATGTCCACGTCCATCTGCGTCGAGGGCGGATTCAGGTCAGCTTCGATCCGGTCGATCCCGGTCGGTATCGGCTGGGTCCCCACCGCCTCCACCTCCCGCACCGGCTCCACGTAAGCCACCTTTGGATTCCGCTCCAGGGCATGGGCTGCCTGTTCGGGTAGGGAGATCGTGAAGCCCTGCAAGGCGGTCGCGTATACGAAGCCGATCTCTCCACCGTGTTGCGAGCCGATAGCCCGGGCAATGTCCGGGACCGGCTCGTCGGTGGGTTGGAGGACCACGACGTACTCGCGGTGCGGTCCGGTGGCGATAGCCGGAACGGAGATGAGGACGAGAGCTATTGCCGTCACCGTGGTCAACAGCCGACTGCGCATCTCTTCCTTCCCGCTCACCCGCCGTAAAGCTTATCCCGGTGGCCACTCCGCGTGAAGGGAGAGTTTGCATATTCCCGCGTCTATCACTCACCGACTGAACCGGCTCTACGCGACCATCGAGGGTCGGCGGCCTCTGATCGTGGTGGTTGGTCGAGTATCCCATTTCACTCCATGGTGGAGACGTAACCGGAGCGATAGTTGTTGAAGTTGCGGTAGCCGTGGGCGGCTCGTCTTTGCTTTACGACGATGAGGTTGGCGGTTTCCGTCTTGGCGTTGGAGTATCGAGCCTGGTGGTAAGCAAAATCGGGCATCACGCGGATCCCCTCTCATAGAGCTCTCTGAGCTCCTGGCGGCCCGAGATTTCGAGCCGCCTGTAGATGTCCTCGAGGTGACGTTTGACGGTATGGGGGGACAGGAACACTTGCTCGGCGATCTCGGAGTTGGTGGCGGCTGTGGCCGATAGATCGGCGACCTGTCTCTGTGCAGGGGTCAGGACTGGCTCCATACTCTCCACCGTCGTCGAAACTTGATTAGGCAGTTGCTTACTCAGGTTCTCGACTGTGAGTTCACACACGAGCGCCGAAGCCGAATTGCCTGCCTGCAGGTGGAGGCTTTGGGCGCGAGCCGCCGATTCCCAGGCATGGCTGGTAGCACCGAATTCGCCGGCAGTTCGCGATATCGATTCGAGCGATTCTGGGTCGGCCTCGAGCACTGCTCGCGTCTCGTGGGCGATGAGTGTCGCCAGACCGGGCCCGGCGTGGCTCGCGATCTCATTGGCACGTTCGACATCGCTTGCCTCCGGTTCCCCCAGGTAAGTCCTCTCGCGCAGGCACAGGATCTCGTAGGCAGGGGCGCCTCTCCGTCGGGCGTGCTCGACCCCTTCGGCGATTCGCTCGGAGGCTATTGGCAGGTCGCCTGACCGTAAGGCGAGCTTCCCTTTGGCAAGGGCCAGATGAGGGAGCGTGGCATAGATGACGCCGGGATCCATGGCTTCGACCTCTGCGATCAGGGCTTGGCATTCTTCCTCGCGGCCACGGAGGGCACTCATCGCCAGGGCTGCCTCGGCGCCCGAAAGGGGAATCCAGCGGATATCGGGGGTGGTATGGGCGATACGTCTCAGCTGTTCCCATTGACTGACCACCTCCTGGGCTCTTCCGCATCGAGCCGCCACTAAGAGCGTGGCCACTTCCGACAGGACGACCGCGAAGGGGTCGGCCGAAGACTGCGCCTTGTCTCTGAGCCGTTGGAGGGCCACTTCGGCGGCTCTGCGCCCATGCCCCCACATCGTCAGGACAGCGTTCGCCTGCAATAGCCGAATTGTGTCGACCGGGCCCCGTTCGGGAAGCTCGAAGGGCTCGACGGCGGCCAGACCGACATGGGGACGGCAGAAGTGCCACGAGATCGTGGGTAGGTCGAGCCCCACATAGGCGAGCGCTCGTGGGTGAAGCTCGGGGTCGTTTCGCATGGCGCTCAGCTCGTCGAACACCGGCGCGATCGGCTCGCTGAACATCCGGCAACGCAACCAGAGTGCCTTCGCCACCTGGTGGTCTGCTCCGCTGAGCACATCCATCGATTTGCGTGCGATCACGAGCGCGTGGCCGAGGTCGTTTCCGTAGTTGAACGAGGCAGACAACCAGGCGATCCAGAGTGGACCTGCACGGTCCACCTTCACCTCGCTCACCGAGCGCTCGAACAGTGGATCGGCGGCGTCCCAGTCGCCATTCATCGCATGGGCCATTGCGAGATGGATGACGTGTGACGGCCGGCGATCGAGCTCGACGAGGGCGGTCGCCAGCTTCTTCGCCAGCTCTGGCTGTCTCAGCGAGAGCGCCTCTTTCGTGGCGTCTCGAATCAGTTCGACTCCGGGATCTTCACCGGCGTCGAGGAGCAGCTCTACCACAGGGATGCTGTCCGCACCGTGCCGAGCGAGCTCCTCGGCCAGTTCTCTCCTCAATTCGTCGAGCGCGCTCGGGTTCAGAATCTGTGTCGCCACTTCCCCATAGAGCGGATGTCCGACAACGAAGCCGGACTGCTGCTCGCGTACCAGTCCGCGCCAAAGGAGGCTCTTGCGGATCGACGATGAGCAGACACGTTCGAAGATGTGCTGAGGGACTGGCTGTGACAGTTCCACGGCGGCCAGGCCCCGCAGCTCGTTGTCTTCCAGTTTGGCCAGCTGCGTGCTGATCAGCTCGGACAGCCGTTGGGGCACGTCTGGATATGTGGTCGTTGCTGGGGCGGCCGAAGATGAGTAGTCGATGCCGGAGTCGGCCAGAGCTCGCGTCAATTCCCTGATGAACAATGGGTGGCCTCGCCCGGTGGTCCACAGCCAGTCGAGGGCCTGCGGAGCGACCTCCCCAAGGAGCGCCGTGGCGAGCTGGTCGCTGGTCGTACGGTCCATCGGTTCGAGGTCCAGCCTCGAAACAAGACCGTCCTTCCACAACGATTCGATCGCCGGCGGATTGGGCTCGGTCGACCTTCCGGCCAGCAGAACGGCGACAAGCCCACTGCTGGCCGCCTGGTGTATGAGCGCCGCCGAGGCCTGATCGAGCAAATGACAATCATCGACGACCAACAAGACGTCTCCAGAACGGGATAGCCGAGCCAACTCGGCAATCACCGAGCTGGCGAGATCGCGATCGGAGTCGAGGTCGGCGATTCGCAGTAACGGGGCGAGGGGAACGGCGCTTGCAGACTGGGCCCCGCTGATCGCGATGACCTCGGATGCCTCTTCGGCTTGTGATGCGGCGGCTGCGATCAAGCGAGTCTTGCCCACACCCGGGCTGCCGGAGACGAACACACCATGTCCGTCGACGAGTCCCGATTTGATGAACGCAAGCTCCGCCGATCGGCCGATCAGAAGATCGCGCTCGCCTACCCCCGAAGCTGAACTCATATGCCCCACCCGTCCTTTGGGCGCCCAAAATCGTATCAGGGGCGGCTTCCCCGGTGCCGGGAAAATGACCAAGACGCCTGTGTTGGGCCGTGTTTCGACCTGCAATCAAGTGAGTTGGGCCGGATGTGCCCTCGGGTTGGGCCGATGATTTCGTTTACGGCCACCTCGAGTATCGCGATGATGGTCAGGGAGGGAGGGTTCGTGAAACACTCCCCCGAACTAGGGAGCGGAGGCGGGGCGGATCCTTCGGAACCGTCCAGCCTCCGCACGATGGAAGTGGGTGTATGACACTTCACTATGGATACGCCAAGGCGGTGCAGGACGAGATGATTCGGCAAGCCGAAAGGTCGTCGCCACCGAGACGCGCGAGCAAGGAGCCAATCCACTTTCAGTCGCGGCGCCTGGTTTCATTTCTGATAACGGGCATCGCATTCCTGTCTGGGATGGGACTGGGCTGGATAGTTGGCTAGTGCACCAGGCCTTCGGGATGGTGCACTGTCGGTACGCAGGCAGGGCTTTGCTTCCTGGTGAGGCCGAGTCGGGAATAGCGATCACAACGGTCTGACTCGGGTGCGACTTCCGCGGCCAGAACTCCACCAAAGGCCGCCGATCAATGCCTCATCATCTCTCGCGGACCACATCCCAGACTTCGGGGCTGTCGAAGCCGAAACGCCACGCCGCCCATCCGGCTAGCCCGTAGTCTTCCATCAGTTCGAAGCGGTGTTCCAATCCCCTCGGGGTCTCGGCCCAGAAGAAGCGGCCGTCGGCCATGTCTATTCGGTCGAGGTCGTATGCCGGGTCGAAGCCGACTTCCCCTTCGTCGACGAGCTCGCTCAGCTCACCTATACCGACCGCGGTAGGGCGGTCCAGCTCGGCGGGGTTCCAGATGTGGCCGTAGAAGGGGACGCCAAGGACCAACTGGGCGGGATCGACGTGTCGCAGGGCATGACCCAACACCTCCTCCACCCAAGGGGGCGCCGCCACCGGCCCGGCCGGCCGGTAGCGGTTGTGCTGGTCGTAGGCCATCAGGATCGTGCAGTCGGTGGCCGCGGCCAGCTCGGTACGAAGCGGGGCGGTGGACCAGAAGGAGAGGTCTTCGGGACCCACATCCCAGGTGTCGCTGCGGGGAACGAGATCGAGGGAGACGACACCGTCCCAGTCCCGGACGAGGTCGGCCAGCTCTTCGACCCAGGCCAGGAAAGCCTCTGCGTCGTCGGCCCGGTAGCCCTCGATGTCGATGTTGACCCCGTCGGCGCCGATTCTCTCCGCCTCGTCGGATAACTGTTGCGCCAGGGCGGACCGTCGGCCCGGGTCGGAGAAGACAGCATGGTGGACGTCAGCGTCGAATCCGGCCACGGCCGGCCAGATCGCCACGTTGCGGTCGCGGACCGCGTCCACGTACCCGGGGTCGGCCGAGCCTACAAGTTGGCCGTCGGCGGCCATCCGCCACCAAACCGGTGACACCACGTTCACCCCGCCGTCTGCCCGGTCGAGTTGCTCGAGGTAATCCGTTGAGTTTCCGCCCGACTGCCAGACGAGGGCGACCGGGGCCGATGAGCCGTCGGGGAGCGTGGCTGCGCATTCCCCTTGGCCCCGCCATGGCTGTCCGATCGTGGTCATCGGCAGTTCGGCGGACTGCTCCCAGACCACATCGGTCGGTCGGCCCTCGGCGGTGTGGTAGCGGACAGTGACCCGTCGGGTAGAAGAGCCGACTACGAGCTGCGGATGGTCCCGCTCGAGCCAGCCCAGGAGTTTCCCCATGTCATCCCTGACCTCCAGCCGGATCCCTCCGTCCACAGCCAGTGCCTCGACCTCGTCGAGGATCAGTTCGATCGGCAATGCCGAGTCCGCGGTGGTTGTCGTGTCGACGTCGGCCGCCGTCGTGGTCGGAGGCGTCCCGGAAGACGGGATGGTGCCGGCCGGCTCCGACACGTTCGGGGTGCAAGCAGTGACCAGGGCGGTCGACAATAGGGTGAGCCCGAAGGTGCGCATCCTGTGCCCAGCATATTGACCCGCCGGATGCCGGCTCACAGCCGCTGCGCGACCGCCTAGGGTGGCCATGGCGGGGGCAAATCGTGTGGGCGGTGGTCAGACGGGTGAACTCACCCGTTGGGCGCCCAAGTTCAGATGTCGTCCTCGTTGATCCAAATGGTCTCTGTTGGCGCGGGCACCCACAGTTCGTAGAAGGCGAACGGTTCCTCGTGTGGGTTCTCAAACCAGTGGACTTCACCGTCACCGGCCGTGGCCACGTCGCCGGCTGCGACTTCAAACGTCTCATCGCCAGCGTGGTAGATGCCCCGCCCCTCGGTCACGAACCATATGTGACGGGCGCCGACGTGATAGTGGGCCGCGGCCGTGTCGCCGGGGCGATATGTGATGTGATCCGCCTTGAGGTCGGTGAAGCCGAACATCTCCTCCGTGACCAGATCGATGCGCCGCCGCCCATCTCTCGTCGAGTCGAATGTGGGCAGGTCGGCGCGGTGAATCAAATGGGGCATCCGCCCAAGTTACTCACCTCCGGCCGGGTCACGCGACCCCTTCGCGTTGGTGCCTCGGGCCCGATATCCGATGATGCTTCGCACCCGGCGCACCCAGACTGGCGGTGGTTCTGGTCATTTGTCTCGATCCTGATCCGTGGCCCCGGTTCCATCGGTCGATGGAGGGGGTAGAAAGGAGAAGGCGCTTGACCAGACAGGTGTACGACCCCGGTGGAAGCTGTCGTCGAGCGGATGGTTGCGAACGTCCTCGGCGAGGTCGGCGCGGTTCTACTCGAGCTTCTCGTCGGTCAAGGGGACGTCACCTGTCACCTGGACACCCGTGACCTTGACCCCCTGTGCGGATGCAATGGTATACAGTCAGGCAGATGGCACCAGGAGCTGTTCGCGGTCAACGAGAGCAATTTTGATGGTGAGTCTCGTCGGGCACGAAGGGTTCTGAGCAGGGGATGCTCATCGAAGAGACCTTCTCGGTCGAAGCCCCCAGACCGGATGTCGTCCGCTTTCTCTTGGACGTGCCCCGAATGGGGAAATGTGTCCCTGGCGTCGAGGACCTGCGTCGGGTGGATGACGATCGATACGAGGCGACGCTGATGGTCCGAATGGGTCCGATCCAGGCAAGGTTCAAGGGCAACGTGACAATCGACGCCAGCGGCGCACCGGACACTATTGTGGCCACTGCCAGTGGGCGGGACGCCACTACTGGTAGCGTGGCGCAGGTCAGGTTCTCCGCCGACCTGGTCGCCATCGACCGTCGGTACACCGAGATCCGCTCCGCGTCAGACGTCACTATTCGTGGTCGTCTCGGTCAGTTCGGAAGCGGGGTGGTGGCCGGCACCGCACGTGAGATGGTCAAGATCTTCGCCCAATGTGCCGGTCAGGAGATAGGCGGTGTCGCTCCGGGCGAAGCCGGAATCTCGAACCCACCGGGCCTGGCTGCGGTGGTGGCGCGAGGATTCCTGTTCTGGCTACGGGAGATCCGGTCCCGGATCTTGCGCGGCGCCAAGAAAGACAAGGGCGGGGTCGAGTGATTCGATTCGTCGAACCTCGAGACCTCGCGGAGGCCTGCGCCGTGCTGGCCGAAGACGAGTGGGGCAACAAGGTCATCTCGGGCGGCACTGCACTCGTTCTGATGATGAGACACGGCCTGGTCGTTCCCACGACTTTGGTGAGCATCGGGCGACTCGAGGGCCTGGAAGGCATTCGCAAAGATGAATCCCGGATCAAGATCGGCTCCAGGACCACCCATAAGGCCATCGCAACCTCCCCAGGCGTCGAGCAATGGTTGCCCAGCCTCGCCGATGCGTGTCGGCGCGTCGGAAACGAGAGGATAAGGAATGTGGGAACGCTGGGCGGCAATCTCGCCGAAGCCGACTATGCGGCGGACCCACCGACGGTCTTGATCGGGCTGGACGCGGTCTGTCATGTAACCGGGCCGGAGGGATCGCGGGATGTGCTGGTTGCAGACCTGGCCACGGGCTTCTACTCCACGTCCCTCGGCACCGGGGAGATCATCACCGATGTGTCTGTCGCCGTCGATCCGAACCGGGTGTCTGTCTACGAGAAGTACGTGAGTCGCTCTTCGGAGGACCGGCCCTGTGTCGGAGTGTCTGCGACGGCACGATACGACGGACCGCGCCTGGATCAACTCAACGTGGTGGTCGGAGCGGCGGAAGCTGTGCCTCGGCGCTTCGACGAGATCACCGCGCCGGCGCTGGGTGGCGCTCTCGACGAGACGGCGAGACGCGACATAGCCACAGCGATCAGTGAGGCCATCGATCCGATCGAGGATGCCCGAGGCAGTGCCTGGTATCGCCGTCAGGTCACTGCGGTACTGGTGAGGCGTGCCTTGGCGCGAGTCGGCCGATGACGACGACAGCCGACCCCCTCTTGCGACGGCCCCGCGTGCTCGGAGTGAGTCTTCCCATGCCTGACGCGGTGGAGCGCGTCGTGGGAACCCTTGAGTACACGGTGGACCATGCCGTGGAAGGGATGGTGCATGCCCGGCTGGTCCGCAGCCCATACCCGCACGCCAGGATCGTCGACGTGGATTTGTCCGGCGCACTGGGCCGGGATGGGGTCTTCGATGTCATAACCGGAGCCGATGTCGAGATGGCCGTCGAGGTCCCCAACCCGTACTTCGGGCTGACCCGTCGGGACCAGGCCCCTCTGGCGATCGGGAAGGTCAGATATGTGGGCGATCCGGTCGCCCTCGTGGTTGCCGACACTCCACAAAACGCACGCGCCGGTGCCGAATCCGTGCTCGTTGACTACGACGAGCTTCCTTACGTCGTGAACCCCCATGAAGCGCTCGCCGACTCCGCACCGGTGCTCCACGACGAGTGGCCGGGCAACGAGTGCGGTGAGTGGAGACTCGACGTAGGGGATGTCGAAGAGGCGATGGCTCAGACTGCCCACGTCTTCGAGGCGACCTACACCTCTCCCATGGCCAACGCCGTCCCGTTCGAGCCCCATGTCGCCATCGCAGCCTGGGACGAAGGCCTCCTGGAGATCTGGACCGCTACTCAGTGGCCGTCAGCGGTCCGTGGTGAGTTGGCCCACATGTTCGACACCGACCCTGGAACGATCCGGGTGCGGGTCTTGCCGCTCGGCGGAGGCTACGGAGCGAAGAGCCAGCTCAAACTTGAGCCGGTGGTCGCGGTGGCGGCGCGGATGGTGGGTCGACCCGTGCGTCTGGAGCTGGAGCGCGATGAGGTGTTCCTCACCACCGGAAAGCACCCCGCACACATGGACATTCGAACAGCGGTCGACGACGAGGGCAGGTTCGTAGCTCGGGAGATCGACCTGCTGTACAACGGGGGCGCGTATGCGGTGATGACCCCCAAGGCGGTGGCACAGGGGCTTCTCCGCTCGATCGGCCCTTATCGCTTCCCCAACATCCGAATCCGCTCCCGGGGCGTCTACACCAACACGGTCCCCTCGGGGAGCTTCCGTGGTGCGATGACCAATCAAGCCGCCTTCGCATACGAATCCCACGCCGACGAGATAGCCGCCGGCCTCGGGATAGACCCGCTCGATCTGAGAGTGCGCAACCTCCTCCAGGAAGGCGACGCGTTCGCAAGCGGTCAGGTGATGCACGACATCCACTTCCGTGAACTGCTCGAGGACGTCGCCGGGGTGATCGGATGGGGAGAAGAGCCGATACCTCCACCGGGCAAAGCCATCGGCAAAGGGCTCGCGGTCATCGTCAAGACGACATCCCCCGGGACACGTTCCGAAGTGCGCGTCGAGCTGCGTGTTGACGGTCGGGTGTTGGTCCACACGAATTCGGTGGACATGGGCCAGGGAGTCCTGGGGACCCTGGCGCAGTTGACCGCGCATCATCTCGGCATCGACGTCGAGAGCGTGCGAGTGCAGGACCCCGATTCATCGACCTTCGACTCGATGACCGCGGGGAGTCGCACCACCTTCGTGGCCGACCACGCAATCGGCGAGGCATGTGAGTCGATCCGACGACAAGCGGCCGAGATCGCGGCTGACCGAAGCGACGGCCAGGAGCTCGACATGACGCCGGATTACGGGGAGATCATGCGGGGGGCCGGCATCACCGCTCTTATCGGCGAAGGCGTTTATCAGAGCACCCCGAGCGATGCTTTGAACAACCCGCTCGACATCAGAGGTGAAGTGGCGGATCATTGGCATCAGGGCGCAGTGGCGGTCGAGGTGGCGGTCGATGTGGAGACCGGCAAAGTGGAGATACTCCGCTGCCACGGCGCCGCCTGGGCGGGTCGGGTCGTGAATCCGGTTCGTGCCCGACAACAGAGCGAGGGAAGCATCATCTTCGGCATCGGCCCCGCCCTCTTCGAGGAGGTCATCGTCGTTGACGGCCAGGTGTCCAACCCGAACCTCTCCGACTACATGATCCCGTCAATCGTGGACGTGCCCAAGAACTTGACCTCGTCGAATCTCGAATCGCCTGATCCCGACGCCGCCATCCATGGAGTGGGTGAGATGACGATTCCGGCCGTTGCGCCAGCCATCGCCAATGCGATCGCCCGCGCCACCGGAGCCCGGGTACGCCAGATGCCGATCACTGCTGAGAGGGTTCTCCGCGCCATCATGGGAGAGGTGCCGGAATGAGCACCACGTCGTCTTCACAGCTAACGATCCGGGTCAACGGCGACGACGTCGCGGTTGAAGTGCCTGCCGATGAGACCCTCGTCCACACCTTGAGGGATCGTTTCGGCCTGAGCAGTGTCAGGCCGACCTGTGGTCTGGGCATCTGTGGCACATGCACCGTGCAACTCGACGGGGCAGTGGTCAGCTCGTGCCTGCTGCTGACCGTCCAGGTGGCGGGTCGATCGATCGTCACCTCGGAGGGGCTGGTCTCCGATGACGGGAGCCTCTCCCGGGTCCAGCAGGCGTTCGTAGACAACGGTGCCTACCAATGCGCCTACTGCATCCCCGGGATGGTCGTCACAGTGGAGGCCTGTCTCGCCGCGAGCCCCGATGCCTCGGTGGAAGAAATCAGGGAGTACCTCGCCGGCAATCTGTGCCGCTGCGGCACCTACGTGTCCATCCTCGAAGCAGTGACCGAATTGGTGAAAGGAGAACGCGAGTGACCCGAAGAGAAGCTTCCGTTGCATTGCCCGCCGTCCGACTGGAGCACAAGCTCCGCCTCATCGCTCACCACACCCTCGACGGTGCCCCGAACGTCGGCGAAGGTATGGCGATGAAGGTTACAGGCGACGGGCGACGGCTTCTCTACGTGGCCAACGAGAACCCACCCATCGCAATGTCGATCCTCGACGTCACCGACCCGAGTGCGCCGGACCTCGTCGCCCAGTTCCCCTGTGAGCACGATTCGGTGCGGGGCAACTCGCTGGCACTGTCAGGAGACGTCTTGCTCCTCGCCAAGCAGGTGACCAGTCCTGGCATGACGCCGGCGGGGTTTGACCTGTTGGATGTCTCGACTCCGGACCAGCCGGTGAAGGTCGGGTTCTTCGATGCCTCGGGGCCGCACTCGGTCGGCACCCATTTCGTCTCCACGTTCGACGGGCGATACGCCCACATCTCCTCTGGGGCGGCGGACTTCGAGCCGAACGACCCCGCGATCACCAGTTCTACATGATCGTCGACATCTCGGATCCCACTGCTCCTCGAGAAGTCGGACGTTGGTGGCTTCCGGGTCAGTAGAGAGGTGACGCCGAGTCCATCGTCCGCCACCAACACATCGACTTCGCCTTCAGGGTCCATCATACGCTCAGCTACCCCGAGCGCCCCGACCGCGCCTATCTGGGGTACATCGACGGGGGAGTGGTGATCCTCGACATTGCTGACCCGTCTCGACCCCGCCAGGTCAGCCGGCTCGACTATCACCCCCCGTTCCCCGGTTTCACCCACACAGTTGTTCCCCTCTTCGAGCGGGGCCTCCTATTGGTGGCTGACGAAGCGACCACGGTGTCCGACGGTGAGGACTGGCCGAAGCGATACTGGATCGCCGACATGCGCGAGGAGAGCAATCCCGTGCTCATGAGCAGCTTCCCGGTCCCCGAGGGGTTCGACGATCTGCACCGAGGAGGGGGGCGGATCGGAGCCCACAACATCCACGAGAACGACCCCGAGCCCGGCAGCGCCGTGTTGCAGAACACGTGCGTGGCCACCTGGTTCAGTGCGGGACTGCGAATTTACGACATCAGAGACCCGTTCACCCCGAAGGAAATCGCCGCCTTTCTCCCCGAGACACCGCAAGGGCAGCGAGGGTGCCGTATCAGCGATGTGTTCGTTGACGACAGGAGCATCGTCTACGCAGGTGACCGAGCCAACGGTGGGCTCTATTTCCTCGAGTACACCGGCGTTCAGCCGTTGGATTGAAGGGGCACCGATGAGTGAGGAGAGAGTCCGGTTGGCCGCGGTCGGCCTGGGGAGTTGGGGACGAGTCCTCGCCGAGTCGGCCCGACGGGGCGACCGCATCGACTGGGTGAATTGCTATTCGCGGTCCGAAAGCTCCCGGAGGGCCTTTCAGGACGTCCTCGCCGTGCCCCGAGCCGCCACGTCACTGGAGGACCTCCTATCGGACCCGGAGCTCGAGGGGGTCGTGGTGACCACGCCAAACGACTCACACGCCTCCATCATCATCAGCTGTCTCGAGGCGGGGATACCGGTCTTCACCGACAAGCCGATCACGGACACGCTCGCCGCGGCAGCTGCCGTGGCGAGGGCGGCGGAAACGACCGGTATCCTTCTCGCGGTGGGCCACAGCGCACGGCGGCTCGGCGGGCACCGGGTCATGAAGCGGTGGCTCGAAGAGGGTCGTCTCGGTGGGGTGTCGATGGTCGAGTGCAACTTCACCACGCCGCGCGGGCTGAGCCTGACCGAGGACAGCTGGCGTTTCTACGACGAACAGAGCCCGGGGGGAGCCCTCATCCAACTGGGGGTCCATCACGCCGACACTCTCCAG
>Ga0299913_10001970_pt1 | contig 15831 bp, 24 predicted proteins | sample RVTome_9_FD_201360 | JGI IMG/M metagenome (GOLD analysis project Ga0299913, IMG submission 201360) | Soil microbial communities from uranium-contaminated site in the Upper Colorado River Basin, Wyoming, United States - RVT155D38 (version 2) ...
GACCCGCTTCGGCGGAACCAACACCGCCGCCCCGGCTCAACACTTTGCCGAAGACTGCAAAGAAGTGTCACGAGTCTGATAAACGCGACGACAACTGGTTAGAATTACCAGCCCCTTAACGCTTCGGAAACGTGCGTGCGAGGGGAATGTCCAAAACCAACAGCTTCCGCAGGCGCGTTCGTTCAAGCATGCATACAAGGACCAAATTCCGAGCGTTCCCGCTTGTCGCCGCCCTGCTCTTTGTTGCGGCCTGCGATCGCGAGACCGGGGAGACAAATGCCCGAAGTGAAACGGCGGTCGTCAAGGTCGTCACCCATGTCGCGCAACCACAGCGGTTGCTGGACGAGATCCAGGCGCTGGGGACTGCCCGTGCAAACGAGTCGATCGAGATCCGGCCGCGAATTTCCAGCATCGTGACGCGCGTAGCTTTCACGGAGGGCCAGCTTGTACGGGAAGGTGATCTGCTGATCGAACTCGAAAACAGTGAGGTTAGAGCAGGGCTGGCCGTCGCAGAAGCGGCTTTGTCCGAAAGCCTGAGCACCTACAACCGAAGCGAGGCACTGGCAAGCACGCAGGCGATATCGGCGTCCAGCCTCGAACAATTGCGCGCGACGATGCAGGTCCACCAGGCGCAGGTTGCCGCGGCAAGGGCGCGTCTCGAGAATACCGTCATCCGCGCACCCTTCAGCGGCAGGGTCGGTCTGCGCCGGATAAGCCCCGGCGGGTTCGTCGACAATTCCACGATCATTACGACGCTCGACGATACCGAGATAATTAAACTCGACTTCTCCATTCCGGAAGCGTTTTTGACGGTCGTGGCGGGTGGCATGAACATCGTCGCCCGCAGCCTCGTATATCCGGATCGCAGCTTCGCCGGCACGGTCGAGAGCATCGACACGCGGCTCGACCCCGTAGCCCGCTCCGTCCGGGTCCGCGCCGTGCTGTCGAATCCGGACGGTGCGCTGAAACCGGGCATGTTTCTCACGGTCGACTTGCAGCGCGACCGCGGCGAGGTCCTGGTCGCGCCCGAGGAGGCAATAGTCCCCGAACGCGACGAGCAGTTCGTATTCCAGGTAGTCGACGGGAAGGCAGTAAAGAGACGGGTGACACTGGGCCGCCGCGTTCCCGGCCTCGTCGAAATCACAGGCGGGATATCATCCGGTGACTTGCTGATTACCGAGGGGACACACAAGGTCCGGGAAGGCTCCGCGGTGGAAATTGTCAACCGTCACGCTGCCGAGGGAAGCGGCGGGGGCGGAGCCGCTGCCAAACCCTGAGACGCGCCGATCATGCTGATCTCCGACGTTTCTGTCCGCCGACCCGTCTTCGCCGCGGTCATTTCCCTGATCCTGGTCATCATAGGGCTCATGTCCGTTCGAAGCCTCGCAACTCGCGAGTATCCCGACATCGAGCGGCCGATCGTTTCCATCAGCACGAATTATCGCGGCGCCGCTTCGGAGGTCGTTGAGCGACGTGTTACCCAGATCATCGAGGACCAGGTCGCGGGAATATCGGGCATCGAGAAAATATCCTCGACCAGCTACGACGAGCGCTCCACGATTACGCTTGAATTTTCGATCGACCGCGACGTCGACGGTGCTGCGAACGATGTCCGTGACCGCGTCGCCAGGGTGCTCGGAAACCTGCCGGATGAAGCAGACCCGCCCGAGGTGTCGAAGCAGGACAGTTCGTCCGCCACCACGATGTGGATCAATCTGTCCAGCGACAAACGCACGATCATGGATCTGACCGATTATGCACAGCGCTACCTGGTGGATGCACTGTCCATCGTTGACGGTGTCGCCTTCATAAGGTTGAGCGGCAGCCGTACGCCGGCAATGCGCATCTGGATCGATCCGAAACTGCTGGCCGCGCGCGAGTTGACCGTAACTGACATAGAAGATGCATTGCGCCGCGAGAACGTACAGATACCTTCGGGGCGGCTCGAATCCAGCCAGCGTGAATTCACGCTGCGCACCAACACCGGGTTTCTCACCGAAGACGACTTTCGCAGTCTCGTCCTGGCCAAGGGCGAGGACGACTACCTGATTCGGCTGGGAGAGGTAGCCGAGATACAAATGGCGCCTGAGGATGTCCGGGGCTATTCCCGAACCGACGGCCTGCCCGGCATGAGCCTCGGCATCATCCCGCAGGCCAAGGCGAACATACTGCAGGTAAACCAGGACGTACGGCAGCGACTCGCGGACATCAGGACGACGCTCCCGGAAGACATAAATCTCGACGTCAACATCGACCTGTCGATCTTCATAAGCGAATCGCTCAAGGAGGTGGCCAAAGCCCTTGGCGTCGCACTCGTGTTGGTGCTGATCGTCATCTACGGCTTTATCGGAACGGTACGTGCAACGCTGATACCTGCGGTCACGATCCCGATCTCTATCATCGCGACTTTTTCCGTAATGGCCTTTATGGGCTATTCGATAAACGTACTCACGCTGCTCGGCCTGGTGCTTGCGATCGGACTGGTCGTCGACGATGCGATCATCGTGCTTGAAAACATCGTTCGCCGTATTGAAAAAGGCGAACCGGTACTGCTGGCGGCAATCAATGGCAGCCGGGAAATCGGATTCGCGGTAATCGCTACGACCCTGGTACTGGTGGCGGTATTCCTGCCGGTTTCGTTCATGCCCGGCAACATCGGGCGCCTGTTTGCCGAGTTCGGCATCTCGCTCGCCGCGGCCGTCGTATTTTCGAGCCTCGTTGCCCTGACGCTCGTGCCAATGCTGACAACAAAGCTTTTCGCAACCGGAATGCACCGCGGCCGCGTGACCCGCGCCGTGGATCGGGTCTTTCAGTGGCTGTCGAACGGGTATTCCTCCGTTTTGCGCAGGGTGATCGTGCACCCCTGGATCGTCGTAGCGTTCGCATTAGCGATATTTGCAGCGAGCTTGACACTGCTCAACCGGTTGCCGGTCGAATACATGCCGCGCGAGGACCGCGGCATGGCACTGACGATGATTACTGCGCCGGACGGCTCGAGCCTCGAATATACCGCCGCGTATGTGCGCCAGATCGAAGAGATCATGATGGAAGACAAGGGTGACGTGCTTCGTGTCGGCACGCGGTCCGGAAGCTTCCGCGCCGGCAGCGATGTCAACACGGCGATGATTTTTGCGCCGCTGGCACTGTGGGAAGATCGCGAACGCAGCGCCGCCGAGATCGTGAGCAAGTGGAACCAACAGTTCGCCGATCTCCCCGGTGTCAGCGCATACGCCTTCGTCCCGGGCAGCGGCAGCGCAGGACAGAGCTCGAGGCCGCTGCAGGTCGTCCTGGGAGGCACCGACTATGACGAACTGGCGGAGTGGCGCGATATCGTCATTCAGGAGGCGGAGAAAATTCCCGGACTCATCAATCTGGAATCGGATTACAAGGAACGCAAACCGAAAATCGACGTGGCAATCGATCGTGACCGCGCCGCGGACCTGGGAATCTCGCTGGCCAACGTCGGGCGGACCCTGGAGACAATCCTCGGTTCACGCGTCGTCACGACCTTCATCGAACGCGGCGAAGAATATCGGGTCATACTTCAAGGCTCGGACGAGCGGCGCCAGACCCCCAGCGATCTCGATTCCATATACGTTCGATCCGACCGTTCCGGCGAACTCATCCCGCTGTCGAACCTCGTGCAGTTGACGGAGGCTGCAGGTCCCGTCGACCTGCGGCGTTTCGACAGGCTCCGCGCAATCACGATCAGCGCGAGCCTGGCCGACGGTTATTCGCTCGGCTCCGCGCTGGATGCCATTGAAGAGATCATCCGCGAAAAACTCCCGGCAGCTGCGCAGATAAACTACGATGGCGAGTCGCGCGACCTGAAAACCTCGGGCAGCTCTCTCTATTTCACGTTCCTGCTCGCGCTCGTAATCGTCTACCTGGTGCTGGCGGCTCAGTTCGAAAGTTTCAAGCACCCCTTCATCATCATGACCACCGTGCCGCTCGCGGTGTCCGGCGCGCTTATCGGCCTTACCGCGTTCGGCTCGTCCATCAACATCTTCAGCCAGATCGGCGCAATCATCCTGATCGGCCTGGCGGCAAAGAACGGCATCCTGATCGTGGAGTTCGCGAACCAGCTCCGGGACCGCGGCATGGAGTTCAAGGAAGCGGTCGTCGAAGCGTCCCGCATACGGCTGCGACCGGTACTGATGACCGGCCTGTGCACGGCATTCGGCGCCACGCCGCTGTTGCTGGCGACCGGCGCCGGTGCCGAATCCCGGCAATCGATCGGCGCGGTCGTATTTTTCGGCGTTACCTGCGCCGTGTTCCTCACTCTGCTCGTTGTTCCGGCCGTCTACTCGCTGGTCGCCAGGAAGTCCCATTCACCAGAGTACATCAGCCAGGTGATCGAAAAGCTGAAAAAGGCCGCCCCGGGCGAAACGGCACCAGCCCCTCAACCGGGCGAGGCAAACTTGTAGGAGCCGACCCCCATCCATGGATGGCGGGAATGCAGATCACGCAGAACGGTTATCTGCCGCTCCTACGGCGCCTGTATAAGCGCCCCTGCGGCGGCCGGTTGCGTTCCTCGCCCGAAGAAATGACGAGGCACCGGCAAGGCGCTGCGTCGAAGGAGCGGGAGCTAAGTGCCGGGCGTTTCTTCGGTGGCGGTGGGGCCGTCGACCAGCTGTACGATGGCCATGGGCGCCGAGTCACCGGGCCGCGGCCCGAGCTTCAGGATGCGCAGGTAGCCGCCAGGACGATTGCGGAAACGCGGGCCCAGGTCCTTGAACAGCTTTCCGACCACTTCCTTGTCACGCAGCCGATCGAAAGCCAGCCTTCGCTTGGCGACGCCGTCTTCCCTGGCCAGGGTGATCAATGGCTCGACCACGCGGCGGAGTTCCTTGGCTTTCGGCAAGGTTGTCTTGATCGTCTCGTGGCGCAGCAGCGACGCGGCCATGTTGCGGAACATGGCCTTGCGGTGCGAGCTGTTACGGCCGAGCCGACGGCCGGCTTTCTTGTGACGCATGGCTTTTGCCTTTCAGTATTCAGTTGCTGTCTTTCGACTCAAGGTTGAAGGCGCCGGCGAGGATCCGGCGCCTTCGCGTTACATTGCGATTTCGTGTTCCGGACGCAGGCTTGCGGGCGGCCAGTTATCGAGGCGCATGCCGAGCCCAAGACCGTGCTGCTCGAGCACCTCCTTGATCTCGGTGAGCGACTTCTTGCCCAGGTTCGGCGTCCGCAGCAATTCGACTTCGGTGCGCTGCACGAGGTCGCCGATATACATGATGTTCTCGGCTTTCAGGCAGTTCGCGGACCGAACCGTGAGCTCCAGCTCGTCGACCGGTCGCATCAGGATCGGATCGATCTGGCTTTCAGCCCGGGTGCCGGCTCCTTCATCCTGACCCTGCAGATCCACGAAGACCGAAAGCTGGTCTTTCAGGATGCTGCCGGCACGGCGGATCGCTTCCTCGGGATCTATCGTGCCGTTGGTTTCGATGTCGATGATGAGCTTATCGAGGTCGGTACGCTGTTCGACACGGGCAGACTCGACGTCGTAGGTAACCCGGTGGACGGGGCTGAACGATGCGTCCAGCTGCAGGCGGCCGATAGGGCCGGACTGCTCTTCGAACGCCGGACGCTGCGTCGCCGGGCGATAACCGCGGCCGCGCTCTACTTTGAGCACCATGTTCAGCTCGCCGGCCTTGGTCAGGTTGGCAATGACCATGTCCGGATTCATGATTTCGACATCATGGTCCAGCTGAATGTCGGCGCCGGTGACGGCACCCGGCCCCTTCTTCGAGATGCGCAGCTCGGCGGTGTCCCGACCATGCATGCGCACGGCAACCTGCTTCAGATTCAGCAGAATGTCGACGACATCTTCCTGAACACCCTCGATGCTGGTGTACTCATGCAGAACGCCTTCGATTTCGGCCTCTACAATGGCTGCGCCAGGCATGGACGAAAGCAGAATGCGGCGCAGCGCATTGCCGAGAGTATGACCGTATCCGCGTTCAAACGGCTCGATCGTGACTTTTGCGTGTAATTCGTCGACCGGTGAGACTTTGACAACACGCGGCTTCAGAAATTCGTGTACAGATTCCTGCATGGGTAAAAACCCTCCTGACTATTTCGAGTACAGCTCGACGACTAGGTTTTCGTTGATATCCGGCAATATGTCCTGACGATCCGGTAACGACTTGAGTACGCCTGCCATCTTTTTCGCATCCACTTCGACCCAATCCGGCAGACCGACCTGGCTCGCAATTTCCAAAGCGCTTTGAATGCGGAGTTGTTTGCGGGCCCTTTCGCGAATGCCGATAGAGTCGCCGGCGTTCACCTGTGCGGACGGGATGTTCACAATCTGCCCGTTCACTTCTACGCCCTTGTGACTTACGAGTTGGCGCGCTTCTGCGCGCGTCGCGGCAAAGCCCATTCGATAAACGACGTTGTCCAGGCGCCCTTCCAGCAGCCGCAGCAGATTTTCGCCGGTCGAGCCCTTGAGCTGGGCCGCCTTCTTGTAATAGTTGCTGAACTGCCGCTCGAGCACGCCGTACATGCGTCGGAGCTTCTGTTTCTCTCGAAGCTGCAAGCCGTAGTCCGACAGACGCGGGCGCCGCTGTGCGGCACCGCCCGGAGGAACCTCCAGCTTGCACTTCGACTCGAGCGGACGAACGCCGCTCTTCAGAAACAGGTCCGTGCCTTCGCGGCGGGACAGTTTACACTTTGGTCCTAAATATCTTGCCATTCGTTGATCTCTTTCGGTTGATCTCTATACGCGGCGTTTCTTCGGCGGACGGCAACCGTTGTGCGGGATCGGTGTCACGTCCTCGATGTTTTGAATGCGAAACCCCAGGGCGTTGAGTGCGCGGACGGCGGACTCTCGTCCGGGGCCCGGTCCACGAACACGAACGTCTACGTTCTTCACTCCGAATTCGAGTGCCTGGCGTCCCGCCTTTTCCGACGCTACCTGGGCGGCGAACGGCGTCGACTTGCGCGAACCGCGAAAGCCGCAACCGCCAGCCGTCGCCCACGACAGGGCATTACCCTGCCGGTCGGTTATGGTAATAATCGTGTTGTTGAAGGACGCATGTATGTGGGCAATTGCATCCACAACCTGCTTCTTGACCTTCTTGCGTTTTTGCGGCTCAGCCATCTCGTGATCCTGTAATATTTAAGCGTCTATTGCCCGACTATCTCTTGATAGGCCGTCGCGGGCCCTTGCGGGTGCGCGCGTTGGTGCGAGTACGCTGTCCGCGCACCGGTAGCCCGCGTCTGTGGCGGATCCCCCTGTAACAGCCGAGATCCATCAAACGCTTGATATTCATCGCATTTTCGCGACGAAGATCGCCTTCCACGATGAACTTCGCCACGGCGCTGCGGATGCCTGCGACTTCCGGCTCCGCCAGGTCCTTGACGGGAGTCTCGGGCAGAACGCCTGCGACCTTGCAGATCTGCCGCGCCCTGGACCGTCCAATGCCGAAGATCGACGTCAGCGCGATGCCGACGTGCTTGTTCAACGGAATATTTATGCCTGCTATACGTGCCACTGTTCGTACCTTTAGGGTCTGTTAACAACTAATCGGTCACCGCAGCGGCGGCCATTTTTTCGCGAGGCGACGCGTCCAGGGACGGACGCGTTAGAGCGACGCAGGATGCCAAAGCCGAGGCGCGGCGAGTGCGGTATAGCACCGCTATATAAGCGAGCCGCAACGCCGCCTCGCGGAAAAATGGCCCCGCCCCGAAGGGTTGCGCCCGAAATGCCCTCAGGCTTCGTTGCTCGTCGTTCATTTGGAATGACCAAACTTCTCTCCTCGCGCCTCGCCTGAGAACATTTCGGGCGGCAATGCGATGACCGATTAGTTGTTAACAGACCCTACTGTTAGCCCTGACGCTGCTTGTGACGCGCGTCTGTACAGATCACCCGCACCACGCCGTTGCGGCGGATGATCTTGCAATTCCTGCACATCTTCTTGACCGATGCCCTGACTTTCATGAGTTCTTACTCCGAAACCGCCGACTGGGAAATCAGCGAAGCTGACCACTGCGCCCGTAATTGCGCAGATTGGCCTTTTGCATCATGCCCTCGTACTGGTGGCTCATCGCGTGAGCCTGCAGCTGCGACATGAAATCCATCGTGACAACAACCAGAATCAGCAGCGACGTACCGCCGAAACTGAACGGAATGCTCGGGTTGAACATGATCAGCAGCTCCGGCAACAGGCACACGCCCGCCACGTAGAGCGCTCCCCAGAACGTCAGCCTCGTCAGCACCTTGTCGATATAATCCGCGGTCTGTGCGCCGGGCCTGATGCCCGGTACAAACGCGCCGGAGCGCTTCAGGTTGTCCGCCGTTTCCTTCGAGTTGAAAACGAGCGCCGTGTAAAAGAAACAGAAGAACACGATCAGCGCCGCGTACAGCAGCACATAGATCGGCTGCCCGGGTCCCAGGTTGGCGCCGAGTGTCTGCAGGCCCCGCTGGATCGCGTTCGGGTTGGTCGCCTGACCGAAAAACTGTGCGATGGTCGCCGGGAACAGCAGAATGCTGGAGGCAAAAATCGGCGGAATCACGCCGGACATGTTGATCTTGAATGGCAGGTGCGTGCTCTGCGCGGCGTACATTCGTCTGCCCTGTTGTCGCCTCGCGTAATTGACCGTGATGCGCCGCTGGGCTCGCTCCATATAGACGACGAAGGTTGTTGCACCGATCGCACCAAGCAACATGATGATTGCCATGCCCGACGACATCTCGCCGTTCCGCACCAGCTCGGCAGTGCCCGCGACCGCAGCCGGCAGGCCGGCAACGATACCGGCGAGAATGATCATCGAAATGCCGTTGCCTATGCCGCGCTCGGTAATCTGCTCGCCGAGCCACATCAGGAACATGGTGCCGGTCACAAGCGTTATGCAAGCGGTGATCAGGAACGCCGGACCCGGGTTGACTACCACGCCCGGCTGGCTCTGCAGCCACGAGGCGGCAGCGACCGACTGGAACATCGACAGGCCCACCGTGCCGTAGCGCGTGTACTGGGTGATCTTGCGCTTGCCCGCCTCGCCTTCCTTTCGAAGCTGCTGCAGCGACGGCACAATCATGCTCGCCATCTGCATGATGATCGACGCCGAAATATACGGCATGATGCCGAGCGCAAACAGGCCGAAACGCGCCAACGCGCCGCCCGAGAACATATTGAACAGCGCCAGCATGTTGCCGGCCTGCTGATCGAAGAAGGCCGCCAGCGCCGCAGGATCCACGCCGGGGACGGGGATAAACGTTCCGACACGGAAAACGATCAGCGCGCCCACGAGAAACGCAATGCGCTTCTTGAGCTCGCCGAGTTTACCCGCCGCTTTCGCGACGTCTGCCGGATTGCCTGTTGGCCGTTTTGCCACTTCGATTCCCGAATGTTTCCGAATGCTTCTTTAAAAACTAGTCTTCGACGCTGCCGCCGGCGGCTTCGATAGCCGCGCGAGCGCCTTTGGTGACCTTGACACCCTTTACCTTGACCGCCTTCTCGAGCTTGCCGGACAGGATGATCTTGACCTTCTCCGCCTGCGCGGAAATGAGACGCGCTTTCCGCAGGGCTGCCATGTCGATCACTTCATCTTCCGATAGCGCGGGTACTGCGAGCTCATGCAGGCGCACCTCGACCGACGCAGCCTTCTGCAGGGACGTAAAGCCCACCTTCGGCAGGCGACGCTGCAGCGGCATCTGCCCGCCCTCGAAACCCACCTTCGTGTAGCCCCCGGCACGCGCATGCTGGCCCTTCTGGCCGCGGCCCGCGGTCTTGCCCTGGCCCGCGGAATGCCCGCGCCCCCGGCGCTTGGCGTCTTTCTTCGAACCTTTCGGCGGCGTCAATGTGTTGAGGCGCATATCAAACCTCCTCGACCGAAACGAGGTATGAAATCCGGTTGATCATGCCGCGGATCTCCGGGGTATCGGCGACGGTCACGCTGTGACGGATCTTGCGCAATCCGAGTCCCCGGATGCACGCACGGTGATTTTCCAGGCGACCGTAGCGGCTCTTCCGGAGTGTCACTTTCAACTGTTTTGGCTTGGCCATCGAATTTGTCCGTAAACCTGCTGATACTTGCTCTTTAAAGCCGGCCGGCTCAGGCCAGGATCTCCTTGATTTTCTTGCCGCGCTTGGCGGCAATCGACTTGGGCGAATGTATCTCCGAGAGTGCTTTGATGGTTGCACGCACAACGTTGATCGGGTTGCGCGACCCGTAGCTCTTGGCAAGGACGTTACGCACGCCAGCGCACTCGAACACTGCCCGCATCCCGCCACCGGCGATAACGCCTGTACCTTCGGAGGCCGGTTGCATATATACATAGGTCGCGCCATGGCGACCTTTTTTTGCATATTGCAGGGTCTCGTTGGTCAGGTTCACCTTGATCATGTTCTTGCGCGCTGCCTGCATCGCCTTCTGGATTGCGACCGGCACTTCACGCGCCTTGCCGTAGCCAAAGCCCACGCGTCCGTTGCCGTCACCGACCACGGTGAGTGCGGTGAAGCCGAACTGACGGCCACCCTTGACGACCTTCGCGACCCGATTGACCGTGACCAGCTTTTCGAGAAAGTCGTCGCTGCTTTGTGATTGATCCATGCGTGCCATTAGTTGATCCTGACCTGTCGCTTTCTAGAATTTCAGTCCGGCTTCGCGGGCTGCGTCGGCAAGCGCCTTGACGCGGCCGTGGTAACGGAATCCCGATCGGTCGAACGCGACCGTGTCGATGCCCGCGGCTTTTGCTTTTTCCGCGATGCGCGCCCCGACGATCGCTGCAGCGGCGGAATTGCCGGTGCTCTGCATACCCTTGCGCACGTCCTTCTCGAGCGTCGACGCGGCAACGAGCACCGTGCCACCATCAGGCGCAATGATTTGCGCATAAATATGCCGCGGCGTGCGGTGGACGCTCAGGCGGTTTACCGCCAGTTGCTCGATCTTCGCCCGGCCTTTCCGGGCGCGACGCAAGCGGTTCTGTTTCTTGTCGAGTTTCATGTCTGTCTCGTTGAATTCCTTGAAGCAAGCGCGGCCCGTTGCTACTTCTTCTTCGCTTCCTTGATGATGACCCGTTCGTCGGAATAGCGAACACCTTTGCCCTTGTAGGGCTCCGGCGGGCGGAAGCGACGAATCTCCGCGGCAACATGTCCAACCTGCTGCTTGTCGGTTCCCCTGATGATCACTTCCGTCTGGCTTGGCGTTTCCACCGTAATGCCCTTGGGAACATTGAAGACGACCGGGTGCGAAAACCCGAGGGTCAGATTCAGTTTGTTGCCCTGTGCCTGCGCTCGATAGCCCACGCCAACCAGCTCGAGTTTCTTCTCAAAACCATCCGAGACACCTCTCACCATATTCGCCAGCAACGCCCGCGTGGTGCCGGAAATTGCCGAGGCAAAACGCGAGTTCGACCGCTGCTTGATGATCAGTTCGTTGCCATCCTGTGCCACCTGCACCTCCGAATTCAGGTCGAGGGACAACGCGCCCTTCTTTCCTTTCAGGGTCACGGTTGTGCCGCTCTGGCTGAATTCAATGCCGTTCGGCAATACGACCGGGTTTTTTGCAACTCTGGACATAATCGTTTCTCGTAATATTCGACGAACGCTGAAGGATCAGGAAATGATGCACAAGACCTCGCCGCCGATACCTTTTTCGCGCGCCTGCCTGTCGCTCATGACGCCCGCGGACGTCGATACGATCGCCACGCCCAGCCCGCCAAGGACTTTCGGCAGGTCTTCCTGGCCGCGATAAATGCGCAAACCGGATTTGCTGACGCGCTGAATGCGCTCGATCACCGGTTTGCCTTCGAAATACTTGAGTTCCAACGTCAGGTCGGCTTTATTGCCGTCGGCCGTCGTCGAGTAGTCGACGATGTAGCCTTCGTCCTTCAGCACCTTCGCAACTGCGGTCTTCGCTTTCGATGCCGGCATCGTAACGCTGACCTTGCGCGCCTTCTGGCCGTTGCGGATACGCGTCAGCATGTCGGAAATGGGGTCAGTCATACTCATGTCCTGTCTCCCTACCAGCTCGCCTTGGTCAGCCCGGGGATTTCTCCCCGCATGGCGCCTTCCCTGAGCTTGTTGCGGGACAGGCCGAACTTGCGGTAATAGCCGTGCGGCCGGCCGGTGATCGCGCAACGATTTCGCATGCGCACCGGGCTCGCGTCGCGCGGCAGGGCATTCAGCTTTTCCTGGGCCGCCAGACGCTCCTCGTCCGAGACGGACAGATCGCGGATCGTCGCCTTGAGCGCTGCACGCTTTTTTGCGTACCGCTTCACCAGCTTGGCGCGTTTCAGCTCCCGCTCAATCATCGATCTCTTAGCCATAATCTCTCTCTGCCTATTTCTTGAATGGGAAGTTGAATGCTTCGAGCAGGGCCCGCCCTTCTTCGGCGTTGCGGGCCGTGGTGGATATGGTGATGTCCATGCCGCGGATTGCATCCACCTGGTCGTAGTTGACTTCCGGAAAAATAATCTGTTCCTGCACGCCCAGGCTGTAATTGCCCTGGCCGTCGAACGAGCGTCCATTAAGACCGCGAAAGTCGCGAATGCGGGGAATTGCGATATTCACCAGCCGGTCGAGGAACTCGTACATGCGCTCGCGACGCAAGGTAACCTTGCAGCCGATCGGATAGCCGTCACGAATCTTGAAACCTGCCACCGACTTTCTTGCCAGTGTCTTGATCGGCTTCTGGCCGGAAATCCGCTCCATGTCGCTCATGGCGTGGTCCAGGACCTTGCGATCGGCCACGGCCTCGCCTACGCCCATGTTCAGCGTAATCTTGGTGATTCGCGGCACCTGCATAGGGTTCTTGAAACCCAGCTTCTCCTGGATCTGCTTGTGCAGCTCGTCGCGATACTGTTCGTACAATCTGGCCATGCTCAAACCCTGGTTCAAATGTCCACGACTTCGTCGTCGGACTTGAAAATCCGTACTTTTCCGCCGTCGTCCGACACGCGGATTCCGATTCGATCGCCTTTTTTCGTCCTGGGGTTGAACACCAGGACATTCGACAGCGCAATAGGCATCTCCTTGTCCACGATTCCACCCTGTACCGGAGGCATGGCATTCGGATTTGCCTTCTGATGCTTCTTGACGATATTGATACCTTCCACGAGCACACGGTCATCGTCGAGCACTCGCAATACCGTGCCGCGGCGCCCCTTGTCCTTCCCGGTGATGACAACAACCTCATCACCTTTTCTGATCTTGTTCATCTGTTCGATCCTAAGGCCCTAAAGAACTTCCGGCGCCAGCGAGATAATCTTCATAAACTGGTTTGTCCTGAGCTCGCGCGTCACGGGCCCGAATATGCGTGTGCCGATCGGCTCGAGTCGCGCATTCAGCAATACTGCCGCGTTGCCGTCGAAGCGGATCAAAGAACCGTCTTTCCGGCGCACGCCTTTGCGCGTGCGAACCACGACGGCGTTGTAAACTTCGCCCTTCTTAACCTTACCGCGCGGTATCGCATCCTTGACGCTTACCTTGATAACGTCGCCCACGCCGGCATAGCGGCGCTTGGATCCGCCGAGCACCTTGATGCACTGGATACGCCTTGCGCCGGAGTTATCCGCCGCATCAAGAACTGTCTGCATCTGAATCATGGCTGCTTTCCGTCAATCCATACGTTCGATCGTTCGATCGTTCGATCGTTCGATCGTTTAATCAGGGTTCAATCACGCCGGTGATGTCACGACAGTCCGGTTACTCCTGGACAGCCCGCTCGACGACGTCGACGACTTTCCAGGCCTTGTTCTTCGAGATCGGCCGGCACTCTCGGATCGCGACGAGATCACCTGTCTTGCAGTCGTTCGTTTCGTCATGCGCCATCACCTTGCTGGTGCGGCGCACGTACTTCCCGTAAACCGGATGCTTGATCACGCGCTCGATGGAAACCGACACCGATTTGTTCATCTTGTCGCTGACCACGCGGCCGACGACGGTACGCTGAGTGGTTTTGCCCTCAGGGGCTTTGGTTTCTTCGTTCATTTAGCGTCATCCTGCCGTTTCAGCTCGCTCATGACCGTTTTCAACCGCGCAATCTCCTTGCGCACGCGCCCATGCTCGTGCGGGCGCGACAGCTGACCGGTCGCCTGTTGCATCCGCAGATTGAATTGCTCGCGACGCAGCTTCAGCAATTCCTTGCCGAGCTGTTCCTGCGACATCGATCTCAATTCGCTCGCGTTCATTACATCACCTGGCGGGTTACGAAGGTCGTGGGGAACGGCAGCTTCGCCGCGGCGAGGCGGAATGCCTCGCGGGCCACCTCTTCCGTAACGCCTTCCATTTCATACAGCACGCGGCCGGGCTGGATCAGGCAAACCCAGTATTCGACGTTGCCTTTGCCCTTGCCCTGACGCACTTCGAGCGGCTTCTTGGTGATCGGCTTGTCCGGAAACACGCGAATCCAGATCTTTCCACCGCGTTTGATGTGACGCGTCATCGCCCGGCGTGCGGCCTCGATCTGACGGGCCGTCAGCCGGCCACGCTCGGTCGCCTTCAGGCCGTACTCGCCGAAGGACACATCGCTGCCGCGATGCGCAAGGCCGCGATTGCGCGACTTCATCTGTTTACGAAATTTTGTTCGCTTTGGCTGTAACATTTTTCTCTACCTGGTTCCGCGCGTAGCCTTATCTCGCGGCGCCCGCCGTTTCCTGCTGCTCTGGAGCTGCCACCTCGGGCTTGTCAAAAACCTCGCCCTTGAATATCCAAACCTTTACGCCGATGACACCATAGGTGGTGAATGCCTCGGCAAAGCCGTAATCTATGTCGGCTCGGAAGGTATGCAGAGGCACGCGCCCCTCTCGATACCACTCCGACCGCGCTATTTCCGCGCCGTTCAACCGGCCTCCGACCTTGACCTTCACGCCTTCGGCGCCGACACGCATGGTGTTGGTAACCGCACGCTTCATCGCGCGGCGAAACATCACCCGGCGTTCCAGCTGCTGCGCGATCCCTTCCGCCACCAGCTGTGCATCGAGCTCCGGCTTGCGCACTTCGCTGATGTTGATCCGCACGTCATGGATGCCCATGCCGAGCAGCTTCGCCACCTCGGCCCGAAGCTTCTCGATGTCTTCGCCTTTCTTGCCGATCACGATTCCCGGCCGCGCCGTGAAAATCGTGATGTTCGCCTTCTTCGCCGGGCGTTCGATATGAATGCGGCTGACCGATGCATCCTTCAGCTTTTTCTTCACGAACGTCCGAAGTTCATGATCCGTGCGGACGTACTCCCGGTAGGTGGGCGAATCGGCATACCACTTGGACGACCAGTCCTTGACGATGCCTAAGCGAATACCTGTTGGATGTACTTTCTGGCCCATGCAATTCTCTCGTTGTCGATCGTTCTCGATTTCGGCGAGCTGTGACGCTTCCCGTAGCGATTACTCGTCGCCTACCGAAATGGTGATGTGACTGTTGCGCTTGATGATTCGTGCGCCACGGCCCTTTGCCCGTGCCCGGTAGCGCCTGAACGTGGGCGCTTCGTTCACTTCTATTATCGATACCTTCAGTTCGTCGATGTCCGCGCCGTGATTGTGTTCGGCGTTCGCAATGGCGGACTCCAGCACTTTCTTGACGATGCGCGCACTCTTCTTCGGTGTAAAAGCCAGCGTCCGCAAGGCCTCTTCGACATTCTTACCGCGAATAGCGTCAGCCATCAGACGGCACTTCTGAGGAGAAATACGCGCATATCGAAGTGTTGCTGCTACCTGCATCACTGGCTCCTTCAAACTTTGGTTTTCCGGTCGCCCGAATGACCCTTGTAGGTCCGGGTGACAGCAAACTCGCCAAGCTTGTGACCCACCATATTCTCGGAGATGAGCACAGGCACATGCTGCCGTCCGTTATGAACAGCAATGGTCAACCCGACCATGTCGGGCAATACCAT
>Ga0299913_10001971_pt1 | contig 15830 bp, 12 predicted proteins | sample RVTome_9_FD_201360 | JGI IMG/M metagenome (GOLD analysis project Ga0299913, IMG submission 201360) | Soil microbial communities from uranium-contaminated site in the Upper Colorado River Basin, Wyoming, United States - RVT155D38 (version 2) ...
GCTCGGCGTCGCGTCGGAAGCGTTCGCGGGACGTCGCGCGCGCCGCCCGTATCGAGGCGGCGCGGAGGGACCGCCCGGCGCTCCCGCGCTCGCCTCGCTGGCCGCCGGCTGGCTCCACACCTGCGGCCTCGCCGCCGACGGCGGGGTCGTCTGCTGGGGCGACGACGATCGCGGCCAGCTCGGACGCAGCGCGCCGGGTCCCGCAGCGGCAACCGTCGATGGGCTGGGAAGGGAGGCAGTGGCCCTGGCCGCCGGCGGCCTCCACACCTGCGCCGTCCTCGCGGGCGGAAGCGTCTCCTGCTGGGGCAACGGCTCACACGGTCAGCTGGGGCGGGAGCTCGACGGTGACGACCCCATTCCCGCCGCCGTCGAGGGCCTCGCCGGCCCCGTCCTCGCCCTGGCCACCGGCGCCTACCACTCCTGCGCCCTGCTGGCGGGGGGCGCGGTCTCCTGCTGGGGCGACAACCGCTTCGGGCAGCTCGGCGACGGGACCCGGACCGCACGTCCCGAGCCCCATCCGGTCGCCGGGCTGGACGCTCCGGTGCGCGAGCTGGCCGCCGGCACCGCGTTCACCTGCGCCCTGCTGGCCGACGGCCGGGTCCAGTGTTGGGGCTCGAACGAGCTCGGCGAGCTCGGCTCGGGCGACTTCTCGGACGCACCCCTGTCGCGCGACAGCCCTCCGGCGCCGCCCTCGCCGTCTCTGGTTCAGGGTCTTCCGGAGGGAGCCGTCTCGCTGCGCGCCGCGGGAGACCACGCCTGCGCCGTGCTTGTCGGAGGCTCGGTCTCCTGCTGGGGCGGCAACTCCAGCGGCCAGCTCGGCGACGGCACCACGGTCGACCGGCCGGTGGCGACGGCCTGGCGGGGGCTCTCGGCTCGTCTCGCCCCTCCTCCCCGGCCCCCGCTCCAGCACCCGATCGACGGGCTCGACGTCTCGTACCACTCCGGTCGCGTCGACTGGACCGCCGCCAAGGCCGCGGGCCACAGCTTCGGCCTGACCCTGGCCACAGCGGGCGTGGACTTCCGCGATCCGCTCCTCTCCGCCCACTGGGAGGGGATGCGCCAGGCGGGTCTGGTGCGCGGCGCCTACCACTTCTTCGTCGCCGCCGACGATCCCGTCGACCAGGCCCGCCACTTCCTCTCCCACGTCGCGCTGGAGCCCGGCGACCTGGTGCCGGTCATCGACATCGAGTCCCTGGGCCACTCCCCGGGGACCGACCTGCCGCAGCGGCTGCGCGCCTTCATCGCCGAGATCGAGGCGGCCCTCGGGGTCCAGCCGATCATCTACACCGGCCCCAGCTTCTGGAACGACCACGGCAGCGCCGAGTTCGGCGACTATCCGCTGTGGATCGCCGAGTACGGGGTCGAGGCGCCGACGGTCCCGACCGGCTGGCGGAGCTGGCACCTCTGGCAGTGGCGAGGCAACGCCGTCCTGCCCGAGGTCGCCTCCGTTGTCGACCTCAACCGGGTCCATCCCGACGCCGACCTGGCCCGGCTCCTGGTGCCGCCGGCCGGCAACTGAGGGGCGCGGCCGACCGGTCAGAGGCCGGCGAGCGCGGCGCCCACCTCCTCCATGGTGACGGGAAGGGAGAAGGTCCCGGTGAGCAGGGCGTGCGCCTCGGCGTCGGTGAGATCCTCGCGGCGAACCGGGTCGTCTCCGCTGCGGGTGTAGAGGCGGCCCCGCAGGACGTGGCGCGCTCGTGCCGTCGACCGCTGAGCGGTGAGGGTCTGAACGAAGATCGACCGCGGGTGGGTGGAGGTGAAGTGGTTGGCCACCTCGAAATCCACCGGCAGGGCCGGCTCGAGGGTGAAGGCGTAGAGGTCGGACCAGGCCTCGCCGGTCTGGTGCTGAAGCACCCGCAGCCGCTCCCCTTCCGTCGCCACCCGGTAGCGCCCGCCCGGCTCCTCGATCGCCGCGCCGGAGAGGGGCACCGGACGCAGCGGCCCGTCGCCGCCGAAGCCGACGTCGACGAGCCAGGGCGCTCCCTCGAGCTCGACCGCCAGGGTCATGTGGGTGCGCGGCAAGGTCGTCGTCGCGCCGGGCGGCCGCACTCTCGCCTCGAGCGTGGCCACCGCGAGCCCGATCGCCCGCAGCACGGCCGCGAAGAGGGTGTTCTGCTCGAAGCAGTAGCCGCCCCGGCCGCCGCGCACCAGCTTCGCCTCCAGGCTCGGCAGGTCGAGCCGGATCTCCCGGCCGAGGCGCACGGCCAGGTTCTCGAACGGGATGGCGCCGAGATGACGCTCCATCAGCTCGGCCACCACCGCCAGCGACGGGGAGGGTTCCACCGCCGACTCCACCCGCTGCAGGTAGGCCGCCAGGTCGAGCGGCGACGGGTCGGCCCGGCGATCCCCCACGCTCACGCCGGGGAGCATATGCGAGGAGGCGGGGTCGGTGGGGCCGTTCTCCGCCTCGGGACGGGCTCCGTCAGCCCTCCCCGCAGAGCGCGGCGAGGCGCGACCCGTACAGTGCGATGCGCTTGTCGCCCAGCTGCGGCACCGCAGCGAGGTCGGCGGCGCCGTGCGCCGCGAGATGGCGCACGGCGGCTGCGGGAAGCACGACCTGCTCGGGAACGCTCCGTCTTCGCGCCTCCTCCCGGCGCCAGCTCCTGAGGGCGCGGTCCCGCTCCTCGATCTTCGGGTCGCGTGGGCGGCGCTCGTCGGGCGGCGGGAGCTCCGGCGGGTCACGACGCGCCTCCGAGATCACGGCCAGCATCCGCCGGCCGTGCTCAGTGACGGTTCGGCGCCCGAGCCCCAGCCTGACCAGCTCGTCCGGGCTCGACGGCGCGCGGCGCGCGAGATCGAGGAGCTGGCGGTTGGCCACCACCCGCCCCGGGGGCAGATCGAGGCCACGGGCGATCTCCTCGCGCCAGCGGTGGAGGGCCGCCAGCACGGCCTGCGACTCCCGCGGCAGCCGGCGCGCGCCCTTGATCGCGAGGAAGCCGTCTGGAGCGTAGCCGCCGCCCCAGGCGGCGTCCATCACCGCCCGGTTGGCGATCTCCAGCTCCTCCTCGAGGTCCGCCTCGCGGATGGCCTCGCCGAGACGCTCGGCGACGCGCGGCAGGTAGAGAACGTCCTCCACGGCATAGCGCAGCGGCCCGGCCGCGATCGGCCGGCGCCCCCAATCGTAGTGGGCATAGCCCTTTTCGACCGGGACGCCGCAGACCTTCTCCACGACGTTCCCGTAGCCGGTCTTCTCCCAGCCCAGGAAGGTCGCCGCCTGCTGGGTGTCCCAGACGCCGCCCAGCGCCAGGTCGTAGTCGCGCTTCAGGCAGCCGACGTCGAACTCCCCGCCATGCACCCAGGTCACCGTCTCCTCGCCCTCGAGCGCCGGCCGCAGGGGGTCGAGGGCGTCGCGCTCTCCGGGCAGCGCGAGCAGGTCGACCAGCCAGGTCCGGTCGCCCGCCCGCAGCTGCAGCAGGCAGAGGCGCTCCTCGTAGACGAACCCGGAGTTGGACTCGCTGTCCAGCGCGTAGGCCGGCTCCGAGGCCAGGGCCGAGGCCAGCTCGACGAGCCCGTCCCGATCCCGCACCCACGTGTGCTCGAGCTCCGTCACCAGGTGCGGACCCCCATTGGTCTAGGGCCGCGTCTCCGACCAGGCCGCGAGATCGCCCGACTCGAAGCCGTCCGCGAAGAGCGGGCTCGACACCGCATGGAGGCCCATCACGCCCTGCACGTCGCCGGGAAAGCCGCCGAGCACGGTACCGGCGAAGTCGACGTGCAGGAGGTCGTTCAGGCCGGTGCCGGTGGCGACCCAGAGCGACTCGCCGTCGGCGTCCAGGGTGACTCCGGTCAGATCGCCCGTCAGGCCCATCTCCACGACCCCAGTCGGCGTCCCGTCCATGGCGAAGACGTGGACGTGCCCGGTGTTGTGGGACGTGACGTAGAGGAGGGTGCCGTCGGTGTCGACGCCGGTGATCAGGAGGCCGCCCGGCAGGAAGACCGTCCCCAGGAGCCGTCCGCCGAGAGTGAACCGGTGCACTCGATCGGGGGCGATCTCCGCCACCAGCAGCGCGTCCCCATCGTCGGCCAGCCCGGTGAGGAGCGCCGATTCGCTGACCGGAAACCCCGGTGTCACGGCGCCCGTCGCCGGATCGACGCGTACCACCTCGGTCCTCGTGGCCGCCCACAGGGTTCCGCCCGCGATCGCCAGGCCGTTGGCGTGGTCGATCAGCGCGCCGGGGTCGTCGACCTCCACGCTGCCGCGGAGCTCGCCGTCGGCGGAGTACTCGATCAGGGTGTCAAGGGGAGCGAAGTCGGCGATCGCCAGGATCGAACCCGCCTTGAGGGGCAACACGCCGACGCCGACCCCTGGTCCTCCCGCCAGCGCCAGTAGGGCGCCCAGGCTCAGGACCTTCCCCGTCGCGGATTCGATCGTCATCAGGTCGTCGTCGCTCGTGCGTCCGCCGGCGCGTCCGGCCGGTTCTATGCTACCGACTCGCTCCAAGGCGGGGACAGGTTATGTGACAGCCGAACGATCCACTCCGTTGGACTGCGCTGACACAGAGTGTCAGAACGCTCCAACGGATTGGAGAATCGTCTTGTCATATAACCTGTCCCCTGGACCTGCCGCTCCGGCGCGGTGACGGTCGCGGCGCCCGGACGCTTGTCGATCCGTGTCGACCCGCACCTCGGCCCTCGCACCGCTCCGTACCCACTGGCCCCTGCTGCCGGTCCTCGCGCTCAGTGCGACGCTTCTCGTCGCGGCGCTCGACTTCGGCCTTCCCCGCACCGACCTCGGGCAGGACGAGAGGATCACCGCCGCGCGGGTCCATGGCCGCTACGCAAGCGGGAGCGACCACGTCCCGCGCTACAACTGGCCCGAGCTGCAGATCACGGTCGGGCGCTTCGTGCAGGGGATCGTGCGCAAGGCCGAGGACCGGCTGGACCTCGAGCGCCTCCACCCGTATCTGATCGGCCGGGCGACGGTGGTCGCCTTCGGCCTGCTCATGGTCGCCGCCGTCTACCTCACCGGTTTCCGGCTCCTCGGACGGCGGGCCGGCCTCTTCGCGGCGGCCTTCCTGGCGGCGATGCCGCTGTTCACCTTCCGCTCCCGGCTCTGGGTTCCGGACGCCCCGATGACCGCGTTCTACGCCCTGGCCCTGCTGGCCTCGGCGGCGATCCTCCAACGCCCGAGCCTGCGACGGTTCGCGCTCGCCGGGGCGGCCGTCGGCCTGGCTACGGCGACCAAGTACAACGGCGTCGGTGCCGCATGGGCCGTCGTGGTCGCCGCGCTACTGGTCGCCCGCGACCTGCCGCGCGGCCGCCGCGCGGCCGGCACGCTCGGCCGCCTCGCTCTCACCGGCGCCTGCTCGATCGCCGTCTTCACCCTGACCAACCCGGCGGTCCTGACCGACAGCCGCGCCTTCTTCCACGGCGTTTTCTGGGTCCAGGACGTCTACACGTCCGAGCCGCCGAGCGGGTTTCTCGGCCAGCACGTCTTGCGCTATATCGCGCTCTCCTTCTTCCTCGGTCGCCCCGAGGGCATCGGCGCGCTGATCTGCTCGCTGGCCGCTCTCGGCGCCGCCGTCCTGCTGGTTCGCGAGCGGGTGGCGGCCGCCCTGGTCTTGCTCCCCGGCGTCCTCTACGCCGTCACCTTCGCGAGCGTCCTCCACAACGCCTACGAGCGCCTCTTCATGCCGCTCCTGCCCCACGTGGCGCTGGCCGCCGGCTACGGGCTGTCGGCCTGCCTCGGCGGCCTGGAGCGCCGGCTCTCCCGCACGCGCGCCGCGGCGACCGTCGTCCCCGCCTTCGGCCTGCTGGTCGTGGTGCTCGCCTGGATCCCGGTCGTGGAGGAGGCGCGGGCCGCGCGCGGCACCGACACGCGGGTCCACGCCCTGCAGTGGATCCAGGCACACCTGCCCCAGGGCGCCACGGTCTTCCGCGAGTGGAACATGGTGAGGCTGAGCAGCGCCCTCTTCAGCTCTAACGGACGGGACAGGACGCTCTACGCCGGCGGCCGGACAGCTGCCGAGATCGCCTCCAGCAACGACTTCGTGGTCGTCACCAGCACGATGTACGACTGGGTGCTGCGCCAGCGACATCGGCCCGGCTTCGAGCCCAGAGCCGCCCTCTACGAGGCGGTGCTCGACGGGCCCCGTTTCGAGCTGGTGCGCGCCTTCGAGCCCGGTGAGCGCTCGATCGGCCCGGAGGTGCGCGTCTACCGGACGCTCCCCCCCAAGGGACCCCGCTACCGGCCGAAGCGCCCCTCGATGGACCTCCTGGGCCGCGCCTGGGCGAGCTCCCAGCGGATCCGTCCGCAGGAGGCCACCGGACGCATCACCTTCGTCAGGCCCTGGGACACGATCGCGGGCAAGGTCGTCCTCGTCGAGCAGGGCACCTACCGGCTGGTGGTCACGGCGTCCGCCGCCCAGCCGACGACGCTGCGCCTGGAGCTCGGCGGCCGCTGGAGCGAGGACCCGGTGACGGGCACGAGCAAGGTCGCGCTCCAGGTCGCCCTCCCTGCCGGCCAGGTCTGGTGGAAGGTGAAGCCGGCCGGGGAGCTCGGCCCTTCGGACGACCTGACGGTCCACGCCATGCGCCTCGTGAGAGAGCGCTGAGCGACGGCGCTCAGGCCGTCCGAGGTCCGGTCTTCAGGCGGGCAAGGGGCGTCCCCGCTCCTTCAAGGGATCGAGACCTGCGACCACCCGCTGAAGTCTCCCGCCTCGAATCCGTCGGCGAAGATCACCGAATCGCAGGCACAGGAGACCCAGCGCTCGGTGAGGGCGTGGTTGACGCCGTCGACGAAGTAGCCGCCCACGCTCCAGGCCTCGCAACCATCCGCCGCCGTCAAGCCGCCGGTGCGGCTGACGGAGCTGGCGCCCGCGATCGTCGGGCTGGCGACCGGGCTCCAGACCGAGCCATCCCCGTGGTAGTAGCCGCCGTCCGGCCATCCGACCGCCCAGAGGTCGTCCGTCGCGAAGGCCCCGAGACCGTAGATCCCTTCGCCGATCTCTGCATCCACGATCGACCACGAATCGCCGTCCCAGTGCAGGAACAGGGCGTCGCTCCCCTGCCGACCGGCGGCCCACACGTCGTCGGAGGCCACCGCCACGACCGCCTCGAGGAAGGACGACGCGATCCCCTCGGCCGGGTTCGGCACGTGGCTCCACCCGGAGCCATCCCATTGGTAGATCAGGGCCCGATACGAACCCACGACATCGCGGCCCCAGCCCACCGCCCAGACGTCGTCGGTCGCCACGCCCGCGATCGATCCGGGCCGAGCCCGCGACCACGTGGTCCACATCTCGAAGCCCCCTTTCGGTCCCCGTGGCCCGCGGTCCGGGGAGGGGACCGCGTCCGCGGGAGAGGCCAGCCCGACCGCACCATAGCCCCGCCCGCATGACCCGGGGCTTACAGGCCGGTCGGGGGTCTCGGGGCCACGCCCGGGGCCGACTCCTGCTCCTCGGGCTCCCACGGATTGCCCAGGTGCTCGCCGAACCACTCGAGGTAGCGCTCCTTCAGATCCTTGGCGTGGGAGGGGGTGTCGATGCCGTGGTACTCGCCTGGATAGACGATCAGCCGCGTCTCGACGCCGAGGCGCTTGAGGGCGAGATAGAGCTGCTCGGAGTTGATGATGGGGACGTTCCAGTCCTCCTCGCCGCCGAGGATCAGGGTCGGGGTGGTGACGTTCTCCAGCCGGTTGAAGGGGGAGAGCCGCTCCCAGAGAGCACGCGCTTCCGGCTCCCAGGGGGGGCCGAGCTCCTGCTCCCACCAGCGCTGGTACTGGTCGTGGCCGTAGTTGACGGCGTACAGGGTGGCGCTGGCGCCGGTCGCGGCGGCCGCGAAACGGTCCGTTTTGGTGATCACGTGGTTGGTCAGCATGCCGCCGTAGGACCAGCCGGTGACCGCCAGGCGCTCGGGGTCCGCCCAGCCACGCGCGATCGCATCGTCCACGGCCGCCATGACGTCCTCGGAGTCCGGACCTCCCCAGTCCTGCCAGATGGCGAGGCAGAAGTCCTGGCCGTAGCCGGTGGAGCCCCGCGGGTTCGGGTGCAGGACGAGGTAGCCGTGGGCGGCGTAGAGCTGGGCGTCGAAATCGAAGCGCCAGTCGTACTGGGCCTGCGGGCCGCCGTGGATCTCGAGGATCGTCGGGTAGCGCTTCCCCTCCTCGAAGCCGGGCGGCCGGATGACGAAGCCCTCGATCGGGGTGCCGTCGGCGCTGGCGAAGGAGACCTTCTCCACCTCCCCCAGCTCGAGCTCGGAGAGGAGCTCGTGGTGGAGGAAGGTGCGCTGCACGAGCTCGCCGCCGGCCCAGCGGAAGATCTCCTGGGGCGAGTGCGGGTCGGTCACGGTGACGACGACCTCGCCGTGCGGGCCGATGGAGAGCTCGTCGACGACCCGCCGGCCGGCGATCAGGCGCTCGACCGCGCCGCCCGCCACCGGAACGCGCGCCAGTGGCTGCTCGCCCTCGTCCTCCAGGGTGAAGAGGAGGGACTCCCCCTGGGCGGAGAACTCGAGCTCGTAGACCATCCGGTCCAGCTCCGCCGTGAGGATCCGGGCCTCTCCGCCGCCGGCCGGCGAGACCGCGAGATGCTGCGTGGCGTAGAGGATCGCCTCGACGTCGGTGACCGCCGTGTGCGCGATGAGGCTGCCGTCCGGGCTCCAACGCGGGCTGCCGTCGGAGCCCGGGTTCGAGGTGACCCGCACGAGGTCGCGGAAGGCCGGCTCGGCCGGTTCCTCTCCCGCGGTCGGCTCCGGAGCCTCCGGCGGCTCGGCGGAGACCACCCAGACGTCGCTGTTGTAGTTGAGATCGGCGTCCTCGGTGCGGTTGCTGGTGAACGCAATGCGCGTGCCGTCCGGCGACCAGGCCGGCTCGGAGTCGTCGAAGTCGCCGCCGGTGACCTGGGCGAGCTCCCTCGACTCGACGTCGAGCACGTAGAGGTGAGTGCGCCGGCGGTCGAGGTAGCCCCGGTAGTCCTGTTTGAACTGCTCGCGGTCGATCACCCAGGGCCGCGGCGTCTTCTCCTCGTAGTCCTCGCCCTTCTCCTTCGCCTCGATCTGCTCGGGCTTGGGATCGCGCAGGACCAGGACCATTCGCGTCCCGTCCGGCGACCATTCGTGGGCCGAGACTCCCTGGGCCGTGTCGGTCAGCCGCACCGCCTCGCCGCCGCCCCGGTAGAGCGTCCAGACCTGGGTCTCTCCCTCGTCGCGCGCCGAGAGGAACGAGAGGTAGCGCCCGTCCGTGCTCCAGCGCGGATCCGAGGAGGACTCGTCCTTCGCCGTCACCGCGACCGCCTCGCCCCCGGCGCTCGGCACCATCCAGATCCGGGTCGAGCTCTCGTCCTTCTCGAGATCCTCGGTTGTGACGGTGTAGGCGATCCACTGCCCGTCGGGCGAGACCCGGGGATCGCCGACGTCACGGATCCGGAAGGAGTCGTCCACCGCAAGCCGGCGCGGACCGGCGGGAGCAGCGGCCGATCCGGTCTCCTCGGCGGCGCCCGCGAGCCCCGGCAGGGCCAGCGACCAGATCAGCACGAAGGCGTCTCGAACCCTCATCGTCCCTCCTCGGGCCCCCCGGGCCCGTCCTGCGCCGTCCACCCGCTCGGTTCCACGGCATGCTATCTCGGAGGCCTGGCCGTTCGAGCCGCCCCGACGGGCGTGGACTCGCGCAGGCTGGCTCGATACCGTGGGGGCGCGCTCCAACGGAGGTCCCTGCCCATGGCCGCCAAGATCACCAAAGTCGCCTACTACTACGTCTCTCTGAGGGCCGAGCCGGAAGAAGGGTACCGCCTGCTCGCCCGCCTGGCCGGAGCGGGGGTCAACCTGCTGGCCTTCTCGGCCATCCCGATGGGACCCGAGTTCACCCAGCTGGTCCTCTTCCCGCAGGACAGCGACCTGCTCCTGACCGTCGCCCGCGAGCTCGACGTCCCGCTCACCGGGCCGGACCACGCCCTGCTCATCCAGGGGGACGACGAGCTCGGCGCCCTGGCCCGCATCCACCAGCAGCTCGCCGCGGCCGGCGTCAGCGTCTACGCCTCGAGCGGCGTGAGCGACGGAATGGGCGGCTTCGGCTACGTCCTCTACGTGCGCTCCGACGAGATCGACAAGGCCGCCTCGGCGCTGGAGCTCTGAGCCCAGCCCGCCGCCGCCTCGCCCGGGCGCACGGCCGTGAGAGGGACGGTCCCTCGCCCCCGCCCCGGTCGATCGACGCCCCCACCAGCCAACCCCTTGCGGCGCGCGACGTACCAGCCGGCATGAGCGCCGGCATCGCGCGAACCGACCGGATCCATCGGGCCGCGGGACTTGGCGCCGTCCTGTGGGTCACGGTAGTGGGCGGCCGCACACGTCGGGCGGTCGGGCTCGCCACCGTGCTGTGGGTCGCGGCGTCCGGCACCGGCCCGGCGAGCGGGAGCGTTGCCCCGGCCCCGGCGGTCGGCATGTCCGCCGAGCGGCTGGAGCGCGCCGGCGCCCTGCTCCAGGCGGCGGTCGACCGCGGAGTCGCCGGCAGCGCCGTCGGCCTGATCGCCCGCGACGGCGAGATCGTCTTCCATCGCGCCTTCGGCGAGATGGAGCCCGGCGTGCCGATGACGCCGGACGCGATCAGCCGCATGGCCTCGATCGGCAAGACCGTCACGGCGGCCGCCGTGATGATGCTCTACGAGGAGGGGAGGCTGCGCCTCGACGACCCGGTTTCACGCTTCCTGCCCGAGTACGGGGAACAGCGGGTGCGCGAGGCCGACGCGAGCACGGGCGAGACCCGCCCCGTCGAGCCCGTGCGACCGGTCACCATCCACGATCTGCTCACCCACCAGGCGGGTCTGCCCTCGGAGTACGAGCCCGGAGGAGAGGCGGTCCAGCGGCTCTGGGACACCGCGCGCACCGTGTCGGAGTTCGCTGCCGGTCTGGCCGCCCTGCCGCTCCGGTTTCAGCCCGGCTCCGACTTCGAGTACGGACCGGCCTACGAGGTGTTGGCCGCCGTGACGGAGAGGGCGAGCGGGGAGCGCTTCGACGATCTTCTGCGGGCGAAGGTACTCGCGCCCCTGGGGATGGACGATACGACCTTCCGCGTCCCGTCCGAGAAACTCTCCCGCTACGCCGGGATCTACCAGGTGGGAGCCGATGGGGCCCTTGCGCTCTTCCGGCGCCGAGGCGAGGAGGAGCGACCAACGGACTTCACGCCCGGGGGCGGCGGCCTGCGCGGCACCGTCACCGACTTCCACCGCTTCGCCGCCATGCTTCTCGGCGAGGGGGAGCTCGACGGCGCCAGGTTGCTCTCCCCGTTGACCGTCCGACTGATGACTCGCGACCACACCGAGGGCCGCTTTCACTCGAGCACCGGCGATTGGGGCTGGGGCCTGGGGATGGCGGTGCGCACCCGCGTGCTCCGCGACGGCCCCGGCAGCGTCGGCTCCTACGGCTGGAACGGCGGCACCGGCACGCTCTACCTCGTGGACCCGACCGAGCGCCTGATCGTGGTCGTCTTCGTCCCCTCGCAGCCACGCACACCCGGCATCGGTGCCCTGCGTGACGACTTCGTGACGGCGGCCTACCACGCGATCGTCGAGTCCTACGCACCTTGACCCGGGCAGAGGCTCCGGCACCGCCGGAAAACGATCGACCCCACCGAGACCTGGTGAGCTTCGGCCTCGGCGCGATCGCCGGCGTGCTCGCCATCCCGTTGGCGATCCTGCTGCTGTGCCTTCTCCTGGCCGGCGGCTAGCGGCAGCTAGCCCCAGAGCGAAACCGCCGGATCGGGCGCGCGCACCAGCGTCTCGAGACTGGTCGAGGCGAAGGCGGCGCGAGCGAGCTCGTCGACCTCGTCGAAGAGCCGGCGCAGCCGGCAGGTTCCGAGCACGTGGCACTCGTCTCCGTCGTCGTCGAGGAGGCAGGAGCCGGGCACCCGGGGCGGCTCGAAGGCGGCGACGATGTCCAGGACGGTGATCTCGGAGGGCTCCCGAGTCAGCCGGTAGCCGCCCCCCACGCCGCGGGTGCCGCTGGCCAGCCCGGCGTGTACGAGCTGCTGGAGGACCTTGGCCAGCGGGCCCTCGGGGATCCGGTAGCGCCCGGCGACGCGGGAGACCGGGACCGCCTCGCCGGCGGCCGCGCGCGCCAGCTCCATGGAGGCGTAGAGGGCGTAGCGGGTCGACTTGTTGAGCGAGACGGGCATCGTCAGGGCAAAGGGGTGACGTCCAGATCGAGGCAGAAGCGCTGCGCCGGCCGGAAGCCCTGGCGTTGGAAGAAGGCGAGCAGGCCGGGCGTCTCCCACGACACCTCGGTCTGGAGCCGCGGCACTCCCAGGCCGGCCAGGTGCATGCGCAGCTGCCGCACCAGGGCGTGGCCCACGCCCCGTCCCGAGAAGGCGGGGTCGACGCCGATGGTGTCGAGCACCGCGGCCGGCTCGGGGAGCCCGAACTCGCCGTAGTAGACGCGCGCCAGCAGGAAGCCCGCGAAGCAACCGTCGACCTCGGCCGCAAGCGACACCTTGAGGCCGGTCTCCTCGAGGTTCTGGCGCAGCTTGAGGCGAAAGTACTCACCCCGCGAGCGGCCCTGGTGCTTGGCGTCGAGGCGGATCACCGCCTCGAGGTCCTCCGGCCGCAGGTTGCGGACGACGATCGGATCGTGCTCGAGGCTCTCCATCGGTTCCTCCTCAGGCGGCCGCGCCGCCGGTCAGCAGGTCCACCCCGTGCGCCGAGAGCTTGCGCACCCGGAAGGCGCCCCAGATGGCCGCCCCCAGGGCTCCGGCGAGCACCGAATCGGAGTGCGCCTCGACGGTGAAAGGCGCCCTCTGCTCGGCGGCTCCCTCGGCGAGCGCCGCCAGCAGGCCAACGTCGGATGCCAGCCCGCCGGTCACCAGCACCCGGCCGCGCGCTCCCGCCGAGGTCAACAGGCGCAGGTATCGGCCCGCCATCGACTGGTGGATCCCCTTGATGATGTTGGGCGCCGAGAGGCCGCGGGAGACCATGTTGATCACGTCGGTCTCGGCCAGCACGGCGCAGATCGACGAGCAGGGCTCCGGAGCGTCGGCGGCCAAGGACAGCGGGCCGATCTCGTCGACGGTGATACCGAGGTAGCGGCAGATGTTCTCGAGGAACTGCCCCGAGCCCGAGGCACACTGGCTGGTCATCCGGTAGCTCTCAACCCTGGCCCGGGCGTCCATGCGCACGGCCCGCGTGTGGAGCGCGCCGATGTCGAGCACCGTGCGCGCCTCGGGGAGCAGGAAGAGGCCGCCGCGGGCATGGGTCGTCATGCCGTAGAAGTGCCCCGTGCGCAGCGGTAGGGCGTCGCCCTCCCCGGTCGTGGCCACGTAGGCCAGCTCCTCGCGCGCGACGCCGGCCTCGGAGAGCACGCCGGCGAAGAGCCCCTCGGCCACTGCCAGCGGCTCGCGGCGCCGGATGCGCTCGCCGCGGCCGAGCAGCATCCGGCCATCGCCGTCGCTCTCCTCGTAGAGCACCATCTTGACGGCCGAGGACCCGACGTCGACGCCGGCGACGACCAGCACGTCCTGGCTCGCGGCATCGCTCACCGCAGGACCCTCCGGCTCTCCGTCGAGAATCCCCGGACGCCGCCTGACCCGCCCGGGGTGGACGCAGGGTGTCTCACGACGGCACCTCCTCCCGCTCCCCGCGGCGGCGCCAGTCGCGCAGGGCGAAGAGAGCCGCTCCGAGGGCGCCGGTGTAGATCGACTCCGGGGAGATGTTGATGGTCCGCTCGCCGTAGTTCTCCTCGATGAGCCCACGCAGCGCGCCCACCGCGGCCGGGTTCTTGGCCACTCCTCCGGTGAAAGAGAACTCGTCCTCGACGCCACCCGAGCGGGCGAGCAGTGACATCGCCCGCAGGATGACCGCGCGGTGGAGGCCGGCCAGGATGTCCTCGCGGCGCTCGCCGAGCCCGAGGCGCTCGCGCAGCTCGGCGCCCGCGAAGACCGTGCAGGTCGAGTTGATGCGCACCGTCCGGGTCGAGGTGCAGGCCAGCGGCCCGATCTCGTGCAGCCCGAGATTCATCTCGTCGGCGATGTAGCCGAGATACCGGCCGCAGCCGGCGGCGCAGCGGTCGTTCATCTGGAACGAGGTGACGATCCCCTGGGCGTCGACCTGGATCGCCTTGGTGTCCTGGCCGCCGATGTCGAGCACCGTGCGCGTGGCCGGGTACATGGCGTGGGCGCCCAGCCCGTGGCAGAGGATCTCCGAGCGGATCTGCTCCTTGGCGAACGGCAGGGTGGCGCGGCCGTAGCCGGTGCCCACCGAGAGGGCGAGCTCGAGCTCGGTCTCCGCGGCCCGCTGGACGCCGCGGGCCAGCGCTGCCGGCGCCCCTTCGATCCCGGCCAGCGCCGCGTCGGCATGGCGCCGGAAGCTGGCCGGCTCCGCGGGCAGGCCTTCGACCTCGAGGATCGCCTTGTCGAACAGGCCGGCCAGCTGATCGAAGCCGGCGTCGCTCTCCCGCGCCAGCTCCTCGGCCAGCGCGTGGTACCGGCTGCCGGCCAGGTCGCGGAAGAAGTCGCTCTTGCGGCTCGAGCCCTCGGCGTAGAGCTCCTCGGCCTCCACCTCCATGCGGCGCAGGATCTCCTCGACCGGCTCCCGGCACTCCGGCGCGGCGCCCCCTCCGTCCGCGGTGTAGCCGCGCAGGACGGCGGCGAGATTGCCCAGCTGTCCGCGGTACTGCTCGAGCCGGAAGCGGCGCTCGAGCACGCCCAGGAGCTCCTTGGCCTGCGGCTCGCCGTCGTCGTCGAGCTCCGCCGACGCGAGCCCGAAGCGGGCCGCAATCAGGGCCTCCACCAGCGCCACCTGGCAGGCCACGCCGTAGTCGCTGCGGCTGTTGGTGATGCCGCGCCCGAGCACCTGCGCGTCCTCGCCGAGCACCACTGCCTTGGTGGTGGTGGAGCCGAGGTCGATGCCGACGCAGTACCTCACGCCGCGCTCCCCTCGCGCTTCTGGGCGATCATCTGGAAGTAGGACTCCAGGCGGTTCTTGATGTTGGAGGCCGAGAAGTAGCGCGGATCGACCAGGTCGCTCTCGATGAAGCCGCCGGGGCGGCCGGTGCGCTTCTCGACCTCGCGCAGGATCGTCAGCTGCCCGGCGGAGAACGAGTTGCAGCTCTTGACCGAGTTGATCAGCAGACCGTCGGCGTCGTAGTCGACGACGTAGCGCGAGAGCAGCTCGACCCGGCGGGGCAGGGAGAGGTTGGTGTAGCACCCCATGCAGTACTCGGCGAGGCTCTCGAGCGGCCGCTGCGGGTCGTGGCGGAAACCGGTGTCGTAGACGCCGCCGACCTTGGTGTAGCTCGAGGCCACCACCACCGCCCCCTCGTCGGCGAACATGCGCCAGAACTCGCGGAAGCTCGTCCAGTTGGGCGGTCCCTCGACGACCAGGCGGTAGCGCTCCTCGTCGATCTCGCCGTCGGGGGTCACCGGACCGCGGCCGGCGGCGAGGCGCTCTTCGACCTCGGCGCGCAGCAGGCGGTAGTAGTCGACGGCCTCTGCGGTGCCGCGGAAGGCGGTGAAGATCGGCCCGATGTAGTAGACGCCGCCGAAGTAGGCGTCGATCGGCGAGGGCCGGTGCTTGGCCGACTCGAGGACGGCCACCAGGTCGTCCTCGGCCGCCGCCGAGCGCGCCATCAGCTCGCGCAGCCGGTCCTCGTCGTAGGCGCGGCCCGAGACTCGCTCGAGCGCCGGGATCACCTTGCTCTCGAGCTGCTCGACGACGTAGCGGCGCATCGAGTCGGTGATCACCCCGTCCCCCTGGTAGGGGACGTGGAGCATCGCCACCGGGGCGTCGTACTCCTGCTTCAAGATCTCGAACCACTTCATGAAGGTGAAGCAGCCGGTGTAGGAGAGCAGCAGGAGGTCGGGCTCCGGCAGCGGGGTGCCGGTCGGCCCGACGTTGCCGGACTTCATCATG
>Ga0299913_10001972_pt1 | contig 15821 bp, 9 predicted proteins | sample RVTome_9_FD_201360 | JGI IMG/M metagenome (GOLD analysis project Ga0299913, IMG submission 201360) | Soil microbial communities from uranium-contaminated site in the Upper Colorado River Basin, Wyoming, United States - RVT155D38 (version 2) ...
TCGACCGGAGAAGCTCTGAACCTTCACTGTAGTCGGCCGGGGCTAGATTCTGCACTCTTCGTTCGCGGCGCATCGTCTTGTAGCCGCCCCAGTCGGTGATCCGGTCCGCCGAGACGACGCCGAGCGCGATGCCACCGTTCTCGTTCATAAGCTGGAACGCAGGCATATCACTTGCTCCGTCGCCTATATAGAGGATCTGGCTCAGCGGAATGTGTATCTCTTCCGGGGGGACCTCCCGGTACACGTCAGCCGGCTCATTCGGACCCTCTCGGAGCCATTATTTGCGCATACTGGCAGGAACCTCCGAATACGCCTGCATTCCCAGCGTAGCCAACTCCGTTCATGAGTGCCCCCCCAGTTGCTTGCCTAATTCCTGAGAGCGCCCGCATGCAGTTTGCAGAGCCTTGGCAAACAAGGCTTCCAATTCCCCTGCCTGAAGAACCCCAACTGCCCGCTCGGTGGTGCCTCCGGGGGAGGTAACCCGAGCCCGCAGCTCGGCAGGACTTTCACTACTTTCCAGTGCCATTTTGGCCGCTCCGAAGGCAGTTTGCAGCGTCAGCAGGCGTGCGCTGTCGAGTTCTAGCCCCATACTGACGCCTGCCTTTTCCATGGCCTCCATCACCAGAAAAAAATAGGCCGGGCCGCTGCCCGACAAGGCGGTGACCGCATCCAACTTAGTCTCCTCATCCACCCATACGGTCAGACCTACAGCACGCAGAATGCTTTCGGCGGTCTGGCATTGTTGTTCGGAAACCAGCGCGTTCGCGTACAGTGCAGTAGCACCGCAGCCAACCAAAGACGGCGTGTTGGGCATGCAACGGACCAATGCAACGCTGCCGCCCAGCCAAGAGCGGAGATCCGGCTCGAGCACCCCGGCGGCTATAGAAATCACCAGCGGTTTTCTTGCCCGAATGGCAGATGCTAGCGCGGCGGCAACATCCCGCAATGCTTGAGGCTTGACTGCCAACACCACAGTTTCGACCTTGGATACAGCCTCATTGCTATCGACCGTGACGTTGATGCCCAATTGATCCCGCAGCACATCGAGCTTGGCCTGATCGGGATCGGCTGCCCATAGGGAGGAGGGATCGCAGCCGTCGGCAATCAGGCCGCCGAGCAAGCTGCGGGACATGTTGCCGCCGCCGATGAAAGCGATGCTGGTGGTTTTTTTCATTTGGTTCAGACCCTATGCTTCGTCAATCGATAACAGGAAAGCTACCCTTCAAGCCGCTTGGCAATTGCGCAGACTGCCAAAGTCGTTTTCGCATAAACCGCCGCCCAGCAGGGCTCCGTTGCAAATTTCATGGCTGATCTGGTATCAAGGCCCTCCTCCTGTTCACCTGATGCCCCAACGTTGACCCAGTGAGCCGATCCCATCCGACTTCGTGGCCGAGCTCTTCGGTCTTGCCGCCTGATTCCGTCCGGAGCCGGGATCCCTTCGCCTTATCGAAGGCTTTGCAACGCAACCGCTCAGCGCTCCCGCCAGAGCTGGAAGGGTTCCTTGCGTGCCAGCCAGTGTTCGAACTGACGCTCCATCCGGTCCTGATTGCGTGCCCACCACTCGGCATCGATGCGCAGGGCGCCTTCGGCATTGGCAGGCGCGGTCGGCAGGTGCGGCTTGATCGCCTCGTCCAGCAGCGCCAGCGAGGACTGACGGGCCGGGCCGTAGGAGATGTAGCGGGCCTGATCGGCCAGCCGCTGGGTATCAGTGGCAAAGGTGATGAACGCCATGGCCGCGTCCATGTCGGCGGTCTTGGGCGTGCGCTTGGGAATCACCCACATGTCGTAGTCCCAGCCCTGACCGTCCCAGATCACGCCGAAATCGTGACCTTGATCCTCGATCGCGGCGTAGATGCGACCGTTGAATACCGAACTCATGGCCACCTCGCCGTCGGCCAGCAGCCGGGCGGGGGCATCGGCGGCTTCCCACCAGACGATGTCCTGCTTGATGGTGTCGAGCTTCTCGAAGGCGCGTTGCAGGCCCTCGTCGGTGTCCAGCACCTCGTAGATCCGATCCGGCGCGACACCGTCCGCCAGCAGCGCCCATTCCAGGTTGACCCTGGGGGTGCGACGCATGCCGCGCTTGCCGGGGTACCGGCTCAGGTCGAAGAAATCGGCCAGCGCCGTGGGTGCATTGTCGTCGAACCGGCCGGGGTCGTAGGCCACCACCGTGGACCAGATCACCTGTCCGACGGCGCACTCGGTGAGCATGCCGGGCAGGAAGTCCTTCGCCGCCGGGGTGCCGTCGGGGGCGGGTGGCAGCGCGGAGTGGTCGATCTTCTCCAGCAGGCCTTCCTCACAGCCGCGAATGGCGTCGCCGAGTTCCATGTCCACCACGTCCCAGGTCACGTTGTAGGCCGCGATCTGGGCGCGCACATCGGCCAGTTCGCCGTTGTAGGTGGCCACGTCGACGGTCAGTCCGGTCTCGGCCTCGTAGGGGATGACAACGGCCAGCATCTGGCTGCGCGTGTAGGCCCCGCCCCAGGAGGTCACGGTGAGATCGCCGTGCGCCCGGGCCACCGTGCTGACGAGCGGAACGAGGGCGGCAACGGTCAACAACCACGCCGCAGTGCGTTTCGGAATTTGCATGACGGGTTTCTCCTCCATTCGGATTATTCGCGTATCACCATCACCGAGCAACTGCCGTGGCGGACCACCCGGGCGGCATTGGCGCCCAGCAGGTAGTCCTTGAGCGACGGTCGGTGCGAGGCCAGGATGATCAGATCGGCCGGGATCTCGTCGGCGACCTTCAGGATCTCCTGATAGACCCGGCCCTCGCGGACCAGGTACTTGACCTGGATATCGCCCGGCACGTGTTGCTTGACCAGATCGGCCAGGCGCTGTTCGGCTTCCTTGCGGTACTTTTCGTTGAAGTCCTCGGGCAGACGCACGGCGGTGATGTTGAGGTTGATGTCGATCACCGTCATCACGTGCAGCGTGGCGCCGTGATGGCGGGCCTGGTCGATGGCCACCGGCAGCACCTTGCGCCAGGAACTCTCATGGGCCAGGTCGACGGGGACGAGCAGATTCTTGAACATGAGGGTTACCTCTTCAGGCATTGGCTTTGGCGGGGGACAGATCGTCCGGCGACGTGGCGGACGTGTCGTTCTCGTCCATCACCGCTTCGCCCAGATCCTTCCAGCGCTGGCGTTCTTCGTCGCTGGCCATCGGCACGAACCAGCCGGTGGCGGCCCATAGCAGACCGAACAGCAGCGACATCCAGCAGGCGAAGGCTACCGGGGCATAGGCCAGGGTCTCGACACCCAGGGTGCCGGCCACGAAGGCGCCGCCCACGTTCCAGGGGATCAGCGGCGAGATCAGGGTGCCGCCGTCTTCCACCGAGCGCGACAGAACGGTGGTCGACAGGCCGCGGCCGCGATAGGCGGGGGCGAACATCCGCCCCGGCAGGGCGACCGACAGATACACATCGCCGGTGACCGCGTTGGTGCCGATGGCCGAACCGGTGCTGGCGGCGACCAGCCCGAAGCGGCCCTTGGCGATCTTGAGGATGTTCTCCAGCACCACCTCCAGACAGCGGGTATGCTCCAGCATGCCACCGAAGCCCAGAGCGATCAGCACCAGGGTGATGACCCAGGTCATCGACTGGATGCCGCCCTTGGTGAGCAGATGGTCGACCGCCTCGATACCGGTATCGCTGCTGTAGCCGTTCTGCATGGCGTTGAACACGTCGTGAATCGACACGCCCTGCACGAGCACCGCCAGGATGCCGCCCAGCACCACGCCGGAGAAGATCGACGGCAGGGCGGGAAGGCGTCTGACCGCGAGGATCACCACCACGATCGGCGGGATCAGCAGCCAGAAGGTGAGCGCGAAGGTCTCTTGCAGCGTGTTGTTGATCTGCATCACGCTTTCGCTTTGCAGGGCGGCGTCGGTGGCGTAGTCCATGCCGATCCAGGCATACAGGCCCAGCGCCACCAGCATGGCCGGTCCGGTAGTGGCCATCATGCCGCGAATGTGGCTCCACAGATCGGTGCCGCAGACCGCCGGGGCCAGGTTGGTGGTGTCCGACAGCGGCGACATCTTGTCGCCGAAGAAGGCGCCGGAGACCACCGCGCCGGCGGTCAGGTAGAGCGGAATGCCCAGACCCTCGCCGATGCCGATCAGGGCCAGACCCACGGTGCCGACCGTGCCCCAGGAGGTGCCGGTGGCCAGCGAGATGATGGCGCAGATCAGGCAGGTGGCAAACAGGAAGATCCCGGGGCTGAGAATCGCCAGACCGTAGTAGATCAGCAGCGGCACGGTGCCGCTCAGAATCCACACCCCGATGATCATGCCGACCGTCATCAGGATGGCCAAAGAGGGCAGACCGACGCTGACCACCTTGTAGAGGCCGGCTTCCATGTGCGACCAGCGATAGCCCTGCCACCAGCCCAGTGCGCCGACGATCATGATGCCCAGCACCAGGGGAATGTGGGGCGTGAAGTCATCGAACACGAACAGCTGCAGCATCAGCAGGGCGATGGTCAGGGCGATCGGCAGGATCGCCATGAGCAAGCTGGGCTTGGGGGAGTGGGCATGGTCGCTGTCCATTGTTATTGTTCTCCTCGCTTGTTGGTGGTATCGATAAATCGACAGAGCCGGCCCGAGAGGGCCGGCGAGTCTATTCGGCCGTTGCTAGCAGACTGGCGTTGCCACCCGCGGCGGTGGTGTCGATGCACAGATGGCGTTCCACCACGTAGCGTTCCGGCGAGACGGTCTGGGTCTCGAGCAGCACGATGGGGCCGTCGCGCTCGGCGAGCGCGATGCGCAGTTCGCGGGTCCAGTCGCTGGCGCCGGCCGCGGCCACGGCCGCGATGCCCCTGACCGCGGTCAGCGTCTCGGCCGCGACGGTGCCGCCGAGCGCGGCGACGGGCGCCCCGGCCTCGATCAGCGGCCGCACGGCCTGCGCCGCGCCGGGAGCGACGAGCACCGCCGGACAGCCCGCGCCGAGCGCCTGCGCCGCCTGGGCGACGGCGATGTCGAGCGTCGGCCCGAGGCAGAGTACCGGGCCCTTCGGATACAGCGACAGCCGGTTGCTTTCCCCCGTCGGCCCCGGCAGCGTCTGCGGCGTCATGTCCAGGGCCGCGGTCTCGGCGAGCGCCTTGCGGATCACGCCACCCTTGCCGCTCAGCGTCTTGCGCAGCACCTCGACCCGATCGGGGCGCGCCGCCCAGTTGCGCGCGTCCAGGCCATCGAGGGCCGACTGGAGATCCCCGAGTGTCACGGCGTCGCCCTGGGGCGCGTCGTGGCTTTCTGCGGCGGCGGTTCGGCGGAATCGGGGGACGTAGAGTGGGCCTCCGGCCTTGGGCCCGGTGCCCGAGAGGCCCTCCCCCCCGAAGGGCTGGGAGCCGACGATGGCGCCGATCTGGTTGCGGTTGACATAGATATTGCCGACATGCAACCGTTCGACGATCTGCTGCACGCGGTCGTCGATCCGGGTGTGCAGGCCGAAGGTCAGCCCGTAACCCTTGGCGTTGATCGCGTCGACCACCTTGTCGATGTCCCGCGCCTTGAAGGTGGCCACGTGCAGAACCGGGCCGAAGATCTCGCGCTCGAGATCAGCGATGCCCCCAACCTTGACCACGGCCGGGCTGACGAAGGTGCCGCCGTCCGGCGCGGGCAGCTTCTTCAGCACCTTGCCGGCCTTTTCCTGCGCCGCGACATAGGTGCCGATGTCGGCCTCGGCCTCGGCGTCGATGACCGGCGAGACGTCGGTGTCGGTGTTCCAGGGATCGCCGATGACGAGCGCGTCCATCGCGCCTTTGAGCATCTCGAGCAGCCGGTCGCGCGCCTCTTCCTGGACATAAAGCATCCTGAGCGCTGAACAGCGCTGGCCGGCCGATTGGAACGACGAGAGCAGGATGTCGCGCACCGCCTGTTCGGTCAGCGCGGTCGAGTCCACGATCATGGCGTTTAGCCCGCCGGTCTCGGCGATCAGCACCGCATCCGGCCCCGCATTCTGCGCCAGAGCCTTGTGGATGATCTGCGCCACCTGAGTTGAGCCGGTGAAGCATACGCCCGCGATCCGCGGATCACTGGTCAGCGGCCCGCCCACCGTCGGCCCGTCGCCGGGCAAGAGTTGCAGCGCCGCCTCCGGCAGGCCGGCCTCGCGCATCAGTTCCACGGCGCGGGCGGCGATCAGGGGCGTTTGCTCGGCGGGCTTGGCGAGCACCGCGTTGCCAGCCGCCAGCGCCGCCGCGATCTGGCCGGTAAAGATGGCGAGCGGAAAGTTCCACGGGCTGATGCAGACGAAGATGCCGCGGGCTGATCCGGGATCCTCGCTCTCGAGCCGTTCGGCCTCATTGGCGTAGTAGCGCAGGAAATCCACCGCCTCGCGCACCTCGGCGATGCCGTCGAGAACCGTCTTGCCGGCTTCGCGCGTCGCGATCACGGTCAGTTCGGCGAAGTGTTCCTCGAAGAGATCGGCGGTCCGGCGCAGCATTTCGGCCCGCTCGGCAACCGGACGCGCCGACCAGTCGAGGAATCCGTCGTGTGCGGCGTCGAGCGCGGCCGACACCTCGGAGGGGGTCGCCTCATACACCTTTCCAACCACGCGCGAGCTGTCGGCAGGGGACACGGCATCGCGGGCCGGCCCCTGCGGCGGCGGGCTTCCGGCCAGCATCGGCCCGGCGGTCCAGGTCTTGTCGGCGAAATCCGCGCGCGCCGCCAGCAGTGGCAGGATCGAGGCGGGTTCGTTGATCCGATAGCCACGGGAGTTCTTGCGCTCGGGGGCGAAGAGTTCGCCGGGCAGGCGGATCAACGGGCTGGCGATGGCGTCGCCCAGACGCTGCATCTCGGCCACCGGGTCCTTCGAGACCTCGCTCGGGGGAATCGAGTCGTCCACCACCTGGTTGACGAACGAGGAGTTCGCCCCGTTCTCCAGCAGGCGGCGCACCAGGTAGGCCAGCAGGTCACGGTGCGCGCCGACCGGCGCGTAGATACGGCAACGCGTGCCCTCCGACTGCTTGACGATGTGGTGCAGTGACTCGCCCATGCCGTGCAGGCGCTGGAACTCGAAGCTGTCCTTGTCGTCGCCCGCCATGGCAATGACGGCGGCGCAGGTATGGGCGTTGTGGGTCGCGAACTGCGGATAGATGCGGTCGCGCCGGTCGAGCAGCAGCTGCGCGCAGGCCATGTAGCTGACATCGGTGTTGACCTTGCGGGTGAAGACCGGGAAGGTCTCGACGCCCATCTCCTGCGCCAGCTTGATCTCGGTATCCCAGTAGGCGCCTTTCACCAGCCGCACCATGATCTTGCGGTCGAGCCGCTCGGCGAGGTCGTAGAGCGTCTCGATCACCGGGGCGGCGCGACGCCCGTAGGCCTGCACCACGACCCCGAAGCCGTCCCATCCGGCGAGACCGGGGTCGGACAGAAGCGCCTCGATCACGTCGAGCGACAGATCCAGCCGGTCCTGTTCCTCGGCGTCGATGTTAAAGCCGATATTGGCCTTGGCCGCCTGCTGTGCCAGTTCCCGCGCGCGCGGCAGGAGGTCGGCCATCACCGTTTCGCGGTGGGTGTATTCATAGCGCGGATGCAGCGCCGAGAGTTTCACCGAGATCCCGGGGCTGGAGCGCACGTCGCCCTTGGCCTGCTTCGCGATCGCGGCGATCGCCTTGGCGTAGGCCTCGTGATAGCGCACCGCATCGGCGTCGGTACGCGCCGCCTCGCCCAGCATGTCGTAGGAATAGGTGTAGCCCTGCTTCTCGAGCTCGCGGGCATTCTTCATGCCCTCCTCGATGGTCTGGCCGAGCACGAACTGGCGTCCGAGGATCTTCATCGACTGACCGACCGCGGTGCGCACCACCGGTTCGCCCATCCGGCGCACCAGGCCGCGCAGCGCCCGCACTGGCCCCTTGGGATCCTCTTCCAGCACCTTGCCGGTCAACATCAGCGCCCAGGTCGAGGCGTTGACCAGCGGCGACGAGGACCGGCCCAGATGCGCGCCCCAGTCGGACGGCTCGATCTTGTCGTGGATAAGATCGTCGATGGTCTCCGCGTCGGGCACGCGCAGCAGCGCCTCGGCCAGGCACATCAGGCCGACGCCCTCGGCGGTCGAGAGCCCGTATTCGGCCAGAAACGCCTCCATCATCGTGGGCGACGTTTCCTTGCGCACGCGTTCCACATATTTTGCGCCGGTGGCGGCAACCTTCCTGCGGTCGTCCTCTGACAGCTTGATACGTTCGACAAGCCTGTGCAGCACGTCTGCCTCGTCGGCTGCATAGTTGGCGCGGATGCGCGCCCGCAATTCGCTCACGGCGCCATGACGGCGCATTTTTACTTCGCTCATAGTCGATATCCTCTTGCTACCCGAAACGCATCGTCGATGCGCCGGCTCGGATTTTGTCGTTCTTGCCGAAAGGCAATTCTGTAGATTATAGGCGTCCCGGCTCAGGTTGCGCTAACCGTCTCCAGCGCGAGGATGGCTGCACTGAGATCCTCGGTCGCGATGCCCACGCCCTTGAAAAGGGTGATCTCGTCGTCGGATCCGCGTCCGGCGCAGGCGCCCCGGCAGAGATCGGTCATCGTTCCGAGAATGTCGCTCTCGCCAATGACACCTGCTTCCAGCGGAAGCCTGATGTCACCGCTTTCGACCTTGGCATGTTCGGTGTCGATGAACACCCGCGCCCGGCGGATCGCCGTGTCGTCGGCTTCGCGCATCTCCGGTGTAAAGCTTCCAATCAGATCGACATGCTGGCCTGGCTTCAGCCAGTCGCCCATGAGGATCGGCTCACGCGCCAGCGTGGCGCAGGAAATCACGTCGGCTCGCCCGACGGCTTCCTGCAGATCCGTGGCCTGCGAAGCGGCGAGCCCTTGCGCCTTCAGATCCGCCACCAGCCGCTCTGCATTCGCCGCATATCGGTCCCAGACCTCAATCTCCTCGATGGGCAGCGCCGAGCGATAGGCATGGGGGATGTTCGACCCCACGCGTCCCGCCCCCACCACGAGCAGGCGGCGGCTGTCCGGTCTGGCCAGCTTTTTCGCCGCGAGCGCCGACGCGGCCGCCGTGCGCCGCGACGTCAGCTCTCCACCGTCAAGGATCAGCTTGTGCTGGCCGGTCTCGCGATCAAACAGCAGATACGTGGAAGAGATCGCGGGAAGCCCCTTCTCCGAGTTTCCCGGATGCACATTGACCACCTTGATCCCTCCCCAGCCCTCGTCGCGCCAGGCTGGCATCAGAAGAATCACGTCGTCTGGCCCTCCCTCCGTCCTCATGTGGTGATGATGGCGGAGCGGACACGTCGCGGAGGCCTTAAAGCCGTCGTCGATTGCCTCGATCAGCTTGCCCCAGGGCAGGGCCGCCCTGGTTTCTTCCGGGGATAGAATTTGCATACGCGCCTCAAGCGGGTTCGAGCCATGGCGCCGTCGCCGAGACGGCCGTCAGAGTTGGTGTTTCGCCCGTGATCATTTGGGCGAGGATTTCGCCGCATCCGCGCGCCATGGTCCAACCGAGTTGGCCGTGGCCGGCATTGATCCACAGGTTTTCGATTTGCCGCACGCGGCCCAGATAGGGCGGTCCGGCCGGGGTGGATGGGCGTAGGCCCGCCCAGAATTCGGGGGTTTCAAGATCCACCGCCGCGCCGAAGTTGCGGCGCACATATCCGTCCAGAAGCGCCATCCGGTCCGCCGGCAGGCTCCGGTCGCGGCCGGCGAATTCGGCAATCGCGGTAACGCGCAGCCGGTCGCCGTAGCTCGCGACCGCGACCAACTCGGTCTCGTCGATAAAGGGCAGGTGTGGGACACCGGCGGACTCCAGAATGCGCCAGGTGCCGGAATAGCCCTTCACCGGGTAGATCCGCGGAGCGAAGCCCAGCGGGCGGCAGATGTCAGGGGTCTCGACGCCGGTTGCTAGAACAACCTCGGCGCAAGGCAGTGGACCCGCATCGGTCTCGACCGCTTCGATATGGCGGCCCTTGCGGCGAAAGCCGGTGACGGCAGTGTCGAAGCGCAACTCCGTCCGGTTGTTCCGACCGAGCCATTCGCAGAGGCGTGTCGCAAAACGGCGGCAATCGCCGACCGAGTCGATCCGGCAGAACACCCCGCCGACCAGCCGGTCGCCCATCCGCGCCAGCACCGGTTCGCGCGCTATGAGCGCGTCGCGGTCCAGCACTTCAAGCGCACCGTCCTGCGCGTCTCCGAGAGCGGCGACATAGGCATCGAACTGCGCCCGCCGCTGAAACAGGTAAAGGCTGCCGTTATGCGCCGTTTCCGGCGGCAGCCCCAGCTCTGCTTCCGTCTCGGCCGTCAGGTCACGGCTGAACTTGCTCAGCCGTTTCAGTTTGTCGGTATTGGTGCGGTGGGCCCCCGGCGTGCAATTGCGCAGGAATTCGATCCCCCAACTCCAGAGCGCGGGATCCAGATACCGCGTGATCCGCACCGCAGGGTCCCGCCCCGTCGCGGCGCGCACCATCGCGCCGATCGCGTCCGGCCCCGCCCATGCCTTGGCATGACCGACGGCCAGAATGCCGGCATTCGCGCGGCTGCAAAGCTCCGCTGGCCCCGGCAGGCGTTCGATGACCGTGACGCTCCGCCCGCGTTGGGTCAGCGATAGCGCTGTCGCCACGCCCACGATGCCCGCGCCGATGACGACGGTCGGAAGTATTGTGTCAGAGGTCGTCACGCCTAGATCTCCGCCTCGAGCGAATCGCAGATCCAAAGCACCGTGGCCGGCTCCTCGCTGAGGGAAATAACCGCATGGCCGAGGGCACTGTCGAAAGCGAGGCTGTCGCCGGTCTCGAGCACCGCCGGCGCGTAGTGCTCCGTCCAGATCTCGACCCTGCCGGATTGAACCACGATCTGCTCCTGACCTGAATGCGACTGCAAAGGCCCGAACTCCTCGATGCTCTTCATCAGAATCTCCGCGCGGAGAACGATGAAAGGCTTGCGGATCATGTCGCCACAAAGGAACTCGAACCGGTACTGCGGCGTCTCGATGGTTCGGCCGGTGCCGAGCCGGGTGACGGTGCGCCAGCCGCTCACCTTCTGCTTGGAACTGTAGGAGAGGAATTCGCTAATCCCCACGCCGAACCCCGCGCAGATACTCGCGATGACGTTGAATGTCGGGGATAGAGTTCCGTTCTCGATCCGCGACAGAGTAGGGGCAGAGACCGAGCAGACAGCAGCGGCGGCTTTCAACGTCATCCCGCGATCCTTGCGCAGGGCAGAGAGGTTTTCACCGATGGACAAGCTCGGCTTGGGCAGGGTTGCGCTCCGACTTGATTTGCGAATTTCCGTTTTCCACATGGCAGCACCGCCTTGAAAAGATGCTCCGTAATAATAGGCAGTCTGAAGATCACTACAGCGGGTTTCATCACACTTTCTCCCCCAATCAAGTATAGCGCCTGATCTTCTTCAATGAGCACGACGGCACGCCGAAAAGGCACTGATCACGCAAAAAGACTTTCAGTTGCGTATCCCTGCTTCACATTTTCATTATTTATTTCAAATCTAGCTTAAGGTTTGAGGATGCGCAATATTTTTTACACAATTGAGCCGTTTGCGCTGTGCCGTTTTTTTGAAACCTTGCGCCAATAAGGCCTAATTACAACGAAGTTTTGCGACACGAAGTTGCTTTAAGAAGTTGTTTCCTCGATTCGTTGAGCATCCGAAGAAGGGACCTATCGCTCCAGAGACGAAAGCGTTGATTGATAAATTATTACTAGAACGGATTTCACTGGCTGGTATTGCGCGTGTCACTGGCGTTTCAGCGCGTTGGTTGCAGGATTATGTGAATGATAAATATCAATGCGTACCTCGACAAGTTGAGGTAAAAAAAAAGCCCCAAGGTCGCTTGACCATGGAAGGTGATGAACTTTGGTCATTTGTAGGGAAGAAAGATAATAAACTATGGGTTTGGCTAGCTATAGACGCTGACAGCAAGGAAATTGTCGGTCTCTATATTGGTGATCGGAGTCGTGAGAGTGCCGAAGGCTTGTGGAACTTGTTACCGGCCGTTTATCGGCCGTGTGCCGTGAGTTATACGGATTTATGGGAAGCCTATGAAGCCATTTTTCCCGGAAAGCGTCATCGTCCGGTAGGGAAAGAGATGGGGAAAACCAGCCACATTGAGCGGTTCAATGGCACCTTGAGACAACGTATTTCTCGCTTAGTCAGAAAGGCACTGTCCTTCTCCAAAAAGATTGAAAACCATATTGGTGCCCTTTGGTATTTTGTTCATTACTACAATGCCACTGTTCGAGCTGAAGCGGCATGATGATAGCTCACTCACATTGCTGGACTACCCTCCGGACCAGGGTTTGCTTTGGTAGATCGGGCAGCCAGGCTATCGCGGGTGCGGATTATTGAAGGATGGGATTGAGCGGATGCGCCACAGCAGATCGATCCTGTAGGGCGGGCTGTGCCCGCCATAGGGATTAAAATGGTGGGCCTTAGCCGCTCAAAGCCCATCCTTATTGCTCTTGCGCACCCGCTCGTAGAGTTCCGCCATGGTCTCCACAAACGAGCGGTCCTGATTCCAAAACGGTGGATAGTCCCCGGCCTTGCGGATCAACACCGCCGGCAGCAGCGGCAAGGCGGGCGGGGGTTCAGCGGGTAGCGTCATACCCTCGCCCCAATAATCCCCATAGCGGATGGCCTGAGCTTCTACCCGCTGCGGCCGGGTGTAATAGCTGGTTATGGGATCTGGGTCCAGCGCCTCCTCGCCAGCCATGCTCTCCGCCAGGGCACGCCCTAACGGAGTCTTGAGCAGGGCCGCGCGGAGCTGCTCCCGGGAAAGGCCCCGCAGCTCAAACATCAACAGCGGCTCTTTATCCAGCCGGGCCGCCAGCAGGTAATAGACGCCGGCGATATGCTTACAGGGATTGGCGTAATCCGGGCAGGAACAGTGATTGCTGAAGTCCTGGCGACTGGTCGGTAGCAGGTGCAGACCCAGTTCCTCGAACACCGTTTCGATACCCTCCGGCATTTCATTGAGCAGCAACCGGGTGATCATCCCAGCCCGAGTGCCCAGATTTTTAATCACCCGGTCCCATTGCTTTGGGGGGATCGCCCTGAGTTGGACCGTGGTGGTATAGAGGGGCTCCTTGTAGACGCCAAAGTAGGGATTGATCGAGCCCCGCACCTTGGCGGTTACCTCGCCTCCCGCGATTTCATAGGACTTGACCTTCCCACCGCGGGCGTAGGAACGGCCGCGACCCAGGCGGGCGGGATCGGTAAACGCCTCCAGGGCCTTAAGAAACTTCTCGCCCCACCAGGTTCGACTCATCTGCGCCATGCTTACCTCCGCTTTAGTCGAGAACCGCCTCACGGTTTAAGCGAATCAGCGCCTTAAAGCGCTCGTTGGACAGTTCGGTCAGCCAGGACTCGTCGTTACCGACGATACTCCCGGCGATGGCCTTTTTGTCCTCGATCATCCGGTCGATACGCTCCTCCAGGGTGCCTAAGGTTACAAACTTATGAACGAAGACATTACGGCTTTGACCGATGCGGTAGGCCCGGTCGGTGGCCTGATCCTCGACCGCCGGGTTCCACCAGCGGTCGAAGTGAAATACATGGTTGGCGCGGGTCAGGGTGATACCGGTACCGCCGGCCTTAAGGGACAGGATAAATACCGACGGCTCGCCATCTGAGTCCTGAAATTCCTCGATCATCCGCTCCCGTTTGCCACGGGCGGTGCCGCCGTGCAGATAAAGGGTGCGGTAATTGGACCGTAACAGCCTTTCCAGGGCATCGCCAATCTCAGTGAACTGGGTGAAGATCAGCAGGCTCTCGCCTTCCTGGATCACCTCATCAAGCATCTCCAAGAGTCTGGCCAGCTTATGGGAACGGTCCGGGATAAAGGCGCTGTTGTCCTGCAGGAACTGCCGGGGATGGTTACAGATCTGCTTAAGCCGCATCAGGGTGGCCAGGATCAGACCGCGCCGCTGGATGCCCTCGGCCTCCTCCAGCTCCCGTTCCACCTCCTTGACCACCGCCTCGTATAGCGAGGCCTGTTCCGGGGTCAGATTGCAGTACTGACGGTTTTCCACCTTGTCCGGCAGGTCCTTGATAATGTTTTTATCGGTCTTGACCCGGCGCAGGATAAAGGGTTGCACCAGCTTTTTCAGCAGGGCGGCCTTGTCCGGGTCGTTGTCCCGCTGCACGGGCAGCTCGAAGCCCTGACGAAACCGCGTCTGATTACCCAAGTAACCCGGGTTAAGAAAATTAAAGATCGACCACAGGTCCAACAGCCGGTTTTCCACCGGGGTGCCGGTCAGCGCCAGCCGGTGCTGGCTCTTAAGCTTAAGGATCGCTCGGGTCTGGGCGGTCTTGGGGTTTTTGATATTCTGGGCCTCATCGAGTACCACCCGGTGCCAGTCGACGGCCTGGAACAATTTACTGTCCTTGCGCGCCAGGTTAAAAGAGGTGATTACCAGGTCCTGCTCCCGACAGGCCGCCGCAAAGGCCTTGGGGTCGCCCAGTCGGTCGCTGCCGTGGTGGATAAGGACCGATAGCTCGGGCGCGAAGCGCGCCATCTCCCGCTGCCAATTGCCCAATACCGAGGTGGGTGCGATCAACAGAGTAGGGCCCTGGGCCGCGCCTTCCTGGACCAGCCGGGCGATCACCTGCACGGTCTTGCCCAGGCCCATATCGTCGGCCAGACAGCCGCCCAGGCCCAAGGTCTCTAAAAAGCCAAGCCAGGCCACGCCGCGCTTTTGGTAGCCTCGGAGTTCCCCATGCAGGCCGGGCGGGTCATCGACGGGTTCTAATTGGCTGGGGTTATGGAGCGCCTCCAGCATGGCAGCCAAGGCCGGGTCGCGGGATACATCCACCTCGTCTTCACCCTCGGCGGCCTTTTTCATAAGCTCGCCCAGGGTGATCTCGGCATCATCATGACCGTGCTGTTGCCAGAATTCCAGGAGCCGCTGCATCTTGTCACGGTCCAACTCCAGCCATTGGCCGCGAAACCGCACTAAGGGGGTCTTGGCCTCGACCAGCTGCTGCCATTCCTGGGGGGAGACCGGCTCACCACCGATCGCGAGTTCGTAGCGGTAGCGGATCAGGGCATCCAGGGAGAAGTATCCCTGACCCGCAGTGGGCGTTGCCTTGGCCCCACCGCTGGCACGTAGCCGCAGCTTGGCCCGGTTGCGCCCCTCCGGCGTCCACCAGGCCGGCACCAGGACCCTAAAGCCCGCGTCCTGGAGCACCCAGGCGTGCTCCTTGAGAAAGGCGAAGGCCTCCTCCAGGGAGAGCGGCACGCCTTCAGGCCGGTCGCTATCCAGGCCATCCCAGAGCCGCGGATACATACGGGCCGCGTAACCTAATTGCAACAGCAGTTGTCTTTCGAAGTCCGCACCGAAGTGCCTTTGCGCCAGCTCGCGGGCGGCGGCATCGTGCCAATAGTCGGTGAGTGCCAGCCGCAGCGAGGGGTCGCTATGGGCGGCGGCCTGAAATTGCAAATGCCAGGGCTCGGTTTCCGAGGCGGCCTCCAGCAGTTGCAGACAGAGCTGAAACCCGGTGCTATCGACCCCATGAATTAATGCCTGCCGCCAGCGCTGCCATTGCCGATAACGGGTTAGCGCCTCAGGGCTTCCATCGCTGATCCCAGTCTTTGGGGGATGCAGGCAGTCATACAGCAGGGTATTGCGGAGCCGGTTGGCAAAGCCGGTCGGTAGGGTGGTCCGGGTGATCTGCTGATCGAGCACACACTCGCCGAAGTGGCGCAGCAGCCTTTCGGTCTCGTAAAGTGAAGTCCCGTTATGGGGCTGTTCTGCACCGGTCCTACAAAGCCCAGGCATCAGTTCCTTGGCCTGACGGATGGCGTTTTCATAATCGGCGGAGACGATCTCCCAACCGGGATGGATCTCGAAGGACTCCATGGCCTT
>Ga0299913_10001973_pt1 | contig 15816 bp, 15 predicted proteins | sample RVTome_9_FD_201360 | JGI IMG/M metagenome (GOLD analysis project Ga0299913, IMG submission 201360) | Soil microbial communities from uranium-contaminated site in the Upper Colorado River Basin, Wyoming, United States - RVT155D38 (version 2) ...
GTCGAGGATCGACAGGAGCGCCAAGACGAGCGCCGCCGCACCCAGCGCGACGAGCAGACGCAAGGGGGTGGATCGCTGGGAGCTCATGCTCGCGGGCACCGCTCGTGGTACGCGGCGGCCGGGCCCGGGTTCTTCGCCCGTCGTCGGACGCAGAGCGAGGGCGACAAGACATAGCGTAAGGGACTAAAATCTAGATCTTCCTGTCGATAAGCAGATTCCTCTTGACAAAAACTTAGCGCTCGTCTATAATATCTTTTGCGTCGGGCCGTACCCGACGCGACGAACCCTAGGCGACACCCAAACAAGGAGGACACGACACCATGACAGCCCTGATTCGTTGGGAGCGACCCGACCTGCTCCGCAGCCGTATGAGCCGCATCTTCGACGAGACGTTCAACGACTTCCTCGCCCCGCTGGCGGGCAGCGAGGAGACCCGCACCGGTGCGTGGATGCCCGCGGTCGACATCCGCGAGACCTCGGACAGCCTGATTTTCAGCGCCGAGCTGCCCGGCCTGACCAAGGACGACATCGAGCTGACGCTCGAGAACAACATCCTCACCCTCAAGGGGGAGCGGAAGTTCGAGCGCGACGAGGAGCGCGAGAGCTACCATCGCATCGAGCGTGGTTACGGCACCTTCACGCGGACCTTCGCGCTGCCGTCCAACATCCGCACCGACGACGTGAAGGCCAGCTTCGAGAGCGGCATGCTCCACATCGAGCTGCCGAAGGCCGACGAGGCGAAGCCCCGGCGCGTCCAGATCGTCTGATCTCGCGTCCACTCTTGGTGTTGCCTCGACCCCGCCGCGGAGCGGGGTCTTTTCTTGCGTGCTGGGATACGCTTCCGATCCGTGGACGCATGCTACCGCCCCGTTCTGCCGGCCGCCATCGCCGCCCTGCACCTGGCGGCGGCGGGGTCGGTCTCCGCGGACCCGATCGCCCTGCGCGAGATCTGCGACGAGTCGACCGCGCTCGCCCTGGTCGGAGTCGACACCGCGAGCCGCACGGTCCTGATCTCGCTGCCCAGCCGGCAGGAAGCCGTTCCCGGATGGCTGCTCGAGCTCGGCGAGGGGCGAGCGACCCTCTATCCCGATCGCCGTCCGGGGGGACGCTTCGGAGGGTCGACGGGCCCGGGTCCGGTCCTCGTTCTCGAGCCGTGCGGAGAGGCCTGCGTCCAGGCGGCCGAGTGGTCCGCGGGCGAGTGGAAGCCCATTGGCCCTCCCCTCGACACGGCCGGCGGCGCGACGCTGCACCCAGCGAGGGACGGCGGCGGACGCCCCTGGATCGTGCAGCACTTCCCCGGCCCCACCGAGCACGCCCGCCGGGTCGTCGCCGCCCTCCTCACCCAGGGCCGCTGGCAGCCCGCGGGCCAGCTCGACGTCAGCGGAGCGGGCAGCCCGGCGGCGCTGCCGGACCCGGACAGTGCCGAAGCCCTGATCTCCGGCTCCGGCCGCTTCGTTCCGGGGGAGCCGGCCGAGACCTGGGTGCGGATGCCTCCCCTCGGGCCCGACGCCCGCGGCTCGCTGGTGCCGCTCGGCGCCGGGCGGGCGGCCTGCGTGACTCCCGACTCCCGGCTGTTGATCACCCGGGACGGGGGCGGCCAGTGGTTCGAGCAGCGCTGGACGCCGTGGCGCGACCAGGACGGCGTCAACCGCGGGGAGAGCGGGGAGCACTACTGGCTCGACCTGCCCACGGGGACGGTCTCGCCACCCCTGGCCCTCCTCTGGTACGACGACCGGCCGGGCCGGGAGGCCGCCCTCTGGCTGACCGGCGGCGAGGCCCCGGCAGACCTCGTCGCCGCGGTCGTGCCCCGTGCTGCACGCACCGGTAGCGAGCCCATCGCCGAAGCGATCCACTGGGGTGGCGGCGATTGGCTCCTGGTCTCGGGCTGCCGTCGGGACCAGCGGACCGCCTACGTCCTGGTGCGCACGCCGCGTGACGCCTCCCCCGGGTCGTGGACGCGGCTAGCGCTCGAGCCCGGCTGGTGAAGCGACCGGCAGCCCGGCCGCTTCGGTGCCCACGGGCTATCCGGCCACTCTCTCGAGCTCGCGCACGAACTGGGTCGGGCTCTTCAGGACCGGTCCCGCCGGCCCGCTGACCGTGCGCCGCACGGTGCGCAGCTGATCGAGCGCCCCCCGCGGGTGGACGTAGAGGGCCGGGAAACCGTTGATGCCGTAACGCCGGGCGAGCTCGGCCTCGGCGGCCCCCAGCTCCGGGTTGATCCGCACCGCCACGATCTCCCGCAGGTAGGTGTCGACCTCGGGAGCCGCCACCAGCTGGTCGTCGAACTCCCGGCAGTACGGGCACCAGTCGGTATAGAAGTAGACGAGCACCGGCTTGTCTCCTTCGTCGGCCAGGCGCATCGCCTCCTCCCAGCCCGCGGCGCCGCGCAGGAACGGTCCCGATCCGCGGGCCGGAGCGGCGCAGGTCCACGCGGCGAGCACCGCGACGAGGGGACCCAGGATCCGAGCTCGACGTGCCACCTCAGTCCCCCATCACGAGGTCGCCGAGGCCCCCGAGCACCGAGCCCTCGCCCTTGCGGGAGCCGCCCGCGCGCGGCAGCGACTTGTAGATCCGCCCCGCCAGCCGGCTGAACGGCAGGGACTGCACCCACACCTTGCCTGGGCCGGTGAGGACTGCGAAGAAGAGCCCCTCGCCGCCGAAGAACGCCGTCTTGATGCCGGGGACCGTCTGGATGTCGTAGTCGACCGTCTGCTCGAGCGCCACCAGACAGCCGGTGTCGAGCCGCCAGCGCTCTCCCGCGGCCAGCTCGCGCTCGACGATGGTCCCGCCGGCGTGGACGAAGGCCAGGCCGTCGCCCTCGAGCTTCTGGAGGATGAACCCCTCGCCGCCGAAGAGGCCGACGCCGATGCGCTTCTGCAGAGCGATGCCGACCGAGATCCCCTTGGCCGCGCAGAGGAAGGCGTCCTTCTGGCAGAGCAGCCGGCCGCCGTGGCTGCGCAGGTCGACGGGAACGATCTTGCCCGGATAGGGGGAGCCGAAGGCCACGGTCTGCCGCGTCGAAGCGGTGTTGGCGAAGACCGTCATGAACAGCGACTCGCCGGTGAGGATCCGCTTGCCGGCACCGAGGAGCTTCCCCGCCAGCCCCCCCGCCTGGTCCTGGGCCGAGCCATCGCCGAACACCGTCTCCATCTGAATGCCGGGATCCATGTAGAGGAAGGCGCCGGCCTCCGCGATGCACGCCTCCTGCGGGTCGAGGGTGACCTCCACGAGCTGCATCTCGTGACCCAGGATCTCGTAGTCGATCTCGTGCGCGCCGCCGGGCGGCAGCGGCGGTGGCGGAACGGCGGCGCCGACGGCGCCGGCCAGCTCGGGGTCGACGGCGATCGGCTGCCAGGCCGTCATCCCCGGTCCGTAGAGGTGCGCGCCGGCTGGCACGTCTCCCGCCTTGGCCTTCGCGACCAGCTCCTCCCTGGTCCAGGGACCCTGTTTCTGCCCTCCAATGGCGATGTACCAGACCCTCTCTTCGCTCACCGCTCCTCCTCTCTCGCCGCGGAGTCTAACCGCAACGCCGACACCCGAGACAGAAGGGGCGGATCGAGCGGCCAAGGGGGCCGTCGATCCGCCGGGGGAACCGGCCGAGGGACCGAACCGGTATCCGCATAGGGAGACTGTCGTGCGGCGGCGGGTTTCGTTACCGGCGCGCCATCTCGGACTCCAGCACGGCGCGCAGAGTGCGTGCGAAGCCCTCGATATGATCGACCCCCGCTCGCCGGTCGGCCAGGAACGGGTCCATCACCGTGCAGCGCACCACGTGCACGCCCCCCGCGCGGCGGCAGTCGGCGAGGGTGAAGCCGAGGCCGGCGATCACCGCGGCGCTCGCCTCTCCGTACTGCTCCCAACGCAGCACCGTCTTGGTGACGAAGTAGTCGAGCTGGGGCGCGGGATGTCCGGAGCCGACGCTCATCGCGGCGTAGACCCGGTCCGCCAGCTCGTTGCACTCCTCCGGGGTCCGGAAGCTCGTGTGACCGACGGCGAAGCAGACGATGTTGAGGTCGGGCCTGGGCAGCAGGGCGAGCCGGAAGTCCCCCCAGTCGCCTCCCTCCAGGCGCCGATGCAGAGCCAGGGCGCCGCGCGACGCGTCGCAGATCAAACGCCCGTACCCGCGGGCGTCGAGGGGCAGCACCTTGTGCGACATCCAGACCGCCGCCGCCGCCGCCCCCGGCTTCGATCCCTCGAAGATGTAGCGGCCGATCGCCCCCCACGCCGACCGGCCGCGGTGGAAGAGGTAGGGGGCGTCGACGGCCAGCAGGTCGCGGGCCCTGCGGTCGCGGAAGGAGACGGCGCCGGCCGGGTAGGGGACGAAGCCCAGCTTGTGGGGGTCGATGGTGATCGAGTCCGTGTCCTCCACCGCGCAGAGCGCCTCGTAGACGCCTTCGCGAGGCCAGACCTCCGGCGCCGCGTCGCACAGTGCCTCCTCGTAGGTGCGGCGCGCTCCCTCGCCGTCACGGGTGATCGAGATCGCGTAGCCGCCCCAGGCGGCGTCCGCGTGGAGGTGGAAGGCCAGCCCCCGCTCCGCGGCCCGGCGCCGGCACTCGACGACGAGGTCCACGCGGTCGACGGCGCTCTCCTCGGTCGTTCCCACGACCGCGACGCAGGCGATGACCGGCCGGCGCTCCTCGACGAGGCGGCCGACGGTCTCGTCGAGGGCGCGCGGGTCCATACGGAACTGGCGGTCGACCGGGACGTGGACGAGCTGCTGGCTGCCGATGCCCAGCGCGTGGCAGATCTTCTCCCACGAGTAGTGCGCCGTGGACGGCACCAGGACGACTCCGGCCGGCAGGGAGTCGCCGAAGGTGGCGGTCAGGCGCCGCGCGTACTCCTGGTAGCCGAGCTTGGCCAGGGAATGGCCGCCGAGCGCGGAGATCAGGGCCTCGTCGTCCCCGCCGGCGGCGCGCATGGCGTCGACCAGGTCGAGGGCAGCTTCCGGCTCGACGTTCAGCAGGCTCCACAGGTCGAGGGTGCCGAGCGCCTCCACGCGGCCGTCCGGCAGACCGACCTCGACGTCCTCGAGGCCGAGCTCCTGCGCCGCTCCGAACGCGGCCACCGGCAGGTACTTGACGTTGCGAGCCGCCCACAGGGCCTCGAAGTTGGCCACCGTCCCGCCCGAGGTGAGGTGCCCCCACTGCCGCTCGGTCGGATAGCCGACCATCGCCGCCAGCTGCGCCGCGACTTCGAGCTCCATCCTGGTGGTCACCGGCGACGCCTCGGCGGCGACGTTGTTCGGGTTGTAGAGCATGGTGGCGAAGTAGCCGACCAGGCTCGCCATGGTGAGGTCGGAGCTCATGTGCCCGATGTAGCGCGGGCTGAAGAAGGGCACCCCGGCCTTGAGCTGGCCGAGCAGCGAGAGGAGCTCCTGCGAGAGGACGGCGACGCTGCGCTGGAAGGACTCGGTGCGCTTGTCCGACTCCTGGATCAGGAAGCCGTCCTCGGGGTGGAAGTTGCGGCGCCAGAAGACGTGGTCGCGCAGGGCCTCGAGCAGCAACCGCTCCAGCACCTCGGCGTTCTCGCCCTTGGGTCCGAGGAAGATCGACCCGAGGTTGGGGCGGTCGGCGTCGAACGGGTCCCTGCGCTCGTCGTGGCTCATCGCCGGGCTCCTCCGCGGAAGCGTGAGGCTATCAGCGGCCGCCGCCGTCCCGGGCCGTAGAATGCGCCGCATGCCGCTCCGCAACCGCGTCGCCGTCGGCCTCATCCTCCTCTCCTTCGTCCTCCTGGTGCCCGGCCTGCTGCGGCCCCTGATCACGCTCACCGCGTCGATCCAGTTCATGGGCACCTCGCAGGAGCTCTTTCGCGAGACCCGCAGCATCCTGCAGACGATCCGCAACCTCCACGAGTCGGGCGACGACTTCGTGGCCGGGCTGATCCTCCTCTTCAGCGTCCTGGTGCCCTTCGCCAAGGGGGTGCTGCTGCTGGTGGCCCTGCCGATGCGCGACCGCCTGCGCCGCTGGCGCATCGTCGCCTTCGTCTCCAAGATCAGCAAGTGGTCGATGGCCGACGTCTTCCTCGCCGGGGTCTACACCGCCTTCCTCGCCGCCAAGGCCACCGACGCCCTGGATGCCGAGCTGCACCAGGGCTTCTACTGGTTCGCCGGCTACTGTCTGGTGTCGCTGGTGGCGCTGCAGTTCCTGAGGGTGCCGCGGCCGGAGGAGGCTGGATAGGCGGCTCGGGGTCCGTCCCGAGCGAACGGGCCGCCAGAGGACTGCACTCCGCGGAGTCGAGGTCCCTCCCTGCGGTCGGGACGACCTGGCCACCACTGGAGGCTGTCCGTGTCGTCCCGAGCTTGCCGAGGGACCTCGACTCGGCGATCTCGGAGACCTCGGCGGGCACGTTGGCTCGGCACGACCCCGATAGGCTACGGTCCCGTGATGACCTCCACGCTCGCCCTCTTCCTCCTCGCCGCCTCCCAGCCCACCCACCTCCCCATCGTCGAGCGCGCCGTCGCCTTCCACGGCGGCCGGCTCTACGAGGCGACCGAGACGACGATGACGATCACCTCCTCCGGAGGCAGCTACGACCTGCGCGTGCGCCGCGACGGCGGCCTCTACGAGATCGAGGTCGACGGCGAGACCTCCGGCGGCACGCGGCGCCGAGCCTGGATGACCAACGACTCGGTGCGCGAGTGGCGCGACGGCGTGGAGCTGCCGCTCGCCGGCGACGAGGCCGCCCGGGCCCGCCGCTTCGTCCAGGCGCGGGTGTGGTTCCCCTTCCTCCCCTACGGCCTCCTCGGGCCCGGCGTGCACCACGAGGACCAGGGCCTGGAGACCTGGAACGACCGCACCCTCCACCGCGTGAAGGCCACCTTCGCCCCCGTCCCCGGCGAGAAGCCCCCGGACGAGTACGCCTTCTGGCTCGACCCGGCCACCGGCCGCGTCGAGCAGTGCGCCTACGCGTACGACCTGGGCACTCCCGAAGCCGGCCTGCGGCTCCGCCTCGCCCGCAACCACCGCCGCGTCGGCGGCCTGCTGTTCTACGACGTCGACAACCTGGGCGTCGACGGCGATCCCGACCTCTCGGTCGACCTCGTCGACCGCGCCTTCGCGGGCGGGCTCCAGGTGATCTCCGAGGTCGAGCTTTCCGCCATCGAGGTGCGCAAGCTCGCCGGCCGCCGCCAGCGGCTTGACACGTAAGTAAGTAGTTACTTACAATTCTGACCCATGGGGGTCGCCGTCCGCAAACCGTCCGCCGAGCGGCGCGAGGAGGTCGTGCGGGCCGTGCTCCGGATCATCGGCCAACAGGGCCTGACCTCCCTGACGACGACGCGGATTGCCGAGGAGGTGGGCGTCACCTCGGGAGCGCTGTTTCGCCACTTCGCCTCGCTCGCCGAGATCCTCGAAGAGACGGTCCGCCACGCCGTCGCGCGGGTCGAGGGGACCTTCCCCGATCCGGCCCTTTCCCCGGTCGAGCGGCTCCTGGAGCTCGCCCGGCGGCGCATTCGCCTCCTCCGGGCCGAGCCGGGGCTGGCCTGGCTGCTGCGCTCCGAGCAGGTCTACCTGACCCTCCCGGCGGAGGCGCTCGAGCCGTTGCGCGGCCTCGCCGTCCGCTCCCGACGCGTCCTGCTCGAGTCGCTGCGCGAGGGGGCAGTCGGCGGATTGATTCGTGACGACCTGGATCCGGAGCTCCTGCTCGTCCCGGTGATGGGCACGATCCATGCGCTCATCGGCATGCCGGGCGTCCACCGGACGGCAGCGACGAGGCAGCCCCAAACCGAGCGCGTGCTCGCGGCCCTGGTGCGGATGCTCGCCCCACCGATCCCCCGAACGGTCGACGACATCGACAGGAGAGAGTCCCCATGACCCTGACACGTGACACGCAGGTCGGACAGATCGCCGCGGCGCATCCGCTGGCCACCCGGGTCTTCGCCCGCCATCAGATCGACTTCTGCTGCGGCGGAGGCCGCCCGCTGGGCGAGGTCTGCGCCCAGAAGGGCCTCGACACCGACGCGGTGCTGGACGAGATCGGCCGCGAGCTCGCGACCTCGAACGGATCCGAGGAGCGCTGGGACGAGGCGCCGCTCGCCGACCTGATCACCCACATCCTCGCCGCCTACCACCGGCCTCTCGCCGAGGAGCTGCCGCGCCTGGAGGCGATGGCCCGCAAGGTCCTCGACGTTCATCGCGACAAGGACCCGGAGCGGCTCCCGGAGCTGCTCACCGTCCTCCTCGGGCTCAGGAGCGAGCTCGAGGATCACATGATGAAGGAGGAGCAGATCCTCTTCCCCATGATCATGCACGGACAGGGGTTCACGGCCGACGGTCCGATCGAGATGATGCTGCACGAGCACGAGGTCGCGGCCTCCGCCCTGCGCCGCCTGCGCGCGCTGACCGACGGCTACGAGGCCCCGGCCGAGGCCTGCAACACCTGGCGCGCCCTCTGGCATGGCCTCGGGGCGCTGGAGGAATCGCTCCACCGCCACATCCACCTGGAGAACAACATCCTCTTCCCCCGCGCTCTGGCGAGCTGACCGGACCGGGCGCCTCCGGCGAGGCGGGGCCCGAAGCCGGCGGCGCCGACTAGAGTGTCCGCAACGCCTCGAGGGTCGGCTCGGCGCCGCTGACGGAGACGCCGGGGCCCTCCTCGACCGCCAGGTGCCGCACGACGCCGTCGACGACGATGGCCGCGAAGCGGCGCGAGCGGGTGCCCATGCCGACGCGGGAGAGGTCGATGTCGAGGCCGGCGGCGCGGACGAAGTCGGCGTTGCCGTCGGCGAGCATCTTCACGTGCTCGGCGGCGCCGCGCTGGCGCGCCCAGGCGTGCAGGACCTCGGCGTCGTTGACGGCGACGCAGGCGACGACGTCGGCGCCCGCGGCCTTGAGGTCGTCGGCACGGGTGAGGAATCCGGGGAGGTGGACCTCGGAGCACGTCGACGTGAAGGCGCCGGGGACGCCGAAGAGAACGACGGTGCGCCCGGCAAAGACCTCGCGTCCCGAAAGCAGCCCCGGTCCGTCCGCCCGCATCACGCCGAACATGGTGTCCGGGACCCGCTCGCCGATCTGAATCATCGCCCCGCCTCGCTCGCTTCTCTCAGCGGTCGCTGCTACCCGCCGGTCAGCCTAACAGCGTTCTTCTGCCGGGTGGCGGCACCGAAGTGGACGAGAGCCCCATCCTCGACCGGTACCCATCGCCAGGCATATCCGTCGGCCAGACCCGCCGCCATCACCAGCTGGAGCGTGTCCCAGAAGGGCATCGGGTGCGGAGGGAAGTTGTGGTCGCCGAGGCCGAGGGCGGCGAGCGGCGCGCGCAAACCCGGCGGGGTCTTCGTCGCCTTGCGGCAGGAGATGCCGTGGCGGCGACGCACCGCGCGCACGAGCGGCGCGTTCAAATAGAGGAAGTGTGTGCGCGGGAAGCGCAGGCCGCTCGCCTCGTTCAGGCGGAAGAAGCCCTCGACGTCCGGGGCGGCCAGCAGGTCGCGCTGGCCGAGCTCGAGCCGCCCGAAGACCGTCGGGTCCATCACGTAGCAGTCGTGGTCGAGGAGCCCGAACGGTCGCTCTGCCCCGTCGGAGAGCAGGTCCAGCACCGCCCCGTGGTCCCACCAGGTCCCCGGCACCGTCGAGAGCCGGAACCGTTGCACCTCCGGAAACGCCCGCCCCAGCGCCGCCTCCTCCGCCGCCTCCATCCCGTTGAGCACCAGCGCCAGCGGGAGCCGCTCCCGCACCAACTTCAGACACGGCTCGAGCAGACTCAGCGATCTCGGCACCGCGATGACGAAGAACGTCCCCTCCTCCACGTGCCGCGCCGCGAACCCGGCAAACCTCCGTGCCGTCGCCGGCCCCAGCCACCGCCTCCCGACCCAGCGGCCGACCCGGCGCCAGGCCGCAACGGCTCGACTCACCCGCGCCTCCCGAGCTCGACGGCCTCCGTGCTACCCTCTCGCGTCTCCGAAGGGCGCCCCGCAGGCCCCGCCCGTCCTTCCTTACCTGGAGCTGTTCGCGGCGACACCGCAACCACACCGGCTCCCACGGGCCTCCGACGGCGCTCCTTCACGCCTCGAGCCCATCCAGCAGCCGGTCGGCGAGGGTCGAGGCGCCGATCTCGTCGCAGAGAGCGCGCAGGGCGGCTTCGTCCGGTCCCGGCCACGGGGCGCGGCGCGCGTAGTGGTCGAGCGGCGCCGCGGTAGAGGCGGTGGCGAGCCGGCGCGAGAGAAGCGCCAGATCGCGATGCTCGCTCAGCAGGCCGGCGACACGGACGGCGCCGCGCACGGGCAGGTCGCTCCCCTCCTCCACCGCGCGGTAGATCCCCTCGAGGTCGCCGTGCTCGGCCATCAGCGCCACGGCGGTCTTGGGACCGATCCCCGGGACGCCGGGGATGCCGTCGACGGGGTCACCGGCGAGGCCGAGCAGATCGGGCACCCGCGCCGGCGGGACGCCCATCTTCTCCTCCACTCCGGCCTGGTCGTAGCGCAGGCCCTTGGCGTAGTCGTAGAGCTCGACCCGCGGCCCGACCAGCTGGGCCAGGTCCTTGTCGGAGCTCACCACGACGGCGCGCTCGCCGGCCGGCGGTGGCTCCCGAGCGAGGAGGGTGGCGATCAGGTCATCGGCCTCGTAGCGCAGGTCGGCAAGCGTCTCGGCACCGAGCGCCGCCGCCGCACGCCGGCAGCGTCCGAGCTGCGCCTCGAGCTCCGGCGGAGGCAGCGTCCGCCGCGCCTTGTACTCCGGAAAGATCTCGTTGCGGAAGCTGGTCGTGAGGCTTTCGTCGAACGCCACCGACAGCCGGCCGGGGCGCTCCTCGCGTAGCATCTTCGCCAGCACGGTCGCAAACCCGTGCACCGCCTGGACCGGCTCGCCGTCCGGGTCCGTCAGCTCCGGCAAGGCGAAGTAGGACCTGAAGATATAGGGCGACGCGTCCACCAGCAACCACGGTCGGCTCACTGCCGTCCCCACCTGGCAGCGGATGCCATCGATCGCGAGAGGTGAACCGCGAGATCCACGCTCCCCCGCCGGTGGCGGCACCGCCTCACCCGACGCCCTCTTCGCGGCCGAGGCCTTCCTGGAGCGCGGCGTGCACCCGCTCGCCGAGCGAGGGACCGAGGGCGGCTTGCACTTCTTCGACCGGTGCCGTCCGTACGGCCTCCAGGCTGCCGAAGCGCTGCAGCAGGAGCTTGCGGCGGCGCGGGCCGATACCCGGGATGTCGTCGAGGCGGCTGCGCAGGGTGCGCTTCGAGCGCCGACCGCGGTGCCGCGACACCGCGAAGCGGTGGGCCTCGTCGCGCACCTGCTGCAGGAGCTGCAGGCCGGGGTGGTCGCGCGGCAGGCGCAGCGGCTCGGGGAGCTCGGGCACGTAGAGCTCCTCCTCTCTCTTGGCCAGCCCCACGATCGGAGTCTCCTCGACGCCGAGCACCGCCAGCGCCTCGAGCGCCGCGTTCAGCTGACCGCGGCCCCCGTCGATCAGGATCAGGTCGGGCATCGCGCCGAGCTCGTCGAGCCGCCGCCGGTAGCGCCGCTCGACCACCTGGCGCATGGCGGCGAAGTCGTCCTGGTCGGCCATCCCCTTGAGGTTGAAGCTGCGATAGTCCTTCTTGAGCATCCGTCCGCCCTCCCAGGCCACCAGCGAGCCGACCATCTCGCTGCCCTGGAAGCTCGAGATGTCGAAGCCCTCGATGCGTTGCGGCGCCTCGGGGAGCCCGAGGGCGTCGGCGAGGCGCTGCGCGGCCTCCTGCTGCGGGCTCCTGACCCGGAAGCGCCGGCGGTGGGCGAGCTCGGCGTTGCGGCGCGCCAGGCGCATGCGCTCGGCCTTCTGCCCGCGCACCGGCAGGCGCACATAGACGCGTTCGCCCTTGCGCTCGGAGAGCCACTCGGCCAGCGCCTCGTCTCCCTCCACCGGAAAGGGCAGATGGATCTCCTTGGGGATGAAGGTGGTGCGGTCGTAGACCTGGGGCAGGAGCTCGGAGAGCAGGCGCTCCTCGCTGAGGTCCGCGCGCCCCTCCCAGAAGAGCTCGCGTCGGTCCAGCACCTGGCCACCGCGCATCACCAGGATGGTCACCGCCGCGTTGCCCCCCGCCAGGCGAACGCCGTAGATGTCCACGTCCTCCCCGCGCACCGAGGCGAGGCTGCGGCGCTGAGTGACCGACTCGATCTCCGCCAGGGTGTCGCGCAGCCGCGCGGCGCGCTCGAACTCGAGACCCTCTGCGGCGGCCTTCATCTCGCGTTTCAGGTCGCGCAGGAGCTCGTCGGTACGACCGGAGAGGAAGAGCCGCGCTCCCTCCACCGCCCGCGCGTACTCGGCCTCCGTGGTGAGCCCGTCGACGCAGGGGCCGAGGCAGCGCTTCATGTCGTAGTAGAGGCAGGGTCGCGGCAGGGAGCCGTCGATCTCGAGCGAGCAGACCCGGAGGCCGAAGAGCTTCTGGGTGAGCTTGATCGCCCGCCGCGCCAGGCCCCCGGGCAGGAAGGGCCCGAAGTACTCCGCCCCGTCGCGGCCGATCCGTCGCGTGAAGGCCACCCGCGGCCAGGGATCCGCGGTCAGCTTGACGTAGGGATAGGTCTTGTCGTCCCGCAGCAGCACGTTGTACCGCGGCCGCCGCTTCTTGATCCAGTTGTTCTCGAGCAGTAGCGCCTCGGCCTCCGATCCCGTGACCACGGTCTCGAGGTCCACCGCGTCGCCCACCATCGCCGCGATCCGCGGATCCTCCGCCCGCCGGTAGTTCGCCACCCGCTTGCGCAGCGACTTCGCCTTGCCGACGTAGAGCGCCCTGCCCTGCCGGTCGAGGAAGAGGTAGATCCCCGGCTGATCCGGCAGCTCGCCGATCTTGCGCTCCAGGGTCTCGATCATCGGGGTGATTGTACGAGGCCGGTCTGGCCCTCGGGCTGCTGCCGATTGCCCTCCAGGCCGCGAACCGGTTCGAACGGACGCGCAGGGCGGGCCCGCCCCCGCCCGGGAGGGGGCAAGCCCCTCCCCTACGGTCTCTAGGGCGACTGCCGGAACGACGACCTGCCGGGCCCTAGGGGTCCCGGCCGGCGCACGATCTCGCCACCGCGCATCACGAAGTCGACCCGCTCGAAGACCGCGACATCGGCGAGCGGATCGCCGGGGACCGCGATGACGTCGGCCAGCAGGCCGGGCTCGAGGGCGCCGCGATCGTCGACGCCGAGCAGCTCGGCGCAGTCCACGGTCGCCGAGCGAATCGCCGCCAGGGGCGTCATGCCGCGTTCGACCAGGACGGCGAGCTCATGGGCGTTCAGGCCGTGGGGGAAAGTCCCCGAGTCGGTGCCGAAGGCGATCCTCACCCCGGCGCGGATGGCCTTCTCGAGGCTCTCCCTGGCGCGCGCGGTGATGAAGGCGCCCTTCTCGCGGATCGCCGTCGGCATCTCGTCGATGCCGCCGACGCCCCCGGCGGTGTTGATCCAGGCCGTGGGGACGAGGAACGTGCCCTGCGCCTTCATCCGCTCGATCGCCTCGTCGTCGAGGATCGAGCCGTGCTCGATGGAATCCACACCCGCCCGCAACGCCGCCTTGATCCCCTCCAGGCCGTGGGCGTGCGCCGCGACCTTGACCCGATGCCGGTGGGCCTCCTCGACGATGGTGTCGAGCTCCTCCTGGGTGAACTGGGGAGCGTCGGCCGTCGCCTCGAGCCCCAGGACTCCGGCCGTCGCGGTAAGCTTGATCACCCGCGCCCCCTGCCGGATCTGGTAGCGGACCGCGCGCAGGAGCCCTGCCGGGCCGTCCGCGATCCCCTGCTCCGGCGTCAGCTCGAACTCTCCAGCCGGGAAGCCGACGTTGTCGCCATGCCCGCCGGTCGGGCTGATCTGGTGCCCGGAGGGGACGATCCGCGGCCCCGCCAGGATCCCGCGCTCGACGGCCCGCTGCAGGGAGACGTCGATGAAGTCGTTGGCTCCCGCCTCGCGCACCGTCGTGAACCCGGCCTCGAGGGTCGCCCGCGCGTTCGCCGCCGCCTGCAACGCCGTATCGATCGGTCCCATGGACATCAGCTCCCAGGGTCCCAGGGCCTGGCCGGCCGTACCGGCCGTCAGATGGGTGTGGGCGTCGATCAGCCCGGGGACCAGGGTCCGGTCCCCGAGCTCAACCACCTCGGCGCCCGCCGGTACCCGCACCGCGTCGGCCGGGCCGGCGGCCACGATCAGCTCCCCGTCCACCACGACGACTGCATCGCGCACGATCGAGCCACCGCGCACGTCCAGCATCCGGTCGGCGCGCAGAACGACCGGCGCCGCGAGACACGCGGCTCCCGATCCCCCTCCCAGGACCCACACGACGACCGCGGCGACGCATCGATTCCCTCTCATGGTTGCCTCCTCGCGCGGACGCCGCCCCTCACCGCCGTCCAGGCGGCCATTCTCGCGCACGGGCGTCGCTAACGCACGCACGGCGGGCGGTCGCGGGCCGGTCGGCGGCTCAGTCGACGGTGGCGTCCCAGACCGACGTGTCGCCGGTCTCGAAGCCGTCCTCGAAGATGCCGCCGCTGCGAGCGACGAAGATGCCGCTGCCCCATTCGATCTGGTTGTTGTCCGGGGGCGTGAGGGCGGCTGCGAAGGCGACGTGGCCGTGGGCGTTGATCCAGGGGCCGCCGCCGAAGACGGGGCTCGCGTCGTGCTGGTCGATGCGGGCGGTGCCGAGGTCGGTCTCGACGAGGTCGTGCTCGCGGATCACGGAGACGAGGCCCCGGCCGGAGCCGGCGAAGACCGCCCGCAGACCGGTCCCGTCGAAGGCGCGGAAGACGACCAAACCGGCATCGTTGACCGCCGGGGCGAAGAACTCGATCTCGGAGATCTCCGGGCCGGCCTCGGTAGCGATGGTCGTCGTGTCGATGCCGTCGGTGAGGAAGACGCCGCGGCCGCCGGCGACGAGCGTCGCGACGAAGGCTACCCGGCCGTCCGAAGTGACGCCGACGCCGTTGTCGAAGCTCGAGTAGGGCGACAGGACGTCGGCGTCGGCATCCTCGGCGAGAATCGTGACGGCGCCGTCGCTCTCCACCCGCACGATGCGGTCGGGCCGCTCCTCCCCCACCTGCCCGGCGGGGCCGTGGCGGGCCTTGCCGGCGATCCGGCGCTGGCCGTCGAAGGAGGGCGTGAAGAGGAAGGAGAAGGGGCTGCCCGGGTCGAGCGCCGCCTCGACGGCGTGCACCGCGGGAGTGGCGGTGCCGTCGTAGGAGACCCAGGCGTGGTCGGGACCGAAGGCGGCGCGGTAGCCGATCCTCCCCATGGGGTCGATCTCGGAGGCGGTCCAGAACGAGGCCCCGAGCGGCTGGCTGGTCTCGAAGACCGCGCTCCCGACCGTCGGGTCGAAGAGCCAGAGGCCGTCCTGGGCCGAGAAGATCTGCTCGAAGACGACGACCCCGGCGGCGTTGACGTCGACGCCCGAGAGCAGCGAATCCTCCGGGCTCGTGTAGACGATCTCGCCGTGGCCGTCGCCGCCGACCCACAGCGCGTCGGCCTCGACTCCCGGCACCACGTCGAGGTCGAAGGCGACGACGCCTGCGTCGTTGACCTTGGGCGTGACGTTGGCGAAGAAGGCGCCGTCGGGCAAGTTGAAGGCGCCGCTGAAGTTGGCGCGGGCCTGGAGCTGGTGCTCCGTGTAGGCCGGCGGCTGCGCGGCAGCAGGGAGGGCGAGGAGCAGGGCGAGGAAGGCGAGTCGGCGTGCGGTCATCGGAGCCGATGGTACCGCCCCTGCGCCGCCTCGGCAGCTCGCCCGGCGGCGCAAACCCGGCGGCAACCGTCTCGAGGCGGCCGGACCTGCTAGACTGGCCCTCAGATGCACATGCACGCCCACAGCCCACCCGACCCCGACCTCGGCCGCTACTGGGAGCGGCTCCTCGCGCCCTACATGAAGGCGCACAACGGCCGGGCACTG
>Ga0299913_10001974_pt1 | contig 15814 bp, 14 predicted proteins | sample RVTome_9_FD_201360 | JGI IMG/M metagenome (GOLD analysis project Ga0299913, IMG submission 201360) | Soil microbial communities from uranium-contaminated site in the Upper Colorado River Basin, Wyoming, United States - RVT155D38 (version 2) ...
CAGGAGTGACAAGGGCGTGATCTTGGTCGGGGAGCAATGCGGGCTCGCGGCGAGCGAGGCTCCCGAACGCGACCCAGGCAAAGGGTCCTGGAGCTGGACCGAGCTCGTCGGTTGTCCACTCGATAGCCCGGTCGGTTACCGACTCCGCGAAGTTGGCTAGTAGGCGTGAAATGGCCAGACCCTCCATGCCCTCGGCCAGCAGCCGCCCGATGATCCTGGGCATCGATGAGTACACCTCGGCCAGTGCGGCTGGAGTGCGTGCGCTTCGGATTGCATTATGAATCGCGACAGGGCTCTCGTTGATCGTTCCGAAGAGATCGCTGTCGGTCAGCATCCCGACGGGACGCGCCCCGGACAGGACGGGGAGATGCTTGACACCGCTACTCACCATTGCCTCAAGGGCTGTCACAAGAAGGGCATTGGATTCGATCGTGGTCACCGGGAACGTGGCGATGTCGCGCACGGGACCGGAGGAGTCCCTCCCGACCGCCACCATCCGGGCCCGGAAGTCCCTGTCGGTGACGATGCCCAGGTGCTCCCCTCCGGTCACAAGGGCGGCCGTGGAAGCTTCGAGAGTCATCGCCTCGGCCACAGCCTGTGCCGCGATATGTCCACCGACGACAAGGGGAGGCGTCATGACTTCACTAACCAACCGTGAGACAAGTCGCAAGTCGTGCCCCTCGGTTCGCTGCCACTCGGACAGAACTGCTCTTCCGGCGTCGCCCTCCCAGGCCAGGTCGATCGCGTGATCGGGTAGCAACAGAAAGGTCGTCGCTGACATCGCAGTGGCGGTGTGACCCGGGGTCGGGACCCAGAACTCGCCCGTGCCGACCATGTCGATGCTTCGCCCCGACTCATCGCGGACCTGAAGCCCGCCGGACATGACCGCAACCGGGCCGTTCGGTTCGACGACCTCCCCCGGGGCCGCAGACGCTTCGGAGGTGTCTTGGATCAGGTCGTCGATATCGGCCGGGCGGGCACCGGCTAACGCGGTCATCTCGGATAGAAACCGAAACATCACGTCATGCATCGGACAGCCAGGTTAGTGGGATGCCACCCTCGCCTGCCCCGCAGTGTGGTGCCTCGATGGGCAATTTCAGACAACCAGGATCCTGGAAGTGGTTTGGGAGGAGCTCTGACGACGCGGGAACGAGGAAGCCGTGGTTGGCTTCCTCGTTCCTTCGTTGGGACGGATTGTGCTTTCTACACCTTGCCCGCTTCGACATAGGCGCTGGCGACCTCCGGAATCCGCAGGCTGTCCACCATGGCCTGAACTTCTGCCGGCGGCTCAGCCGTCATCTTCGAAACGGCATACGTCACCACAGCGTTGATGATCATGCCGACAGTCCCGATTCCCTGCGGGCTGATTTCGAAGAACCAGGGGTCGAGAGCCATCAGGCCAGGAGCGGTCATCACGATATAGACGAAGGTGAAGATCATCCCGATGGCCATACCGGCTATGGCGCCTTCCCTCGTCGTCTTCTTCCAGAAGATCCCGAACACGATGACCGGGAAGAAGCTCGCCGCGGCCAAGCCGAAGGCAAATGCCACCACCTCCGCCACAAACCCCGGCGGGTTAATCCCGAAGTAACCGGCCACAAGCACACCAAACCCCATGGCGAGCCGCCCGGCGCGAAGCCGTTGGGCCTCGGTGGTGCCCCGCTTCAACACCTTCGTATACAGGTCGTGCCCGATCGAGGAGCCGATCACCAGGAGGAGACCGGACGCCGTGGATAGGGCCGCCGCAAGTCCCCCTGCAGCCACCAGCGCGGTTATCGGCGCGGCCAAGCCCGCAATCTCGGGATTGGCGAGCACCATGATGTCACGGTCGACAGTGAGCTCGTTGCCATCACCTGCCTCATAGTTGATGAGACCGTCGCCGTTCAGGTCCTCGTAGGCCAGTAGCCCCGTGCCCTCCCAAGATACGAACCAAGAGTTCTCCGCCCTGACTTGGTCTATCGACTGGTTGGAGACGGTATCCAGCAGATTCGTCTTGGCGAATGCCGCAACGGCAGGAGCAGTCGTGTAGAGGATGGCGATGAAGAACAGGGCCCATCCTGCCGACCATCGAGCGTCACGCACGGTCTTCGTCGTGTAGAACCGGACGATGACGTGAGGTAGGCCAGCCGTACCGGTCATGAGCGCAACCGTGATGAGCAGGACGTTCAAAGTGGATAGCGACGAGAAGGGGTCGGTATAGGCCCCGAACCCGAGATCGGTTTGAATAGCGTTCAAGTCGTCGAGAACCCCGCCAAAGCCGAGCTGCGGAATGGGCATTCCCGTCAGCTTCGACGCGATAGCGACGGCCGGGATCAGATAAGCGACTATCAGAACCGAGTACTGGGCTACCTGAGTCCAGGTTATGCCCTTCATGCCACCGGTCACTGCATAGATCGTCACAATTGCCATACCGACCAATACGCCGACGGCGATGTCCAGGTTCAAGAACCGCGAGAACACGATTCCCACACCACGCATCTGTCCTGCGACGTAGGTGAAGGAGACAAAGATCGCCGCCACCAGCGCCACCACCCGGGCTGTCTGGCTGTAGTAACGGTCACCGACGAAGTCAGGAACCGTGTACTTGCCGAATTTCCGCAGATATGGCGCGAGCAACAATGCAAGGAGCACGTAACCGCCGGTCCAACCCATCAGGTAAATAGACCCGTCCGAGCCGAGGAAGGCGATGATGCCCGCCATGGAAATGAACGATGCGGCCGACATCCAGTCTGCAGCTACTGCCATACCATTTGCTACGGCGGGAACTCCGTGGCCCGCGACGTAGAAGCCCTCGGTGTCCTTCGCTCTCTGCCGTGTCGCGATGTAGATGTACAGAGAGAACGTCAAGCCGACGACGATCCATGTCCAGAGTTCGACGCTCATGCCTCACCTCCCTGAGATCCCTGCAACGTTGCTTCGAGCTCGGTGTCGTAGCGATCCATCGTCTTCGCATATACGAAGATGAGGACAACAAATACGAAGATCGACCCTTGCTGCGCCATCCAGAATCCGAGCGGGAACCCTCCGACCGATGCCTCGTTGAGAACATTGATCATGAGAATCGAAAGGACGATCGAAACGACAGCCCAGATCGTCAGCAAGACAACCTTCAGGCGTATATTCCGTCGCCAGTAGTCCGCTATGGCTTGATCCATCGACTCGACCTCCCTTTCACGCGTGAATGCCCCTGCAGGGGCTGGTCTTTCAAGAAATTACGGCACCATCTGTGGGGATGGAGGGCGAATGCGACGAACGGCACTCTGTTGCGTCAACCGGCGGATTCTGCACCGGTAATCGGAGAAATGGACCGCTTATCGCACCCCCGCCGGAAGGGTTTCGTAGGTGATTAGGCCTCCATGCGGAGGCGCTCGGCGGCGCGTTCGGGCATGTGCATCATCAGCAGCAGTCGATCAGCGTGCCGGGGAGGGCGGGCACCCAAAGAGAAAAGGATCATCACGCCGAACGCCAGAGGAACCGTTACCACGGCCGGCTGGGAAAGCAGCGCCCCTCCCAGGCCGCCGACATTCCCCAGCATCGTGGTGAGAATGGCGGCGGTCGCGGTCACACCACCGACCAGCATCCCCAAGGCGGCGCCGCGCGCGGCCAGACGGCGCCACCAGATACCGAGTATCAGCAACGGGCACAATGTGCTGGCTGCGATGGCGAATGCCCAACCGACAAGGATGTTGATATCGAAAGGCCTCGCACCTAAGGCGAGCCCAATGGCCACTGCCCCGCCGACGGCTGCGCCAAACCTGAAGTGCCAGAGCCGCCTCGTTACCGACGTTTCCGGCCGAACGGGTTGTGCGTAGAGGTCATGACTCAATGCCCCGGCGACACTGATCAACAGTCCTGAGGATGTCGAGATGAAAGCCGAGAAAGCCCCGGCCGCCACTACTGCCGATGTGACGTTGCCAAAGGTCCCGTCGATCAGCCGGGGCAGGGCAAGCACCACCGTGTCGGTGTCGCCAGTGACGTACAACTCGGGAACCCAAATCCGGCCCAGGGCCCCGAATATCCAGGGGAAGAGGTAGAAGAACCCGACGAAAGCCAGGACCACAACCGCTGTACGCCTCGCCGAGGGCGCATCACGGCTGCTGTACAGCCGAACCAGGATATGAGGAAGGCCCATCGTCCCCAGGACCAAGGCGATCAAGAGCGAGATCGCGGCGAGCAGGCCGTATCGCTCACCGTCCGGGAAAGGGACCGTCCAGGAGGTGGCATCCTTAGTACCGCCTGTCGCCGCCGACGGCGCTGCGTCACCGGAGGCGAAGGCCACCTTCGTCCCGGCCGAGACCTCGATTCGCCCGGCGGGCCAGACAACATCGGCGCCGTCAACTGCGACGAAGATTGTCTCCGGCACCTCCAGTCGGGTGTCGCGGGAGAAGGTGACTTCGGTGGCATCGGGAAACGTCGGCAATCCGGCAGCGAACGGCGTACGTGAGTCAGACGACCAGCCGAGAACTATGAGTAGGACGAGAACCGAAAACGAGATTGCGCTGAGTTTGGCCCAGAAATGGAAGGCCTGAACATAAGTGATCCCTTTTATCCCTCCGAATGCAACTGCCCCGACGACGAGAAGACCAACAGCGACGATACCAACCCAGTAGGGGACGCCGGCGAGGAGTTCCAGAGTGACGCCGGCACCCTTCATCTGTGGAACGAGGTAGAACCACCCGACCACCAGCAAGAAGAGGGCTGCGATACGTCGGAGCCTTCGGTTGGCCAGACGCCCTTCAGCGAAATCCGGGATCGTGTATGCGCCAAATCGCCGGAGTGGAGCCGCGACAAACAACAGGAGCGTCATGTACCCGGCGGCGTGCCCGAGCGGAAACCACATAGCGCTCGCACCAAACTTCATGACCAGCCCGGCGACCCCCAGAAAAGTGGCGGCCGAGAGGTACTCGCCGGAGATAGCAGACGCGTTCCAGATCGACCCGACTGTTCGTGTGGCGACAAAGAAGTCCGAGGTGGTGCGGGCGATCCGCACGCCAAACAGACCAATCGCGAAGGAAGCGACTATCACAGCACCAACGAATATCGTCGTGAGGTTCAGGGCGCATCCACCAGGTCGGAGAACTCTGCTTCATCCTCCTCGACGGCAAGAACATAGCGCCAACCCATGAGCGCGAGGATCGGGAACCCGGCGAATCCGAGAAACAGCCAGGGAAGGGGCAGCGCCCAGAGATAAGTCGTGGCCAGCCACGGGTAGACCCAGAAGATGACGGGACCGCCAAAGATCAGAAGTATAAAAAGCCCGAAGTAGGAGAGGGAGGTAGTCAGATTGACCCGGAGGACGGTACGGAGATAGATCGGGTCGAGTGCCGTGTTGCGGTCGTCCCTCATCTACCGGTAGTGCCGAGTCCCAGCCGCTCGCGTAGTTGCCCGGCCCGCCTGCGGCTCACCGGGACCTTGGTCTCGCCCTGGTCATTGAGCCTCACGATCAACTGATGATTGAAGTAAGGCTGGATCTCGATGACATGGCGCAGGTTCACGAGGAAGCTGCGATGAACCCGCACAAACCCCTCCGAGGACCATTGCTCCGCCAAAGATGAGAGGGATTTCCTGACCAGGTAGGCGTCCTTGTATGTATGGAACCGCACATAGTCGCCTTCCGCTTCGACGTACCGGATCTCGCCGCGGTCGATGAGACGGATCTTGCCGGCCACCTCAACCGCCACGAAGGGAAGGGCGTCCTCCTCGTCGCGCTCTGCTCCTGCCGGGGGCGCATTTCCCTCCACCTTGCCGATGGCCCTGCTTTCGATTCGGCGAAGCGTTGCGGCGAGTCGCTCCATCGAGACCGGTTTGAGCAGGTAGTCCGTGGCATCGATGGCAAACGCCTCCACCGCATGCTGCTCGTGGGCACTGACAAACACAACGGCTGGCGGACTTGAGAATTGGCCCAGCGTTCTGGCAAGTTGGATGCCATCGAGATCAGGCATCCGGATGTCGAGAAACACGATATCGGCAGGTGTTTCCTGCAACATGACGAGAGCCTCGGCGGCGCTGCTGGCCACGTCGACATTGTCAATGGTCCCGGCCGACTCGAGCAGATAGGCGAGCTCATCACGAGCATGCTGTTCGTCGTCGACGATGAGCACCTTGGTGGAGGTCACGGCCTGATCACGCCTGCACGATACTTGGGGACGAGCATCGACACCCGCGTTCCTTGACCGGGCTCGGACTCGATGTGTAGGCCGTAATGCTCTCCGTAGGTGGAACGGAGCCGTTCTTGGATGTTGGCCAGGCCAACCGAACCCTCGCCCGGGTCTCCGTCGGCGTGGGTGATTTCACTAATCGTCTCTTGCGCTATTCCGACACCGTTGTCCGAAACAGACAAATACACCTCGTCGTCGCGGTCTTCGGCATCAATCGTTACCAGTCCGATTCCCTCGCGGCGTTCGAGGCCGTGTTGCACGGCGTTTTCGACGAGGGGCTGCAGCAGAAGCATCGGAATGGTGATCGACAAAACCTCGGGGTCGACTCTGAACACCACCTCGATCCGTTCTCCGTGCCGAGCGCGCTGGAGTTCGAGGTAGGTGTGAACGTTGCGGAGCTCATCGGAGAGAGTCGTGTTGATCCGATCGCTCCGCAAGATATAGCGGGAGAACTCGGCGAATTGAATGAGCAACTCTCTGGCGCGTTCTCCGTCTCTCCGGACCATGCTCCCGATGGCGGTCAGAGTGTTGTAGACAAAATGCGGGCTGATCTGCGCCCGAAGCGCCACTGTCCTGGCTCTGGAAAGCTCCTCTCGGGTGAGGTCGCCCTCTACCAGTTGAAGCTGGTTGGACAACTGCCTGGCGATTTCCCGCGCCGCCCGAATCAGGCCGAGGGTCACCGGCTGGTCCTTCAGACGCAAGAGAATGAGACTGCCCATCACCGCCGAACCGGTTCGCAGGGGAACAGCCACCGTCTCTCCAATGGGACAGTCCGACCGATCGCACGCCAGGCCCATCCGGGATGCCCGGGAACCGCCGGTGTGGATCGCTGCCTCACCGATGGCGAACACCTGCATGTCTCCTGGCCCATGGTGGCGATGCCCAACTCCGTTGTAGGCGAGGACATCGTCGACGTCGGTAATGGCCACCGCAGCCACCCCTACCAGTTCTCGGATGGCACGCGCCGATCGGGTGGCCGATCTGGTGTCGAGCCCCTCTCGCATCGGGCGGGCGGCGAGATAGGTCAAGCGGAGCGCGTCCTCGACCGATCGTTCGGTTCGGTTGGCGAGCGCCCGTCGGCTGAGGCGCCATGAGCGCCGGCGGCGACTCCGTGAGGCAAACGGCTGCGTGGCGAGCAGGATGGCCAGGGGCGTGCGCATGGTCGTGTGAGCTTATGGTGAGCCAGTGGCCGATAGCAATTGGCAATCCTGCAGTCGGAGATCCTTCCCCCGGCCTACAACACTCCGAAAATGGCGATCGGGACCAGAAACACGTTCGAGACGATCAGGAGCCCAGCGGCTGCCATCACCCCGGTGCCGGCGGCGCGGCGAGCAGAGAGACCAAGCACTGCGTGGGTCGCAACGATGAGGGCCGCGAGGAACCAGAAACCCGCGACGAAATTGGTCAGGTTTGCATCAAGAGGCACGACCTGGAGCAGGAGTGGTGCGTGTGCGAGCGCTGTCGCCCGATACATGGCGCCAAGCGTTCCCTCGCCCTCAAATCCATGCACGCCTACGAACCACAGAATCGGCGCCACCACCATCCAGCGGAGCAATCCCCAGGTCGCAAACGCCCCTGCCGCCTCGAGCCCGGCACCCGAAGCGCCCTGTACCCACCACGTCGCCCAAATCGCCAGAAATCCATAGATGGAGAGAACGAACAGCAGAGATAGCGGGATCGACCAAGATCGACGGGCAGCGACGCCGCGGTAGGCAGCGGGTTGAAGCAGCAACCCGCGAATGATCTGAGCAGGGCTGAACAAGGCACTCCTGACAACGCGGTGAGTCCTGAGGGTATTCCGCCGATCAGCCGGTGGAGGTGGAGACAGGCGAGGCCGAAACACTTCACGCGTCTTGGCGAGCAATTCTTCTACCGTTGGCCTATGCGTTTTCTCGCGGTGTTCGGGCTTATTGCTCTGGCTGAGATGGCGACCTTCTTCTGGGTCGAATCGAGGATCGGGCTGGGGTGGGCGCTGGGACTCGCGCTCGGCACCGCGGTGATCGGGTCTGCGCTGGTCCGGCGTGCCGGTATCGCTGTCCTTGCCCGGATTCAGCAGAAGATCAGCCAGAGCCAAATGCCCGGACGTGAGCTCAGCGACGGCGCCGCCATCCTCGTTTCCGGCGCATTCCTGATCTCGCCCGGGTTTATCACCGACGCTCTCGGGTTCCTCCTGCTGATTCCGATGGTCCGTGACGTGATCTACCGGATCGTCACGAAGCGGCTCTCATCACGGTTCACCGTGTTCACGGCGACGGGACAGACATTCCGGAGTGGGCGGTCAGATCCACCCCCGGCAGGCGGAGAAATCATCGATATCGACCCCGAAGCCATCGAATAGACAGTCCGCTACCTTCGACCAGCCGCTTGACATATCACCGATTTTGTTGCAGCATCGCATATCAATTTGTTGTGGAGAACGACAATTACCAGAGCGGCATCATCACGGGACCAAACAAGAGAAATGATCCGGGCTAGCCGGGGCGATTCGGAGGTATAAGTGGCGGAAGAGTTCTTCGGCGAAGTTAAAGAACCGGTCAGGTTCGAAGGCCCCGGATCGGGAAACGACCTGGCATTCGAGGTCTACGACCCTGATCGGTTGGTCATGGGCAAGCGGATGGAAGACCATCTCCGGATTGCAGTCTGCTATTGGCACTCGTTCAACTGGCCCGGTAGTGATGTGTTCGGCGCGGGGACCTTCGACCGGCCCTGGCTGGCAGGCACGGGTGACCCGATGTCAGCGGCGCGGCAGAAGATGGACGCAGCCTTCGAATTCGTCTCGAAGCTCGGTGTGCCGTTCTTCTGCTTCCACGATGTCGACATCGCCCCGGAGGGCGAGACCTTCGCCGAGTCTGCCAGGAACCTCGAGGAAATGATCGGGTACGCCGAACAGAAGATGTCTGAGACCGGTATCCGGCTTCTCTGGGGAACTGCAAATCTGTTCAGCCATCCCCGTTTTGCAGCCGGTGCGGCGACCAACCCCGACCCCGAGGTGTTCGCCTATGCGGCGGCGCAGGTCAAACACATCCTCGAAGCCACCCACCGTCTCGGTGGCGCCAATTACGTGCTCTGGGGAGGGCGCGAGGGTTATGAGACTCTGCTCAACACCGACCTGAAGAAAGAACAGGAGCAGTTCGCCAGATTCCTCACTCTCGTAGCCGAGCACAAGCACAAGATCGGCTTCGAAGGCACCCTTCTCATCGAGCCAAAACCGGCTGAGCCCACCAAGCACCAATACGACTACGACAGCCAGTCGGTCCACGGTTTCCTGGAACGCTTCGACCTCGTGGATGAGTATCGGGTGAACATCGAAGGCAACCACGCCACGCTGGCCGGACACAGCTTCCACCACGAAGTCGCCTATGCAGTCGCCAACGGGATTTTCGGTTCGATCGACGCCAACCGTGGCGACCACCAGAACGGCTGGGATACCGACCAGTTCCCCAACTCGGTGGACGAGCTATCCCTCGTTCTGTACGAGATCCTCCGTGGCGGCGGGCTCACTACCGGCGGGTTCAACTTTGACACCAAGCTGCGCCGTCAGTCGATTGACCGCACCGACCTGTTCCACGGGCATATCGGCGGTATCGACACGTTGGCCAAGGCCCTCCTCGTCGCCGCCGACCTGGTCGAAAAGGAGACCCTGTCCGGCCCGCTCAACGAGAGGTACGCCGGATGGTCGGAGGACCTCGGAACCCGGATTCTCGAAGGAGGAGAGACCCTCGAAACCCTGGAGGCGAAGGTCCATTCGGGTGAGATCGACCCCGAGCCAGTTTCGGGCGGTCAGGAATTGCACGAGAATCGGGTCAACAGGGTCATCTGGTCGCAGGAGAACTAGAGGAGTGGCCGACACCAATTCCTCCGGGGCAGACAGCCCCGAGGTGGTCCATCACCGTCTGGGGCCATACGAATTGGTGGTCGCGACCGGGTTCGGGCCACGGCTGCTGGGTCTGAAACGAGACGACAGCCCCGACATCTTTGTTGCGTTGTCGCCCGAAGTCTCCGTCGATCATCCCTCCGGTGACGTCTATCGATTTTGGGGAGGCCATCGGCTCTGGGCGTCGCCGGAGGTGCCGGCGGTCACGTATGCTCCTGACAACCACGGGTGCGTCGTCACCTCCGATGCCGGGAGCATCACCGTCTCGGCCCCTGCCGACCTGGCCGGTTTCGAGAAGTCCCTCCATCTCAGTCTGGATGAGGAAGCACTTCGCGTCGAGCATCGGCTGCGCTGGGTTGGTGAGCACCCGTTTGATGCCAGCCCGTGGGCTCTCACCCAGCTGCCACCTGGCGGGGTGGCGATCCTCCCCGTGGCTGGAAGAGGCGACGGTTCCCCTCTGCAGGCCGACCGCAGTCTCGTCATCTGGCCATACACTCACCTCGACGACCAACGGATTTCATGGGAAGAAGGTTCGGTCCTGATCGATGTCGGCCCGGGGGAGCCAATCAAGCTGGGCTCCGGACCGACCCCGGGAGCTGTCGGCTATCTCAAGGACGGCTACCTGTTCTCCAAACGGTTCGACGATGCAAATGACGAATACCCTGACCGCGGGGCGGTGGCCCAGATCTATGCCAACGACATCTTCTGCGAATTGGAGAGCCTTGGTCCCCTGGCCCGACTCGAACCGGGGGAAGGGACCAGCCACGTCGAGTTCTGGGAAGTGACCCTCTGCCCTGATCTCAACTCGGCGGTCGCGGCCGTGACGAAGAGCCAATGAGCTTCGTCGTCGGTCTCGACGTCTCCACGACTGCCACCAAAGCGATTCTCGTCGACGACAGCGGGACGGTCCGGGGCGTGGGCTCGGCGTCGTATGGCTACGACACGCCTCAACCACTCTGGTCCGAACAGGACCCGCACCTGTGGTGGCAGGCAGCGATCACTGCCATCAATCAGGTCCTGACCGACAGCAAGGTGACAGGGAACGAAATCGTGGCGGTCGGTCTCACCGGCCAGATGCACGGGTCCGTCCTGCTCGACGAGAGCGGCGAAGTCGTCAGGCCGGCGATCCTCTGGAACGATCAGCGCACCGGAAAAGAATGCGACGAGATCCGAGAGAAGGTTGGGGCGGAACGACTTATCCAGGTCACCGGGAACGACGCCCTCACCGGGTTCACCGCTCCGAAACTGCTCTGGGTGGCCAACAACGAGCCGGAGAACTGGGCAAGGGTCCGACATGTCCTTCTCCCCAAGGACTATGTGCGCTATAGGCTGACAGGCGCGTATGCGGTCGATGTCGCCGGCGGGTCGGGGACGATCCTCTTCGACCTGGCCCGGCGCACCTGGTCACCGGAGATACTCGAAGCCCTCGGCATCGACCCCGACCTGCTCCCCCCCACCTTCGAAGGTCCAGCCGTGACCGGCACGGTCAGCCCGGACTCGGCAACAGTGACCGGGTTGCGTCCGGGTACACCGGTGGTTGCCGGCGGTGGTGACCAATCCGCCAACGCTGTTGGAGTGGGGGCAGTGGACTCAGGCGTAGTCGCCCTCTCCCTTGGAACCTCCGGTGTTGTCTTCGCCACAACGGACGGACCTTCGATCGAGGCCCGGGGACGGGTCCACTCCTTCTGTCACGCAGTGCCCTACCGATGGCACATGATGGGGGTAATGCTCTCGGCGGCCGGCAGCCTTCGCTGGTTCCGGGACACATTCACACCCGGGGTGTCGTTCGACGACCTTGTCGCTGGTGCCGCCGAAATCGAGGCCGGAAGTGACGGGCTCTTCTTCCTCCCCTACCTCACCGGTGAGCGGACACCACATCCCGATCCTCAGGCGCGGGGGGCGTTCGTCGGGCTTACCGTCCGCCACGATCTCCGCCACCTCACCCGGGCGGTCCTGGAAGGAGTTAGCTTCGGGCTCCGCGACGGACTCGACCTCATGGAGGGTGCTGGACTGCCTGCGCCCACCGAGATCAGAGCCTCGGGCGGAGGGACCCGGAGCGCCATGTGGCGCCAGATCCTCGCTGATGTGCTCCGCGCCGAGATCTCCACGGTGGCAACGGAGGAAGGAGCCGCCTACGGGGCAGCTCTGCTGGCTGCGACCGGGGCAGGGTGGTTCAAAACGGTAGAGGAAGCCTGCCGGGAAGCGGTGACGATCCATCCTTCCGCCAGCCCTTCTAGTGATGCATCGAGGTACCAGGAAGCGCACGAGATCTATCGGGACCTCTACCCGGCCCTCCGCCCCTCATTCAACGCAATAGCTGCTGGTTAGTGGTCTAACCACCGTGGAGCTGTTCGAGCTCGGTATCCGTGACTTCATCGGGCTTCTTGCCGATAATGATCATCGCCAGAACCTGGTCCATGGTCACGTCGTCCTTCTTCACGGTTCCGACGAGGTCGCCCTGGAGCATGACGCTTATCCGGTCAGCAAGGTCAAAGACGTCGTGGATGTCATGGCTGATGAGGAAGATCCCGATTCCTTCCGCTTTGAGCTGACGCACAAGGTCTCTGACTACGTCGGTCTCCGCAGGTCCGAGGGCAGCTGTCGGCTCGTCCATGATCAGGATCCGGGCGTTGAACTGAACCGCCTTGGCGATGGCCACCGACTGCCGCTGCCCACCGGACAGTGATTGCACCGGGACCTTGAAGTTCAGGAATCTGGGGTTGAGACGCTTCATCACTTTGCGCGTCGCGTCCTCCATCGCCGAGTCGTCGAGGGTACGAACCGGCGTTAATAACTCGCGTCCGAGGAAGACATTGCCGGGGGTATCAATGTTCTCCGCCAGCGCCAGGGTCTGATAGATCGTCTCGATCCCGAGCTGTTTGGCGTCCATCGGGCCGTGGATGGTCGCCAGCTCTCCATCTATGTAGATATCGCCAGAGTCCGGCTTCTGTGCTCCGGACAGGGTCTTGATCAGCGTCGACTTGCCGGCGCCATTCCCTCCGACCAACCCGACGATCTCCCCCGGATACAGGTCGATGGTCACGTCCTTTACTGCGTGGACCCCGCCAAAGGAGACATTGATGTTTCTCAACTCAACCAGTGGTACGCCCTCAGGCATCTCGATCCACCTAAGTCTTCCGTCGCCGATTGATGGTGTCGAAGGCCACAGCGATGATGAGAACGATCCCGGCGAAGATGTCCTGGATGGGGGACGAAAGCCCCATGAAGCTCAGGCCGTAGGCCAGTGAGGACATGACCAGAGCGCCGAGCACGGCACCGGGAATCGTCCCGATGCCACCAGAGAATGAGGTGCCCCCGATAACCGAGGCGGCGATCACGTACAGCTCGTAACCCTCGCCGAGGTCGAGGGTGGAACCGTCGAGCCTGGCAGTGGCGACTGCGGCACTGACGGCACATAGGAGCCCGATGAGGATGAAGGTCTTCATGACCGTCCACTTCGTGTTGATCCCGGCCAACTCGGAGGCCTCGGGGTTGCCCCCGATGGCAAACACATAGCGGCCGAAGCGCCGGCGAGTCGCGACAAAGCTCATTACCAGCGTTACCGCCAGCAGCAGCACCACCGGCCAAGGGATCCCCGCGGCCAAACCCTCGGGTGGAATAGTGATGCCGGTCTCTGCGGCATATCTCTCGGCCAAAGCGGGCGGCCATTTGTAGCTATAGAACAGCCAGACGATACCGAGGACGGCGAGGCTGCTGACTGTCCCCACCAGAGCCTCGGCCCACATCGGACGCAGGGGGAACCCGAATCTCAATCGTTGCCGCCGACCCGAGGCGAGCAGGGCGACGATGGCGAGACAGGCAAGACCGCCGACCACCCAGCTGGCAGTGCCACCGATCGAGCCTCGCGGGCCACCACCGAGAAGCTGGAAGGTGGGATCGACCGGAGATATGGTCACCCCTCTGGTGACCATCCAGGTCGCACCTCGGAAGATGAGAAGTCCACCGAGGGTGACGACAAACGAAGGCACGCCGACATAGGCGACGATGAAGCCCTGGAGCGCACCGATCAGCGATCCCAGGGTCAAGCCGGCAGCCAGGGCGATAACCCAGATCCAGGGGCTGCCGAATCCGATGGCATCTGGGAGCACACGAGCCATCAGGTAGGCGTATGTCATCCCGACCACACCGACTATGGAACCGACTGAGAGGTCGATCTGACGGGCGACGATGACCATGGTCATCCCGGTGGCGATAATTGCCACCGATACCGATTGCACAGCAAGGTTGACCAAGTTGACCGGTCGCAAGAACCGCCCGTCGGTGGCCAGGCCGAATCCGACGAAGATCAACACCAGTGCAACCACCATGCCAAAGACACGGAGGTCGATCTCCAACGCCTTGAAGAACCCGCGCCGGGTCTGACCCTGGACGTCAGGCTGGGTGGGGGGCGGCGCTGTCGAGAGTCGTGTCATGATGCGCTTCGGAGACTAATGGAAGCCCCCTGCGCCGCGTCGATGACGGGCGCAGGGGGCCAACCACTTCCTTTGGGTCGATTAGCCGCAGGCGTCGACTGTGCCAGCCTCGACGCCGTCACAGACTGCGTCCTGTGGCTCCCAGCCGAGTTCGATCACCAGGTTGAGGTTGTCCTGGGTGATCGGGGTTGGCTTGAGGATGATCGACCAGACCTCGACGCCATCAGCGTCAAAGGTCTGTGCGTCGACACCGGCCTCGGGGAAGACATGGTCTTCCAGGTCGTCCGGTGCTTTCACGTCCTCGAGGGCGACACCTTGTGCGAGCTGAACGGCTACTTCACCGGCGGTCTTGCCCAGACCGAAGGCGTCCTTCCACACAGACACCAGCTGGGTGCCCAATGCCACCCGGTTCAGGGCAGGCAGGTCACCGTCCTGTCCGGTAACCGGAACAGTCCCGGCAAGCCCGACCGCGTCCAATGCGGCGACAACACCTGTGGCCATGCTGTCGTTCTCCGAGATGACCGCGTCGATCTCGTTGTTGTTGGCAGCGAGACAGGCATCCATCATGTTGCGGGCGTTGTTGGTGTCCCAGTTGTCGTTGTAGTCCTCACAGACGATGTTGATGTCCGGGTTCCCATCGACCGCTTCCTCCATGCCGGCACGCAGGAAGTCGGCATTCGGGTCTGCGGAGTGGCCCTTGACGATCGCATAGTTGCCGGCAGGCACGGCCTCGGTGATCACCTCGGCCATGATTGTCCCGACACCCTGGTTGTTGAACGTGATGTAGAAGGCATTCGGGTCGGCGATAAGACGGTCATATCCGATGACCGGGATCCCGGCCTCGGTTGCCCTCTGCACGGCCGGCAGAATTGCCTCGGCGTCCTTCGCCAGGATGATGAGCACGTCGGCACCTTCTGCGATCAGAGCGTCGACATCGGTGAGCTGCTGCTCTGCGGAGTCATTCGCATCCTTCTCGATGACAGTGCCTCCGGCGGCCTCGACCGCCTCGATGATCGCCGGCCCATCGGCCTTTGCCCACCGCGGTTGTGCGTAGTTGTTCCAGCTGATGCCGACAACAACGCCTTCGCCGCTCGCTATGGTCGTGGAGTCATCGCCGGACCCACCAGTTGTCTCAGTGGTGTCTCCGTTGCCACAAGCAGCAGCCACCAGCGCCAGCACCGCGATCAGAGCCCAGATGTGTTTCTTGGTTTTCAAGGTTTCCTCCTCATATGGTTGTTCCCTGGCCGGGACTGCGTCCCGACGGCGTCCTCCTCCGTCCTTGTGTCCGGTCGAAGTGCCTCACCAGGTGGGGTAACTGTAGGCCGCTGCGACATAACGCATACGCCTGG
>Ga0299913_10001975_pt1 | contig 15807 bp, 20 predicted proteins | sample RVTome_9_FD_201360 | JGI IMG/M metagenome (GOLD analysis project Ga0299913, IMG submission 201360) | Soil microbial communities from uranium-contaminated site in the Upper Colorado River Basin, Wyoming, United States - RVT155D38 (version 2) ...
TCATCCACGTGCCCGCGGCGGAAATGAGCTGTCCGATGAGGTACAGGCGGAAGTTGCGCCAGCGCCGTGCGGCCTCGAACGTACGCCGAAGCTCCACGCCTGCGCGGCTCACGCCTCGTCCTCGATCCGGGCAAGCACATCGGCCGCCCGCTGCAGCGCCTCGATCTCAGCCGGCTCGAGTCCGCGAAGCCTGCGTGCGAGGTATTCGTCCTTCCGACGGCGTACCCTCTGAACCAGGCGTCGGCCGTCGGCCGAGAGTGTCAACCACGCCACGCGTCCGTCGTCGAGGTCACCGGTGCGAACCACCAGGCCCTGGTCGACCAGCGCGTGGACTGTTCGAGTCACGGTGGGTTTGGTCACGCGCTCGTGCTCGGCGAGCGCCCCCACGGTCATGGGGCCGTGATGCTCGATCGTCGCGAGCGCGCACATCAACGTCGGCGTGATGCCTTCACCCGCCTCACGTCGGAGCGTGCGCGCCGTGCGAGCGACCGCGATCCGCAGCTGCGAGGCGAGTGCGGCGATGTCGGTCGCCGCGCGCTCGGAGATCGTGGTTGCGGGGGGCACGGCGCCCCATGATAGTTCGAATCCCTAACTAATGGCCACTCCAGAGGGATCGTTCCCCCATCGGCAGCTGCTGCGCGGCTATCGTGTGCCTCGATGCGGGTCGACCGGAGACGTCGAGCGGATGACGGCACGCGCGTGGTGCTGTTCGCGATCGCCCTGCTGGTGGTGGCCTTCCTCGCGTTCGGCGGGGGATACCTGCTCGGTTCCAGGAGCGAGGACGAGGCTGCAGCTCCGTCGACTCCGACCCCGGTAGCGACGACGAGCCTCTCGCCCTCGCCGATCAGCCCCTCGCCGAGCCCCCAGCCCGACGAAGTGCTGACCGACGGGATGTACTTCATCGATGCGACGCGGGTCCTGGACGGACCCCCCATAGCCCTCGAGTTCGACCTCGCGTACTACCTGACCGGCAGCGACGCGGAGCAGGCCGCCGCCGACCACAGCGTCGTCTTGGAGACCGACTACTACATCGTCAACGACAACCCGTCCCTCAGGCAGCTTCCGGTGTCGCCCGTCGTCGAGATCCGGTACGTGCCCGAGGGAGCGTGCTGCCAGCTACAGCCGGGCCTTTTCGACCCGTGGGCGGCCGCGGTCAACGAAGAGCTCCAGACCGACTACGCGGGCAGCGACGCATTCTGGTGGATCCGGGTACGCGACGGCGAGGTCGTTCTGATCGAGGAGCAGTACCTGCCCTGAGCGACGACCTTCGTCGAGTCCCACGCGATTGGGACGCGGTGGCCTACGACCGGCTGCCGATCCCGATGACGCGCTGGGGTGAGGTGGTCGTGGGGTGGCTGGATCTCTCCGGTGACGAGCGGGTGCTGGACGCGGGGTGCGGAACCGGAAGGGTGACAGCTTTGCTTCGAGATCGGCTGCCGCGTGGCGCCGTGATCGCCCTGGACGGCTCGCGCTCGATGATCGCCAGGGCGAAGGAACGGCTCGGTGTCGAAAGGATCGAGTTCGTCGTCGCCGACCTGCGGCGGCCGCTCCCGATCGACCCACCGGTCGATGCGATCCTGTCCACGGCGACGTTCCACTGGATCGCGGACCACGACGCCTTGTTCCGCCATCTGGCTGCGATCGTCAAGCACGGAGGTCAGCTTGCGGCCCAGTGCGGCGGCGAGGGCAACATCGCGTCGATCGGCGCGGCGCTCCGCGACCTCGGGATGGAGCAACGCAAGCACTATGCAGGTCCGGACGCCACAAGGGCGCGACTCGAGGCCGCAGGATTCATCGATGTAGAGGTGTGGCTGCACGAGGAGCCGACCCCACTGCCCGAGGCCGACCTTGAGCCCTACCTCGAGGCGATCTGCCTGGGGGACCACGTGCAGGCGATGACGACCGAAGAACGCCAGTCGTTTGTGCACGAGGTGGCCGGCCGGATGCCCGGGCCGGTGATCGACTACGTCCGGTTGAACATCCGCGCTCGGCGCGCGCGTTAGATGAACAACGAGACGGCTGCGTCGCGCATCTCGGCGATGGCCGTGGCTGCGCCGATCGGCTCCTCGAGCCCGTCCAGGAGGTCCTGACGCGTGAGCCCCAATAGGTCCATCGTCATCTGGCACGGGATCAACCGGACACCCAGCTCCTGAGCCGTGGCGATCAGCTCCTCGGGCGTGGCGACCTGATGATCGTTCGCGAGCTTCTTGAACATGGCAGGACCCGCTCCGGCGAAGTGGTAGCGGGACAGCTTGGCCTTCTCGGCCGAGCCGGCGTTCATCACGGACATCATCTTCTGCATCCAGTTCTCACCGGTGATCCTTACGCCCGGCTTCACGAGGGCGAACAGCCCCCAGAACGTGAAGAAGACGCTCGCCTCCATCCCCGAGGCCGCTGCCGTCGTTGCGAGGATCGTCGTGGGCCAGATGCGATCGAGGTCCCCGCCCCACGCGATGATCGTCATCTTGTTCTTCGTCTGGACCTTGCCATGCTGAGCGTCTTCGAGGGCTTCCACCCGCTGGAGCAGCTCGGTCAGGCTGGTCGTGTCGATACGCTCCTCGGTCGTGGCCACGTCACACCACCTTCCGAACGACGTAGCGGAAAACGCCGGCCGCCTCTGTTGATTCGAGCAACTCGTTCCCGCTGATCTCCGCCCAACTGGGAACGTCGGACTTCGAACCCGGGTCCGTCGCGAGCAACTCGAGCAGGTCGCCGATCTTGGCCGTCTTCAAAGCCTTGGCGAGTGAAACGAGCGGGCCGGGGCAGGACTGGCCCTTTGCGTCGACGGTGGCGGTGATGACGTTCACGGATGACCTCCCGAAGAGAGAAGCTCGGAGTCGAGGAGTGCGGAGCGGGTGGCCGCGGCGCCAGAAAGCGGCGCTGTTACCCGCAGGGAACGCGACAGCAGAGGCGGTCGGGAATCATTGCCGCGACGAGCCCGGCTTCGCGTGTGCAGATCATTTGCAGGTGCAAGACTAGCCCGGCGCCGAGGATCTCACAAACGATCGAGTGAGGATCCTCCGGCGGTGCCTCGGCCCGTACACGAGCAGCGCGCGAGCCTTGAGCGCATCCGCGGAGACGGGCCCGAAATGACGGCTGTCGGTCGACACGTCGGGATGGTCCCCCACGACCCAGAACTCACCCTCGGCCAGCGCGCGCCCGTCATGTCGATCGCCCGGGATGGCCACCAAGCGCTTCACCATCTCGTACCCCGGCCGGCCGGGGTGCTCGACCACGACCACATCTCCATGCCGCCACGAACCGGGTTTGACGACGAGACACCAGTCATCCGGCAGCAATGTGGGAACCATGGAAGCTCCCTCGATCCGAACGCGTGACGGCTTCCACCGCAGGACCGTCCAGGCCGCAAGGGCGACCGCGGCGGCGCCCGAGACCCAAGCCCGAGCCCGGTGATACGTTTCCGGCGTCGATCCACCGTCGGACCAAGGAGGCCTCATGTTGGAAGCATTCCTCACGCCACGTCGCGTCGTCCACGCCCACTGTGACCTGCCGTGCGGCGTCTACGACCCAGCCCAGGCGCGCATCGAAGCCGAGTCGGTGAAGGCCTGTCAGGAGAAGTACCAAGGATCCGACGATGAGGTCTTCCGCGCGCGTGCCGTCAGCATCAAGGAGGAGCGCGCGGACCTGGTCAAACATCACCTGTGGGTGCTGTGGACCGACTACTTCAAGCCCGAGCACCTGGAGAAGTACTCGGATCTCCACGATCTGTTCTGGAAGGCCACGAAGGAGGCTGGCGACTCCAAGAAGTCGAACGACCCGGCCCAGGGCCAGAAGCTCCTCGACGCGGTCGATGAGGTCGCGAAGATCTTCTGGGACTCGAAGTCGTAGCTCGCCGATCGCGTCGAAGGCCGGCCCCTCGTGAGGGCCGGCCTTCGTCGTACGGCGGGCGATCGGGGCCGTCGGTACCCCACGACCGCTCGCTCGCCAGACCCGTGCCTGCTTCCCGTCGAACTTCCGAGCCGCGTCCGCGAGGCCGCCCCCTCTCGGGTCGCGTCTCACGAAGGAGACGGCGGACCGGGGTGGGTCTGGCGGCACCCCGGGACCGCCGGTCTCGACCGAGACCATCGGCATCTCGGGGGGTGTCGGCGCAGGGACCGAAGGTCGGAAGTTGTGGAACGGACGGCTGATACGCTCGCCGCCCAATGAAGGACATCGGCCTCGTCGGGATGCCCTTCTCGGGGAAGTCCACCCTGTTCACGGCGCTCACACGGGTCGGCTTACACGGAGGCCAGGCGAACCAAGCGGTCGTGCCGGTACCCGATCCGCGCCTCTCGGTGCTGACCGAGATGGAGCGCTCGCGCCAGACGGTGGCCGCACAGACGCGCTTCATCGACGTGCCGGGAGGGGTCTCCAGCGCGCAGGGCCTCGCGAAGCTCCGTGAGGCCGATGCCCTGGCGGTCGTCGTTCGTTGCTTCGGCTCGGACGCGACACCCGAGCAGGAGCTCGGCGCGGTCCGCGCCGAGCTGCTGCTCGCCGACCTCACGGTGATCGAGAGCGCGCTCGCGAACGCCCAGAAGCGTTCTCGAGGCAAACCGTCGCCCGAGATCGACGCCCTCCGACTCGCGAGCGAGTCGCTGGAGGCGGAGCGACCGCTACGGGAAGCAGGCTTTTCGGACGACGAGAGCTCGCACCTGCGCGGGATCGCGCCATTCACCTTGAAGCCCGAGGTGGTCGTGGCGAACCTGGAGGAAGGAACGGAGGTGCCGGCCGGGCTCGGACCTGCGGTCGGCGTGTACGCCTCGATCGAGTCGGAGACCGCTGAGATGGACCCCGAGGAGGCACGCGCGCTGCTCGAGGAGTTCGGTGTCAAGGAACCGGGGCTCGAGAAGGTGATCGAGGCGTGCTACCGGGCGCTCGACCTCATCACGTTCCTCACTACCGGCGACGATGAGACGCGTGCCTGGGAGGTGCGGCGCGGCGCGACGGCGCCCGAGGCCGCCGGAGTGATCCACACAGACCTGCAGCGCGGCTTCATCCGAGCCGAGGTCATCTCCTACGACGAGCTCGTGGCCGCCGGCTCCATGGACGCAGCGAAGGCGGCCGGCAAGGTTCGGGTCGAGGGCAAGGACTACAAGGTCAGGGAAGGCGACATCCTGCATGTCCGCTTCGCCGTCTGATCGACAAGTCGAGGATGATCCGGAACAGCTCTCGTTCCCGAGCCTCTCTATGCAGGGCCGAGACCTGACGACACGCAAGCGAATCCGGTGAGGGGATACACGCCGAAGCTTGGGCGCACGCCGAGGTACACCCATCCGATGGTTGCGCCCTGACGAGTGATTCGGACAAACCTGGATTCGGCAGATCCCATGTAGCCGGCCCGCTCGACGACGTCATCTTCCAGGAGCCCACTCACGCTCGTTGAAACAGCTTCGATTGGATCCTGAGAAGTTTCCGCGTCCGCCTGGAAGTCGAACGGGGACGGAAACTCAACCGTCTCATCATCGCGACAATCCAGCGAGTAGTCGACGAAGACGCCATTCGGATCCACGATCTCGAAAGGTGCCTCGAACGTTTCGGGCCCGTTCCCCTGCTGAGGCCCCGACTCGCAGTGCACCAACGACTTGCCGACCGGGACCGGCCGAACGAACTCGTCATACCCGCCAGAGCTGCCACTCCAGTACTCGATCTGATTGGCCCGAAGCGATCGAAGTCGAATCTCTGGATCTCTGAGGTCAGTGATCTCTGCGTCCACATGAAGACCGTCCGACTGAGCAGCGACGATCGGCGTGAGCACCTCGATCCCCTGACTGTCACACCTCACCCTCAGCACGCTGGGTATCTCGGACCCAGGTTCATCGGTCGGCGAAACGGCCACCGATGACGATTCAGATGAGTTCTCGCCATACGACGCATCCACGAGGTCGACGCCGAAGGTGAACTCGGCCTCCCCCTCGGGCCACGATGCCTTCATGCGCCAGTCGTAGGTCCCAGCCGATGCGGGGAACACCAATGAGCCGTGGTCGTTGGAAGCCACCTGGCTATCGCCGGGATGGAGATGGTTGCGCCAATCCTCCCAATTCCCTGACAGCTCGAGCGGTGTTCCGACTGGGACGACGATGCGAGCCCATTCCGGTATGCGTCCACCTCCAGCGGTCTCTACGCCGAAACCCTCTCCGTCTGTCGTCCATGAACCGCTCGACGCAGGCGCCGCGATGCGCTGACCGCCGTATGAGAGCACAGCCTCGAACGGGTACCCGGTGATGGACAGCTCCGCGTCGCTGTCGCCAAGATCCGGCTGCACAGGCACTACCTCGATCGGGAAGTAGAAGGGCACGGTGTCCGCCGCCCACTTCGCCTCGAACATGAGGAAGTACTCGCCCGGCTCCGCCATCAGGTAGCCGTGCTCGCCATTCAACGGAACGTCTTCGAGCGGATCGCGCGACGTCGGATCAGCGAGAAGGCCTTGCACGGCGTCGGCGTCGCCGGCGATGACGAGCCGACTCCCCAGCGGCAGTCGGACGGGATCGACGTATCCAGCCGTGTTCATGAGGATTGTGGCGCCTCGCCAATCGAAGCGGGGTGTCTGCCCGAACTCAGTTTGGCTGTCCACTGTCATCTCCGCGGAAGGGAGGCTTGGATCTCCCGAGTCAAACTCGAGGCCAGACTCGTGGAAGGTGACCGTGGCGTCGGTAAGCGCAGGCTCGCCCGGGTCCCCGCCGGGTCCCCCTTCTGTCGGCCGGAGCGCCTGCCAAGCGAACACACCGGCGCCAAAGAACACCGCGAAGGCAACAGTGGCCGCAACGATCCGCTGACGCGCGGGCGGGATCCCTTCTCCACGAGGCCCCTCCTCGGCGCGTGCCCTGATCCCGGCCGGCATCTCCGCCCCGCGCATCTTCCGCAGCTCGCGTTCCCAGCGTTCCGGCATCGTCAATCGACCTCCTCGGTGCCAAGCAGCACCCGGAGCCGGTTGCGTCCTCGGTGCAGGTGGACACGCACTGTGGGCTGAGCGATCCCCATTCGCCGGGCGATCTCCGCGATGTCGAGGTCGACGACGTGGCGAAGCACGATCGCGGCTCGTTGGTTCGGTGAGAGCTCGCGCAGCGCGTCCATCAAACCGTCCAGCTCAGGGGGTGCCTGGATGGTTTCCACCTCCGCTGCCCGGCCGCCTCCACGGCGAAGCTCCTCGCGCGCAACCCGGAAGGCGACCCGATAGATCCACCGAAGCGGATCGCGGATTCCGGCCGCGTGTGCGATGGCGCGTGCGAACGCCTCGGCCACCGCTTCCTCTGCGACATCACGCCGACCGCCCGTGAAGGCATAGATCGTTCGCCAGATGCCCGGGCCTTCCTCCCGGAAGAGCCGATCGAAGTCGTGTCCGGCCGTCGGCGCGATCCGAACCTCCTCCACGGTGACCATCATCACGCCCGCGCGCATCATGGGATAGAGGGCTCGCTTCCTGCTCGCGTTTACCCTCATCGGCATGTCCGTGGAGATCCGCGCGCTCAAGAGAGAAGACGCGGACGCGTGTGATGCGATCGTCGCGAGCCTGCCGTACTTCTTCGGTGATCCCACGGGAATCGAAGACTGCAGCTCCGCGGTGCGCACCCAGGAAGGTTGGGTAGCCACGAACGGTGTCACCGTGATCGCTTTCGTTACCGTCGCCTCCTGGTTCCCGCCGAGCGCCGAGGTCACGTGGATGGCAGTGCACGCGGATCACCGGCGCCGAGGCATCGGTCGCTTGCTCTTGGAACGCGTGAAGGGCGAGATGGCGTCCCGAGGCCACCGTATCCTGCACGTGCTGACCCTCGGGCCGTCAGAGCCCGAGGATGTCCAGGACAACTACGGCGGAACCCGCGCCTTCTACGAGGCGATGGGTTTCGTACCTCTGCGAGAGCTCGAACTTCGCTCGTGGAGCAGTGGACCCGCACTGATGCTCGCCGTTCCGCTCAATATATAGCTTCCACGTCATCGGGAGCCAGAGAAACCCTGTATCCTGGCCCACCATGCCTGGCGACTACCGGATCGGGGAGGCAGCGAAGGCCCTGGGCGTTCGCGTGGAGACGATGCGGCGCTGGGAGCGTGACGGGAAGTTCACGACCACGCGGACACAAGGTGGGCAGCGGACGGTGCCGGCCTCGGAGGTGGCGCGTCTACTGTCGGAGCGGCGCCAATTGAGGGCCGTCGCCAAGACCAGCCGTCGGAACGCCTTCCCCGGAGTCATCACCAAAGTGGTGAAGGACAAGGTCTCCGCGACGGTCGAGATCCAGTCGGGCCCGCACCGTGTGCTCGCGCTCATCACCCGCGAGGCGGCCGACGAGATGGGCCTCGAGCCGGGGATGGAGGCCACCGCCACGGTGAAGGCGACGAGCGTGATGGTGGAGCTCCCGCCGTGAGCCGCAGGTGGGCCAGGGTCCTCCTTGCGACGGTCCTGGCGGCCGGCTTCTCGGGATGTGCCCGGAACGACCTCGAGCTGTTCGTCTTCGCGGCCTCTTCGCTCACCGATGCGTTCGGTGCCGTCGAGGCACGGTTCGAGTCATCGCATACCGACGTCGACATCGTGTTCAACTTCGGCCCTTCGGACGGCCTCGCAGGGCAGATCCAGAGCGAGGGCACGGCGGACGTCTTCGCATCGGCTTCGACCAGATGGATGAACGAGGTCGCGGCGGACCCGGGCGTGTCCGGTCGCGTCGACTTCGCGCACAACCGCTTGGTGGTCGTCACTCCCGCGGACGACCCGGCCGGGATCTCGGACCTCGCGGACCTCGCGCAGCCGGGCGTGCAAGTGGTCCTGGCGGCGGAGGGCGTGCCGGTCGGCGACTACGCCAGAGAGGCACTCGCGAGCGCCGGGATCCTGGAAGGCGTGACGGCCAACGTCGTGTCGAACGAGGAGGACGCGGCGGGCGTGACAGCGAAGATCTCCTCGGGCGAGGCAGACGCCGGGATCGTCTACCTCTCGGACCTGTCCACGACTGCCGCCGAAGACCTCCGTTCCGTGGTGATCCCCGACGACGTGAACGTAGAGGCCATCTATCCCATCGCGGTGGTCCAGGGCACAGCCAACCCCGACCTCGCGAGGGAGTTCCTCGAGCTGGTCGTGAGCCCCGAGGGCGGGAGGATCCTCGAGGAGCACGGTTTGGACACGGCCGGTTGACCGGACCCATGCGAGACCGACCTCCTCTGTTCCTGGCAGTCATCGCGGCGATCGGCGTCGTCTTCGTCGGATTGCCGGTGCTGGCTCTCGCCGTTCGGGCACCGTGGGGCGAGCTCGCCACCACCCTCGCGGACTCGGGTGGGTGGGTCGCTCTGAGGCTCTCGCTCGTCGTCTCGCTCGCGGCCACGGTCGTCGCCGCCGTCTTCGGTGTCCCGATCGCCTGGCTGCTTGCCCGCGGCGAGTTCCCCGGCCGCGCGCTGCTTCGCGCCGTCGCGATCCTCCCCCTCGTACTTCCGCCGGTGGTCGGAGGGATCGGGCTCCTCGCCGCGCTCGGTCGCGGCGGCATCGTCGGCCGGTACCTCTACGATCAGCTCGGCGTCCAGATCACGTTCACGACCGGGGGCGCGGCACTCGCCGCAGCGTTCGTGTCGATGCCACTGATGATCCTGGCGACCGAAGCCGGGCTGCGCTCGATCGACAAGCGGTACGAACGTGCGGCGGCAGCGCTGGGTGGCAGCCCCGGCTACGTCATTCGACGGGTGACGCTGCCCCTGCTGGCGCCGCAGCTCGCAGCGGGAGCCGTTCTCACGTGGGCACGCGCGCTCGGCGAGTTCGGGGCGACGCTCACCTTCGCAGGAAACCTCCGGGGCAGGACGCAGACGCTCCCGCTCGCGGTGTTCGAGGTGCGCCAGACGGATCCGGGCGCGGCCGTGCTGCTCTCGCTCCTGCTGGTCGCGGTCTCGATCGTCATCCTGGTGGCGCTCCGCCACAGGATCACGCAGGCGGCCTGAGGTGGGGCTCTTCGCGGACATACGGGTCGATCGTGACGGCTTCCGCGCAGAGGTCGAGCTGGACGTTCCGAGCGGGTCGACGCTCGCGCTCCTCGGGCCGAACGGCGCCGGCAAATCGACCGTCGTCGAGGCGCTGGCCGGAACGCTCGCGCTGTCGAGGGGCACGATCCGGCTGGACGGCGCATCCGTGGAGGATCGACCCACACACGAGCGACCCGTCGGGGTGCTGTTCCAGGATCCGCTGCTGTTCCCACACTTGAGCGCCCTCGACAACGTGGCGTTCTCCCTTCGAGCGCGCGGCCTCGCCCGTAGACCCGCGAACCAGCGGGCGAACGAGCTGCTCGCGCAGCTGGCTCCCACGGTTCGTCCTGACGCACGTCCACGATCCATCTCGGGGGGAGAGCAACAGCGCGTGGCCCTGGCGAGGGCGCTGATCGCCGAGCCACGGCTGCTGCTGCTCGACGAGCCACTTGCGGCCGTGGACGTGGCCGCCAGGGCGGAGCTGCGAAGCCTGCTCCGCGAGGTCGTTCCCGCGTTCGACGGCGCTTGCATCATCGTGGCGCACGACCCGCTCGATGCCCTGACCCTAGCCGACACGGTGGCCATCCTGGAAGAGGGCGTCGTCGTGCAACGGGGTTCGCCGGGCGATATCCGCGAGGCGCCGCGCAGTCCGTACGCGGCCGAGCTCGTCGGGGTCAACCTCTTCGTCGGGACACTCCGGCGCGGCGAAGATGGGATCGGCCTGCTCGGCACGGAGGCGGGCAATATCGCGGTCGCATGGCCACTGGGAGCGACCGATCCCAGCGACGACGTGATCGCGGTCCTTCGACCCGCCGACGTCGCCCTCCACGTGCACCGGCCGGAGGGATCTCCGCGGAACGTCCTTCAGGGGCGCATCGACGAGGTGGCCACGACGGGCGGGCGGTCACGCGTTCGCGTGGCATCTTCACCGCCGATCGTGGCGGAAGTGACGACCGGTTCCGTGCAGCGACTGTCCCTAGCCGTTGGTTCGGAGGTGTGGGCTTCCTTCAAGGCTGTCGAGGTACGACTGGAGCTTTCCCGGTCCTGATCCTGACGACCGGTACCCTTGCTCGGTGAAGACGGCCGAGCACTCGACCGCACAAGGCCCTCCCAGGCCGGAAGCCGAACATCGCCATCCCGTCATCCAGTTCCTCCGGGAGCTGCCCGGCTTGCTACTGATGGCGTTCGCTCTGGCCCTCTTGATCAAGACGTTCCTGGTGCAAGCCTTCTTCATCCCGAGCGGCTCAATGGTGCCGACGCTTACGCCCGGCGACCGCGTCCTGGTCGTCAAGGCGCCCTACTGGTTCGGTGAACCTTCCCGCGGCGACATCATCGTGTTCGAGAGGACCGACCGGCTCGGCGGCGGGCATGAGCCCGATCGTGGTGTCGTGGGCGGATTCTTCGACTGGCTCGGCGAAGGACTCGGCTTTCAGCCGCCCGAGAATCCCGACTACATCAAGCGCGTTATCGGTCTGCCCGGCGACGTGGTTTCGGCGAAGAACGGCAAGGTGTTGGTCAACGGCCGGCCGATCGAGGAGTCGTACCTGACCCAGCGCACTGCGGATTTCGCGAGGACCGAGGTGCCCAACGGCAAGCTGTTCGTGATGGGTGACAACCGCGCCAACTCTTTGGACTCGCGGGCAGGTCTCGGCTTCGTGCCGATCGACGACGTCGTGGGCAAGGCGTACATCACCGTCTGGCCGATCCCCCGCGCCAATCTGTTGGACTGATCCCACCGGTCATCTGCACACGGCCCTAGGCTGGGGCGATGCGATGGTTGGCGTGGACCGCTATCGCCCTGGTCGCCGCGTGGCTGGTCGCTGCGACTGTGTTGCTGGTGGTCGGGCGTCGGTTCGCAACTCGCGAGCTGCTCACGCTCGTGCCGAATCTCGCCCGCCTGTTCCGCGGGCTCCTTCGCGATGCACGCGTGCCGCTCGGTTCCAAGATCGTGCTCGGGTTCGCCGTGGTGTGGCTCGTGTCTCCTATCGATCTCATCCCCGAGTTCATCCCCGTCCTCGGGCCGCTCGACGATGTCGTCGTCGCGGTGCTGGCGATCCGCCACGTCCTGCGGCGGGCCGGCGAGGATGTCGTGCGCGAGCACTGGCAAGGTGGCGATGCGCCGCTACGCGCGATCGTCCGAGTGGCGGGACTCGGAGCTACGCGGAGGCGGTCGCGGCACCGGCCCCGGGCGGAGGAGCGAAACGACGTACGAACGCCGCCGGATCCTCACCCGCGTCGATGATGCGCTCTCGTTCGGCCTGGCCGAGGTACCGTCCTGCCTCGACCAGGTAGGCGACCGACCCCGGGTCAACCCCCATCAGCGAGGCTGCCACCACATCGGTGGCGACGGGGTCGTCGCCGAAGACGAGCACGCCCGCCCGGACCGGCTCGCCCGAGATCGGTCCGTTGCCTTCCATCCCCACGATGCCGTCGACGATCGCGTAGCGCGGCCTCACCGCGCCGGCGATGTCGAGGATGCACCCTTCGATACCCGCCCAGTGCAGCACGTTCTTGGGCCAGCCGTAGACCCGGCCGGGCAGGCAGCCGAACAGGTTCTTGAGCGACAGCGTGACCCCGGCCCAGTGGTGAGTCTTCATCTTGGGCATCGAGATCACGACCTCGGCCCCGAGCATCGTTTCGGGCAACCAGAGCTCTCCCAGGACCGTGTACCGGGAACGAAGAGGCACACGCCGAACGGCGTCGGCGTTGAGATCCACGAAGGGAGCGTTCACCTCATCGAGCGCGTCGAGGAGGCCGGAGCGAGTGATCACGTCCTGCACGTCCCGGCGATGACCCGGCCCCTCCCCGACGACCACCGAGGCTGCCCCCGCGCGACGGAGCGCGACCACCGTGGCGGCCACGAGTCGCGGATCCGTGTTGATCGCGGTGCCGGGGTCGTACTCCACGAGGTTGGGCTTCAGCAACACGCTCTTGCCCGCCAGGTTGGCGCCGATCGCCACCAGACCGTCGAGCACCGTCGACTCGAGCGGTCGGTCGTAACGAGATGCTGGGAGCACGGCCACCCGGGCCGAGCCGGGAGTCGGGAATGCACCACCGTCCCAGGGCTCGGGCTCTCCCAGCAAGGCCCGCACACCGAGCGTGCCGGTGGCCGCGACTGCCCCCCCGGCCGCAAGCCCTCGGAGGAACGCACGACGATCGATCGGCGGCGTCACGCCGCCCACGCTTCCCAGCCGACGGACGCCGCGAGCGCGGCCCAGCCGAGGGCGACACCGTCACCGCGAAGGCCCGACTCGGCGACCAGCTCTTCGAGGACCCCTTCGGCCTCCGCGGCTGCATCGTTCTCTCCGTGCACACGCAGCGCCACGGCAGCCGCTGCCACGCTCAGCCCACCGGCCGACTCCTCACGCCAGAGAGTGTGGAGACGGCGGAGACCACGCCTCTCCAGCCCCGGATCAAGGCCTCGAAGTCCCATCAGCGCCACTGCGGTCGTCTGCGCGAACGGCGGCAGCACCTCGTCCAGCACCACACGGTTCCCGTAGTTCCAGCCACCACCGAGCGCCTCGCGATCGCGCAGCAACGCCACCGCGTCGGCGATGCCGGAGGATTCGGGACGGAGGAGCCGAAGCGCGAGCAAGGCACGGGCCGTCGGCTCGGTCCAGGAGGCGGTGCCGGTCGTCCATGACCACCCCACCGCATCCGGGTCGATCGGGATCGCAGTGGTAGACCTGTGGAACTCGGCGCGGGACGTCTCCAGGCGGTCCAGCGCTCGCTCTTGCTGCGGACCGGGTGGCAACGCCAATGCGGCGAGACTCGTGGCAGCGTCGTTCACCACCGACCCCGAGAAGAGTCCGAACCCTCCGTCGTCACGCTGTTCACCGATCAGCCAGACCCTCGCGCCGGGATCGTCGAGGGCGAGAGCGGCGAGGGCGGTGGGCTCCGCCTCGCTGGGCGTGCCGGCATGCATCCCGAAGCCCCCGTCTTCGTTCTGGAGGGCTCGGAGCAGGGCGGCGGCGCTCGATCGTGCCATGTTCTTCGATTATCGGCCCGTGACCCGTGACCATGGAGGAGCGAGCCAGCTGACCCTTCGCGTCATCACAAACCCGGCGGGATCAGATGCCGCGCTCGGACCACCAGGCGTCGAGGGCCGCGTAGGCCTCGTCCTCGGCGAGCGGACCGCGCTCCATACGAAGCTCCATCAGGTACGCAAGCGCCTCACCGACGACGGGTCCGGGAGGGATCCCGAGTCGCTCCATCACCTGCTTTCCGTCGAGTGACGGTCGAATCGCAGCCAGGTTCTCCTGCTCGGCCAATCGGGCGATCCGCTCCTCGAGCTCGTCCTGGAGTCGCCGGAACTTCTCGGCTCGGCGCTCGTTCCGGGTCGTGACGTCGGCACGTGTGAGCTGGTTCAAGCGGTCGAGCAGCGGGCCGGCGTCGCGGACGTACCGACGCACGGCCGCGTCCGTCCATCCGTCGCCGTAGCCGTGGAAGCGCAGATGCAGCTCTATCAGCTTCCGAACGTCGTCGATCACTCTGGTCGGATACCGCAGCTCCCGCAGCCGGGCCTCCGCCATCCTTGCTCCCTCGACCTCGTGGTGGTGGAACTGCACGCCGTCGGGAGTGATCCGACGCGTGGCCGGCTTGCCGATGTCGTGCAACAGGGCGGCGAGCCTCAACACCACGTCGTCGCTCGGGCAGCCCTCCACGACCGCAAAGGTGTGGTGGAGCACGTCCTTGTGACGGTGCACGGGATCCTGCTCGAGCATGAGTGCCGGCAATTCGGGCAGGAACACGTTCGCCAGCCCGGATCCGACCAGCAGCTGCAAGCCGTCCACGACGTGCTCGCCGGCGAGCAGCCTGTCGAGCTCCCCGGCGATCCGCTCGCCCGACACGATCCGGAGTCGCTCCCGCATCGATGCGATCGACTCGGCCACACGGGGGGCGGGCTTCGCGCCGAGCTGCGACACGAACCGAGCCGCTCTCAACATCCGAAGTGGATCGTCGGAGAACGCGAGCTCCGGCTCGAGAGGCGTGTCAAGCGTCCTGGTACGCAGGTCCCGCATGCCGCCGAACGGGTCGACGAAGACGCCCTCCGGCAGCCGTACGGCCATCGCATTGATCGTGAAGTCGCGTCGCGACAGATCGGTCTCGATCTCCTTCGCGAACGTCACCTGCGGGCTGCGGTGCTCCTCCACGTACCGCTCCTCGCGGAACGTCGTGATCTCGAACGTGCGTCCGTCCTTGAGCGCGCCGACCGTACCGAACTTCACCCCAACGAGGAACTGGCGGTCGGACCAACCGCGGAGCAGGCGAGTGGTCTCCGTCGGCGTCGCGTCGGTGGCCAGATCGACGTCGGCGTCCGGCACCAGCCGGCCGAGCATGAGGTCTCGGACGACGCCCCCCACGAGGTAGAGCTGCTTGTCCGCGCCCGCGAAGAGATCCCCGAGCTCCTTGGCGAGAGGATCGACCTCGACGACGGCGCCGGGCGGCGTCGATCCGGTCATGACGGTGCGAGGATACTCGCGCGTCGATTGTCCCCTGCGTACCGAGCTCGAGCGAGAAGACCTAGTAGGGAAGCCCGGCGGGATTCTCGCCCTTGAAGGCGACACCACGATCCATGTTCCCGCGCAGCGCGAGCTCGAAGTCGTGCGGATGCGTCGCCGCATGGCGTGCGTCCTCGAGGTCCACGAGCCCCTCGTTCACGAGCTCGACCAGGTGCTGATCGAAGGTCTGCATCCCGTAGAAGCCACCCTCTGCCATCACGTCGAGGATCGATTCGGTCTCGTCCGGATCGACCAGACGGTCGAACACCCGGCCGGTGTTGATCAGGATCTCGCAGGTCGGCACCCGGCCCTTGCCGTCCGCTCGCTGCACCAGCCGCTGGGACACGATCCCACGAAGCGCCCCGGCGAACGAGGTCCTCAC